>Ga0315549_1000117_pt1 | contig 87908 bp, 87 predicted proteins | sample SalMarSW160200MG_FD_203101 | JGI IMG/M metagenome (GOLD analysis project Ga0315549, IMG submission 203101) | Salt marsh sediment microbial communities from the Plum Island Ecosystem LTER, Massachusetts, United States - Salt Marsh Sediment SW1601-200 ... | reverse complement strand
TCTCAAAGCTCAGGTTGACCCGCCTTGCCTTACGCAGGGCGTTGGCTATGCCAATCAGGTCGTCACGGACAATCAGAGCTTCTCCCTCGCCGTCAAAGTCTATGCTCTGGACTGCCAGCCTGAAACCGTCGGCACTTGCTAGGGTTAGCTTACCTTCACCCGCCACAAAGTTGACGCACTGTAAAACAGGGCGTGTGTCCTCAGTGGCGGTAAAGGGCAATACTCTGGACAATGCCTCTGCCAGTTCCGACACTTCCCCGCTCCGCAGTGGTTCTTCCGTACTATAGCATTTTGTAAATCTTGTCTCAAGTTGTCCGCCAGATGCCTGCAAACTACCGATGATATTTTGCGGACTAATATCATCGAATTGTGAAAGCTCGGTGAGATAATGCTGTAGCAGTTTCCTGATAATTTCTTTTTCGCCGATTTCAGCGGGCTCTATGGTGTATTCCATAGTAGCGCTCCAAACAAAAAACCTTAACAACTGAATAGCGGAAGGAAAGCTTTACACTGACTTTGGTTTTAGTAGGTCAGTGACCGACCTAGGAGATAGGTGAACACACCAATAAATCTCCCTAGAAAGGAGGTGATCCAGCCGCAGCTTCCGCTACGGCTACCTTGTTACGACTTCGTCCCAATCACCGACCTCACCCTAGACAACTGCCTCCCCACAAGGGGGTTAGCTCATCGGCTTCAGGTGTTGCCGACTTTCATGACGTGACGGGCGGTGTGTACAATGCCCGAGAACGTATTCACCGCACCATGCTGATGTGCGGTTACTAGCAACTCCGACTTCATGCAGGCGAATTTCAGCCTGCAATCCGAACTGAGGATGGCTTTGAAGGATTAGCTCCGGATCGCTCCATTGCAACCCATTGTACCACCCATTGTAGCGTGTGTGTAGCCCAGGGCATAAGGGCCATACTGACTTGACATCATCCCCTCCTTCCTCCCCGTTTTGCGGGGCAGTCTCGCCAGAGAAAATAACTGGCAACAGGGGTTGCGCTCGTTATGGGACTTAACCCGACACCTCACGGCACGAGCTGACGACAGCCATGCAGCACCTGTGATGGTTCCTGACTTAACAGGTCGCTAACCTTTCGGGTCGCTACTACCAACATGTCAAGCCCTGGTAAGGTTCTTCGTGTTGCATCGAATTAAACCACACGCTCCGCTGCTTGTGCGGGCACCCGTCAATTCCTTTGAGTTTTAGTCTTGCGACCGTAGTCCCCAGGCGGGATACTTAATGCGTTAGCTTCGGCACGGAGGGGGTCGATACCCCCCATACCTAGTATCCATCGTTTACTGCGTGGACTACCAGGGTATCTAATCCTGTTTGCTACCCACGCCTTCGGACCTCAGCGTCAGTTACAGCCCAGGAAGCCGCCTTCGCCACTAGTGTTCTTCCCGATATCTACGCATTTCACCACTACACCGGGAATTCCACTTCCCTCTGCTGCACTCTAGCCCATCAGTATCGAATGCACCCTCCCAGTTAAGCCGGGAGATTTCACATCCGACTTGAAAGGCCGCCTACGCCCGCTTTACGCCCAGTAAATCCGGATAACGCTCGCCCCCTACGTATTACCGCGGCTGCTGGCACGTAGTTAGCCGGGGCTTATTCCCCAGGTACCGTCATTATTCTTCCCCGGGAAAAGGGGTTTACAACCCGAGGGCCTTCTTCCCCCACGCGGTGTCGCTGGATCAGGCTTTCGCCCATTGTCCAATATTCCTTGCTGCTGCCTCCCGTAGGAGTCTGGGCCGTGTCTCAGTCCCAGTGTGGCTGGTCGTCCTCTCAAACCAGCTAACGATCGTCGCCTTGGTAAGCCATTACCCCACCAACTAGCTAATCGTGCGCAAGCCCCTCCTCAAGCGCCCGAAGGCTTTAGTGATGACGCATTACCACCATCACCACATGCGGTATTAGCTCCGATTTCTCAGAGTTATTCCCCACTTAAGGACAGGTTACTTACGTGTTACTCACCCGTCTGCCACTAGCCACCGAAATGGCTCGTTCGACTTGCATGCATAAAGCACACCGCCAGCGTTTATCCTGAGCCGGGATCAAACTCTCCAAAAAAATTGATTTACTTGTTTTAGAACCTTCCTTCCGCTATTCAGTTGTTAAGGTACAAAATGCCCCACTCGGGGACGCTATAAATAATAGCACAAGCAATCCCTGATTGTCAATAATTTTTCTTGTTATTGCCCGGCTTTTTTATCCGGCGATGGTTTCTGAGAAAGAGCCTCCGCCAGGCCGAGAACGTTAATCAGCTTTGACTGGTCGGATACCACCAGCTTGGAATTATCCTGTAAAGAGGCCTGCGTAACTTCAAGCTGTTTCAATAATTGCGCATTGCCGATGAAGTATTTATCCGCCGCTGTGGATACGTTCTCAATGGCTTTAGCTTCACCTTCCGCACGTAGAATCGCTGACTGCCTGGCACCTTCAGCCACCAGGATGGCGTTCTGTTTATCGCCCTCGGCCTCTAATATTTGCTTCTGCCGGTAGGCTTCCGCTTCCAGGATGACAGCCCGCTTCTCTCTTTCCGCTTTCATCTGCTTGCTCATAGCATCGGTAATATCATGCGGCGGTTCAATCTCTTTCACCTCCACCCTGGTAACCTTGACCCCCCATTTATCGGTGGCTTCGTCCAACGTTGTCCTCAGGGCGGAATTGATACGTTCTCTCGATGCCAGGGTTTCATCAAGGCTCATGTCACCGACCAGGTTTCTTAGGTTCGTCTGGGCCAGCTTGCTGACGGCGACGTAAAAATTGGCGACCTCGTACCTGACGGCTTTGGCATCTGTTACGTAATAATACACGACGGCATCTACGGTTACGCCAACATTGTCCTTGGTGATGACCGCTTGCGGCTGTATATCAAGTACCGTTTCTCTCATGTCTATTCTGGACACCAGCGAGTCTATAAACGGGATGATAATCCTGAGACCCGGCTCCAGTGTCTCCTTGTATCTGCCGAACCTTTCGATTAGGCCTTTTTCGGCCTGGTGGATAATTGTAATTGCCTTGGCCAGCGTGATGATGAAGAGTATGACAAGTATTACGATTACAACGATAAGCCCTACACTCATTCTATTTACTCCCTTCCGTTTTTTTTACCGTTAAAGTAACGCCACTGATACCAGTGACGGTTATCTCCTCGCCTTCTTTTATGTTCTCCTCCGCCCTTCCCCGCCATTGTTCGGTTCCCACCTTGACCAGGCCGTCGCTATTTCTGCCGATGTCTTTCTGAACAATGCCCGTTCTGCCGATAATAGCGTCTATGTTTGTTTTTTCTGCAGAAACCGCCATTTTCCTATGGACATACCTGCGGCCTATAACCAAATAAATAACACAGATAATGCCGGTAACGATGGCGGTCCAGACCCAGGAATTCATTGCCAGTGTTATCAGTCCGCCTAGGACAAAAGCGCTGCCGATAAAAACCAGGTCAAGGCCGGTCTCTATGCCGATGATTAGTTCCAGAATAATCAGCACCAGGCCAACAGCTATAAAGATCAGCCAGGCCCAGGAGTCAAAGAACAGGACTTCTACAATCCCGTTTTCCATTGTTCTATCCTTCCTTTATCGCGATATCTTTAGCAGTGCTCGTAATTGTATTAGAAACTCCTTTTGTTGTCAATTTTTTTCGTTTCAATAACTTCTGAAATTATTTACGAAATGTTTACCTCTAGCCTCCTGCTATTTATATCCTTTTCACATTATCCGTCCTATACTGGAACGTCGAGGAGATAGATAAGAGATAAATTCTACCGGAAATCCACAATTGTATTATGGGGGTTCTAGAGACTTATGCTGGGCATGACGACGACCAATGACCCCGGTATGACCGGTGTCCGGGATATCGCCGAGGCCCTGGGTGGCGGTATCCATGAAGGTTCTCTGGTGCTGGTAGAGGGGGAAGCCCGGACCGGTAAGAGCGTATTGTGCCAGCACATAGCCTACGGCATACTGCACTCCAAAGGTAGCCCTGTCGCCTATTATTCCTCAGATTGCAATTCCGAGACTCTCGCCGCCCAGATGGATTCCATGTCTCTGGATACCAGGCATGACCTGGTGACCGACCGTTTTCGCATCCATAAAATGGGTACGCCAAACGTTTTAAGAGACGCTGAAAAATCCCTTCAGCTTATCCTCGACCATATTATAGAGTTACCTCAGCGCTTTAAGCTGATTATTGTGGACTCGCCGTCACCGTTGATAACTCGTGTCAGTCCGGTGATTAAGGTGGACTTCTTGCAGGCATGCAAGGAGCTATGCGAGCAGGACCGGTCAATTACGCTGGCCCTGGATACCCACGTGTTCGAGAGTAAAACGCTTTTCCGCGCCTACGCGATGAGTGATTATTACCTCAGGCTCAGGTCACACGATGTGATGCTGGACACAGGCCAGATTGACACCCGCGTAATTAAGGCTTTAGAGGTAACCAAGCTAGCCGGCGCGGAACGCTGGGGACAGGAAGGCATTAAGTTCGAAATAAAACCCAAAGTGGGTATTCAGCTTCTTCCCTTCGTTCAGATTAAAGTCTAGCCTCTATTATCCCACCGGACATTCTTTAAAGCCATTCTTTTACCTCGCCCTTTGTGGTATTATCTATCTGTGGTCAACCCGGTTATCGGGCGGTTGTAGAATGGCGCCTAAAGGTTTATCATCATCTTCAATTACCGAAGGACTGCAAACCAGCTTCGTCGGGCAAAAGGTCATCTATTATCCTCGTCTTCCGTCCACTATGGATGCGGCCCGGCTTGAGGCCCGGCGGGGAACCGCCGAGGGTACCGTTATCATCGCTGGAGAGCAGACGGAAGGCCGGGGCAGGATGCAGCGTACCTGGCTTTCGCCGTCAGGGAACATAGCTTTGTCTATCGTTCTCTATCCGGAGATTGCCAGTCTGCCTTACCTGGTTATGATAGCTTCTCTGGCGGTAACACACGGTATTGAGACAGTCACCAGCCTGAAAACGCGGATAAAGTGGCCTAATGATATCCTTATCGACGGTAAAAAGGTGTGCGGGATTTTGATTGAGAACGAGGTGAAGGGGAATAAGGTGGCCTATGCCCTTATCGGCATCGGTATCAATGTAGCCTTGAAGGCCTCCGATGTTGCCGAGATATCGGCCACGGCCACCAGTCTCAAAGACGAGCTGGACAGGAGCGTGTTACGGGCGAATATCATCCGGCGCCTCCTGACCGAGTTCGAACGACTGTATCTGTTACTGCCGGAGGGGGAATCCATTTACGAAGCGTGGCGGGATAGCCTGGAAACACTGGGTAAAAGAGTTGTGGTGAAGTCGGGCGGTAGTGTACTAGAGGGTATTGCCGAATCCGCCGATGAGAGTGGCGCCCTGATGCTCCGTCGTGTTGACGGTAGTCTGACCAGAGTTGTCGCCGGAGACGTTACCCTGCGCGATAATTAGCAAAGAATAGTTTCCCCACCCCCCCAGAGGTGGCTTTGCCTCAAAAGTGTCTTTGTTGTCACCCTGAGCCCGCCGGAGGCGGGCGTGAGGGTCTCGATGAGATGGATATCGATATCAACTAACTAGCCAGCCCAATCCCGAGATTCTCACGTCGCTTTCGCTCCTCAGAATGACTTTTAGGGCAAAGCCCCCAGAGGTGAAAAAGGGGGTGGGGAAATACCTTGAGCCGAATAAAGTTACTGGCTATTTACCTTATTTTTCTTTATCCCCACTGCCGATAGTGAAGGCCTTAAGAAATTCTATGGGTAGCGGGAAGATTATCGTGCTGTTTTTCTCGCTGGCTATCTCCGTGAGTGTTGACAGGAAACGGAGCTGTATGGCTGAAGGCTCCTTGCCGATAATATGGGCTGCCTGCGCCAGCTTCTCCGAAGCCTGGAGCTCACCCTCAGCGTGGATGATTTTAGCTCGCCGCTCTCTTTCGGCTTCAGCCTGAGCCGCCATAGACCGCTTCATTTCCTCGGCAAGCTCGACTTCCTTAATTTCCACGGTGCTGACCTTGACTCCCCACGGGTCGGTATGTTCGTCAATTATTTTCTGCAGCATCTGGTTAAGTTTTTCTCTTTGCATCAATAGTTCGTCAAGCTCAGATTGTCCCAGTATATTCCTCAGAGTAGTCTGAGATATCTGTGAGGTAGCCCGGATGTGGTCCAGAACCTTAACCACAGAAGACTCAGGGTCGACCACACGGAAATAGACCACGGCATTGACGCGGACGGTAACGTTATCCTTGGTGATGACTTCCTGCGATGGAACATCCATGGTCACGACACGCAGGTCGACCTTCACCATGCGGTCAATGAAGGGGATGATGAGAAATAGTCCGGGTCCTCTGGCACCGACCAGACGCCCCAGGCGGAAAATAACGCCGCGCTCGTATTCGGAGACGATTTTCACGGCCATGGGGATAAGGATAAGAATAACGACAACAATAACACCTATGATAATTGGACTCATTTGTGCACCTCCTTTTTTATTTCTTGGTTACTATTAATTTCAGGCCATCGACCTTGGTAATAATCACCTCCTCTTCTGGCGCTACCCGGCCTTTGTCAGCTATGGCTGTCCAGCGTTCTCCCTCGATGAGTACCACCCCCTTCGGCTCCAGAGCTATTTCGACTACAGCCGTTCTGCCCACGAGTTCTTCCTTACCAGCGGCTACCTTTTTCTGGTGGGCCCGGACCGACCAGATAACCACAAGGACCAGTAAGATAACGATAACAACTACTATCACGACTATCAACCAAACAGGCATATAAAGCAAAAAACCCTCCTTTGTTGTCGATATTAATCTACTTAGCCGGTTGCTTTTTATTGACGTACAGGATCAGGCCGTCGACCCTGTTGATAATTACTTCTTCCCCGGGTTTTATTTCCCCTTCTTCGGAGATGGCATTCCAGCGCTCTCCCTTAAAAAACACGGTGCCCTCGGGATTCAGGGCGATTTTCACCGCGGCTGTCTTGCCAATCAGTTCCTCGCGCCCGGTCTTGGCCTGCTTGCGGTGGGCGCTTATGGCGTGGTGGACGATAAAGCTGAGGGCTCCGGCAATAATGATGGTCACGGAGGCAATGAGCCACGGGTTTATCCTGAACACGGGGGATGCCCCCTGGAACAGGATTAACGAGCCGATAACCAGCGCGACGACACCGCCGGCGGTGAATATGCCGAAGGTAGTCGTCAGCACCTCACCGATGAAGAGACCGATGGCCAGAACGATGAGTAATATCCCGGCGTAATTCACCGGCAGCATTCCCAGCGAGTAGAAGGCCAGCAGCAGGCTGATGCCACCGACCACTCCCGGGAAAATAAGGCCGGGATTGAATATCTCCACCATGATACCCAGTGAGGCTACGCTGAGCAGTAAATACGCGATATTGGGGTCGGCGATGGCGTACAGGAAACTCTCGATGGTCTGCATGGGGACATCATTGATGAAGGCGTTACTGGTTTGCAGCGTGACTACCTGGTTGTTGAGCATGATTACCTGCCGGCCGTCCAGTTGAGCGACGAGGGTTTCGAGGTCGGGGGCGACCATGTCGATGACGTTAAGCTCCAGGGCTTCGCGCTCGGTGGCGGAAACGCTTTCCCGTACGGCATTTTCCGCCCATTCCATATTGCGCCCGTGAGTCGCGGCGAGACTCCTGATATAGGCGGCGGCGTCATTGACCACCTTCTCCTCCATGGTCTCGGACATGCCGGCTTCACCTTCTTCGCTTATGGCCACCGGGTGAGCGGCACCGATGGCGGTGTTGGGGGCCATAACGGCCACGTGCGCGGCTATGGTGATAAAGACTCCGGCCGAAGCTGCCCTGGCTCCCGACGGAGCCACGTAAACAACGACAGGTACGCGGGAGTTGACCATAAGCTGGATGATATCGCGCATGGCGGTGTCCAGTCCGCCGGGTGTGTCCATCTGGATGATAAGGGCCTGGGCGCCGCTGTTCTCGGCCTCTTCAATGCCCCGCTCCACGTAGTCAATCAGGACGGGATTGATAGCCCCCTTGATGGTAAGAACGTTGACATGGGGAGTCTGCGCGTAGACGCCGGCACCTATAGACAAGGCCAGCAGCAGGATTACCAACGCCAGTATTATTCTCCTGATTTTAATCATAAATCGTAACCTACCAAATTCATTTCATTATAATTGTATTACAGTTTTAATGCAATTTAAACCGTGAGGTGGTCTCTGGCTGTTCTCGATTTGTTGTCTTACCTCACCCCTGCCCCCTCTCCAGCCCTTGAGTTATCTTTTCCCTCCCATGCCGCCCTCGCACCATCTGCGGCTTATCCCGCAGTAATATACCCCTCTCCCTTGATGCCTGCCTGCACGCCTGCCTGCGCTAAAGCTTCAGTGAAGGCAAGCCGCTCTCGCCTGCCAAAGAACCTGTTCGGCGAGCAGGTCGGCGAAGGCAGGAGGATACAGGGGGTGGGGTAGATAAGAATTGAATAGCTGCGTGAATTAGTGTAAATTAATATAGTATTTATATTCCAGCCGTATAAGGATAAAGCATGAAAATCCAGAGATGTAAAGGGATGCGGGACCTCTCCCCTGCGGAAATGACGGTGTTCCGCCTGGTGGAAGGGATAAGCCGCGACATCTGTGCCGGGTGGGGTTATCAGGAGGTCAGGACGCCGACCATCGAGCACCTGCACCTGTTTACCTCGGCGGGAACGCTGACGCCCGGTATGCTGGGTAAGGTATATTCCTTCCTGGACTGGGATGGCTGGAGTGGGGAGAGGGTGGTATTGCGTCCTGACAGTACTATACCGGTCGCACGACTTTATACCGAAAGTAAGGAAGACGGAGGACTGGCTAGGCTCTTTTATGCCACGAACATCTTTATTTTTGAAGAGGCCGGGGAGAAAACGAGGGAGAGGTGGCAGTGTGGGGCCGAACTTATCGGGGCGGGGGCGGCCATGGCTGATACCGAACTGATAGCGCTATCCCTGGAAGTCTTGAAAAAGCTGGGACTGAAAGGTGTGGAACTGAGGCTATCCCACGCCGGACTGATTAAGGCATTACTGGAAAGGCTCGGTCTCAGTCCGGATGAGCAGAATAAAATGTTCGACCGGATTCTGGATGGGGATGCCGAAGCGCTGGCTGAAGTCAGCCGGGAGTCGCCGGAGGTCGGCAATACTCTGCGGCCTTTCCTGAGTCTGAAAGGGCAATCGCCCGGGTTTCTCAGGAACCAGAGGGACCTCCTTGCGCAGAGTATGCCGGAAGTCCGCCCGCACCTCGATGATTTCTTAAAGGCCGTGGCCCTTCTGGATGAGCTGGGGGTAAAGTACCAGATAAACATTGCCTCCGGGGCCGGCTTCGAATACTATACCGGCATAATATTTCAGCTCTTCATCGGCAAAGAGAAGGTAGGGGGAGGGGGTCGGTACGATGCCCTGATTCCGTCCATGGGGGGTGGGGATGTGCCCGCCTCCGGCTTTGCCCTGTACCTCGACCGCCTGATGAACCTGGTGAAACCAGAGGTTTTTGTAAAGACAGTACCGGAAAGAGTTCTGGTAAGGGTAAAATCTGACGGTGCTACGAAGGAGGCTTTTAAAGCGGCCGCCGACCTGCGTGGAGCCGGGTATATCGCCGAGCTTGACCTGAATGGCCAAAAGACAGACGCGAGGTGGATGCTTGAGGTGCGGAGCGAGGCGCCGAAGTTCACGATGGTTGATAATATAAAGTCCAAACGGGTCGATTTTCAGACATTCAACGAGGTTCTAAAACAACTGGAGGGGGAAGGTGGCGATAAAGATAGCCCTGCCTAAGGGGCGACTGCTGAGAAAGACGGCGGCGATGCTCCAGAAGGCAGAATGGGGCCTGGACGAATACCACTCCGATATGGGTTTCTACCGGCCGAGGTCGCAGAAATTCCCGGACCTTCTCATCAGGGTGTTTCATGAGAAGGATATCCCTATCCAGATAGCCATGGGGAACTACGACCTGGGGATTTGCTGCTTGGACTGGATTGAAGAGCTGCTGGTGAAATACCCCAGCAGCGACCTCGTTAAAGTAAGAGACCTGCTCTACGGGGAGGGTGCATTATATGTGGCGGTGGATTCCCCGCCGGGAGACCTGCGGCAAAACGGGGCCCCGGTGCGTATCGCCAGCGAGTACCCCAATCTGGCGGAGGCTTTCGCGTTAAGGAAGCGTATGAGTCGTTTCAGCATCTTCCCGGTGTGGGGTGCCGCCGAGGCCTACCCCCCGGAAAATGCGGATATGGTGTTGCTTTCGGCTAAAGCCAGTGCCGAGCTGGCCGGCTACGGTATGGTGCCGGTGAGCAAGATGCTCGACTTCAGCGCCTTTCTCATCGCCAACAGGAACAGATGGGAGACCAGGAACCTTGATAAACTGGTGACGTCCATTTGCGATATGCTACCGGAGGTCGAAAAAAAGGCACCTGTTAAGAGTGAAGTCGGTAGTACGAAAATAAAAACGCGTAAACGTGCCGGAGAAACGGCCGCGGATGCTGTCAGGCTGGCTCTCCCCGACGGGCACCAGCAGCAGCCGACGGTTGACCTTTTAAGCAGGGCGGGTATCGGGATTGACGATTATCCTTCGGAGACGGGGAATCGCCGCCCGGAGATTAACATTGACGGTGTAACGGTCAAGGTTATCCGACCTCAGGACATGCCGTTGCAGGTGGCCAACGGGAATTTCGACCTGGCGATTACCGGTCGGGACTGGCTGACCGAACATCTGGACCAGTTCCCGTCGAGTCCGGTTAAAGAGCTTTTAGACCTTAAGTCCAGCCGGGTAAGAATCGTGGCGGTAGTCAGCCGGGAGCTTCCGGTCGATGATACCGGCGGTTTGCGGCAGCTTATTGCCGAAAGGGAAGAGCCGTTCCGGGTTGCCTCCGAGTACGTGAATATAGCGGACAAGTATGCCCGGGACAACCGACTCGGGCACTACCGGGTGATTCCTACCTGGGGGGCCACCGAGGCCTTTCTGCCGGAAGATGCCGACCTGCTTATCGAGAATACGGAGACGGGGAGGACTATTGCCTGGCACAACCTCAAAATAATCGACACGCTCTTCGAATCGACGGGCTGCCTTATCGGCACTACCGATGCTGTATCTGCCGTTAAAGACAGGCGGATTGAGGCTCTGATAAAGAGACTGCGGGCGGCTGTGGAGGATGTTTAGATGAAAATCATCGAAGGTTTTGAGTCGGCAAAGCCAGTATTGTCCCGGCAGACTCCGAAAGAGTCGCCGGACAGTGACGACCGCGAGCGCGTAGTCAGGCAAATCGTCAACGATGTACGTGACAGGGGCGATGCCGCCCTTTTTGAATACACCGAGAAGTTCGATGGCGTTAAACTGGCTTCACTGGAAGTAGATAAAGAGCGGATAGACCGGGCGTACCGGCAGGTAGACGCCGGGCTTCTTTCCGCCCTGAAACTGGCGTCAGAGCGGATAACTGCTTTCCACACGGAGCAGAAAAAGAAGCTTTTACAGGAAAGTGCCGGGTCGAATCTGGGCTGGCTGATACGTCCGCTGAATCGGGTCGGTGTGCATGTCCCCGGTTTCACAGCGCCGCTGCCGTCATCGCTGCTGATGACGGCCGTTCCCGCCAGGGTGGCCGGTGTTAAAGAGGTTATTCTGGTAACACCACCGGGAAAGCAGGGCGGGGTTTCGCCGGTAACACTGGCGGCTGCCAGGATTGCCGGGGTCGACCGTGTTTTTTCCATCGGCGGCGCTCAGGCCATTGCCGCCCTGGCCTTTGGTACCGAGTCGGTCCCCGGGGTGGACAAGGTCTATGGGCCGGGCAATATCTTTGTTTCCCTGGCCAAGAAGATAGTCTATGGAGTGGTCGGCATCGACGGACTTTACGGGCCGAGTGAAGTTATCATCATCGCCGATGAAACGGCCAATCCGGAGTACTGTGCCGCCGACCTTCTGGCTCAGGCCGAGCATGGCTCACTGGCTTCGGCCATATTGATAACAACCTCTCGGAGATTGGCCGACGAAGTGAATAAAGAAATCGAGCGGCAATTGGATGCCCTGCAGCGTAAGGATATTACCGCCGATTCGCTGGAGAGTCGGGGGTTGATAGCGGTGGTGGGTAGAGTCGGTGAGGCGATAGAACTGGCCAACCTTTATGCCCCGGAGCACCTGTGTCTCGTCGTGAAAGACGCGGCTGACTATATAGAAAAGGTGGAAAATGCCGGGTGTCTTTTCGTGGGGGAAAAATCTATCGAGGTACTCGTCGATTACGTGGCCGGGCCGAGCCATGTGCTGCCCACGGAAGGGACGGCACGGTTCAGTTCGCCGCTTAATATCTGCGATTTTGTTAAGATTATAACTCTTGTCAATACGGATGAGCAGGATATTAGACATCTGGGCAAATCGGCGTCGGTTATCGCCAGGGCCGAGGGACTCGACGCCCACGCCCGGGCAATAGAGAAGCGACTTGAGGACATGGGTCAGGGAGGTAGTTAAGTGGTCGATTCTGATGGAATAGAGAAGCTGATTCGCTCCAATCTGGTGGGGTTTACCGGCTACAGCGCCAGTACCTCTCCGGACACGCTGGCGGGCAAGGTCGATGTGCCTCTGGATAATATCATCAAGATGAACGCCAACGAGAATCCCTACGGCTGCTCCCCGAAGGTGCTCCAGGCGCTAGCCGATTGTCCTCATTTTCATATCTATCCAGATGATGGACAGCAGGAGCTGCGCAAGCTGCTGTCGGGGTATGTCGGCGTCGGCGCGGAGAGTATTGTAGTGGGGCATGGCAGTAATACACTCATCGACCTCATCGTACGACTGTTCGTTGAACCGGGTGACGAGGTGATAAACTGTGTACCTACCTTCGATATCTATCGTTTCAGCACCGAGATATGCGGTGGCACTGTGGTTAACCTTATAAGGGATGATAATTTCGCGATAGATGTTCAAGAAGTTAAGACAGCTATCAGCGATAATACCAGGCTGATATTTCTGGCTACTCCCAACAATCCCACCGGGAATGTCATACCCCGGCAGGACATCGTGGAGATTATCGAAACAGGAGTGCCCGTGGTGGTCGACGAGGCCTACTACGAGTTCAGCGGGGAAACAGTCTTGCCCCTGGTCGGCCGGTACAAGAACCTCATGGTACTGCGGTCCTTCAGCAAGTGGGCGGGACTGGCCGGACTGAGGGTTGGCTACGGTATTTTCCCGCCCCGGATAGCCGATTACCTGATGGCGATAAAAATTCCGCATAACGTGAGCGTAGCCGCAGAAATCGCCGTGCGGGCGTCGCTTTCAGACCTGGACTACCTGCAGGGCAGGGTGAAAGACATAGTTGCCGAGAGAGAAAGATTGTTTGGTGAGCTTAAACGGGTGTCATGGCTGAAACCATATCCGTCTCAGGCCAATTTCATTTACTGCGAGGTCCTAAAGGGCGGCGCCGACGAGCTTTATAAAGAGTTGCAGCGAAAAGGTATCCTTGTCCGTTATTTCGAGAAGCCGCTTTTGAAAAACAGCATCCGCATTAGCGTGGGCAAGCCGGAGCATACCGATGCCCTGCTAAAGGCGCTCCGCGAGATAAAAGACTGGTCGGTGACAGAACGATAAGGGCACACCCTCTTCTGGTCTAGTGAATCCGCTTGCGTACATATCTAGAGGTTTACACCGTTTGTGTTAATAATATTAACTTTTTCGTTCAATAACCTATTGACAAATAGGAAATATCTGTTATAATAGATAACAGTAAAGAGTGGGGGCTAACGATGGACGCAACCGATGAGATACTGAACAAAGTAGTGCAATTGCAGGACAGCCAGGACTACTCCGACCAGCAGATGGCCGAGAAAATAGGGTGCAGTCGGCCGCTTTACCAGCGGACACGCACCGGTAAGATACCGGTAGGCGGCACGTTTCTCAAGGGTGCCATGAAATTGCTGGCCCCGGCGGTGGTTGAAGGCAGGAAATCCGTAGTCCGGCGGGAAACGAAAGAAACGAATATAAATCTGGAGTTGAATATCGACGGTAGCGGTAAATGGGATATCAATACCGGAATCCGTATTTTCGACCACCTATTATCGGCGATGGTGAAGCACGGATTATTTGACATAAAGCTGACGGCCACCGGTGATGACCCGCATCACACCGTGGAAGACGTGGCGATTTGTCTGGGTAGAGCCTTCGGGGAAGCCCTGGGAGAAAAGCGGGGCATTGTCCGCATGGCGGATGTCATGGTGCCGATGGATGATGCTTTAGCCACGGTAATAGTAGACATCAGCGGAAGAGGATATTCCGTCTTGGATTTATCCTTCAATAGTAACGATATGCTCGGTTTTCCTGCCGACCTTATCCGCCATTTCCTGGAGTCCTTCGCGATTGAGTCCCGGATAAACCTGCATGCCAGGGTTCTGTACGGCAGCAACGACCACCACAAGGCGGAAGCGCTTTTTAAAGCACTGGGGCGGGCGCTGGACGCGGCCACCAGGATTGACCGGCGTATCAGCGGAGAGTTGCCCAGCACCAAGGATTTCTTAGAACGTTAGAATCTACTCCAGAAGGGCCAGCTGGCGGCCGGTTATCTTCTCGTAGGCCCGCACGTATCTCTTAGAAGTCGCTTCGATTACGTCCGGGGGAAGGGTGGGGGCCGGTGGCTCCTTGTTCCAGCCCGACGCCGCGAGCCAGTCGCGGACAGGCTGCTTATCGAAGCTTTCTTGAGACTGTCCTGCCCTGTACTGGTCGGCATCCCAGAAGCGCGAGGAATCCGGCGTTAGTATTTCATCAATCAGTGTCAGACGGCCGTTATCAATGCCAAACTCGAACTTGGTATCGGCAATAATGATGCCCTTGCTCCGGGCGTATTCACGGGCATAGTTATAGACAGCCAGGCTCTTTTCCTCCATCTCCAGGGCGGTGCGCAGGCCAATCAGCTTGATGATTTCCTCCGTGGTGATGGGCTCATCGTGGCCGGTCTCCGCCTTGGTGGTCGGGGTGAATATTGGTTTTTCCAATTCCTGGCTTTCCTTGAGTCCCCCGGGCATGGGGTTTCCTGAAACCGTACCGTGCTCTTTATACTCCGCCCAGGCCGACCCCGAAATGTAGCCACGGACCACGCATTCCACCGGTATGCGTTTTACTTTCTTGGTGACCATGGAGCGTCCCCTGAGATACGGTGGGTAAGCGAAACGGCTTTCGGCGGGCAGGTAAGAATCCAGGCTGTGTACATCATCGATAGCTTCGGTCATATGGTTGGGTATCATCTCCGCGGTGCGCCGAAACCAGAAAGAAGAGAGACGGTTCAGTACGTGGCCCTTGAGCGGGACGCCGTTGGGGAGCATCACGTCGAAAGCGGAGATGCGGTCGGTAGCTACCATAAGCAAATGGCTGCCGAGGTCGTAAGTATCACGTACTTTGCCGCGGATAAACATCGGCAGCGGCAGGTCTGTTTTCATCAATACGGTATCCATAACTATACCTTTCTACTCTGGTTATCTCCTGATAAACAGGCCTTCGGCCTGAGGACTATATGGCCCTTGGTCCCAATTCTATAGTATCGGGCATAATCCCCTGCCATTGCGACTTGGTCAGGCCCAGCCTGTGGAAGATTTCGTCCACGTGTTGCAGGTAGTGCTGGTAATCGAACAATGCCTCAAGCTCTCCCGCCGGCATGGTGCCGGTGACTTCAGCATCGGCCTTGAGCAGGGTCAGGAAGTTCCTGTTTCCCTTCCATGCCTTCATCGCGTTTCTCTGTACCATCTCGTAGGCCTTCTGTCGACTCAGCCCTTTATTGATAAGGGCCAGCATGACTCTCTGCGAGAAGACCAGGCCGCGGGTAAGGTCAAGGTTCTTTTTCATGCGGTGCGGGTAGACCTGCAGCCTTCTCATAACCGAGGTGAAGAGGGCCAGGATATAGTCCAGCACCAGGCAGGTATCGGGGAGAATAATACGTTCGTTGGAGGAGTGGCTGATATCGCGTTCGTGCCACAGGGAGATATTTTCCAGCGAGGTCAGGGCGCAACCCCGTGCCAGCCGAGCCAGGCCGGAGACACGCTCGCAGAGTTCCGGGTTGCGTTTGTGCGGCATGGCCGACGAGCCGGTCTGGCCGGTGCCGAAGGGCTCTTCGACCTCCCGGACCTCGGTCTTTTGCAGGGCCCTGATTTCCGTGGCGAACTTTTCCAGAGAGCCGGCCATGATGGCCAGGGTGGTGACGAACTGGGCATGGCGGTCGCGCTGGAGCACCTGGTTTGATATCGGGGCGGCGTCGAGTCCCAGTTTGTGGCAGGCTTTCTGTTCGACATTGGGGGTCACCGTGGCATAGGTGCCGACGGCCCCGGAAATTTTACCCACGGCAATGGTTTTCTTGGCTTCGGTAAGCCGGCGCAGGTTGCGCCGCATTTCTTCAACCCAGAGGGCCACCTTCAAACCGAAAGAGGTCGGCTCGGCATGTATACCGTGGGTACGGCCTATCATCACCGTGTATTTATGCTCTATCGCCCTCTGGGCCAGGATGGCCGTGAGTTCCTTGACATCCTGAATCAGGATGTCAGAGGCTTCTACAAGCTGGAGGCTGGTGGCCGTATCGATGACATCGGAGGAGGTCAGGCCGAGGTGAATGAAGCGCGACTCTTCGCCGAGACTCTCGGCCACGGAGCCGAGAAAGGCGGTCATGTCGTGGTGGGTCTCCTTGAGAATTTCCGCCATGCGCTTGAGGTTGCACTTGGCCAGTTTTATCTTGGGAATGGCTTTCCGGGGAATAACACCGAGCTCGGCCCAGGCATCGCAGACGGCTATCTCTACTTCAAGCCACTTATCGTACTTGTTTTCGTCTGACCATACCTTTTTCATTTCGGGTCGGGAATACCGTTCAATCATTACTTTCTCCTTTGTTTGCCAGTTGCTCTACGGAAGACTATCCCTGTAATTCGCTCCGGCATTTGTCGTAGGCCTCCCTGATTTTATCATGTTTCAGCCCCAGTATCTCGGCCGCCAGGTAAGCGGCGTTCTTGGTCCCGGTGCTGCCGATAGCCACGCAGGCGACCGGTATGCCGGCGGGCATCTGTACTATGGAGTAGAGGGCATCCACGCCGTTAAGCTCGCTGCTGGATATGGGTATGCCGATAACCGGCAGGGTAGTCCAGCTGGCCAGGACGCCGGGCAGGTGCGCCGCCATCCCGGCTGCGGCAATGATTACTTCTATGCCTCGCTCCCGGGCGGATAGAGCGTACTGCTTGGCCTTCTCCGGGGTGCGGTGGGCCGATATCACGTTGACCTCGTGGTCGATGCCGAGTTGCTTTAAGATGTCCAGCGTCGACTGGAGCGTTTCAGCATCCGATTTGGAACCCATCACCACGCCGACAAGTGGCATATTATTTACCTCGCTTTCTCGTCTCTGTCATTGCGAGCGCAGCGTGCCTGCACGCCGAAGTATGTTACGGCACGCAGGCGTGGCAATCCCCATCTGTGCCTTCGGGTAAGTTCTTCTTTATTCTGCACATCGCTGAATTGTTACTTCGGGATTGCTTCGTCGCTACGCTCCTCGCAATGACTTTAGGTAGGAGGGGTTTCGCCCCTCTAAAACTCCCCGTAACGTTAGGAAGCTTCGACCCTTCAATCATCCATTATTTGTTATATATCGGCAATATCCTTGCGGTAGTGGCATCCCTCGAAGTGAATCCGTGGTATATTTTTATAGACCTTTTCCCTGGCTTCCGCCAGGTCTTTACCGGTGGCTACCACGGTGAGGATACGGCCGCCGCTGGTAAGCACCTGTCCCTCCGGACTGACCCTCGTTCCGGCATGAAATAACATGATATCCTTATCAACATCGTCCAGGCCGCTGACGGGGAAGCCGGTCTGATATTTACCCGGGTAGCCGCCCGACGCCATAACGACGCCGACACAGGCATCGTCACTGCATTCGATGTTCATTTTATCGAGTTCGTTATTGACCACTGCCATCATAATGTCCACCAGGTCGGTCTTGAGGCGGGGCAGGACGACCTGCGCCTCCGGGTCGCCGAAGCGGGCATTAAATTCTATCACTTTCGGCATATTATTGGTAATCATCAGGCCGCCGTAGAGGATGCCTTTATAGGGTCGGCCTTCATCCGCCAGGGCCAGGACGGTCGGCTCCATGATGGTCTTGATAATGATGTAGCCCAGTACGTCGGTGTAAAACGGGGGAGGACTGTAGCTGCCCATGCCGCCGGTATTCGGCCCCTGGTTGCCGTCGTATATCCGCTTGTAGTCGCAGGCGGGCACCGTCGGGACGACCGTGCGACCATCGGAAAAGGTGAAGAAGCTCATCTCCCTGCCGAAGAGGTGTTCTTCGATAACCACCCGGCTGCCCGCGGCGCCAAAAGATTTGGCCTTCATCATGCCGGTAAGCGTTTCTTGGGCTTCGGGGACGGATTCGGCGATGATGACCCCCTTGCCGGCGGCCAGCCCGTCGGCCTTGATAACGATGGGGGGAGTCTTATCTTGCACGTATGCTCTGGCTTTTTCGTAATCGGAGAAGCTGGCGCTTTGAGCGCAGGGTATGGCGTGTTTCTGCATTAAATCTTTGGCGAAGACCTTGCTCGACTCAATCTCGGTAGCGGCCTGGCTGGCGCCGAAGACGGCCATACCGCTGGAGATAAAGCGGTCGGCAATGCCAGCCGCCAGGGGTCCCTCCGGGCCGACGACGGTGAGGTCGACCTTGAGGCCTTTGGCCGCTTTCAGCAGCCCCTCGACATCCCCGGCCTTGATGTCCAGGTTTTGAGCGAGCTTAGCTGTCCCGGCGTTACCGGGAGCGGCGAATATTTCATCAACCCTCGGGCTTTGAGCCAGCTTCCAGACCAGGGTGTGTTCCCTGGCGCCACTACCAACTACTAATATATTAATCTACCTCACCCCCTTTAGGACTATGTCATTGCGAGTCCCTATGTTATTCTGAGTCCCCGATGTCATTGCGAGCGCAGCGTGCCTGCACGCCGAAGTATGTTACGGCACGCAGGCGTGGCAATCTCTATTTACCTCACCCCCTGTGCCGATGCTTTATCTACCTCAACCCCCGTATCCCCCCGTTTGTTATCTTTTCCCACCCTGCTGCCCTCGTAACATCGGAGGCTTAACCCGCTGGTATTTCCCCTCCAAAATCCCTCTCGGTCTCCCTTTACCAAAGGGAGAAGCTATTATGTTTCTCCACCCTTTTTAAAGTTTCCCCCTTTGAAAAAGGGGGACTAAGGGGGATTTTATTAACTTCGCCCCTCTTGGACGCCCCGAGTATATTTTTGGGGTTATCCCTTTAAGCTATCCTGTTAAAAGTTCCCAAGCTCCCAGATATTCTTTTAGCAGGTTTCGCCTTAGCTCGTTCCCATGCTTTGTATCTTTTGAGTCTATGCCTAGCCTATACTGATACCAGCCTTTTTTTGACTTAAAAACATTTGCGTAATCCATAAAGACTTTAGATGGTAAAATCCACATTTCGGGCGACTTCTTTGACATATCGACGCAGACTACGAACAACCCCTTACCTTCATACAGCTCAAGGTCACAGACATTAAACCAACCTGCTTGCTCATCTGATTCTGTTGATTTCACCTGAATTTGTATATAGGTGCCGTCCTTTTTCTTTATTATGGTGTCAATTCCTATATCTACGATTGGAATATAAAGGTCAGCATCTTGTTTTAGCAGTTCAGAAAAAACTAGAAATTCGGCAGACTTCCCTTTGTATAATTGGTGCGTACTGACCATTATTAGTTCCTTACTCCCATTCAATAGTTGATGGTGGCTTGGAGGTTATGTCGTAGACGACGCGGTTGATGCCGTCCACCTCGTTGACGATGCGGTTGGAGATACGCGCCAGCAGGTCGTAGGGCAGGCGGGCCCAGTCGGCGGTCATGGCGTCATCGCTGGTGACGGCGCGGATGGCGGCCAGGTAACCGTAGGTGCGGTAGTCCCCCATAACGCCCACCGAGCGGACATCGGTAAGGACGCAGAAGCTCTGCCAGAGCTGGCGGTAAAGTTTCGCCTTTTTAATCTCATTCATCAGGATAAAGTCGGCGCTGCGCAGGATTTCCAGCTTTTCTCTGGTGACTTCGCCGATGCACCTGATGGCCAGTCCGGGGCCGGGGAAGGGCTGACGCCAGACCATCTCCTCAGGCAGGCCAAGCTCGGCACCCACCAGGCGCACCTCATCCTTAAAGAGATAGCGCAGAGGCTCCAGCAGGTTGAGGGTCATCCTGGCGGGCAGACCGCCGACGTTGTGGTGCGATTTTATCTTGGCTGAAGCGGTGCTTACCGAAGAAACACTCTCAATGACATCCGGGTAGAGCGTACCCTGGGCGAGAAAGTCGACCTTGCCGATTTTGTTGGCTTCCTCCTCGAATACCCTGATGAACTCTTCCCCGATGATTTTACGTTTCTCCTCGGGGTCGATGACGCCTTTAAGTCGGTTAAGGAACCTGTCGGTAGCGTCGATATGTATGATGTTCATACCCAGGTTGTTCTGAAAGACCTTGAGCGTTCTATCCGCTTCCTCGCGGCGGAGCAGGCCGTTATTAACGAAAATGCAGGTAAGCTGGTCGCCGATAGCCCGGTGGATAAGGGTGGCGACAACGGAAGAATCTACCCCTCCCGAGAGGGCATTGATGACCTTGCCGTCGCCCACCTGTTCTTTAATCCGGGCCATGCTCTCGCTGACGAAATTGCCCATCGTCCAGTTGCCCTTGCAGCCGCATACCTTCTGGACGAAATTGCGCAGGATGGTCTTGCCCTCGGGGGTATGGACTACCTCCGGGTGGAACTGAAGTCCGTAGATGCCTTTCTCGTCGCCGATGACGGCATAGGGCGAGTTTTCCGTCTGGGCGAGGGCGGTAAAGCCCGGCGGCATTTCCTCGATTTTATCGCCGTGGCTCATCCATACCGGCGTGGACTCGGGGAGCCTGGCGAATAGAGGCGAGCCGACCTGGCTCAGGTGCATGACGGCGTGGCCGTACTCGCGTTTCGTGCCCGGTTTCACCTGCCCGCCGAGCTGCTTGGTGATGACCTGCATCCCGTAGCAGATGCCCATCACCGGCAGGCCGCTTTCGTAAACGTAGGCGGGGGCGAGTGGGGCATTCGGGGCGTAGACGCTGGCCGGGCCACCGGAAAGGATAAATCCCTTGGGGTTGAGCGGGGCAATCTTCTCCCAGGGCGTGTCATGGGGCAGTAGCTCACAGTAGACCTGGCACTCGCGCACCCGGCGGGCAATCAGCATATTGTACTGCGAGCCGAAGTCCAGGACGATGATGGCCTCGCGCTCGGCGCCGGAGACAGCCTCCTCGGTGACTGCCGGCTGTTCACCACCGATTTCCTTGGCAATCTCAAGGTACGTGGAGACCTCGATATCATCGGTAGTGGCTATCCGGCGGCTGTCATCCGGGGGTGGATTTTGATTTTCTTTAACCATGTTTATAGAACACAATTTACCATTATGTTATACTATCGTCAAGTGGAGAGGCTGCTTTTTCAGGCGTCGGCAACAGCCATTTCAGGAAAAAAATTTTAAAGTTCACTACTTTCAAGCAGTTATCATCCCTGATGGATAGTTACGAATTTCTCAGTAAAAGTCCCGCGGCTACCTCGGCTCTCGGGGAGAGGGTGGGTGAGCGACTCGAAGCGGGCAGCGTCGTTGCCCTGGTCGGGGAGCTGGGCTGCGGGAAGACGCTGCTGACGCGGGGTATCTGCGCTGGACTGGACGTTCCCCTGAGGCAGGTCAACAGCCCCACTTTCGTCTTGGTGAACGAATACTGCGGGCGGCTGCCCGTCTTTCACATGGATTTATACCGCCTGGGCACAGAATCGGACGTTGTTGAGCTGGGTATTACCGATTACCTCTCTCGCACGGAGTCCGGCGTGATGATTATCGAGTGGGCGGAGAAAATTCCTTCACTCCTCCCCGACGACCTCCTGAAAGTGGAGTTTGAAATCCTGGGCGCACGGAGGCGGCGCATTGTCTTTTCGGCATACGGCGGAAGGTCCGGCAGTCTGCTCGAGGAGCTGGGGCGGCCATGATAGTGCTGGGTATAGATACGTCTGATTATGCCAATGCCGTGGGCATGGTTGACGGTGATAGAGTCCTGGCGGACTCTACTTATGTGGCAAAGACGGATTCCTTGGGGCAGATTGTCGATAATATCGATGCTACTTTGAAGAGCGCCGGGCTGACTCTTAAAGATGTGGGGGGAATCGGGGTGGGGCTGGGGCCGGGTTCGTGGACGGGAATCAGGGTGGGGGTAACGGTGGGTAAAATCCTCGCCTTCAGCACGGGAAAACCAGTCGCCGGTGTGCCGACGCTGGAAGCTCTGGCATATGCCTCCCGCCACGAATCGTCGCTGATTTGCGCCGTTATCAGCGTCGGCACCGGGGATGCTGTCTATGCAGCCATGTACCGCCCCGAAAATAATGCGGTTAGCAGAATCGGTGAGTACTATGTCGGTGATGTTAAAGGATTAACAGGTATGATAACGGAACCATCCGTGCTTATCGGCGCCGGTGCGGCGGCATACGCACGAATAGTTGAGCAGGAATCCGGGATAAAGGTGAAAGCGGTAGAAGCTGCGCCGGATGGGGCATCAGTGGCCTGCCTGGCGGCGCGGCGACTGGAACGTGGCGAGGAAGATGATGTCCTTTCCCTGACGCCGTTGTATCTAAAAGAATCAACGGCCAAGGCCTTTGTGAATAAATATAAGAGTAGCCATTCGTAAAGGACTGGTTTATTCATGTTAGTTTTAGGTATCGAGACTTCATGCGACGAGACATCGGCGGCGCTGGTAGCCGACGGCGAGACAACATTATCCAGTATTATCGCCACGCAGCTCGATTTGCTCAGGAAATACGGCGGCGTGGTGCCGGAGATAGCCGCCCGGAGGCATACCGAGCTTATCGGCTACGTTATTAAAGAAGCCCTCGATACGGCAGGCAAGACCCTGGATGATATCGAGGCCGTGGCGGTCACCTCGAAGCAGGGGCTTATCGGCTGCCTGCTGGTCGGCGTGGCCGCGGCCAAGTCTATAAGCTACGCAAAGCAGATACCTCTCATCGGCGTGCATCACATCGAGGGGCATATCTTCGCCAACCGACTCAGCCATCCGGATTTGCCGGTGCCCCATGTCTGTTTGACCGTCTCCGGTGGGCATACTATGCTTCTTTACGTGCCGGACGGCTGCAAGTACGAGCTGCTGGGCACCACGCTGGATGATGCTGCCGGTGAGGCCTTCGATAAAATAGCGAAATTCCTCGGCCTGGACTTCCCCGGCGGACCCGTGATTGATGAACTCTCCAGAGGGGGAGACCGCAAGTCCTTTAATTTCCCCCGGCCGATGATAAGGGCCAAGACGCTCGATTTCAGTTTCAGCGGACTGAAAACTTCGGTTATCAATATGTTCAAGGACAGGGTCGCCCGCAACGAAGCCCTGCCTCTGGCCGATATCGCCGCCAGCTTCCAGGAGGCGGTCGTCGATGTGCTGGTCAGCAAGACGATGCGCGCGACTAAAGAATGCGGCGTATCGGCAATCAGCGTTACCGGGGGTGTCTCGGCAAACGGCCGACTCAGGGAGGTCTTCCAGGAGACGTGCCGTCGCAAGAATATCGACGTATTTTTTCCAAAACTTTCCCTGTGCACCGATAATGCCGCTATGATTGCCGCCGCCGGATACGCTAGAATGAAGCTGGGGGAGATTTCCGATTTACGCTTGAATGTTTTTCCCAATGTCCCTCTGGAGGGATAATATGAAGGCGAAGATAGAAAAGATAGATGCGGCCAATCCCGATAAGGAGATACTTGAGCAAGCCGGAAGGTTGATAAACAAGGGCGAAGTGGTGGTATGCCCGACCGATACCGGTTACGCGTTCTCGGCCAATGCCCTGGACACCCGCGCTATTACGAAAGTCTTCCAACTGAAGGGGCGCTCCTACTCCAACCCGATACATATAGCCGTGAGTAATATCCGGGAGGCGGAGAAGTACGCACATGTAGACGAAATAGCCCGCTTTCTCGCCGAGCATTATCTCCCCGGGGCGCTGACACTGGTGCTGCCTAAAAAGGAAGCGGTACCGTCCATGCTGGTGGCTGGACTGGATACCATTGGCATACGCATTCCCGATAATGCTGTGATACTGCGCCTGGCGGAAATGACGGGGCATCCCCTGACCACGACCAGCGCCAATGTCAGCGGTAAGCCGGGTGCTTACACGGTCGGGGAGGTTGAGGCGCAGCTCGGAGAGAATATCCGGGACGTGGCTTTGATACTGGACCAGGGGCCCCTTAAAGTGCGTGAGCTATCCACGATAGTCGATTTATCGGTCAGTCCGCCCCAGCTTATCCGGCAGGGACGCGTCAGCTGGCTGGAAGTCCGTGATGTATTAAAGAGATTTCAGAATCCTGAAGAATAAGGTACACTGGGACAGGAGGTTTTATCTATGCGTATAGCTATAGGCGGCGACCACAGGGGTTCTAAGCTCAAAGAGCTTGTCATCAGTTTGCTGGCGGAACACGGGTATAGTTATCATGACTTCGGCTGCTATGATGAAGAAGCGGTTGATTACCCCGATATTGGCGTCGAAGTGGCCGGGGCCGTCGCCAGGGGAGAGTATGACCGGGGCGTCCTGATATGCGGAACTGGTATTGGCATGTGCATTACGGCCAATAAAGTGAAAGGTATAAGGGCGGCCCAGTGTTACAACGCCTTTACGGCGAAGCGGGCGCGCCAGCACAACGATGCCCAAATCTGCTGCCTGTCGGCGGAGGAGGGAAAGGCGCGTACCCCCTCCATCCTGGAAACTTTCCTTACCACCGAATTCGAAGGTGGCAGGCATGTAGCCAGGCTGGACAAGATAAAGGAAATCGAAGAAAAGCAGTACAAGTGTGACTGAATATTGTCATTGCGAGGCCAAAGGCCGTGGCAATCCCAATCATCGACTTAATTACAGGTTGAGATTGCTTCGTCGCTGCGCTCCTCGCAATGACAGGAGTATTTTTAACCAAGAAAAGGGAATAGATGTCGGACTATCGTGAAGAATACAGGCGCAAGCTGATTACCGCCGAGGAAGCCGCCGGGCTGGTGAAGTCCGGCATGTGGATTGACTTCGGGGCTATTTGCGGCTTTCCTTCGCTGATTGATGAGAAACTGGCGAAGCGGGCTAAGGAGTTAAGAGAGGTAAAAGTCAGGGCGGAACATTCCCATACCCAGATTCCGCGGATTGACCCTCGCCAGGAGCACTTCATCCACAACTCGTGGTTTCTGGGGAAGGTGGAGAGGGAGTATCACAAGAACGGTTGCTGTTCCTACATTCCGTTCGGCCTGAGTGAGGGCCCCCGGATGTACCGCGAGTGGCTTAAAGACGAAGTGGATATCACGTTTATCGAAGTAACGCCGATGGACGAGAACGGTAACTTTAATTTCGGCACGGCGGTAACACGGCAGAAGGCGGCCTGCGATGTGGCCAGGACCGTGGTAGTAGAAGTCAATGAACACCAGCCGTGGGTCTATGGCGGCTATGACGAGGTCGTCCATATTTCTCAGGTGGACCATATCGTTGAGAACTACGAGTATAAAATACCGGAGTTCCCGGCGGCGGAGGTAACCCCGGAAGACGAGACCATCGCCGGGTTGCTGGCGGAGCAGATAGAAGACGGGGCCACTATCCAGCTCGGCGTGGGCGCGATACCCAGTATCGTGGGCAAGCTGCTGATACAGCACGGCCTGAGAGACCTGGGCATACACAGCGAGATGTTCAACGACAGTATGATGGAGCTTATCGAGGCGGGAGTGGTCACGGGGAAGAAGAAAAATATCAATCCAGGTAAGGCCGTGCACTGTTTTGCCGCCGGCTCGGAAAAGCTTTATAAATTCATGGATAGAAATCCGGTGCTGGCGGGGTTCCCGGTAGATTACACCAACGACCCGTATATTATCGCCAAAAACGAAAAGCAGATAGCCATCAACAGCAGCCTGCGTGTTGACCTGCGGGGGCAGGTCTGCTCGGAGTCGGTGGGCTGCCGGCAAATCAGCGGCACCGGCGGCCAACTGGAGTTTACTCGCGGGGCTTACATGTCGCCGGGTGGCAAGGCGTTTATTTGCCTCCACTCGACCCGTCAGGATAAGGACGGCAAACCGATATCCAATATCGTGCCCGTCCTGGAGCTGGGGGACATGGTTACCGTGCCGGCGTCCGATGTTTCCTATATCGTCACGGAGTACGGCATGGTCAATCTTAAAGGCAAGAGCACCTGGCAGCGTGCCAAGCTCCTGATTTCCATCGCGCACCCCGATTTCCGCGATGAACTCACCGAAGCCGCCCGCAAAGCCAATTTCATCACCAGGGGGACGATGGGAATAGGGTGGTGATACTCACCCCCGCTGTTCCTCTCTATATTCCTGTCATTGCGAGCCCTCACGCTACGCTCAGGACAAACTCCGCGAAGCAATCCGCCCCCCACTCCATGTTATCTATTCCCACCCAGGCCACCCCGCATCATTCTCTGCTTATACCTTAAAATACCCCTACTCCAGTTTCCCCCTTTGAAAAAGGGGGATTAAAGGGGGATTTTATTACCGCTTAGCGGGGTGTTTAAGAGGGGCGCAGCCCCTCTTTCTAATTCTTCCCCCTCTCCAATTAAATAATACCTCGACCCAATCTTATGTTACTGATTGGAGAGGGGGTCAGGGGGTGAGGTTAGAAAAACTCTGGTGCGGCCCAAATTTACACACGCGCCAGCTTGACAATAAACGGGCTCTCATGCTATCTTTAGGTACGGGCTTCAAGCTAAAAGTTGATTTTCCGGTCCGTCTCAAGAGGCGGTTATTTTTTTAGTAGAACTTTTTGGAGAGGTGAGAAGTGAAAAGTGATGCCGCAAAGAAGGGTATTGAAAGAGCGCCGCACCGGTCGTTGCTGTACGCCGTGGGCTGCACGCGTGACGAGATGGATAAGCCGTTTATCGGTATTGTCAACAGCTTTACGGAGATTGTGCCCGGGCATATCCACCTGCGCGATATTGCCGAGTCCGTTAAGGCCGGGGTGCGTGAAGGGGGAGGCGTTCCCTTTGAGTTCAACACGATTGCCGTCTGCGACGGCATCGCCATGAACCATGCCGGCATGAAATACAGCCTGCCGAGTCGGGAACTGATTGCCGACTCAGTGGAGATAATGGCGGAAGGCCATGCCTTTGACGCCCTGGTGTTCATACCCAACTGCGATAAAATTATCCCCGGTATGCTCATGGCCGCGGTGAGGTTGAACCTGCCGGCGATATTCGTCAGCGGCGGCCCGATGCTGGCGGGACACCTGGACGGCGAAAAGATTGACCTGAGCACGATGTTTGAGGGTGTAGGAGCCGTCACCGGCGGCAAGATGACCGAGGCAGAACTGATGAGGCTGGAAGAGGTAGCCTGTCCCGGTTGCGGCAGCTGTGCGGGTATGTTTACCGCCAATACCATGAACTGCCTGACGGAGGTATTGGGGATGGGACTTCCGGGTAACGGCACGATTCCGGCGGTGGATGCGCGGCGGCGGGGTCTGGCGAGGAAAGCCGGACGGCAGGTGATGAATCTTCTGGCGGATGATATGCGTCCAAAAAGTATAATAAACAGTAATGCCGTTTACAATGCTTTCACGGTGGACATGGCCTTGGGAGGCAGCAGTAATTCGGTCCTGCACCTCATGGCCATCGCCAACGAGGCGGGTGTCGACTTTAACCTGGCTACTGTCAACGAGATAAGTAAGCGCACTCCGTACCTCTGCAAGCTGAGACCGTCCGGGCCGCATCACATCGAGAACCTGGATATGGCGGGAGGCATACCGGCGGTGATGGGTGAGTTGAAGGAGCTGTTAAAATTAAAATCGAAGACCGTGACCGGGAAAACGGTGGGGGAGAATATCACCGGCGTCAAGACGCTGGATAGCGATGTTATCCATTCCGTAAAAACCGCCCATATGGCAACGGGGGGTCTGGTCATGCTTTTCGGTAACCTGGCGCCGGAAGGCGCCGTGGTCAAGAAAGCGGCGGTGTCCCCGGAGATGATGGTACACCGCGGCCCGGCCCGGGTATTCGACTCTGAGGAAGATGCCACCAAGGCCATTATGAATAAGGAAATAAAGTCCGGCGACGTGCTGGTCATCCGCTACGAAGGCCCCAAGGGAGGACCGGGGATGCGGGAAATGCTGACGCCCACTTCACTGATTACCGGTATCGGCATGGATAAGGAAGTTGCCCTGATTACCGACGGCAGGTTTTCCGGGGCTACCCGCGGCGCGTCCATCGGGCATGTTTCCCCGGAAGCGGCGGCTCGCGGGCCGATTGCCGCCGTGAGAGAAGGGGATATCATCAGCATTGATATTGCTAACTGCAAGCTCAATGTAGAACTAACTGATAAAGAAATAGCCGACCGCCTGGGCAAGCTGGCTGATTTCGAGCCGAGGATAAAAACGGGTTACCTGAGCCGTTATATCGAGAAGGTGACCTCGGCCAGCACCGGTGCGGTGTTTGGGAAGTAAGGAGTCGCTGAAAAACTGAATTTTTCGGTGAAAGATTCAGAACACGAGCGTAAATGAGATTTTAAAAGGAAGGGTGGGGCTTATATGAAAAAGACTGGTGCCCAGATTATATGTGAAAGTCTGATAGCCGAGGGAGTCGAGGTCATGTTCGGCTTCCCTGGAGGCGTCCTGCTGCCCTTTTATGATACCCTGCCTCAATACCCGCAGTTGCGTCATGTCCTGGTGCGTCACGAGCAGGGTGCTGCCCATGCCGCCGATGGTTACGCCCGGGCAACCGGCAAGGTAGGCGTATGTATGGCTACCTCCGGGCCGGGTGCCACCAATCTTGTAACCGGTATTGCCAATGCCTACCTCGATTCCGTGCCCATAGTGGCCCTGACGGGACAGGTTGCCAGGCCATTCATCGGTAAGGATGCCTTCCAGGAGATAGATATTACCGGTATTACGCTGCCCATTACCAAGCACAGCTACGTTGCCATGGAAGCCGGCTCGCTGGCTGAGATATTCAAAGAGGCCTTTTATCTGGCCAGCTCCGGACGACCAGGGCCGGTGCTTATCGATTTACCCAAAGATGTCCAGACGGAGCAGGCCGAGTACAGCTATCCTGAAAAACTGGACCTCCCCGGCTACAAGGTGCCCACGCGGGGACATCCCACGCAGCTTAAGAATGCCGCCAGGCTGATAAATGAGGCGAAGCGACCTCTTATAATCGCTGGCAGGGGTGTTATTATTTCCCGGGCCAGCGAAGAACTGAAACAGCTTGCCGAGACAAGCCAGATACCGGTCATCAGCACGCTGCTGGGCATCGGCGGTTTCCCGGAAAACCACATGCTCAGTTACGGCATGGCGGGTATGCACGGCACCGGCTGTGCCAATAAGGCTATGGACAGTACCGACCTGCTGGTTGCTATCGGCATGAGGTTCGATGACCGTGTGACGGGTAATATAAGCGGCTTCGCCCCTCATGCTAAAATCATCCATATCGATTTAGACCCGGCTGAAATCGGCAAGAACGTACCGGCTCATATACCGATAGTGGGCGACGTCAAGACGGTGCTTCAGGCGTTAAATAAGCTGATTGAGTCCCGGGAGCATATCGACTGGATTACGCAGCTCGATGAATGGTTGAAACAGCATCCGTTAGCGGATGTCAATGATAGTACCGGGCTGCTGCCGCAGTATATCATCCATCAGCTGTATGAGGCGACCCAGGGTAATGCCATCACTGTCACCGGCGTGGGTCAGCACCAGATGTGGGCCGCCCAGTACTACCTTCATACGGAGCCGGGCCACTTTATATCGTCGGGTGGACTGGGTACCATGGGCTTCGGGCTGCCGGCGGCGATGGGGGCCAAGGTGGGACGCCCTGATAAGACCGTCTGGTGTATTGACGGCGACGGCAGCCTGCAGATGACCATCCAGGAGCTGGCGACGCTGGTTCAGGACAATATTGCCGTCAAGATTGCGGTTCTCAATAACGGCTACCTGGGCATGGTGAGGCAGTGGCAGGACCTGTTCTACGAGAAAAGGTATGTCGCCACGCCGATTTCCTGTCCCGACTTTGTCAAGGTTGCCGAGGCCTACCGCATCCCCGGCCTGCGGGTTACCCAGCGTGAAGAGGTGGCGGGTGCAATAGACCAGGCAATGGCGTATGACGGCCCGTTTTTAATCGACTTCATGGTGGAGCCGGAAGAAAACGTCTTCCCGATGGTGCCGCCCGGAGCGTCCAATATCGAGTTTATCGAACAACCGAAGAAAGAGGTGTCGACATGGCCACGCAAAAGCATACCCTAGTTGCTATTGTTCAGGACAAGCCCGGCGTCCTCAATCGCATGGCGAGCCTTTTCCGCCGGCGCGGGTTCAATATCGAGAGTATCGCCGTGGGTCACAGCGAGGTAGCCCACCTGTCGCGCGTGACCATCATCGTCAACGGGTCGAACGCTATGGTGGAGCAGGTCAGGAAACAGCTGGATAAGCTGATAGATGTGGTCAAGGTTTCTGACATCACGGGGGATAATATAACCATACGGGAACTGGCACTGGTGAAAGTGAAGGCCGGTTCGGCGACGCGCAGCGAAATTATCGAGGTGGCCGATATCTTCCGGGCCAATATCGTGGACGTGGCGTCCGACTCGCTTACCATCGAGATAACCGGGGACGAGGATAAAATCGAGTCCATGCTGAAGCTGCTGAAGGGATTCGGCATCAGGGAAATCGCCAGGACTGGCCGCGTCGCCATGGTTCGGGGGAACATCGGCGGCGTACCGGGAGAAGAAAAGGCTGCCGGGAGACGGTCAAAGAAACAAGCATAAGAAAAGACATAGTGGATAAGAAAGGGAAGTAATGAGGAGGAAATATTATGGCTGGCGAAGTAAAATCTGCGTTAGAAGCTACTAAAATTGCTAAAGACTATGTTGGGAAATATAAATTCTTTTTACGGCCACTTAAAGCTGTACGCGAAGATGATACATGGTTCGTTGATTTAGACGTGGGAGGTTTTAATACTATAGTTGCTAAGGTAAAAATAGATGCCAAATCAGGAGAAATAATTGAATATAATATTCCTGAATGAGAGGTTTCAATTTGGAAGCCAAAGAGAAAATCAAGAAATATAAAAAGCAGAGTATTCATTACTTTGAAAATGCCATAAAGTTCATTGATAAAGGTGATGCTGAAAAGGCTAGCGAATTTCTGTGGGGAAGTGTGGCACAAGCATTAAAGGCAGTCGCTGCCAGTAAAAACATATGGTTAAGTGGTCATAACCAAATTAAGTATTATGCGCTAGCATTGGCACGGGAACTTCACGATGACAGTATTTGGCATACATTTATTTATGCCCAATCCCTGCACAGCAATTTCTATGAATCAGGACTACTGTTAGAAGATGTTGTCAGAGCTTCTGAAGATATAAAAAACACTGTAAAACAGTTATTGGCACTTATTCCCGATTAAAAGAAAGCTTGTCTTCTTTCTTAAAAAACAGTCTCAAACTATAGACAAGATAACATAAAACGTGTATAATATATCCTGTATAGCCATGAATAATAGATATTCCTTTATTGGGAGAATTAAACTCATCCTTACCTGCCCCTCTCTGATTTAAGAGAGAGGGGATAAGGCGGTTGTATTTCTGAATAATTTTCCCGAGGAGGAATATTTTTATGGACAAGGTTATCATCTTTGACACCACGCTACGTGACGGGGAGCAGGCGGCGGGGGGCACGCTGAATGTCCAGGAAAAGCTGGAAATAGCCCGACAACTCGAGAAGCTGGGTGTCGATGTCATCGAGGCCGGCTTTCCCGCCAGCAGCCCCGGCGACTTTGAGGCGGTCAGCCTCATTTCCCAGGAAATTAAAAACCCGGCTATCTGCGCGTTGACGCATGCCAACTTCAATGCCGTCGACCGTGCCTGGGAGGCTGTGAAGGGGGCGGCGCACCCGCGTATACATATTTTCCTCTCGGCTTCGGATATCCACCTCATTCATCAACTGAAGAAGAGCCGGGATGAAATCATGAAGATGGCCTGTGATACGGTGGCCAAGGCCAGGGGCTATACCGGCGATATCGAATTTTCGCCGATGGATGCCAGCCGGACGGACCCGCAGTATCTCTACCAGATTCTGGAAGCCGTCATCGATGCCGGGGCTACCACGGTCAATATTCCCGATACCGTGGGCTACTCCGTACCCGAGGAATTCGGCGGATTAATCGAGGGTATATTCAAGAGCGTAAAAAATATCGGTAAGGCCGTGGTTAGCGTGCATTGCCATAACGACCTCGGCCTGGCGGTAGCCAATAGCCTGGAAGCGATAAGGCACGGAGCGCGTCAGGTGGAATGTACTATCAACGGCATCGGTGAAAGGGCCGGAAACGCCTCGCTGGAAGAAATCGTCATGGCTATCCAGACCCGCAAAGACCTCTATGACCTGACGACGGGCATCGATACCCGGCGGATATACCGGACCAGTCGATTGGTGAGCGAGTTAACCGGTTTTCTCGTGCAGCCCAACAAGGCAATCGTCGGGGCCAACGCCTTCAGCCATGAATCGGGGATTCACCAGGACGGCGTCATCAAGATGCCGATAACCTATGAAATAATCGACCCTCGAACGGTCGGCGTTCCCTCCAGCAGCCTGGTACTGGGGAAACTCAGCGGTCGGCATGCTTTTAAACAGAGGCTTTCCGAGCTGGGTTACAGCCTGAACGATGAAGACCTGAACCGGGCTTTTACCGCGTTCAAGGAGCTGGCGGATAAGAAGAAGGATATCACCGACCGTGATATCGAGTCGCTGGTGGCCGAGGAGCAGCGTACGATATCCGAGGAGTACCACCTTGACCGCATCCAGGTCACCTGTGGCGACCAGGGTGTTCCCACGGCGGCGGTCAGGCTTGCCGGGCCGAAAGGTAAGATGAAAGAGGACGCTGCCCTGGGCACCGGGCCAATAGATGCGCTTTATAAAGCTATCAATCGTATTGTCAAGGTGCCCAATTCGCTCACCGAGTTTACGGTAAAATCGGTGACGGAGGGCATCGACGCCATCGGTGAGGTATTGATTAGGATAGAGAGCGACGGCGTTACCTATACGGGACGCGGCGCCGATACCGATATTATCGTTTCCAGTGCCAAGGCCTACATTAACGCCCTTAACCGGTTGATTGCCGCCAGGGGGAAAGCCAGCTAGACTATCAGGGGCAATTGAGACAACAGGCAGCAATACCTCCCCCCGGGACTTCAGCTTGTGCGCTTTTCCACAAATGGTTATAATCTGGTATAACCTGTTTTACGCGGGGGTGAATACTAAATCTGATGGTCGGTTGTCATTGCGAGTCCTTCAGCAGAAGGACGTGGCAATCTCAGCGGTGTTCTATGAGATTGCTTCGCTCCGCTCGCAATGACGGTGGAAAGTAAGCTAAAGTAAAAAAGACTGAAAAGGGGAAATAAATTGAACTTAGCCGAGCAGATTCTGGCGGCTCATGCCGATAAAAAAGAGGTCAGCCCCGGCGAATTCATTAATGTACGGGTGGATATGATTGTGTCCAACGACATTACGGCCCCGATTGCCATCAGGGAGTTCCGCCGCCTGGGGGTGGACAGGGTCTTTGACCCCTCCAAGATTGTCATGGTGCCCGACCACTTCGTGCCTAATAAGGATATCGCCTCCGCCGAGCAGGCTAAGCTGATGCGGGAGTTCTGCTACGAGCAGGGGGTAAAGTACTTTGAGGTGGGGCAGATGGGCATCGAGCATGTCCTCCTCCCGGAACAGGGACTGGTGCTGCCGGGGGACGTGGTCATCGGGGCTGATTCTCATACCTGCACCTACGGCGCTATCGGGGCTTTCGCCACCGGCATGGGGTCGACCGATATCGCGGCCGCCATGGCCACCGGCGATATCTGGATGAAGGTGCCGCCGTCCATCAAGCTCGTCTATCACGGCGAGCTGGGAAAGTGGGTGGGGGGTAAAGACCTGATTCTCTATACCATCGGCGAAATTGGCGTGGACGGCGCCCTGTATTCAGCCATGGAGTTCACCGGGGAGGCTATCGAAGCCCTGTCCATGGACGGGCGCTTTACCATGGCCAATATGGCCGTCGAGGCGGGCGGCAAGGCCGGGCTATTCCACGTGGATAACAAGACGCAGCTTTACATAAAGTCGAGAGCCCCGCGTTCTTACCTGGTCTATGAGCCGGACAACGATGCCGAATATACCCGCGTGATTGAGTACGACGTGTCCAGCATCGAGCCTCAGGTCTCAATGCCGCATTCGCCGGCCAACGCCCGACCCGTTAAAGAGGTAGGGGACATTGAAATTGACCAGGCGGTTATCGGAAGCTGTACCAACGGACGTATCGAAGACCTGCGTCTAGCCGCCCAGATACTGAAGAGGCATAAGGTAAACCAGTGGGTGCGCTGCATTATACTGCCCGGCACACAGCAGGTATACCTCGACGCTTTAATGGAAGGTTTGATAGAGACGTTTATCAAGGCCGGGGCGGTAGTCAGCACGCCGACCTGCGGGCCGTGTCTCGGAGGACACATGGGTGTCCTGGCCGCCGGCGAGCGCTGTGTGTCCACGACCAACCGTAACTTCGTCGGCAGGATGGGCAGCCCGAAATCAGAGGTCTACCTGGCCAATCCGGCGGTGGCCGCCGCCAGCGCGGTAGCCGGCAGGATTGTCAGCCCGGACGATGTTATGGGAAGAACGAAAGATGAAGATTCTGGTGCGTGAAGGGCCGGGAAAGTAAACTGGTGGGGGTTTAAAGGGGATAGTCTACCGATTATGGGGGTAATTAGGGTTGAAGGTTTGGACAAAGGAAGAAGCACTCGTAACTCTTGATGAACTTGCTAACGAGACAGATCAACTTAGGAGTTCGAAAGCATTTTCGACTGAACATATGAAATGGCTAATGAAATGTCTGGGGACTTTAGAAGAAATATTTGGTCGTGAATCCCGGTTTTATCTTTCATTAGCTGCTTTGAAATGGCACGAAACTGGTTCATTCGTTACTGAAGGTTGGGATCCCCAGGCTTATATTGATGCCAAGCACCATAAAGCTTATCTCAAACACCTTGGAGCAGCTAAAGGTTTTTTGCTTGGAGCTATTGATTATCTTAAAGATAGGGAAATCACGGATGTATATAGTGCTAAAGTTGCGGGAAAGGATGTTAGTCTTGTATTGAAAGTCCTTAATTTGGTTGAACAAAAGCTTAGGAAAGTTATCAGAGATAAACCTGAAAACGAGAGGCAAGTACAGGACGCTTTTGAGAATTTGTTAGTTGGAGCAGATATACCCTATGGGAAAGAGGTTGATAGTATTGAGTACTCAACTAAGACTTATAAACCTGATTTTTCTTTACCAGAAATCAACTTAGCAGTTGAAGTTAAGCTATGCGGGCAAGTTCAGCGAGAAAAAGAATTACCTGAAGAGATAAATGATGATATTCTCGCTTATAAGAAAAAATATCAAAACTTGATTTTTATTGTTTATGATTTAGGATTTATTCGTGATAAAGATAGGTTCTGTGGCAGTTTTGAAACACATGAGAATGTTATGGTAAGGGTTGTAAAACACTAAATGCAAGCTAGCAGGATAAATGGAATGCATAAATACCTTGTCATTTACGAAAAGGCCCGTGATAATTACTCGGCTTATTCACCGGATATTCCGGGTTGTATCGCCACCGGAAAAACACGTAAAGAGGCGGAAAAGAATATTAAAGAAGCTATCAGCTTTCATATTGAAGGGCTGGCAAAAGACGGCTTACCCTTACCCGAACCTGCCTCTTTTACGGATTACGTTGAGGTATAAATATCATGACAATCAAAGGCAAAGTCTATAAATACGGCGCTGATGTCAACACGGACGTTATCATCCCCGCCCGCTACCTTAACGTCTCCGACCCCGATGAGCTGGCCGCGCACTGCATGGAGGATATCGATGCGGATTTTCTCAACACGGTGCAGCTCGGCGATATCATCATGGCCGCCACCAACTTCGGCTGCGGCTCATCGCGGGAGCATGCCCCGCTGGCTATCAAGGCGGCCGGCGTATCCTGCGTCATCGCCAGGAGCTTTGCCCGTATCTTTTTCCGCAACGCTATTAACATCGGCCTGCCGCTACTGGAGTGCGCCGAGGCTGTGGACAATACCGAAGCTGGCGACGTTTTAGAGGTGGACCTTGCCCGCGGCGAAATTAAGAATTTGACCAGGGACATGACCTTTACCGCCGAGCCCTATCTGGAGTTCATGGCCGGGCTCATTTCAGCCGGCGGACTCATCGAATATACCAGAAAGCGGCTGGCTATCACGAAGGCTTAGAAAATAATTAAAATAAAATGTCATTGCGAGCGTAGCGAAGCAATCTGTAACTGAATCAAGCTATTGATTGGGATTGCCACGGGCTCTCGCCTGCCATAGAACTTGTTCGGCGAGCAGGTCGCCCTCGCAATGATAACCTGATGGAGGACTTAAGTGAACTTTAACCTGACAGTTTTACCCGGTGATGGCGTCGGCCCGGAGGTTACCGCCGAGGCCGTAAAAGTTTTAAATACGGTCGGTAAGAAATTCGGCCATAGTTTTAATCTTAACGATAGGCTGATTGGCGGGGCGGCTATCGATGCGGAGGGCGTGGCCGTATCCCGGGATACGTTGAAGATATGCAAGAAAAGCGATGCCGTTTTGCTGGGCGCCGTGGGAGGCCCCAAGTGGGATGACCCCCTGAACAAGGTCCGCCCGGAGGACGGCCTGCTGGAAATACGTAAAGCCCTGGGACTGTTCGCCAACCTGCGCCCGGTTAATGTCTTTCCGGTACTGGTCGACTCGACCAACCTCAAGCCGGAAGTGATTGAGGGGGTCGACTTTATCTTCGTACGCGAGCTTACCGGCGGACTGTATTTCGGCCGACCCAAGCGGCGGTGGCAGACATCGCGGGGCAGGCGTGCCGTCGATTCCATGGCTTATTCGGAGCAGGAGATTGAACGCATCGTTCGGGTCGGCTTCGAGCTGGCGCAGAGACGGCAGAAGAAGCTCATCTCGGTAGACAAAGCCAACGTGCTGGAGTCGTCCCGGCTCTGGCGGCAGGTGGCTGTAGAGGTGGCGAAGAGCTACCCGGATGTCACTCTGGAGCACATGCTGGTGGATGCCTGCTCCATGCGGATTATTCAGAATCCCAGATACCTGGATGTCCTGGTTACGGAAAATACCTTCGGCGATATCCTCACCGACGAAGCTTCCATGCTGGCCGGCTCGATGGGAATGCTGCCCTCGGCCAGCCTGGCGGGAGTGCCTGAGGCAGGCACCAGGATTTTCGGACTGTACGAGCCTATTCACGGCAGCGCGCCGCGCCGCGCCGGACTCGACATGGCCAATCCCATCGCCAGCATCCTCAGCGTTGCCATGATGCTGCGCTACTCCTTCGGCCTGGAGAAAGAAGCCCGGGCGGTAGAATCGGCCGTTGAAGCCGTACTGAATGAGGACTATCGCACCTATGATATAATGAGTGAAGGTAAGAAGAAGGTGGGGACGAAGGAGATGGGGGATTTGATTGCCGGGAAGGCGGGGAGTTAAGAAAATTCCCTGTCATTGCGAGCGTAGCGAAGCAATCCGCAAGCCGGAATGGAGATTGCTTCGTCGTTAGGCTCCTCGCAATGACAAAGTGAATGGTCATTTACACAGTCTGGAGGAAAATAATTGACTTCGATTGAACTCTACGATACGACGCTGCGTGACGGGGCCCAGAGCGAAGGCATATCCTTCTCCGTAGTGGATAAACTACATATCGCCCAGAAGCTCGATGAGCTCGGTATCCACTATATCGAAGGCGGCTGGCCGGGCTCCAATCCCAAGGACGCCGAGTTCTTCGAGAAGGCGCGTGACCTTTCCCTGAAAAACGCGCAGGTAGTTGTTTTCGGCAGCACGCGGCGCCGCGGTATCAAAGCGGAAGAGGACAATAACCTCGTCATGCTGGTTGAAGCCGGCGTAAAGGTGGCGACCATCGTTGGTAAAAGCTCGGACCTGCAGGTTACCCGCGTCCTGAAGACCACGCTGGAAGAAAACCTCAGCATGATTGCCGATTCCGTGAAATACCTTAAATCGAACGGGCTTGCCGTTTTTCTGGATGCCGAGCACTACTTCGATGGGTATAAGTCCAATCCTGAATACGCTCTGAAGACGCTGCAGGTGGCTGACGAGGCCGGGGCTGACTGCCTGGTGCTCTGCGATACCAACGGCGGGGCCCTGCCGGATGAAGTAACTGAGGCGGTCAAGGCGGCCGCTAAAGCGACATCGGTGTCGCTGGGAATTCACTGTCATAACGACGGTGGCCTGGCACTGGCCAATACTCTGGCGGCGGTTAAGGTGGGGACCAATCACGTACAGGGCACCATCAACGGCTACGGCGAGCGATGCGGTAATGCCAACCTGTGCACCATTATCGCGGCTTTGAAACTGAAAATGGGTATCGACTGTGTTACCGATGAGCAGATGGCCAGACTAACCGAGGTGTCTCACTTCGTCAGCGAGGCAGCCAATCTGGTGATCGACCCGTTTTCGCCGTACGTGGGCGCCAGCGCTTTCAGCCACAAGGCCGGTTACCACATGGACGGTATTACCAAGTGGCCCGATGCTTACCAGCACATCGACCCGGAGAAGGTAGGAAACCGACAGAGGACGGTGGTATCCGACCAGTCGGGAAAGCGTAATATTATCCATAAGGCGAAGGAACTGGGGGTAGACCTCTCGACAGACGCTAAAAAGACACAGGGGCTTCTTCAGCATATCAAATTCCTGGAGAGTCGAGGCTTCCAGTACGACAACGCCGAGGCGTCCTTCGAGTTGCTGCTGCACAAGGCTAAGCCGGACTATCAACCGCCTTTTGAGCTGGTCGACTTCATGGTAATAGTGGAGTCGAAGCGGCGACCTTCCACCCGTAAAGCCGCCGAGGAGATGCTGTCCGAGGCAATGGTCAAGGTAAAGGTGGGGAAAGATATAATACATACGGCTGCGGAGGGTGATGGCCCCGTCAACGCGCTGGACAGGGCTTTACGCAAGGCCCTTTTGCAGTTCTATCCCAGCCTGTCCCAGGTCAAGCTGGTCGATTACAAGGTGCGCATCCTCGAAGAAAGCGTCGGCACGGAGTCGCAAGTGCGTGTCCTCATCGAGTCCAGCGATGGCGTCGATGAATGGCGCACCGTCGGCGGCTCCACCAATATCATCGAGGCCAGCTGGCTGGCTTTAGCCGACGGCCTGGAGTACTGGCTGCTCAAGCAAAATGCTTAGGGTAAATCCCGAATATTTTTATGGAGTGAGTCTAAGAGGAGCGTCAGCCCCTCTTCTATTTCGTTTAGTTTCTCCTTTCTGATGTCTCCACATTGTTGTATAATAGTTAGTGAAGCTGGAATATTTACCTCAAGACAGGTTCGGAGGAGTCAAATGGGCGAGATAAAGAGCGCCGCCGAAATAGCCAGGGAAAAACTGGCCAGGATAGGTGAACCCACGGAAGCGGAGCGCCTGAAGTGGAAGTACGTCCCGGAGGGCGAAAAACTGGCAGCCCGCTATCTAAAGCAGGACTGCAATCTGGTCAATGAGGTCAATAAGTACGACGATAAAGCGAAGAAGGTCGTCGTTGCCAGTGTCAACGATATCCTCCTGAGGAATATCGGTCTGCCCAGGAATGAGGCCGCCCGGAAGACCAATAAAGTAGCGATGGATGGCTTGAAGGCCCTAAAAAACGACAAAGTGGCCGCCGAGAATGTCTTCAGCAAAATAAGGCATGTCCTCGACCACTATGTGCAGGAAGGCGCCGAGCAAAAGAAACAGGCCTACGAATCGCTCAAGGCTGAGTTTGAGGCCAAGATACAGCAGGCCATCGAGCAGCAGACCGGCGTCAGCGATGCCAGAATGAATATAGACGTGGAAAAGCAGCCGCAGTTCCTGGAGGAATGGCAGAGGGTGCAGTCCCAGATGGAAGCGCAGTACCTGAAGCTGCTGGATGAATACAAGCTGGAGCTGGCGGCTATCGACTAGGAATAAAGATGGATGCTGATAGCGACAGAATTGAATACGCGGCCCGCCATACCGAGATACTGAGGCATCCCCGGCAGCACCTGGCCACGTTCGGTGTTACCAATGTCTATTATTACATCGTCACCGAGCCAGTCTACTCGGAGCTTGTTAACGATGTTAGCGAAACGGTGATTAGAGAGGGCAGGGTTATTGCCGAAAGGCCGAAGATTATCACACCTTATTACCTGACCCAGCTGGATGGGTTCAGCTACGATGCCCGCCGATATTTCGAGACGCTGCTCAGGATGCATGGCCCCGATACGCCCGGCCTGTTTTATACCTATAAAAACGAGCCCAAGGGCCTCAATATCGTCTCGGACAACTGGCCGGTCGTGGTGGCCAAGTTGAATGAGGAAATTGATAAAAAGGGCGACCCCCTGGCTTCCATCATCAAGGGACAGGACGACCTCTGGGATGTATCCCTGCTGAAGTTTATTTACGAAATTACAACCCGCTCCATGCCGGATAATATCGCCCAGCTTGGTTCCAGGGGATTGCTGGGCATGAGTCACGGCGGAGTGCCCGTCGGCGCCCGGCAGAAAATCGAAGAGATGTTCCAGCAGGTCGCTATGGGCGAAATTAAAGCTTATGAGCTCGAACGGGAACTGAACCGCTGGGGCGTCTTCGAGGAGTACCAGGACAGATTTTTCAGGCTGGTCAGAGGCAGGAAATAACGCCCCGGCAGCAAACTGGAAAGGATTTTTTTGAATATTTCGGTAATCGAGGCCAGAGACCTTTTTGAAGCGTGGTTCCTCTGCCTGCAAAAGGTCCTTGATGAAGGCTATGAGTATAAAATAGACCGCGGGAGCTATGCCGGCCAGAGGCGCAAGGAACTTGACCTGGCCGTCGTTCAAATCCAGTATCCTGGTACACGTCCGCTGGTACCGGATGTCCCTCAGGGCGTGCCCCCGCCCAGCACCATGGAGTATGTGGAAAACTACCTGCCGTACCTCATGACGTCGCACCGGAAAAAGGGAGAGCAATATACCTACGGCCAGTACCTGGAAGAGCAGATATCCGAAGTAATCAAGATGTACCGTGAGGATGGTCACAACACCAACCAGGCCTTTATGGCCGTGGGGAATGAAAAGTCCATCCATCTAGCTGACCCGCCCTGCCTGAGGATGATAGATACCAGAATCCATGAAGGCAGACTCAGTTTCGTTGTCTATTTCCGGTCGTGGGACCTGTGGGCCGGCTTCCCGTCGAACCTGGCGGCCATTCAACTCCTGAAGGAATACATGGCCGGTGAGATAGGCGTTGAAGACGGCGAGCTGGTGGCCATGAGCAAAGGGCTGCACCTCTACGAGTATTCCTGGGAGCTGGCCAGGGCCGTGATAAGGGTAAGCTAATCGGGCTCTGCTTGTAAGAGAACCTGAAAGTCTTATGGAGGTTGATAATGGACCATATTGAAGCTGTAGCCGATATGATTGTAGAGTCGAAAAAGATAGTTGTCTTTACCGGCGCCGGATTCAGCACGGAGTCGGGCGTGCCGGACTTCCGCAGTCCGGGCGGCGTCTGGGATGTATTCGACCCCGGCGAATTGAATTTGCCGAATTTCCTGCAGCGCGAGGATGTCCGGGAAAAGTACTGGAGCATGCACAAGATGATGTGGGAAACGATTAGAGAAGCCCAGCCTAATGCGGGGCACTACGCCGTCACCGAGCTTTACCAGATGGGCAAGCTCGACTGCATTATCACGCAGAATACCGACGGCCTGCACCAGAAAGCCGGTGTGCCGGAGGAGATGGTGCTGGAAATACACGGCACCATGCAGTGGGTCGATTGCCTCGATTGCCAGAAGCGTTATCCCAGGGCTTACGCCCACGATAAGATGCTGGCCGGAGAGAAGGTTCCCCGGTGTGATAGCTGCAATGGACTTTTAAAACCATCTACGGTTGCTTTCGGGCAGGCGATGCCGGAGAGAGAGACGCGCGAATCCGAAATAAGGTCTTCCGCGTGTGACCTGTTCCTGGCCGCCGGTTCGTCGCTGGTGGTCTATCCCGCGGCGCAGATGCCGGTCTTAGCCAAGCGAAGCGGCGCCAAGCTGGTTATTTTAAACCTGACCGAAACGCCTCATGACGGCCACGCCGATGTCGTCATCGCTGAAAAGACGGGCGAGACCCTATCCAAGATTGTCGCCCGGGCTAAAGAAAAAATGTCGGCATAGCTCCGTGGATGGGCATACCTCGCCGTGTGCCTTTCGAGACTCCCGATGACGTTTCAGGGAATTTAAATTGATTAAATCCCGATGTAAATTCAGGCTGCTACTGGTGGCAGTCGTCTTGCTGCTTTTTCCGCTGGTAGTCGGCTGTGCTCCTGCCCATGACTTCAATAAGCAACTGCGTGCCATCACCGGGCCCTATCGCTTTGACCTGGTGAAGTGGGAGCTCAGTGCCTTAATCCGGGAGGCGGGAAAGTTATTCAGTCGGCAGGAGAGCACGGAGAATGCTACCGCTACTTATTTCGCCAACGTCGAGCGGATTAAGATGCTGGAATCGGAAATAGAAGCCGTCAGTGCGGAGAACCGGCAGGGCAACCTGGCTTCGCTCGAAGATGAGCTTGACGAATTGCAGCAGCAGAACGCAGAACTGGCCGGGACTGTGGAGAGGTTGCTGGAAACACAGATAAGAGAGGCCTTTTCGCGGCAGGGCATCTTCAATCCCTTAGATAAGCACGTAAGAACCAAGATTGGCTTTCCGCCGGTCAATATTCATATAGGGAAGCCGCCTCACCTGCTGGTCGTATCTCCCAGGGACAGGATAGAAAGCATTAGGGAGGTCACTTTCCTGCCGGATATGACCCAGGAGGACATGGAAAGTATCGAGGCCGGGATTGACAGTCTCGGCGTCTCCTCGCTGGTGGTCAGTCTGGGTGGCATTGCAACCTACCCGAGCTACGTAACCGATAAGGCGGACGTCCGGTTTATGCTTGATACCGCCGGCGAGGAATGGCTGCACCAGTATCTGTCCTTTACGCCGCTGGGATTTCTCTACGTGCTGGATTTGGCCGGTATCCGCCGGAATTACGATATTGCCACCATGAACGAGAGCGTAGCCAGCATGATTAGCAAGGAAATCGGTGCGATTATCTATCAACAGTACTATGCGCCGGGCGAAGCGGGCGACGCGGAGCAGACGACAGAATCAGGTTTTGACTTTAATAAAGAAATGAGAGAAATCAGGAAGGCCGTGGATGACTACCTTGCCCGGGGTGAAATCGAGCAGGCCGAGGAATTCATGGAGCAGAAACGGCAGTATCTGGCCGAAAACGGCTATTATATCAGGAAGCTGAACCAGGCTTATTTTGCCTTTCACGGTACTTATGCCGTTAGCCCCACCTCTATCAGCCCCATCGGGGCCGAACTGAAGGAACTGCGAAGCCAGAGCGATTCTCTGAAGGAGTTCATGGACACCGTTACCGGTATGACCGGTCGCCAGGACCTGGCCGAGAGTGTCCGGTAACAAACGCTTGTATTTTCATCGGCGGCGGGTTAAGCCATCTCACTGGACAGGGCAAACGTTTACATAAAATTTAGATTTTAATACCGAATTTTTATTATTGGTTTATCGGCTTATTGCCAAAATAATAAAAAAATAGTTAAAAACGACGATTTCGTAAAGGTGTGGAGAGAAGATGATGAGTCCTCCTGGTAGGGTAGCACAGATAGGTGAAAATAGAATTGACCTTCTGGAGAAGCTCTGGGCTAGGGCCAGGCCGGAAGATAAAGAAGATGAGTTGATTATGTGCATCATGCAGATGACGCATAATGCCCTCGGCGCTTCGGCGTCGTCATTGCTCCTGCTCGACGAAAAGACCCAGGAACTGTATTTCAAGTTTGCCGATGGCCCGGTGGGGCAGCGGCTAAAACGATTGCACATCAGCCGGCAATCGGGTATTGCCGGATGGATAGTGCGGAATGGCAAACCCCTGATTGTAAATAACGCCGAAAAGAATGCGAAATTTTACAAGTTGATAGATAATGCTACCGGTTTTAAAACGAGGTCTATCATCGCTGTGCCGATTATTATAGGGGATAAAGTTATCGGAGTTATCGAAGTACTCAATAAAGCGGACGGGACTGATTTTAACAGGCAGGACTTGAAAACGATGATGGGCGTGGCGATGACCACCACCATGACGATTGAAAACGCCAGGATGAATACAAGCCTGCTGAATTCCTACAAGAGTACCGTCAGGGCACTGATGTCACTGGCCGATGCCAAGGAAACCAGCGGAGGCGGGCACTCGCGGCGGGTTACGGAGTATTCGCTCATAGGGGCCAGGGAGTTAGCACTTTCGAAGGAAGAGAAACAAAATATCGAATACGCGGCAACTCTCCATGACATAGGCAAGCTCAGCATCCCCGACAGCATATTAAACAAGACCGGCACGCTTACGGATGAAGAATGGGAGATAATAAGAAAGCACCCGGCAACAGGTTATAACCTGCTGAAAGAAATTCCTTTTCTCAGAGAAGCCAGCAAGCTCATTCTCTATCACCATGAGAGACATGATGGCAGGGGATATCCGCAGGGAATCATCGCTGACACAATACCGATAGGAGCCAGATTGATAGCCGTGGCCGATGCTTTTGACAACATGACCACCGACCACGTCTATCGTAAAGCGCTCAGTCGGCAGCAAGCCTTCGCCGAGTTGCATAAAAACGCCCGCAGCCAGTTCTGCCCGATTGCCGTGAAGGCGTTCAATTCCGGATTTGTCAGAGCCCGTTTGTCTAACAAATAACGCTTAGCCGCTTATTACCTCTATTTTTCAGAGACTTTCGCTGATTATCGCTTGCGTTCCGTGTTCGCTAAAGTCACTGTCGTGTGGTATCATTTTTTAGAGGAGACGATAGTAAGACAGACATGATACCGGAGCTCGTGAGCTTTGTTACCAGGCGTGAGGGGCGCAAGTTCCGCCATCTGAGTCCCACCTTTGACGATTCAATTATCAATGGGGGAAAACTGGGGGGTAAATCCGGCATATCGCTCTACGTGCACATACCGTTCTGTCGTTCGTTGTGTCCTTTTTGTTGTTTTAACCGCTATCTCTTTCAGGAAGACCTGGCGCGCCGCTATTATATCGACCTGAAGAAAGAGCTTGAATTATACATACGGCGCGGCTTCAACTTCTCCAGCATTTACTTCGGCGGGGGAACGCCCACGGTGCTCATGGACGAGCTTGCTTTATTTATAAAGTACCTGCGGGCGCAGTTTGATGTCAGCGAAGTCTCTCTGGAGACTACACCACGGGAGCTTACTGAGCAGAACATCGGCCTACTAAAAGAGATGGGCATAAATCGTCTCTCCATCGGTGTTCAAAGTTTCGAGGAACCGGTGCTCAAGACGATGGGGCGGGTTAACGGCCCCGCGGACGAGGTCAAGAGCCGCCTGCTCATGGCCGAGGGGCAGTTCGATACGCTGAACGTGGACTTCGTCTTCAATTTCCCCGGCCAGACAATCGAACAGTTCGCCGCCGATGTAGGCGCCTTCAAGGAACTGGGCATCGACCAGGCCACGTTCTACCCGCTCATGGCTTCTCCCCACAAGAAGGACGCGATGGAGCGTAAGTTTAACAGGGTGGATAATTCCCGCGAGAAACAGTTTTACGATGTTATCCTGCGGGAGCTCTACCGTGGCGACTATACGGCATCGACGGCCTGGTGCTTTTCCCGCGGCGAGAGGATGATTGACGAGTACATTATCGAGTTTGACGACTATATCGGCATCGGCTCCGGTTCCGTGAGCATTGTCAAGGGTAATTTCTTCGTTAATTCTTTTTCGCTCGACCGCTATCACGAGCTGACCGGCGCCGGGCGATTGCCCATCATAGGCTGGCGCAAGCTGTCCGAGAAGGAAAATCTGCGCTATTACCTGTTAACAAAACTTTTCGGTATGAAGCTGGACAGGGAAGCATTTCGCCGCCGCTTCGGCGAAGATATACGAAGTAAGCTGCGGACGGAGCTTACCTTTTTTAAGACATTCGGGCTGGTTTCCGGGAATGGCGCTCTAAACGTTACCGAGAAAGGGATGTACCCGGTGAGTGTCATGATGCGGGACTTCTTCGCCGCCCTCAACACCCTTCGCGAATACTGCATCGAGCACCAGATTTAGTCTTAGCTGGTAGCTACGTGAAGCCCGACGGCGCCGAAGAGCAGCGGATGGTAGTCCACACTCCTGAATCCCGCCGTAAGCAGCATCTCCCTGACTTCCTTCGGGAAATAGTACCTGGATATCGATTCCGCCAGATAGCGGTAGGCACCTTTATGGCCGGAGAGCAGTATGCCCACCGGACCCACGAGGACCCGCAGGTAGAGATGGAAGAGTGTCCTGATTACCCGGTTCTCCGGCTGGCTCGACTCCACGATGATGTACCGACCTCCCGGTTTGAGCACTCTCCTCACCTCGGCGAGGTGGGGTAGGCACAGCGGATTTTTATAGGTCAGGTTGCGAAAGGCAAAGGATATACCCACGCAGTCGAAGTGGCCATTGGGGAAGGGCAGGTGTATGGCTTCCCCGTGAACGAACTTCACCTTCTCCCCCACGCCGGCCCCGGTTGCCTTCTGCCTTGCCCGCTCCAGCATCGGCAGGCTGTAGTCGAGGCCGGTTATTTGCACACTTTCTTCGGCCAGTCGGGCTATATTTATGGTCAGGTCGCCGGTACCGCATCCCAGGTCGAGGACCCGCTGCGGCTTATTTTCGAGGCAGGCCACCGCCGCCAGTCGCCGCCATCGTTTGTCCAGTCCCAGCGTAACGATGCGATTTACCAGGTCGTAGCGCGGCGGCACCGCCGTGAACATGCCGTGCAGCGGTTCGGGTTGACGGGAAGGGTTGGGACTCTCCATAGTCATATTAAAGGACGCGACCCAGGATGAAGCCGATACCTATCAGCAGTTGCGTTCCCAGCATCGCCATGACGTTGGCTGCCATACCCGGCATGAGTTTGGATGGGTCGTCATGATGGATGGCGCCTTTGATAGCTCTGATGGTAAGCGGCAGTGTCAGTAAGGCCAGCAGTGTCCAGACGGGCATTACCTGCGCTGCCACCCAGGCTATTATCCAGACATAAACGGCAATGGCCACTATCGAGTAGAAGACGGCAGCTTTTTTCTTACCGATGGTGATGACTATCGTCTTGCGGTTGGCCAGCTGGTCGGCTTCGGCATCGGGGAACTCGTTAAGCAGCAGCAGATTATGCACCAGAAATCCGGAGGGGATGGCGGCAATCACGGTTTCCCAGGTATAGGAGCCCATCTGTACAAAGGCCATGCCCAGGATGGGCAGGGCGCCGAGGCCGGCTCCGGCCACCCACTCCGGCCAGGGTCGCTTGAGGATAAAGGGGCAGTAAAGCAGAATAAAGAAAGCAGCCACCAGGAGCAACGGCAGCAGCAGCCAGCCGCTGACCACGGTGAAGTAGATGCCGACAGGCACCGCCAGTATTAAAGAGCTCAGCCCCAGCCACAACACCTGCCGCGGACTGAGCAATTTTTCAGGAAGGATACCGCTGCCCCCACTGAAGGGGGTACGTTTTGTAGCCAGGTCAATGCCACTCCGGTAATCGAAATAGTCGTTGAGCGTGTTTACGCTGATATGGGCAAACAAAAGACCGATGCCGGCGAGCAGGGCGTACCACAGGTTGAAAAAGTCGTCATACCAGGCGACGGTGGTGCCTAAAAAAGCCAGCACGATGGATAGTGTCAGGAATTGCGGGCGGGTCTCCAGAAACCAGAATTTTAATCCCTTCAAGTTATTCCTCCGTATCTTAATTATAGCTATTATCGGCAGTCATGTAAAAACAGGAGAAAGTGGCGACTTTCCAAGCAAGTGGATAGTTATAAGTCCAGAACAGCAGGCCCCCTGGCCCCCGGTGCGGTGGGGCCGTCATAAGTGTATTCCTTGCCTCCCATGGTCTTGGTAAACCCGGGGGCAAGTAAAATGGCGTGAAACAGAATAGGTTCATCAATCTTTCTGAAGTTAAGCGGACAATGCACCAGCCCCCTGGGGATAAAGATTATCGTAGCTTTGTCGATAAGATGTTCTTCCATCTCCTCCCCGATGCAGAAATCTATTTCCGCCTTAAAAGAGTCGAACAAATCCGGGAGCTTACCTCCCAGGAAAATGAGGTACTCATCACAGTCGTGGGTATGAGGTTCCTTTTCCAGGTATATCGGTTCGACAAACAACTGCCATCCCATGTTCATATTGGCTCCGGGAATCTGCCTCGCGCCCCTGAAGTAGGCCTGCGGCCCGGCAACTGCTGGAAGATTGGATGGCTCTTTAAAATCCGTCAGGAAATAATTAGCATATTTCGATTCAGCCATTTTCTCACAGGCTCCCTTTCAATTTAATATCATGTTCTACTGTGTATAACTCACAGGGCAAACGCAGCAGAGCTATTAGCTCTGCCATATTTTATTCGTCTCGCCGGGATGCCGGCGGTAATGGTCTGATTGAAGCCCCGGGTGAAAGGGTGATATCTATAAACATGATAGGTTTGTATACCGTTTTAACATTCAGTGGGCAATGCATCAACCCTGCCGGTATATAGACGCAGGATGTATAGTTGATAATGTGTTTCTCCGGTGGTTCTCCCAGACTCATTTCCACCTCCGCCCCGAATTCGCCTACGCTACCGGGATTGCCGCCGAGAAAGAGGATAATCTGGTCGAAATCATGCGTATGGGCTTCGGATACCATAAGGAATGGTTCCGTAATATAGGACCAGCCCAGTGAAAAATCAGCTCCGTTTAAATCCCTTCCACCAAGCGCAGCTACCTGAGGAGCGGTAATTTGTTTGTATATAGATTGTATTGTACCGAGTTCGGTGATATATTCACCATGTTTAATGTTTTCCGCCATAACATCGCTCCTTTTTACATGAGGTAATTCCGGCTAATTTTACGGGATAAATAAGAGAAGGAGGCAAATAATATACCTGCCAGCCTGAGCCTGAGATGGCGTCCCTGGAGGGATTCGAACCCACGACCCGCTGCTTAGAAGGCAGCAGAGCACGCTCAAACAGCTTAACAAATTGAGTGTATCACAGCTAGCCGAGTTAAGCAATTTGAGTAAAGCCTATATCTCACAAGTTAAGCATGGCAAGCGTTCTCCATCACAGAAATTACTTGATGCCTTGGCTAGTCTGGAGAAGCCGAAAAAACCGGACAAAGATTATCTTGGTCTGTTTCTGCAATCGCGCCAAGCTTTGGGCGTTAGCCCCCGGACATTGGGATATTACCGTGAAAGACTTTCCAAATTCGTTGCCAATGTAGACTATGTAAAAGCTTCAAGGCAGGCCATAGAACAGTATCTAATTTCCATCCCGCCGAATCAATATGGCCTAGCAACTCGCCACGCTTCCTACAGAACTATAAAAACTTTCTACCGCTGGTTAAGCCGTGAGTATGGATTCTCAAATCCTGTGACAGGAATATCCGCTCCCATTATGGGGAAGCCAATATTTCCAAGCCTTACTAGGGAACAGGTAATGCAACTGATTGAAAGGGCTGGCACAATCCGTGACAAAGCCATAATCGCCTTCTTCACAGAAAGTGGCCTCCGGCTATCCGAGTTGGTCAGCATCAGGCCAGAGAACATTAACTGGGAATTACGCACTGTTCAGATAGTAGGGAAGGGGAGGAAAGAGACTTACGCGCCTTTTGGTGAATTAACGGAGAAATACCTTAAATCCTGGCTCAGGCGGCACCGGCCTATCGGTAGTCTGTGGGAATTGAACGCATGGGAGATCAAGGACCTTCTTAGCTTTCGAATCTACTCTAACCTGCTGCATAAAGCCCCTGGTTTGCTGGGTTCTGGCCTCGGCAGCATCAGCTTTATCTTCGATTTTCTGGGACACATTAGCTCCTTTCTATATTGAGGTTAGTCTACTACCTCTCAGGAGCTCGTGCCACCCTGTCTAAAGTGTACGGTTTTAGTAACCCCTTTTGTGTCCCATTTCGCTGATTGACAACACTCCTAGATATTTTTGTCCACAATCATACCATTTGGGTGGTCAAAGGGCAAAGCTATCAGTGGATAAACATAGATGAATTATACTGAACTTCATTGATTTTATCTGAATACTCCTTGACAAAGACGGAGACTTGTGCTACTTTACAAAACAGTATTCTATTTGACAGTTATTGGAAACTTGCATGGACGATGAGGTTAGAAAGTCAGTCAGTATCAAGATGAAGCCGAGCATTATAAGGAAAGCCCGGGTAAGAGCTGCTAGCTCTGACAAGAGATTAAGAGAGTGGATTGAGCAAACCATAGAGGAGAAGGCGACAAGAGAGGAAAGAGAAGAAACATAGTTAAAATAGAAAAGACCTGTGGGAGCAGGTCTTTCTGAGGTGTGAGATGGCTAGGTGGATACTTGGCTGTTTCTCTTCTAAAATAATTCCGAAGATAAGTCAAGCAAAAGGGCTCAGAGAACCCCAAATGCGGGTGTACCTTTGAGCCCTTCGGCTTTGTAGCTCGAAGTAAGAAAGGTGGGATCTGCCAGGGGAAATCAGGGTGCTACGGGTGGTTTGAGCTTTTTCTACCTAGTAGCTTAAATAGCCTTCTTCCCCTCCCGTGTGGGTAGCCCTGACCGCAATCGGGCAAGCGGCATCCCGCTTATACCCTGAAGGAGGTGAACAATGCAAGCATACTGTATGAAGTGCCGTATCAAAAGGGAAATGAAGGATGCTAAGGCAATAACCATGAAGAATGGCAAGCCAGCAACTCAGGGTGTATGTCCCGTATGTGGGGCAAAGATGTTCAGGATCGGGAAGAGTTAAAGCTGATATTGCGCCGAGGTAACTCGGGGTAAAAAGGGGGTGATAGATAAGGAATTTTTGGCGACCAAAATCTAAATGAAGGAGTTTTCAGATGAGAAAGAAAAGTTTATTGATTATTTTATCGCTAGTTCTAGTAAGCGGGCTGATTTTTGGCAGCTGTGCTGAGCCGGCACCAGCTCCAGCCCCCGCTCCAGAGAAGCCAGCACCAGCGCCAGCACCCCAACCGGAAACGATAGACCTGGGATTTGTTCATATCTGGCCCGCTACTCATTTTACTGCCACGAACCAATTCCCCAGATACTTCAAGATGGTAGAAGAGGCAACAGGGGGCAAGTATATTCTCAACATAGAATATTATCCGGTCGGGACTTTACTTGGCGGAGCCGAGGCCTATGACGGGGTAGTTAAAGGCATCGCAGAGTCTGGCACATCTTCGTTTGGCTATACCCCGGGTCGCTTCCCGGTAACACTGACCATGAACCAGTCTGGCATCGCCCCGCCGAAAGATTGTCAGGCCGCCGGTCTTGCTGAGTGGGATTTCTATAACAAGTATAAGCCGGCGGAGCTTGACGATGTAAAGATACTCTGTATTTATCCCACTGGACCAGGCTGGATACATTCTCATGTCCCGATTACAACTGTGGACCAGATGAAGGGCATGAAGATAAGAGTCACCGGCTCTGGTGTCTTGGGAGTTCAGGCGGTGGGAGGTGAGCCGATAGCCATGCCTATGGGTGATGTTTACCAGGCGGCACAAAAGGGGACAATCGAGGCACTTGTTTCCCCGCTCGAAACACTTGAGGGGTGGAAGCATGCCGAGGTCTTTGACTATTCCACCTTTGTGCCCTATTTCTACTCCGAGTTTTTCTGGCTGGCCATGAACTGGGATAAGTGGAACTCGCTACCTAAGGACCTCCAGGCTGCTTTTGATGCCGTTGCTCCGGACGCGGTGAAGGACGCCAGCGAAATCTGGCAAGATAATATGAAGCACGGGATGGACTTTGCCAGCGCATCACCCGGAGGACATGAGTTTATATATTTCTCTGATGATGAAGTGGCCAAGTTGAAGGAGATGCTCAAGCCGGTACGCAGCCAGTATGTTGGCGAACTTAACTCTAAAGGTTTTCCAGGCGAAGAGATAGTCACTGCGGCGAGCGAGATTATGGAAAAATACAACTAAACTAGACAGCCTGCAGAGTATAAATAGGGAATCCTTCATAGAGGGTATCCTCTATGAAGGATTCCCATGAGGTGTTAGGTTAAGTGGCTTCTTTTGACCGGTTTGTTCGTTTATTAAGTAAATACTGCGACCGGATAGCGCAGGCAGCGGTTGTGGCAATGATGCTCCTTGTTGTCGGGGATATCGTGCTGCGTGCTGTCTGGCGGCCTATTCCCGGTACGTATGATGTAGTTGGATTCATCGGGGCAGTCCTGGTTTCCTTCGCCATTGCTTATTGTGCCGTGCAGGGAGGCCATATCTCCGTTGAGCTGGTGGTGGCGCGCCTCTCACAACGGGTTCAACTGATTATCAATATTATTACCGGCATACTTAGCCTTGGCATCTTCGCCTTAGTAACCTGGCAGTGTCTGATATTAGCTGAAGACATGCGGCAAGTGGGTGAAGTGTCTATGTCAGCGCTCATACCTTTTTACCCCTATATATATGGGGTAGCTTTTGGCTGTGCTTTGCTCTGCTTGGTAATTTTAGTTGACCTGGGCAAGTCACTGGCGGAAGTAGCGAAGGGATGAGCCCATCTACCGTTGCTATCATCAGTGTTGTGATTCTTGTTCTTCTCTTTCTTCTCCGCATGCCGGTGGCTTACGTTATGGCCATGGTGGGCTTTGCCGGCTTCGCTTACATGGTTTCAGTGGAGAGTAGCCTCAGCATCCTGGCTAAAGATTTCTGGATGATGTTCTCCTCGTATTCCCTGACTGTCGTTCCTATGTTTATATTTATGGGTACCGTTGCCTTCTATTCGGGGATGAGCAGTCGGCTTTATGATACTGCCTACAGGTTCTTCGGGAATGTGCGCGGAGGGCTGGCCCTGGCTACTATCGCCGCCTGTGCTGGTTTTGGTGCCATGTGCGGATCGACCAATGCCGCAGCTGCCGCTATGGGCAGGGTAACATTACCCGAGATGAGAAGATATAATTACGACCCTTCACTGGCTACCGGCTGCGTTGCCGCAGCTGGTAGCCTGGCCATACTTATCCCCCCGAGCACTATCTTGATTATCTACGGAATAATAGTTGAGGAGTCCATAGGCAAACTATTCGCTGCCGGTATCTTACCCGGGGCGCTTCTTACCGCCCTGTTCGCCGTTACTATATACATCCTTTGCCGGGTCAAACCCAGCCTGGCCCCTCCAGGCGCTAAGTCCACCTGGAAGGAGAGGATGGTATCCGTCTCTGGAGTAATTGAGATGCTTCTGTTGTTTGCCCTGGTCATGGGTGGCCTTTTTGTTGGCTGGTTTACCCCTACTGAGGCTGGCGCCGCCGGTGCTGGTGGAGCCCTGGTTATTGCCTTGGCCAGGCGACGGCTTAGCTGGCGGGGTTTCCTAGATTCCCTCGCCGATACGACACGGATAACGGCTATGGTTTTCCTCATTGTCACCGGAGCCACTATTTTCGGTCACTTTATATCAGTAACCAGGGTTCCCTTTGAGCTGTCAGAGTGGGTGGGTGGACTGGCTCTGTCACCCAATGTTATCATGGGATTTATAATCTTTGGCTATCTAATCGGTGGCTGTTTTATGGATTCACTGGCATTAATCACCCTTACCGTACCGATTCTATATCCGCTGGTGTTAAGCCTGGGGTTCAACTCGATATGGTTTGGAGTGATAATAGTGTTAGTTGGCGAGATGGGGGTAATCACCCCGCCGGTAGGGATAAACGTATATGTCATTAAGGGGGTAGCCCCAGATATACCACTCGAGACCATATTCAGGGGAATATTCCCCTTCCTTGCCGCCATAATAGTTTGCATCGCTATCCTGATAGTATTTCCTCAAATAGCCCTGTTTTTACCGAGTTTTATGATGTGGTGACAACCCCTGGGAAAACGGCGCAGTCTATGGCTGCCCAGCATGAGGCAAATAACTATAATATTGACCTTCTCTTAAATGATGATTTGACTTGAACAATAGACTATTTGCCCCCTTGATGTCAATACCAAACGAAGCAATTCACCTTTATCATTAATTGTACGTAGACGATGTAATGCACGATAAACAATCCGACGCTTTGTTATCGCCCCGTAAAAACGGCCGCTAGATTTTACACCTGATACTCAAGCGTAAACCCTTTGTATAAATAAGGAAGGTTTTATGGAGATGACGATTAGAGCGCGGTATAGTGCAGATGTCAGTAAGGCCAGGGAGTTATTGAAGCGTATGCTTCGCAGAAAAGGCTAAGGTAAGTGTTTGGTTTTTTCGGGTGGAGGTCTACTTCCGGGTTGCTATACGGGTATTTTGGGGTGCCGGGGTTGAATTCCCGGGATGCTATAGGTTGTCTGGGGGGTTCTGAACAGGCTTGACAATCGGATGCGATGGGATTTATCATTCGTGTTGAGAATCAAGAGGGATGAAGGTCAACTCATCACGAGTCGATATAGGAAATCCCATATAAATATAAAACCTGGCCAATAACAATACCGATGTTCTCACTGAGGAATGGCGGTCTCCCGATGGCTGATGTCAGACATAGCTTTAATCATCTATTCAGGTTAGAATAAAAGATTGAGTAAGTCATAAAGGAGGTTGAGAAAATGGCTACATGGCATGATTATCTAAAAGAACAAGGTCATGCACCAGACTGGCCGTATCCTATCCGCTACGACCAGGAGCAAGAAGTCGATGCCGATGTCCTGGTGATTGGAGGCGGTATCGCCGGCTGCTGGGCGGCCATCAGTGCTGCCAGACAGGGATTAAATGTGGTTCTGGCGGAAAAGGGTGATACTATCAGGAGCGGTGCCGGGGGACCGGGATGCGATCACTGGTGTAATGCTCCCGCGAACCCATTATCCAACGTGGACCCGGATGAGTGGGCGGAGCACATGGCTGACCGTCCCTACTGCAACGGTATCGGCATCCAGATCCAGTGCCGTGAGAACTATGATTCTCTGCTTGAACTGGAACAAATGGGCGGCAAAGTTAGAGATACCGATGATGAATACCTGGGCGCTGAAGGCCGTGATGAAAAGAGTAAAATCATGTTTTCCCCACGCTATACTCGAGTACACAGCTATCTCGCCTCAGCCGAGACAGATGAAGACAAAATGAAATTCTATCAAGCGGACCATACCAGGAACAACGTGGTAATACGGGTCTGGGGATCCACTTTTAAGCCCGCATTAAAAAAGGAATGCAAGCGCTTAGGGGTCAAGATTTTTGACCGCGTGGTAGTGACCAGCCTGCTCACCGAGAACGGAGTCCAGGGCGCCCGGGTAGTCGGGGCCACCGGCCTCAACAACCGTACCGGTGAATTCATGATTTTTAAATCTAAATCGGCTATCCTCGCCACCGCCGGAGCCGGGTCGATATGGCTGATAAGCACCGAATTAGGCGGGTATTCCAACATGATGTCCCGTACTATTACGGGCGATGGTACCGTCATGGCCTGGAGAGCCGGGGCCGAGCTGACCACGATGGAAGCCGCTGGAGTCCTGCGTATTGCTACCGGCCTTAAGCATAAGTGGTACACCGGGGCAGGTGACGCCAGTTATGAGAATGTCCCACTCGTCGATGCCAACGGCAAAAGGGTACCGTATCCGATACAGGGTTGGGAAGATTGGGGAGCTATGATGCCGGTGCCTGATGTCGAGCAATCTGTCCGGGATGGCATCCTTAAAGGCGAATATGCGCTGCCTTTCTACGGTGATTTTCCGGCCATGCCGGAGGTCGAGAGAAATGCCACCTGGAAACTGATGCTGGGAGAAGAATCTACGACGAAAATTATTATCGATACTTTCAACAAAGCTGGCTATGACCAGAGCCGGGACTTACTCCAGAGTTACAAGTTTATTGAGGGCAGCAATTTACCGCAATGGCGGGAGGCCGGTTACGGCGGCGGCGTGTTAGTCGACTGGAACTTGAAAACTACTCTCGATGGGCTGTATGCCGCCGGAATGCAGATGTTTTCTCCCGAGGACCATAGTTATGCGGCGGCCACCGGCAGGTATGCCGGCCGAAAAGCCGCAGCCTATACCCGGGAGGTCGGTGAGTCCAAAATATCTCGTGAACAGGTCGCCCTTGAGAAAGCCCGGGTTTACGCCCCGGTCAAGCGGAGCAGCGGCATGGAGTGGAAAGAGCTGCATGCCGGTATTGCGAGAGCCATGCAATATTACGTCAGCGAATTCAAAACCGAATCTCTTCTTAATATGGGTCTCGATACCTTGCGAAAAATCGAAGAGGAATCGGTGCCTCAACTGTTCGCTCTGGACCCGCATAAGCTGATGCGCAGCCTGGAAGACCTAAGTCTTTTAACCTACGCTCAAATCATCATTCATGCTTCGCTGGCACGCAAGGCCAGCAGTGTCCCGCTGAACTTCCAGAGGATAGACTACCCGACTCTGGACCCGCCGGAGTGGAGAAAGTTCCTTACGATTAAACAGGAAAACAGCAAGGTCAAAACCGGAGAACTGCCGCTGACCTTCTGGGGTAACATGAAGGAACAGTATGAAGCCCATAATAAAGACTATACCGGTGTATATAAGGGGAAATGATAGTTTTAAAATCAAAACTACACCTATTAAATACACTGGTTTTTGGAGGAAAAGATGTCTCAGGAAAAAGTAAGCGCCATGCCTAATATTACTACACCGAGTGCTCCGGTAGTTTTTAATCCTGATATCTGCGACGGGTGCAACACTTGTGTAGAAGTCTGCCAGATAGACGTGTTCATACCCAATCCAGAGAAAGGCAAACCACCTATCATATTGCATCCTGATGAATGCTGGTATGGCGGCTGCTGTGTTAATGATTGTCCCCGTCCCGGGGCTATCACATTCAAGTGGGCGCTACAGCACCGAGGGTACTGGAAGAACAAGGCCACCGGGGAAGTCCATCAAATCTAGCCGCCTGGAATTCGGATGCATCGCCAGCGGAAAGGAAGATAACCTTATGATTGGCCCTAAGACGGGGTTCACCTCAGAGGCAACACTATAACCGGGAGAGGCCACATGGCTCGTTGAAAGGAAGTACCCCGAAGGAGTATGCTGAAACAACGATGGGACTCTAGTCTGTGGTGCTACTAATTCTGGGGTAAGGTCAACAGCATAAAGAATGACTTAGAATTGAATTAGTGCCAAATTAGTGCCATTTAATGATTAAGCCCTATGCCTTATCACGGCATAGGGCTGATATTAGCTTCAAAATATGGCGTCCCTGGAGGGATTCGAACCCACGACCCGCTGCTTAGAAGGCAGCTGCTCTATCCTAACTGAGCTACAGGGACGGGACTCCATTTCCTTAAAAATGTAACACGAATGAGGACCGAGGTCAATATACCCCTTTTTGTGGCATGTGAGGGATTTTAAGGATATTCGTTAATCATCTTGCCGGAGTAGTCAGTATATCGGCGACGGCCCACCCCAGGGCGGTAGCGCAGGTAACAATCACTCCAGAGATTACTATGCCAATGAAGATAGATAAAAAGGCATACCTGAACTTCAGTCCAAGCAGAACAGCAACAATTGAACCTGTCCAGGCACCGGTTATGGGGAGAGGGATAGCGACAAGTAGTGCAAGGCCTACGTGTTCATATCGTTCTATGGCTTTGCCACGCTGCCTGATTCGTTCGAACAGCCAGTTTAGTAACTTCTCAAAAATACTTATTTTACACAGTAATTTGGAGACGAAGTTAAGTAATAGCAGAATAAAGGGTACCGGTATGAGATTACCGATGATAGCTATTATAAAGGCGTAATACCATGGGAAATGAAAAGTGCTTATGGCAATTGGTATTGCCCCCCGGAGCTCCGAAATAGGTGAAGCCGCAATACCGAGAACTGCTAGGATATTAGAGAGCTCCAAACTAACAAGTTGTTCGAAGGACATATTTCCCCTTAGATATACTCACTATGATAGAAATAGTATTTCACTGAGATTATACTCTGGAAGTGTAGCAAACGTACTCCGATAGCGTCAAGCTGGCTATTGGAATCGACTTCAAAAAGGCTGTCAGCTTGACAACCCTTCATCCACATTGATAGTATTGAAACTGGTGCCCCTTACTGATAATTTAAAAGACTATGCCAAGATTGCTGGATAAAATCGATAGTCCCGCCGACCTGAAAGGATTATCACTGGCGGCGCTGGAAGAACTGGCTGCCGAGCTCAGACGTGAAATCATTACCACGGTGACCACCACCGGCGGCCATCTGGCTTCCAACCTTGGAGTCGTCGAGCTTACCATTGCCCTCCATCGCGTCTTCAACAGCCCCAGGGATAAGATTATCTGGGATGTAGGTCACCAGAGCTACGTGCACAAACTGCTTACCGGACGCAGGCATGAGTTCGGTTCCCTGCGCCAGTACGGTGGATTATCAGGTTACACCTGCCGTGACGAGAGCGAGCACGACCCCTTTGGCGCCGGTCATGCCAGCACCTCGATATCAGCGGCCCTGGGTATGGTCATCGCCCGCGACCTCACTGGCGACGATTACCATGTTGTTTCGATTATCGGCGATGGCGCTATTACGGCGGGGATGTCTTTTGAGGCGCTTAACCATGCCGGCCACCTGGGTTCCAGGCTCATTGTAGTTCTCAACGATAACGGCATGTCCATTTCTCCAACCGTGGGAGCCCTGGCCAAGCTGTTAAGCCGGGTGCGGTTCGACCAGAATTTGCGCAGGGCCAAGACAAGAGGTAAGAAGATTGTTACGGCTCTGCCCAGGGGAGAGAACCTGTGGCAGTTGAGTCAGAAACTAGAGGACAAGTTCAAGGAATTTTTCATGCCGACGGCCATCTGGGAGCAACTGGGCTTTACTTATGTCGGGCCGATTGACGGGCATAATATTCGTGACCTTGAGACCGTTCTTACCCAGGTCAGGGATTCCGCTGACAAGCCGACTCTTGTCCACGTGGTTACCACGAAAGGTAAGGGCTATAGTCCTGCCGAAAGTAACGCCGTCTACTTCCACGGTGTCTCTGCCAAGGGTAGTGGTAACGGCGAAATACCGACCTACAGCGAGGTCTTTGCCCAGACGATGCTCCATCTGGCCCGCAAGGAGCCCAGGCTGGTGGTGGTTACGCCAGCCATGCCCGAAGGGAATTGCCTGAGCATCGTTGAGGCTGAATTCCCGGATCGGGTCTTTGATGTCGGTATCTGTGAACAGCATGCCGTTACTTTTGCCGCCGGCATGGCGACCGAGGGCTACATCCCGGTCGTGGCGATATACTCGACCTTTTTACAGCGTGCCTTCGACCAGGTAATACATGACGTTTGCCTTCAGAACCTGCCCGTTGTCTTTGCCATCGACCGCGGGGGAATCGTCGGCGATGACGGCAAGACGCACCAAGGCACGTTCGATATTTCCTACCTCGCGTTAATTCCCAATCTCGTTGTCTCCGCACCTAAAGATGAAAACGAGCTTCAGCACCTTTTGTATACTGCGGTAAAGTCGCGGAGTCCCATGGCGGTGCGGTACCCCCGCGGCGCCGGGCTGGGAGTGCCGATGGACATGAAACTCCGTGAGATACCCACCGGTGAGGGCGAGGTGCTCCGGAATGGAGAGGATGTGGCTATCCTCGCTCTGGGTGCCTCGGTGGCTCCGTCCCTGGAGGCAGCCGCTAAGCTGGCTGAGAAGGGGGTCGAGGCTACAGTGGTCAACGCCCGTTTTGCCAAGCCTCTGGATGCATCGCTGATAAATGACCTGTCCGGTCGCATCAAACATGTCGTCACGGTTGAGGAGAATGTACTGATCGGCGGCTTTGGTAGCAGCGTCAATAAGCTGCTGCAGGAGTACGGACGGTATGATGTACAGGTAAAGAATATCGGTATCCCGGATGAGTTCGTCGAGCACGGGACCCAGGCTATTTTACGCTCCAAATACGGCCTGGATGCTGAAGGAATCGTGCGGCAGGTTTTAAAACAATTTCCGGAATCCGGTTCGGATTTATCGTTAAAAGTTGAGCGTAAGGCCAGGACCACATAGCGTTGACAAGTATTCATCCTGGCTGTAACAGGGCTGGGGAGTGGAGTTAAAGTTGGTACGGAAATTCATAGTCTGTCCGTCAATTGTAGGTAAGCGACTTCGCAAATGTTCGAAGCGTTATAGCGCATCAGGTGTCCGGTCTGGCGCCTGATTTTTTCTTTTAAGTTATTGATACTCAGGAGCGATGCATGAACAAGATGACTATCAGGGACATCGAGGTTACCGGCAAGAAAGTCCTGGTCCGGGTTGACTTTAATGTCCCTGTTGACCCCAAGACAGGAGCCATCGTTGATGATAGCCGTATCAGGGCGGCTCTGCCTACTATTAAATATCTTATTGAACGCAATGCCAGAGTCATCCTGATTTCTCACCTGGGCCGGCCCAAGGGCAAGGTCGTCGATGAATTACGGCTGACTCCGGTGGCCCAGCGGCTCTCTCAGATTCTGGGACACCAGGTGGGCGTGGCTGTCAACTGTATCGGGCCGGAGGTGGAGAAGTCCGTGGATACCCTGGTGGCCGGCGATGTCCTGCTTCTGGAAAATCTACGTTTTCATTCCGATGAGGAAACGGGCAGCGCCGAATTCGCCAGGGCCTTAGCTCGTCTGGGCGATATCTTTGTCAATGATGCCTTCGGCACCTCTCACCGGGCCCACGCTTCGATAGCCGGCATAGGGCAATATCTGCCGGCGGTAGCCGGACTGCTGCTGGAGAAAGAAATTAATACTCTGAGCGGGCTTTTAGAGCATCCTGCCCACCCCTTTACGTCGATTTTAGGCGGCGCCAAGGTCAGCGACAAGGTAGCGATGCTGGAAAATATCATGGGCAAGGTGGACTGCCTGCTCATCGGCGGGGGCATGGCGGCCACGTTTCTGAAAGCGATGGGCTATGAAGTGGGTACGTCGTTGATTGAAGCGGACAGCGTGGACATGGCGACCGAGTTGATTAAGGAAACCGAGATGAGCGGTGCCCGGCTGATACTGCCGGTGGACGTGGTCGTTGCCGACGATATTGAAAGCAAATCCAGGGGGCAGGTTGTACCCGTTGACGCTATTCCCAGGGATAAGAAAATCGTTGATATCGGCCCCCGGACTGTTGAAAAATTTAGCGAGGAACTGAAGAGCAGCTGGACGGTATTCTGGAATGGTCCCATGGGCGTGGAAGAGATACCGCAGTTTGCTGCGGGAACGCAGGCGCTGGCTAAACTGCTCCCCGGGTTAAACGGCACAACCATCGTGGGCGGCGGCTCGACGGCCGAGGTGGTTAACGCCATGGGGCTGGCTGATAAGGTTACCTTTGTTTCCACCGGCGGCGGCGCTTCGCTGAAATTCCTGGGTGGTGAAGAACTTCCGGGTGTGGTAGCATTACGGGATAAAGGAACACTTTAAATAATGACCAATCTGGACTTGATAAAAGGAATCTCAATATCTTCACCGGCCAAAATCATACTGCTGGTAATCGATGGTCTGGGCGGATTGCCCGACCCGCAAACGGGCAGGAGCGAGCTGGAGACGGCCCGTATCCCCAATCTTGACGCTCTGGCTTCAAGTGGAATCTGTGGCATGGCCGACCCGATAGCCCCCGGTATCACGCCCGGCAGCGGCCCGGGGCACCTGGCCGTGTTCGGTTACGACCCCGTCAGCAGCAATATCGGGCGCGGCGTGCTGGAGGCTGTCGGTATCGATATTGAACTTCAGCCGGGCGATGTAGCGGCACGCGGTAATTTCTGCACCATTGATGGCAAGGGCATTATTACCGATCGCCGGGCGGGGCGTATCTCCAACGAGAAATGCGCCGAATTGTGTCAACTGCTCGACGGTATGTCGATTGACGGCGTTAAGATTCTGGTCTACCCGGTGAGGGAGCACCGTTTTGTGGCCATCTTTCGCGGCGAGAATCTCTTGGCTGATGTTTCCGAGTCTGACCCCTCGCGGACGGGAGTAGCCCCGCTGCCGGTTACTGCATTAAGTCCCGAAGCTGGGAAATTGGCCGATATCGCTAACCGGTTCGCGGTTGAAGCTAAAACACTACTGGCCGGGCATCATCCGGCGAATATGGTCCTGCTGCGGGGTTTCGCCAGGAAGCCCCAATTTCCTACCATGCAGGAGATATATAAGCTAAACCCGCTGGCTATCGCCGTTTACCCGATGTACCGGGGACTGGCCTGGCTGGTCGGCATGGAGGTCGCCCGGACAGGCTCCACGCTTGAAGATGAGTTCGATACTTTGAAGCAGAACTATAACAATTACGATTTTTTCTTCCTGCATGTGAAATGGACGGATAGCGCCGGTGAGGACGGCGACTTTGCCCGCAAGGTGAAGGTACTGGAGCAGGTTGATGCGGCTTTACCCGGCCTGACCGGCCTGGAGCCCGATGTGCTGGTGGTTACCGGCGACCACTCGACGCCGGCAGTGCTCAAGGGTCACAGCTGGCATTCGGTGCCGGTTCTCCTGTGCTCAGAGTATTGCCGCACGGACGCAGTAACAGAATTTTCGGAGTCGGCTTTTCTGGTTGGCGGCCTGGGCAGAATTCACGCTACAGATATTATGCCTCTGGCTATGGCCAACGCTCAGAAACTGACCAAATTTGGTGCTTAGGAGTTAAAAAATGGCACGTGTACCGATGATTGCAGGTAACTGGAAGATGAACACGACAGTAGGGGATGCCGTCAAGCTGGTAAAGACGATGCTGCCCGAACTCGACAAGGTAAGCGGTGTCGACAAGGTGGTCTGCCCGCCGTTCGTATCGCTGGCGGCGGTGAAAGAGGTCATCAAGGACAGCTCCGTCAAGCTGGGGGCGCAGAACGTCTTCTATGAAGAAAAGGGAGCCTATACCGGCGAAATTTCGCCGGAGATGCTGGCCGGACTCTGTGAATACGTCATCATCGGTCACTCGGAGCGCCGGCAGTATTTCGGCGAGACCGAGGAGATTATCGATAAAAAAATAAAGGCGGCGATTGAGAATCTGCTGAAACCCATATTCTGTATCGGCGAGAGCCTGGAAGAGAACGAGGCAGGGAGGACGGAGGAGGTACTGACCCGACAGTGCATGGCGTCCTGCGACCGCCGGTACTTTTTCGGTGGCATTGTTATCGCTTACGAGCCGGTGTGGGCTATCGGCACCGGTAAATCGGCTACCAGTGAAGAAGCCAATAAGACCATCGGCTTCATCCGGCAGTTGATACGTCACCGGCACGGTAGTGAGATTGCCGATAGTGTCCGTATTCTATACGGTGGCAGCGTTACCGCGGCCAATATTACCGAACTCATGAAAAAACCGGAGATTGACGGGGCTCTGGTCGGCGGAGCCAGCCTGAAAGCCGATGATTTCCTGAGCATCGCTCAGCAGGCCTCGGAAATCCGGGGCGTTTCCTGATGGCATGAATCGTCTCGTCGCTATCGTCGGTCCCACCGGCATCGGCAAGAGTCGCCTGGCTCTGCACCTGGCCGGTCGTTTCAACGGGGAAATAGTCAGCGCCGATAGTCGGCAGGTGTACCGTTACCTGGATATCGGCACGGCCAAACCAAGTCCGCAGGAACTATCTCTGATACCTCACCATTTGATTGATATCGTTGACCCCGATGATGATTTCAGTCTGGCCACATATCAGGAGCTGGCCAATCAGTCTATCGAGGATATTCTGGAGCGTAATCGACTGCCTTTTCTGGTGGGAGGCAGCGGTATGTACGTCAAAGCGGCGCTGGAAGGATGGCAGGTGCCAAAGGTTTCTCCCGACCGCGAATTCAGGTATAATGTAGAGAAGCGGGCCAGCGAGAGCGGTGTCGACGAACTTTACGAGGAGCTTGTCAGGGTCGACCCTGAAGCGGCGCGGAAGATTGACCGCCGCAATGTGCGCCGGGTAATCAGAGCGCTTGAGGTGTATGCCAGGGCCGAGAAACCTTTCTCCGAGCTAGGGTATAAAAAAGCCCCCGCCTTCGATTCATTTATCATAGGCTTGACGGCCGGCAGGGCAGCGCTGTACCGCACGGTCGACCGCAGAGTCGATGAAATGATAGAGCGCGGCCTCGTGCGGGAAGTGGAAAATTTGCTGAAAATGGGGTATCATCTAAACTTACCGTCCATGTCCGGCATCGGTTACCGGCAGGTCGGGCAGTTTCTGAATGGTGAGCTTACACTGGAAGCGGCGATACAGAAAATAAAAACGGAAACCCACCGGTTTATCCGGCACCAGTATGCCTGGTTCCGGCTGAAGGATGAAAAAATACACTGGTTTGATGTAGAGCAACAGGGAGATGCTGAGATAGAGAGGGCGCTGCCTGAGTTCATAAGTAGCGAATAAGCAGGAGTAGAAAGAGAAACAAGTAATGGACTTTACCAAGATGCAGGGCGCCGCCAACGATTTTATCGTGGTGGATGCGCGTAACATGAAGCGTGACTGGCCCGGACTGGCTTTAGCCGCGTGTGACCGTCACCTGGGTATCGGTGCCGATAGCCTGATATTGCTGCTGTCTTCGGATAAGGCCGATTTTGGCATGCGTACTTTTGATGCTGACGGCTCTGAAGCCGAGACCTGCGGCAACGGTATCAGGTGCCTGGCCAGATACACCCTGGAGAAAGGGCTTGTCGGTCCGGATGCCGAAGAGATAACGATAGAAACGGTTGCTACCATCAACATGGTCAGGTTTGAACGGGAAGGCGGTATAGTTACCAGGTTCTGGGCCAACATGGGCAAGCCTGGATTTTCTGCCGATAAAATTCCTGTAAATCTGAAGTCGGGAGAGGGCGGAGTAGTTGACGTAAATAATATGCTGAGCTATAAGGTTAAAGTCAATGGCGCTGACCTGACGCTTAACCTTGTCTCTATGGGGAACCCGCATGCCGTCCATTTTTACCGGCGGCCGGTAGCTGATTTCCCGTTGTCGGCAATCGGGCCGCTGGTGGAAAAACTGGCGGTATTTCCCAATCGGGTCAACTTCGAGATAGCCCGGGTGCTCGATAACAGGCACCTGGAAGCCCGTGTCTGGGAGCGTGGCGTCGGCGAGACACTGGCCTGCGGCAGCGGCGCCTGTGCCATAATGGTAGCTTCTAAATTGCTCGGTTATACCGAACAAAAAGTGGATATAAAGCTCCCCGGCGGCGTACTGAATGCCGAATGGAACGGCAATGGCGAGGTGGTGCTGGGAGGGCCGGCGGCGGTAGTCTTTGAAGGCAAATGGCCAGATTGAGGTGTGACGTATGAAAATAGCCAGAAGAATAGAACAACTGAAGCCATACCTGTTTGTGGAAATTACTAAGAAAATAGCTGAGAAAAAGGCCAGGGGCGAGGATGTTATCAGCTTCGCCATCGGCGACCCGGATATCCCGACACCTTCCCATATCATCGACGGACTCTGCAAGGCGTCTCAAGACCCGGCTAACCATCGCTATCCGGAATCGGAAGGCCTGCCGGAGTTGCGCCAGGCTATCGCCGCGTGGTATAAGAAGCGCTTCGATGTGACCCTGGACCCGGATACCGAGGTGCTACCGCTTATCGGCTCCAAGGAGGGCATCGGGCATATCGCTTTTTGCTTTATCGACCCCGGGGATATCGCGCTGGTGCCGGACCCGGCTTACCCGGTCTACGCCATCGGCACCCAGCTAGCCGGCGGCCGGCCTTACTACATGGCGCTTGAGGAGAGCAACGGCTTTCTGCCCGAACTGAACGACATCCGTGATTACGTTCTGGAGGAGACCCGGCTATTGTGGCTCAACTATCCCAATAACCCCACCGGCGCCGTCGCCGAGCTCGATTTTTTCAATCGGGTGGTTGAATTTGCCGGGAAGCACGAAATACTCGTCTGCCACGACGGGCCGTACTCGGAGGTGGCTTTCGACGGGTACGAGCCGGTCAGCCTGATGCAGGCCGAGGGGGCTAAGGACGTCGGCGTGGAGTTCCACTCGTTCTCCAAGAGCTACAACATGACCGGCTGGCGTATCGGCATGGCGGTCGGCAATGCCAAAGCCGTCGGCGCTTTAAGAACGTTGAAGTCCAACCTGGATTCGGGGATTCCACAGGCTATTCAATACATGGCTATCGAGGCATTAGAAGGGCCTCAGGACTGCATCTCGGAGCATAATAACACTTACCAGAGACGCCGTGACCTTATCGTCGAGGTGTTGGCCAATATCGGCCTGGAGGTCACGTTACCCAAGGCTGGCCTGTACGTGTGGGCGAAGGTTCCCGAGGGCTATAACTCGGTTGATTTTACGGCTGATTTGCTCGACCAGGTGGGTGTGGCGGTTACCCCCGGAGTAGGCTACGGTCGGAGCGGTGAGGGATACGTGAGATTGTCGCTGACTATCCCGGATGCGGCGCTGGTCAAGGGACTGTCGCGGCTATCGGGATGGCGTAATACGCGACACCTGACACCCAGGAGATAACTTGACATAATATTCTTTCTGAGGAGAGTAGTATCACTAGGAACACGATTGTCACCAGGGCTGCGCCGGAAAGAGCCTTTATATTGGCCGTGGCCCACAAGGGGAGCCGGGGGAGGCAATCAGCCGAGAATTCCATAGAAGAACTGGCGCAGCTGGCTGGTGCCGCCGGTGCCGAGGTCGTCGGCAGGATAGTCCAGCAGCTGACAGTGCCGTCGCACGAATTCTACGTAGGTAAGGGCAAGCTCGAAGAGCTCCTGGCTCTAAAAGACAGCAGCGATTTCAGCGTTCTCATTCTCGATGACGAGCTTACGCCCAATCAGCAGCGTAACCTGGAAGAAGCCCTTAACGTTAAGGTAATCGACCGCGCCGCGCTTATCCTGGACATCTTCGCCAGGCGCGCCCGCACCCACGAGGGACGTCTTCAGGTGGAGCTGGCCCAGCACCAGTATCTGCTTCCCCGGCTGGCCGGGCAGTGGCGTCACCTGGAAAGACTCGGCGGCGGAATTGGCACCAGGGGCCCGGGAGAATCACAGCTGGAGACGGACCGCCGCCTGATACGCCGCAAGATACAGCATCTTAAAGAGCAGACCGAAGATATACGAAAACATCGCGCCCTGTACCGGCAGAGACGGCAGAAGAGCGGCATACCGGTCGTGGCGCTGGTAGGCTACACCAATGCCGGTAAAAGCACGTTATTGAATGCCCTCTGCCAGGCCGATGTCTACGCGGACGACCGGCTCTTCGCCACCCTCGACCCCACCACCCGCCGCTTAACCCTGCCTGATAGCAGTGTGGTGCTCTTTACCGATACCGTCGGCTTTATCCGGAAGCTGCCGCCGACAATTATCAGCGCCTTCAGGGCGACCCTGGAAGAGCTTACCGAGGCCAGTCTGCTGCTTCATGTGGTCGACCTGGCTTCTCCAGATGCCGCGGAGCAGTGCCAGGCGGTTGAGGATATCCTCGGTGAGCTGGGGCTGGCCGATAGACCGCGTATCACCGTGCTGAATAAAATAGACATGTTGCTGCCGGGCAGAAAGGTCTGGGATGAAAAATCGGCCCTGGACTATTTCTCCGCTCAGGGAGTAACCGCGGACGAGAGCACTGTGCCTGTTTCGGCGGTGAAGGGGTGGGGGTTAGCCGGGCTTCTGGAACTGGTGGGTGAAAGCCTGACCATGAATAGCGCAGTCAGTTGACATAATATTATGGAACTACAACCGGGTCCTCTTTTCGCCATACTGACGGCGGCGTCTTTTGCCGTGTCTCAGATACTGGTCAGAAGGTCGACATATCAGTCCGAAGAGTCCTTTACGCCGCTGGCGGTTTCCATGCTGGTGGGCACGCCCATTTTCGTGCTGCTGGTGACTTTCTTCGGGGAGTGGGACGCATTTCTGTCGTTCTCATGGCAGCAATACGCCTTACTCGCCGCTGCCGGCGTGATTCACCTTGTCATTGCCAGGTATCTTTTCTTCAACAGTACCCGCATTATCGGCGCCAATCCTACCGTGGCTATCAGCAGGGCCAGCGTTGTTTTTTCGGTTATCCTGGGCGTCGCTTTTCTGGGCGAATCGGTTACGGCGCTGCAAATAATCGCGGCCTTGCTGATTATGTTCGGGGCGATACTGACGACGACGGAAATAAGCCGTAAAACCTTCAGGATATCGACGCGTGGCCTTCTGATGGGACTCGGCATTGCCATCTGTTCCGCGGGGTCGGCAACTTTAATACGGCCGGTAATGACGGAGACCGATGCCATTTACGCGGCTACCTTCGTTATGTATCTGGCGGCTTTTGTGATAATTATGTTTATCCTCTTATTCTGCGGACAGCAGCGAAATAACGTTATGCAGCAGGGTGGCCGCACGTTTCTCATATTATCATCCGCGGCTGTCTTTCTGGTTATCGGCCACCTGCTTCGTTTTTCCGCTTTGCAGTACAGTCCGGTCAGCGTGGTGCAGCCACTGATAGCCACGATTGTCATTTTCACGCTACTGTTCTCCTGGATAGTCAACCGCCGGATAGACGTCTTTAACTGGAGGGTCGTTGCCGGAATTATCATGGTGCTGGCGGGCGTATTTCTCATATACGGTTGACGCTTTGTCATCGTACTTGACCTGCACTATAATGTAGTTGAAAATATCACACGTAAGGAGGTTCCCGTGACAGTAGAGGAAATGGAAAAGCGACTTAAAGTCCTGGAGGACATCGAGGCGATTAAGAACCTGCAGAACGATTATATCTATGCGCTGGCCAGCCAGCAGTGGGACGACATGCTGGACTGCTTTGCCGAGGACTCCGTGGCCGATATCTGGACACACGGACCGCGCCAGGGCAAGAAAGAAATCGGGGACCTGTTTAAGGGTTTCGCCGGCAAGATACTGCCGACGCACGGGCACCTGGTGGCCCAGCCGGTTATCAAGGTCGATGGGGATACGGCGGAGGGGTACTGGATTTTATACGTCTTTATAGACGAACCAGAGACAAAATACTACCAGGGTAAGTACGACTGCAAGTACGTCAGGGTTAACGGCGAGTGGAAATTCAGCGTTTTGAAGTACACGCGCCCCTGGCCGCCGTTGCCCGAAGCTGCGACGCCCTAGAATCAATATCTGGGTGTTTTAACGTGCTTTCGAATGGTATTCTACCTTTAGACCTGGTTGGGTGGTGGTTGTGAGGCTTTAAAATCTTACTTTTTGGACTTTTTATCATGGAAAAGAGGCAGCCGATACAGGCGGCCGTTGTTGTCTATAGAAAGACACCGGGGGATGGTCTGCTGGTGCTGGGGTTACTGCGCACCGAGGAATGGGGTGGTTTCTGGCAGCCCGTGACCGGCGGCGTGCGGGTGGGAGAGACTATTAAGGACGCTGCTTTGCGGGAAGTGCGTGAAGAAACGGGTATTTCCGGTCCGCTGCGTTTCTTTGACATGGGTTACCGGTATTCTTTCACATTACCGGAGAAGTATAAGATATTTTACGACGATGATGTCGATACGCTTACGGAGCATGCCTTCGGTTATGAGACGGATATCGAAGATATTATATTAAGCGATGAGCATACGGAGTACCGCTGGCTGACCCCGCCGGAGGCCATTGAAGTTTACGAGTACCCGGAGTACAACGAAGCCCTCAAAAGGCTTATCAAGCATCTGGATAGCGGTAAGTAAGGGTTAACCCAACCCCTTGATCCCCCACCTTTCCTTGTCATTGCGAGGAGCGCAGCGACGTGGCAATCTCTATCTACCTCACCCCCTTAATCCCCCACCTTTCCTTTGTCATTGCGAGGAGCGCAGCGCGGCAATCTCTATCTACCTCACCCCCTTGTGTTCCCCCTCTCCTGGCAAGGCTTTCAGCAGGAGAGGGGGAAAGCTTTAGAAAGAGGGGCTGCGCCCCTCTTAAAGGCCTCTTGTTGAATATTTATAAGAATAAAATAGACATAATATCTTAAAAAGAATTAAAATCTTGACAACTATGTAATCCGACATGTATAAAATAGATGCTAAAAGATTAGGATGGGCTAATATAATGAATGTAAGTTTATTGAGAAAAATTATTCCTTATTTAGGTCGACAAAAGAATCTTGTTCCAATATTGGTAGCTCTCGTTTTAGTTTGTATTACTTTCTTATTGGGATGGAATATAGGTTATTCATCATACAATAGTCTGGTTGCTTCGAGCCAAGTACTTCAAAATAATTATGATAAATTACATGAAGAATATACTGTTATGAGGTCCAAATATCAGGAGATGCAGGATGAACTAAACCAGATAAGAGACAAATATGAAAGCGAGAAAAATGAACCAACTGTTAAAACAGTTATATATGATAAGTATGGTTGGCTCAATACTAATGAAGTGCAATGGCTAGCGGTCGTGCTTGGGAAGGACGATGTATTTGAAGGTCGTATTGTTATTTCAACAAGAGTAGGTACAGAAGTGGATTGGAGTTATATATCTGGTGGGTCAATTATATTTTCGGTTTTAGGTCCTAAATTGTTAAAAGTATTTGATGCGGGTCGCATACAGGATGAATATATATTTAAATTTATTGCCGAAGAATCTGGCGACTATAGACTCATTTTTAGTGATCCCACATACAGAAGCCGTGTAGAATTGTATTACAATTGCCCCACTACGATACGAGAACTTGATGTAAATAGGTAGTTAATATAATGACCAGTTATTATTATTTTATTTTCAAATACTTGTTTTAACTTTTCATTCACCGGCCCCGCTTTATTATCTCAACTCTATAAAGTCCAATATAAAAAACGAAGCCCTGAAATCGAAATCTGAGCACCTTGAAGGTTTTTCCCGTGGAAAATATCGCGGGACTCCCTAAATTATCAGGGTTTTGTCTTTTTCCTGCGGAGTCGCGGAAAGTACATGGGAACATCCCGCATGTACTGCTCGTACTCTTCGCCGAACCGCGCCAGCAGCATCCTCTCTTCATAGCGCGAGATGTAATGCAAAAAGGCGATGATGATAATCCATACCGCCAGACCCGCCAGTGACGTGTTCAGCAGGAGCAGTCCCAGGTAGAGGAGTATTTCGCTGATGTATATGGGTGCCTGACGATTCCGAAGACGCTCTTTCTGATAATATGCGGTTCTTTTCTTACTTCAATAAATACTATTTTCAGCCCGGTCCACGCCAAGTAAGCGGAAATGATTAACACGACAACCCCCAGCGGTAATCTAACGGCGAACGAAATATAATCGTTGAGGAGGGTGGAGTATTTGAAAATGAAAGCGTCGGTTATCCAGACGGCCAGGAAGAGGATAAAGAGTATTGCCTGACCGGCATCGCCGAACGTATGCTCGCCGGTAAGGTCGTCACGATGCCGCAGGGCGTCTCTGCTGTAGCGCTTATGAGACATAATGTTCTCCTTCAATTGTTATCTTTATTATGTCAACACTGAAAAGCCCCGAACTTTGGGGCGCACAATATATGTTATGTAGCGTTACCCACGTATAGAGATAATTTAACATAATAATAAAGGGTGCTCCCCTGCTCATTTATAAAAGTAAAATCGTCATGGCTGCACCTCCTGGGGAGATTATAGCAGAGGGTAAGAAGACAGTCAGTAAGATGGTGTCGTGATTGAAAGCAATAACTGCAAATGTATTAGCGGATAAGGCGAAGAGTGAATAGAAGTGTTATTTTAGAAAGAAAAACTCCATTATTAAACCAATAAGAATAAAAATAAAGCCGGAAATAATGAAAGACCTTCTAATGATATTTTTACCGGAAATAGAATTTAAAAAATAAACAATGAGGAATACTAGCAGATGAGAAATAAAGAATAAAATTACAAAGAAAGGAAATACGGTAAACCCAGATATAATACGTCTAAATATATGTAATATGTCTAAAAATACCTGATAACGAGCTGGTTCTGATGAATACCTTCGAATAATAACATCCATAATTGCCAATATTAAAAAGCGAAAAAAAAGAATGAAAGAGCAGATTCCTAATAAATACGGATTGTATTTAACTATGGAAAATATGAATAAAATCCAAATAGTGGAAAGAGTGAGAGTACTAAAAAGCATTCTTTTCTTAAATATAGTTTTAAATGTAGGTTGAGAAGCAGATGGTGGGTTAAAAACGCTAGGTACTTCGTAGATAGTTCTGTTCAGTCGGCCGGTGAGAACAAGGAAACGATTATTTAACCGATGAGCGAACCGACCGACAACATCAGGATTAAAAAGTATAGATCCAAAACCAGTTCCAACTAATAGACCGAATATTTGGATGAATTTAGCCCAGTGCTGTGCATCCATAATAGTGAGTCCCCTCATCCACCGAGTTTCTTCACCATCTCCACGACTTCCTTGCCCGTGGCGCGGGCTTCCTCCAGGGCCGTCATGCCGATGTTGGCCCCCTCGCTGGTTTTCACATCGCCTTTTTCGCGTCCGTAGCCGATGGCTCCCCGCACCGGCACCATGCCCTGGGACATGAACCAGCCGTAGAGCTGCACGCGGGTCTGCCCGGCGCCCACCTTCCTCAACGCAAGAATAGGAGCCGCCACCTTACCGTTCAGCGGCCGGTCCTTCAGGTAACAGAAGGTCCTGTCGATAATCGCCTTGGCCTGCGCCGTGTAGCTGTGGAAATAGACCGGACTCCCGAACAGCATGGCGTCCGCCTCTTCCATCTTCTTGTATAGCGACTGCATATCGTCCTTTATCCTGCATTTACCCGTCTGAAAGCAACTGGCGCAGGCGTCACACCCGGCGATGGTCTTATCGTAAATCAGAAAGATATCTGTCTCGGCCCCGGTCTCGCGTGCCGCCGCCAGTGCCTCTTCCACCATAATTTCGGTATTACCCCCTTTGCGGGGACTGCCGACAATGCCCAAAACCTTCATCGGAATACCTCCTTTGCTCATCAAATAGTATATTCAGTCGGACTCTGATATGCAACTCACGGGCCGAGCTTTATGAAACCTTAATCAAACCTTTATCAAACCTTAATAAAATTTATCCGCCGTGGCGACAGGCTCGATTATAATAGTAACGGTATGGGTAGTTTCAGCGGCGGTATCTTCAAGATAATAGCGTTCTTCTTCATCACTTTAGTGGTCGTGGTGACGTTGCCCCGGCTCAGTCCGGTTATCTTCCCGTCTTTGCAGGAACCATCGCCGGCCTTCGACTGCGATGACGGCACCCTCGATATGTACCGACACTTTGACAGCCTGGGGATTGAGTCCACGCCGATTGTGGGTAACCTGGACATGTCCGGCGAAGAGTACATGGAATGTAACCACGTCTGGCTGCTGGTGAAATCCGGCGACAATGATATCGCTTACGACTGGGGAATCCCCCGCTTTGACCGCCAGCACTACGAAGGCTATACCATCAGCCTCGATTACCTGCTGTTTGCCGTGGAAGAGGATAAGAAAGGCGCCGATTTACTGGCTTCGGCGGAATATTAGCTACGACTTTATGGTGGGCTCGGTAGGGTTCGAACCTACGACCAACCGGTTATGAGCCGGCCGCTCTGCCGCTGAGCTACGAGCCCCTGCTCGCCTCACCTATTTTACCTCGACCGACTCCCAATATCAAGAGAAAACCGTATTTCACCTTCCCCTCTCCTGCCAGCGAGAACTGGGGTTTTTCGATACAGTAAGGTAGGAGAGGAGCCGTTGTTGAGGTATAATTGTCGCTATATATTATGTCAACTATTCACCCTGCCGTTTGAATTACACTCATATTAATAGTAATATAGGTAAAGCAAACCGACCGGGAGATGTAGCTTTAGGCATGGCCGACTGGAAAATTACCGCAACGACTATTTATTGTGATGCTGTTGACGATGAAGTAACGTTGATGGTTTCCGGTGACGGCACGGTGAGATGTACCGGACACCAGAAGTATGCCAGACCCGATAAAGAAACAGCCAGGGAAATGAAAAAGAAAAGCCAGCAGTCGGGCAAACAGCTCGGCTGTTCGGGACTCGATTGCCCCAGAGTGGTTCAATACCGGGACAGTTTGCTGGGTGAGAAGTGACGATATCAGATAAAGAAAACACTGAAATAAACAGCCCTAACGGGGCCAAGATAAAGATTGAAAACGTCTCTCTTTCCTTCGGCGGCGTCAGGTCTCTGATTGATATCGACGTGGATATCGCGGATAGAGAAATCCTGGCTATCATCGGGCCCAACGGCGCCGGTAAGACCTGCCTGCTGAACTGCATCAACGGTTTTTACAAGCCGCAGCAGGGCGATATCTATTTTGAGGGCAGGAGAATCACCCGCATACGACCCAACAGAGCCGCCAGGATGGGTCTTGCCCGGACCTTTCAGAACATCGAGCTGTATACCGGCCTGAGCACCCTGGAGAACATTATGGCCGCCCGGCATGTTTTAATGAAACAGAATATGCTGAGCAGCGCTCTCTATTACGGGTGGGCGCATAAGGAAGAAATTACCCACCGCAAGACCGTGGAAGACATCATCGATTTCCTGGAGATAGAGCCGATTCGCAAGAAGACGGTCGGCATGCTTCCCTATGGAATGCGCAAACGGGTGGAACTGGGTAGAGCTCTGGCCCTGGAACCGAAGGTCTTATTGCTTGACGAACCCATGGCGGGTATGAACCTCGAGGAGAAGGAGGATATCGCCCGCTTTATCATCGATATCTTTGAAGGTCAGGGTGCCACCTATCCAAATACCCCTGTGCTGCGGGATGGCGTCAGCTGCATCGTCCTCGTCGAGCATGACATGGGAGTGGTCATGGATATCGCCGACAGGATTGTCGTTCTCGACTTTGGCCGCAAGATTGCCGAGGGCACTCCGGACGAGATTAAAAACAACCCGGAGGTTATCGCCGCCTATCTGGGCGAGGAGAAAAAGTAGCCGCCGCCCGTCTTATTCCCACTTCCTCTCGTCAACTATTCTCTGTTTTTCCTCCGGGATGCCGCCCGGCTCTACGAACTCAATCTTATCTATCTTGATGCGGCAGGTGTCCTGGAATTTTTTGTTAATGCCTTCGGTAAGCTTTGCCTTATCCGCACTTGCTTCTTTCAACTCGACTTTCAGGGTCATTTCATCGCGGTGCTGCCGCCGTCCGACGATTAACTGGTATCTGGCAACCTGGCTGAAGCTCATAATCGCCTGCTCTGCCTGCCTGGCCACGACGAACATGCCCCTTACCTTGACCGCGTCCCCTGCCCTGCCGACAATCCCGGTAATCCGGTTGGTGGTCCGACCGCACGAACAGGGTTCGGTGATATACGAGGACAGGTCTCCCGTCCCGAAGCGGATGAGTCCCCAGTTTTTATTAAAAAGCTGAGTGGTGACAATTTCACCAATCTCACCGGGTCCCAGCTGCTTGCCGGTCTCGGGGTCGACTATTTCCGTAACGTACTCGTCCATGAGGTGCATGCCGGACTTCTCGTGGCACTCGTAAGCGATAGCCCCGCCCGGCTCGGTCACGGCATAGGCCTGGTATGTGTCGATTCCATAATCTCCCTCGAAGGTCTTCCTGAGTGAAGGCGGGAGCATCTCGCCGGTAAACCAGGCGTGCTTTAGAGAGAAGTCGCGTTTCAGGTTGTAGTTCATTTCCTCAGCCCGCTTGATAACGGTCATCAGGAAGCTGGGCGTGCCCACGAAGCCGGTGACTTTAAGGTCTTTCATTATCTGTATCTGGAGGTCGGTATTGCCGGTGCCGGCCACGACCACCGTCGCCCCGCAGTCGCGTATGGCCTCGTGAAACAGGATACCCGCCGGGGACATGTGGTAGGTGAAGGTGTTGATAACCACGTCGCCCTTTCTGAATCCGGCCGCCCAGAATGACCTGGCGAACCACTGGATGCTGGAAGGTTGAATTTCGTAAATCGGGCCGGGCGAAATAAAGACGCGCTCGATATCTTCGAACGGTATAGCGGCAACTCCGCCATAAGGCAGGTTCTCCTTCTGCATCTCTATCAGGTCGGTCTTTCCGGTAACGGGCAGCTTTTCCAGGTCTTTAACCGTGCGAATATGGTCGGGGCTGATGCCGGCCCGGTCGAACAGTTTTTTCACGGCGGGGGCATATTTGTAAACATGGTTGATGTGCTCTATCAGTTTCCGGTCGAGGTGTTTCTCACGGGCTGCCGGCGACATTGTTTCCAGTTCGTCAAAGTACTCGTCCTTCTTAGACCTTACAGCCATCTCTTTCTCCTCTTGTAATGCTTCACTTCGCGGTAGCTCTTCTTGGTGCCCAGGGCCGACAGTCCCATGTAAAACTCTTTCACGTCCTCGTTATTTTTAAGGAAATCGGCGGTGCCGTCAAGCACGACCCGCCCGTTCTCCATGACATAGCCGTAATGCGCGATGCTCAGGGCAATCCGTACGTTCTGCTCCACGAGCAAGACCGATGTTTTCTGCTCGGTATTAAACCGCCGGATAATATCGTATATTTCTTCGACCAGCAGCGGTGCCAGTCCCAGCGACGGCTCATCCAGCATCATCAGTCTGGGGGTAGCCATCATCGCCCGGCCGATTACGAGCATCTGCTGCTCGCCCCCGGAAAGGTAGCCGGCCGTGTTCCGCCGCAGCGCCTTCAGACGCGGGAAGTAATCGTAGACCATCTCCAGGTCCTGCTTGACGGCGTGGCGGTCGTGGCGGTTATGCGCGCCGACCATCAGGTTTTCCTCGGTATTGAGGTGCTCGAAGACATGGCGGCCTTCCAGCGCCTGGATAATACCCAACTTGCCAATCTCTTCGGCGTTTCTCCTGTCTATTCTCTCGCCGTTCCACTCGATACTGCCGTCGGTTACCTCCCCCTCCTCGACATGGAGCAGCCCCGATATCGCCTTGAGGGTGGTGCTCTTGCCGGCACCGTTGGCGCCAAGCAGAGCGATGATAGCACCGTCTTCCACAGCCATGGACACGCCATGCAGCACCCTTATGACATTGAGGTAGGTAACCTCAATGTTGTTTAACCTGAGCATCTATATTTCTCCCCTACCGGGTGGGGGCTCCGCTTATGAGCGGAGCCCCAGCTTATGCTTTTAGCTTACTTTTATTACTTACCGAACCAATCGAAGTCTTCGTACCTGACCACCGGAGCATCAATCCAGTCGGTCAGCGGTACGATTTCGCCGCCCTGTACCTGGAAGACACGTACCGATTTCGACAGGCGGTTGTCACCCGCCGTATAGCTTACCGGGCCGTGCAGCCCATCGACATTGAAGTTATTTAGCTTCTGGATGCCCTGTTCCTCCAGGGCTTTCCATGATTCGGCGTCGCCCTTGGCGAGAACATCATATCCGGCATTCTTGACGGCTTCTTTGAGAATTTCCGCTATGATAAGGCTCTGTGCCCAGCAGGTGATGTAGTCCATGTTTTCGGCGTCCTTGGGATGGTTTTTCTCCATGTATTCCGTCATCTTGGCCATGGCGGGCACATCGTCGCCCCAGTTAACGGTCGGGAAGACGCCGTAAACGCCCTCGGCGGTATCAGCCCCGGCGATATCAACAAAGGCGCTGGTAAAACCGGCGTGGCCCGAGCCGATGGTGATTCCGGGGAACATGCCCAGCTCGTAGGCGTTCTTGACGATCATTGCCGTCGGGGCCGGTGTGCTGGAGATGTATAGAATATCGGGGTTCAGCGCTTTGATTCGTGTCAGGGATTCCATCTCGGAAGTTGTGGTACTGGCATGCTCTTCAGTGGCTACAATTTCAATACCCATATCGGCAGCGTAGGCCGTGGCGGCATCCCTGGCTCCGGCACCGGTGGAGTTGTTCAGCAGGTGCATCGCCATCTTGGGCTTGCCTGTACCCTTCCAGATATTATCCATATAATATTTGGCGAACACCAGGAAATCGTCGCCGTAGTCGGGCATCTGTCCGTAGATATGCTGCGGAGGCCGGTAGATAATCGGTGAAGAGAAGGCCGCCATACCGGGGAATCCGGCGCGGTTGGCAATCTCCATGGAGGCGGTCATCATGGCTGAAGATGACGTGGTGTACATCAAGCAGCCTTCATCCATGAAGTTCTTGACGATAGTAGCTACCTTGGCTGCGTCATAACCGTTGTCTCGCCAGACTACCTCAACCTGGTATCCTTCCACGCCGCCAAGTTCGTTATTGATATATTCAAAACAGTCGAGGTTGCCATGCCCCATGGGGGCACCTTTTTCCGCGGCTTTTCCCGTGGTAGGCGTGGTGATGCCTACTTTCAGAGTCTTGTTTTCTTTGTCACCATCGCCGCATGCGCTGAGTACGGGCAGCGCGATAACCATCAGCGCCAGGCAGATGACGACGGCAATAATCAGTCTCTTGTTATTCATTTTTCCCTCCTTTAAGGATTTATCGGTTCGCTGTTCTTGTTTGACGGCAGTGAACTACATAATCCATACCCCCTTTAACTTATTATTTAGTACGAAAACGGCCATAAGCGATAGGCCGATTTGAAAAGTGCCCAGCGATGGGCCAGTCCCCGCGGCTCCAGTATCAGGAAAAGCACGATGACGAGTCCGAAGAGCATCGGGGAAACGCCGGTGGCAAAGCCGGCAGGTAACATGGTAAACGTGCTCTCTAAAAAGGGGACCAGCTCTACAGTCAGCACCTGTTGCAGAATCCTGATAAACACAACCCCGAAAATGGGGCCTATGGAAGTGCCCAGTCCGCCGATGATTATCATGCCCACGTAAAGTATCGATTCCGTAAAGCTGAACTGCTCGGCGTTGAGAAACCCTATCCAGTGAGCCAGCAGGGCCCCGGCGATACCGGCGAAGAAGCAGCCGATGAAGAAGGCCAGCAGCTTGTAGTAAAGGAGGTTGACGCCCATGACCTCGGCGGCAAGGTCGTTATCGCGGATGGCGATAAAGGCTCGCCCCACCTTGGTCCTGGCCAGGTTCTTGGCAAAGAAAACACACAGGACGGCGATGGTAATAATAAGATAAAACTGGCTCGACTCGCTGCGGAAGACCAGACCGCCTATAGAGGCATAGGGCACCTTGATGCCGAGAAAGCCACCGGTATATCCCCAGTGGTTGATGACCCAGATAATGATGAACTGGGCGGCGATGGTGGTAATGGCCAGGTAGAAGCCCTTGACTCGTACCGAAGGCAAACCGAAGATAATACCGATGAGCCCGGAAACAACCCCGGCGCCGATGAGTCCGACCAGGAAAGGCATTTCCAGTCGGTTGGTCAGTATGGCGGCGGTGTATGCCCCCACGGCGATGAATCCGGCATGTCCGATGGATAACTGCCCGCAGTAACCGACCAGGATATTCAGTCCGATAGCCGCGATGAGGGTGATACCAATCAGATTAAAGACCCCCAGCCGGTAGTTGCCGAAGTATAGCGGTGTCGTGAAGAGAAGAACGAGAAAGCCGATGAGCAGCACCCAGTGGGTCTTGGTGCGTACTATGGCCATGTCTTCGGCGAAGTTATAATTACGGGTCCCGCACGGTAAACTCATTCTAAATTCTCTCTATGCGCTCCTCTCCAAATAGCCCGTAGGGCTTGATAACCATGACGATGATGATAATAACGAAGGGTATGATATCCCTGACTCCGGCCCAGAGATATGGCGTAAGGTAACCGCCGCCGAGGCTTTCACAGAGTCCGATGATGGGGCCGGCGATGATGGCTCCGGCGAAGGAGTCCAGGCCGCCGAGTATTACCACGGAGAAGGCTTTCAGCCCGGTCTCGACCAGTCCGTGGGTGATGCCGCCGATGCTGGATATCAGGATGCCGCCGATTGCCGCCACGCAGCAGGCAAACATCCATGATGTGGAGAAGACCCTGGTTACCGGGATGCCGCAGGCCTGGACGGCCATCTGGTCGTCGGCGGTAGCCCGCATGGCGATACCCATCCTGTGGTAGCGGAAGAACGCGGTCAGTAAGACGAACACCACCAGGCAGATGACGATTACCCAGACATATTCCTGGGAAATGACCGCCGGGCCGATGTGGATTACTTCCCGGGGGAAAAGGCGGGGCAGCGCGTCAACACTCCACGGCCAGATGAATGTTATCACCCCTTCAATGAAGTAGCCTATCCCCAGCGTGACGGTGATAAGCGATAGAATAGGCTGGGCGATGAGCGGGCGCAGGGCGAACCTTTCGATTACCCAGCCCAGGAACATGGCGAAGAGAATCACCAGCGGAAACGCAATATAAACAGGCAATTCGGCCTGTGCCAGCATCGAGTAGGTGAACCATGAGGAAATCAGCACTATCTGCCCCAGGGCCAGGTTGGCCACGCTGCTCGATTTCCAGACCAGGACGAATCCCAGCGCGATTAGGGCATAGACCATGCCCACCGATATGCCGGTGATAACAAACTGGAGTAACTCAGCCATTTACCGGTATGTCCCTTTCTAAATACTCCTTACCTGAATACTCGTGATTACCTGGCCTTTCCGACCGTCTCTATAGGTCACCGCTGCCTGTACGTCCACCTTGTCCTTGCTACCGTATAAAGCATCGATTAAATCTTTATACCGTTCTTCCATGAATTCTCTTCTCAGCTTGCGGGTCCGCGTAAGCTCGGCTTCATCCGGGTCGAACTCCTTGTGCAGCAGCACGAACTTCTGCACGTGGGACTGCTCCGGCAGATAGCCGTTGACCCGCTCCAGGTCCTGCCGTACGAGGTCGGCCACCTCTTTTTTCTGGGAGAGGTCGACGAAGGTAGTGTAAGGGATGCGGTGGCGTTCCGCCCATTTGCCCACCATGGCAAAATCCATGTTTACGATGGCCGAGACATAGTCTTTATCCTTGCCTCCGATGACCATAGCGTCTTTGATGTACGGACTGAATCTGAGCCTGCCCTCGATGTACTGGGGTGCGTACTTGGCGCCCGATTTCAGCTGGCCCATGTGTTCCAGACGGTCCATGAATATCAGGTGCCCCTGCTCGTTAATATTAACGGCGTCCCCTGTATGGCACCAGCCATTTATGAGGGTCTCCTCCGTTTTCTCCGGGTTTTTGTGGTAACCCGTGAACATGCAGTCGCTGGTGACCAGGAGTTCACCCTCGTTGGTTATCCGGAGTGAAGTACCGAGTGACGGCCGCCCGACGCTTTCGAATTTTATTTCCCCTTTCCCATGAGATGATATTAAGCCGGCTTCGGTGCTGGCGTAGCACTGCCTGAGTTCGACGCCGATGGCATGGATGAGACGGAAGGTGTCCAGACTCAACACCGAGCTTCCCGTGACGGCGAACCTGACTTTGCTCAGTCCCAGCCGGTCCTTGAGCGGCCGGAATAAGGCTAAATAGGCGATACTGTGGAGAATACGCCAGAACAGGTTCGGCGTTTTGCCCTCGAACTTGATATCGGCGATTTTATGCCCTACCGGCAGGAACAGGTTATAGGTGAAACGCTTCAGGGGATTGGCGTCCAGCATCTTTACCTGGATTTCGCTGACCAGCCCCTCCCACTGCCGCGGACCGTAGATAACGAAGTTCGGGCCGATTTCCCGGGTGTCTTCGGCGATAGTTTCCGGCTCCTCGGGGAAGTTGAGCTTGGCCCCCGTCAGTAAATGCGGGATGGTCGCGAAGAAACTGTCGCCGACCCAGGCTGCCGGGAAATTGGAAATCAGGTCGTCGTTCTCATCCAGCGGGTAGCGGTCGACAAATCCCTGGGCTGTGGTTATCAGGGCGCGGTGGTTAAGCGTGGCCCCTTTGGGCAGGCCGGTAGTCCCCGATGTGTAGTAGATGAAAGCGATATCCTCGCCTTTACCTCCGTCCACATTCTGCTCGAAGAGGCCGGGGTGCGACTTTTCATATTCCCTGCCCAGTCCTATCACCTCGCCGAAGCTGATGAGTATGGGGTCTTCGTAGTTGCGCAGTCCCTTGGGGTCCCAGTAGATGACCTTTTTCAGCAGGGGCAGCTCGTCCTTGATTTCCAGGAACTTGTCCGTCTGCTCCTGGTCGTTGACGACGGCGAATTTGGCGTCGGAGTGCTCGGCAACGTATTTTACTTCTGACGGAATAGAGTCGACGAAGATGCCCGTGGCGATGCCTCCGGCCGCCTGAGCCGCGAACTCGCCCCAGAACCACTGCGGCTCGTTGTCCCCGATGATGCAGACCACGTCACCGCGTGCCAGCCCCAGGCTTATCATACCGAGCGAGAAGTGCTTGATGTTCTCGTAGTAGTCCTGCCAGCTGTACCGGTGCCAGACGCCGAACATCTTCATGGACATGGCTGTCCGGGGACCCCACCGTTCACGGTTGCTTTTAATAATTTGTGGAATGGTCTCTCTTTTTTCCATGTTGCTTGAAAACCTGTTTTTTACCTCCATAAATTGAATTACCTCCCGCCCGGGAGGTAATCTGTGACCCCTTGATTGTAACCAGCAATAGTCTAACAATCTAACAGTAAATCTTCAAACCTCCCACGCGCACCTCCTGTGCGCCTGGTAAAGATGAATTTCGGGTTCTCCAGTTTACCTTGGATGATGGTCATTTACGCACTACTCTCATACAGATTTAACAACGGCATAGCTTACCATACGGGAAGTCGTTCTGTCAATTCAATTGAGGCTGAACCGGGCTATTCCATGCTCACGCCGTGGTAACGGTGGTGCCGGTAGCCTTGGCAATCAGCTTTCCCTCCTGATTGGTCACCGTCATTTCGGAAACGCCGATACGCCGTCCGCTCTTGATTACCCGGCATTCGGCTATCAGTTCGTCGCCCACACCGGCGCCGGCAATCAGGTGGATATTGAACTGGGTGGCGATACTGGGACTTACCAGCGAGTTTGTGGCGTAGGCGAAGGCTTGGTCGGCTATGGACATCACGATTCCCCCGAAGACCATGCCGTTGAAGTTCGTATGTTCGGGCGTTAGCTTCATGGTCACCTTGGAGTAGCCCGGGGATAACTCCACCAGTCGCATCTTGAGAAATGAGGCGATGGGTTCCCCGGCTTCTCTGGCTTTCAGCTCCGCCACGTTATCCGATGACTCGTTTTCCGTTGCTGGCATCCTGCCCCCTTCCCTTCCGATGGTAATTTCGTTACATTATAGCATAATTGATTATCAAGCAGAATTGTGGCATGGAGATATTTTTATAATGTCATTCTCGGACTTGACCCGAGAATCCAGAACCAACTTACCCCCTCCCCTAGATTCTTCGCTTCGCTCAGAATGACAGAGTGGGGATACTGGATTCCAGCTGGAGTTTACCCCGTACGCTGATATGGGGCGGGAATGATAATAAACCATTACTAAACACTCTCGGCGTGTTGACAAATGGGGTAGCTATGGCTTCATAATAAGGCCGGATACTATGCCGAAAGGAGGTAGCGATGTCCGTCTATCTTATGCTGACGACTCTTACCGATACCGGGAGGAAGGCCCTTCAGGACGACCCCGAGATTCTCAAGGAGATAAATAAGGAAATGGAGTTTATGGGGGTTAAGATGCTGACCCAGTACGCGCTGCTCGGGCAGTATGATTTCGTTAATATCGTTGAAGCTCCCAATAACGAAGCGGTGGCCAAGCTGGCTATCCGTTTGAGCGCCAAGGGCACCACCCAGACGCTGACCCTGGCCGCCATAACCCTCGATGACCTGATTGCTACGCTGAAAGACAGGGAACAACCCTGGTAATTCTTTAGTGGGTGGAGCGGGAGACGGGATTCGAACCCGCGACAACCTGCTTGGAAGGCAGGGACTCTACCACTGAGTTACTCCCGCTTAAAATCGGTGGCGGAGGGCATTCCCTCCTTTTTTAGATTCAAATTTTTTTGACCATAATGTTAACATGGTTAAACATGGTGTTATTTTTATAGAACATTTTCAAAAGCAGGCTGTCTACCTGAGTCATTTTGTTAGCTCCAAATCCTTCGCGCCGCTCTTGCCGTCAGGTTGGCACCAGTTCGGGCGGCTGATATAATTCTTAATTCCACAGTATGTGCAAGCCCCCTCCCAGTGAGCATCGTCAGGCGTATATACTTCGCGCCTTTAGTAATAAGGCTACCGCGACTTAATAGCCTTCTCTGTTTCCGTGTTCCTTTTTATTCGGTTGATTTCGCTCCTAGGTATAAACAAAATACCACCGAGCCGGACAGCGATCAGTTTCTCCGCCTCAATCCAGCGATATAGCGTCACATGAGGCCTCTCCATCTCTTTGGCCGCCTCCGGTACGGTGTAGAGTTCCCTTGCCTCGTCGTTCAAACTATCCTCCCAAACGTACAAACAAAGAGATGTTAACATATGTACATACCCTTGTCAACACCCCCACTCAGCCGTGGAGGTAAAAATCTATTGCCAAGCGGTGGAAAATACCACGGAACACCTGCTAGAAGTCCTGGCAAGCTGTCCCACTTAGCTGCTGAGGTGAAGACGTATCGTGAGACACTCCGATTATTGGATTACACGCTAGGGGTAATCTTCCCTACTGAAAGTATACTGGAGCGCTCAGTGCTCCGGCATAACTAGGATAGCATTTTCCTCCGCTCCCTCTTCTATAGCCAAAGATGTCAAACTGGTTACGACAAACGGTAACCGGCTTATATCTGCGGAAGCGACAAAGCCGTAGCTAAACGCATTGATTCGGGGGCGACATTGTTCAGCATCGACGAAAATGGGGTAGGGACTAAGCTCAATGGCGATAGGTCGGGATCATCATATCGAACAACTTACTTCTTTGTTATCTGGATAACAATCTGGACGATTGTGACACCGCCAATCTACTATGTCTGCGGCCCAGGATTCTCTGTTCTAGATTCCGGCTCAACCAGTCTACGTCTCAACTCCTCAATGCCAACGTTGTACTTTATGGCACTCATCGGAATGTAGTTCAGCTGCCGATTAATTTCAGATAAATCGGCGATAACCAATCCACCCATTACGTGGACCATACATTTGATTTGGAAAGCCAAGTCGTTCATAGATCCCAAAATACTGCGACTGTTGGTCTTCGTAATCATAATGGAACCTTGGCTGCCCATCATATGCTTTATTTGCGAATTATCCAATACATCGCTCATCAGACTTTTCAATAGGCCTAACCTGAATAGCTCACCAAAACCTGCCGATAGTGGTTTCTTCACCATATGAATGAGGAACGAATAAAGAGTTAGATCGTTGGTGAACAGCACACACTTTTTGCGATCTACCCATAACAGGTTGGCGTGCCAATCGGACAAGCTAGGAGGCTGTGCTGGTACGATTGTGGGTTTGGTTCCAAGTTCCTTCAACAGCTTGGTGGTGCATCTTATAGTTGCCATGACTTCTTGAATCAGTATCCGCCTCGCGTGGCGCTCCCAACTAACCATTTTACAGGATTCGGGCCGTTCGAACTAATCCCACTACAGGTCGTTCGTTCTAAAGGCCACTATTTTACTGCAATTATAACCCATTTTCAGAAATATGCGATTATGCGATACCCAAGAATAAGTCGAAAATCACTTTTCGCTATATCGTGACCTAACAAATGCTCCGAAATACCATGCACCGAGCGTCTTACCAATTTTCTAAGGCAGACTACTGTAGGGCTGGCGAGTAATCAAACCGGCGGGGCAACTCACACTCCTCCGACGAATCGTACACCTTACCGGAACCCGTCAGGCTATTTTGCCCACCATAAATCACCGTGCCACCCTGTCACCATCAGGGAGTACGCTTTCGAAATCCTTTTCCGCTTGCTTAGACCCAGGTTCACGAAAAGCCTTTCTCTTTGATACTAACCATTATTCAATGACTTTTAGAGATGAAGCCTTATCGTTCCAGCCGAAAATCCAAAGCCAGGAAATGTTGGTGCCGCCCACCCTTTCAAACACGTCTCCAAGATAATTCGGATCTTCGTAAAGGCATGCTTTATATATCCCACTATCAAGCCTAAACGAAGAAATCATGTCATCCATGACTCCAAGATTCGGTAAGTACCCCTCTGGATACCCCGGTGGCACGGCGAGGCATATCCCTCCATATTCCATGTCTTCGTAAAAGAAGCTATAGCCGGCGCTCATTAGCAAGACATCGGGATTGATTTCCTTTGAAAGCAACTCTCGCTGCTTTTGATGGAATTTTTCGATACCTTCCTCGGTGGTGAAGGCATATAGGATATTTTCGTTGTCAACAGTGAATCTAAGCCGTTGCCCGTCGAATAGGTGAATCTGTTCCGGTTCATATTGAATCCCATCAATGATTACCGGACATGGCGGAACATCGTGAATAATAGCAGCCTCTTCTTCGGGAGATATCTGGTATTTTTTGTTGTACTCTTCCTCGGTCATTTCCTTCATCTCTTCGCTGGGAGATAACCAATGGATTTTACCGTCTATTATTAAATACACTGCCGAACTGTCCGGAGGAGTTTCTGGGTCTTGTGCCATGACAATGGCATTACCGCCCAATAGTCCGAATAGGAGAATAAGGCAGATACCAATTAATGTTCTCTTTCGATTGATCATTTTCTCACTCCTTCATCAGATTTTCATTACAAGAATATTAACCATTACTCTCTGTAATCACGCATGTCACCTCCTTGTTTCTGAAAGTTACATGAATAAGGTAACACACGAAGATGAACGCTAGATGAATAGAAGATGAATATTTGATGAATTTTTTGTAATGAAAGACTTGGAAAGTTAATCAATGAGGGGTTTTTATGCAGTATATTTAGTGATTATTCTGCGTTATGATTCCAGTCAACCTGAAAAGTCATTAACATTGAACGTTCACTACATCCATGTAGGTCATCCCGGCTATATAGATATAGTCCCCGATGATCTGGAACACAGCCAAAATCTTGAAATTAAAGAAATATAGTAACTAGCCATTATCTTTTCAAATATTATAATTATCCCACAGATTGAGTTATCATCTGAGGAAATCAAATCGATTCAATGCCCTTAATACTTCATCGAAGCAGCAATTATTATCAGTATCTCTTCATCCAATGGATTCAGAAGTAAACCTTCCATCGAGTAATACATCACTCCATCATTCCACGTCAAACCAAGTCGGGGCGGATCGAGGTAGGACAGTGTTTCTTTTTCTCCTTCATACTTGCCTATTTGCACAGGTTCGCCTTTCGGACCGCCGATTCTGTTTCGGCTCTGGCTGATTTGAAAATATGGCACGCTTGTGGAAAATTCACCTGTTTGTGAATATATTATATTAACGCTGTAGGGATACTCAACGCCTTCAATGTGCGCGGGATCGCCAAGTTTGAAAACATTAAATGCCCCCCCGGCCCCGGGTATTTCAACCTGGATAAATCCATCCGGGATAAAGGAGGGAGTTGCTACAGAGTAACCTGTAAGCTCGGATGCAATATTCACATTGGCCACGAAGACGGAGCCCGTTTTCGTTAGCTGCTCCCCGGCCTGTTCAAAGGACAAGCTAGTCGCCGGTGTAGACGTCGCCATAGTTTTGTTAACCTCCGTACGTGGTGTTGACTGGTTAGCCGGTGAATTACACCCGGCTGAAAGCACAAGAACGAGTAGTAAAAACAGTGTTTCCAATGTTAATTTAACCTTCATAGCATCTACCCTCCAGAATCATTATATATGACACACTATCATACGACCTCAGATTAGATCAGTCAATATATTATATTTTTATAGTAGTATATAGTCTTCACCCTAATAAGAAAAGTACCTGCCCCAAGTGAATGCTTAGGGCAGGTACCTATAACTTAATTGATATTAGTTATCTATAGCGATAGAATTTGCCATTTCCATCACCGCCAACTCGTCCAGGGTTCCTAGAAGATTCCCAAAAAGGTAGTAACCGATTTCGCCATCTCGCCAGAAAAGGTCTATCCTGCCAGATTCTTCATCCTTCGCCGGAACGAAATATCGTACCCCGCTGATGCTTTTATAGGTATAAGGCACTAAATCTGCTCCTACCAGATTGCCATATCGAGTTTGAATAAGACCAATAGTTATGGCCTTCTGCCCCGGAATTGTCCATAGTTGTATTATCTCCCATGAGCCCTTTCTAACTTCATGTACATAATAATTAGGCGATCGTTCGAGGGCATCCGGAGCATTTGATGGTGTGCGACAATTAGAATTGCCGGTCGGCGACAACTAAAATTGCCGGTGTTGCGTGAAGTAGAGAGGAGTGTGACCATTAGCCGGAGGAGGTATCTGGATGGTCACCGATCAGCAAGTACG
>Ga0315549_1000116_pt1 | contig 88620 bp, 97 predicted proteins | sample SalMarSW160200MG_FD_203101 | JGI IMG/M metagenome (GOLD analysis project Ga0315549, IMG submission 203101) | Salt marsh sediment microbial communities from the Plum Island Ecosystem LTER, Massachusetts, United States - Salt Marsh Sediment SW1601-200 ... | reverse complement strand
GAAAGCAATCTTCAAGTTTATCTCCAGAAGGGGCCTCTAGCATAGGGACTTAGTATATGGTGCTTTTGCGGGAGAGCACCAGACTTTGGTTCAAATAGCTAGTGCCAACCCTACCACCAAGGCCGCCACTATCATGGCGAAAGAGTAATCTCGCCAGCCATACAAACCCTCCAATCAAACCCAATACTGGAAATAGTACTTATGAACATAACATCCCGGGGCTCGCATTTTAGCAGTTCATTTATGAATTGTCAATACCCGAAAACACTGTTCGATAGTATTTGACGTGGCCTTTGGAATTGCCTTATGATATTCTCTTGTGTTCCCCATGAAAGCCAGCTAGAGAGGTGTGATATGAATATGGGTAGATTAATAGAGATAGACCACGAGGATGATATACTGAGCACATTTATACTATTCGTGCAGACAGCGCAGGCAGTGTTGAAGTATGCCGATGCCTATTTGTGCAAAAAGACACGCCTGTCTGTTAGCAAGTTAGTAGTTCTAAAAGCCTTAGATACTAGTGGGGCAATGATACCCTCCAAGCTAGCCGAGTGGACTACTACTGAGCGGCACAATATAACGGCATTAACCAACCGCATGAGGCAAGATGGGCTGGTCACATCCGAGCGCAATAGCAGCAACAAGAGACTCGTGAATATCAAGCTGACGGACAAGGGAAGTGAGACTCTTAACAAAGCTATGCTGGTGGCGCAAGAAGTTGTCAACCAGGTGATGTTATCAATCACTGAGGGTGGTGCAGCGCTGCTTAAAGAGAAGCTAACAGTCTTGAGGCAAAATTCACACTATGGGTTAGAGGATCTTGCTACACGTATTTAACCTCAAATCCACTAGAGAAAAAAGCCCACCATTCTTGGATTGAACGAAAAGCCAAATTGTTCGCTTAACTTCCTCGAACCCGTGGGGTAATCAGGCAATTGCCAAGCCATTTCAGGAATGCTTTGAGTATTAGCTCTTTGCCCTTCGGCGTCTTCTGAGCCAGATTACCAAAGGCGGCATTGAATTTATCCCTTAGCGCTTGAGGCGGACTTAAAGCACGAATAGAGCCACGGCGGGACTTGACAATCTTAATAATTGGTGTATGATGTATTTAATAGTTTAAGTTTAGGTTATTACAAGCTTCTTAGGATTCTGCTAGATTCATATCAAGTATTGGATGACCCAAACCCCAGCTAAAAATTTTGAGAAAGGAGGTCATCCAATGAGTTTTCAGGACAAAACGATCCAGTGTGCCGATTGTGGGACTGACTTCAGCTTCACCGCTGAGGAACAAGAGTTCTTTCAATCCAAGGGCTATACCAATGATCCCAAGCGCTGTCCTTCATGCCGACAGGCAAGGAAGACAGAGCGGAATGGAAGTCGTGGTAACAGCTACGGGCTCCCACGCCAAATGTTTCCTGCCATATGCGCCGAGTGCGGCAAAGACACCGAAGTGCCTTTTGAGCCTACCAATGGCAGGCCGGTCTATTGTAGCGAGTGCTACAATAAAGTCAGACTGAGTAGATAATGCCGGTTTGACCATGAATATACACGGGCCGGGGATACCTGGCCCGTGTATGTTTCTAGAATGTGGCGATGTACCATCTCAATGGGAGTCTCGATACGTGAAGGTGACTCTCAGGTTTCCCTGTTGTGTCGCTTTCAAAGGATGGTGCAAATGAGTGGAATTCTGCGCGAGGCAAAGTCCCACCGCCATTTTCTCCGCAAGGATTACGAGATTAAGCGAAAGGAGCACTAGTATGAAGATTTATGTGGGTAACTTACCCTATGAGATAACTGAAGAGGAATTACGTCAGGAATTTGGGACTTTTGGAGAAGTGACGTCTGTAAATATTATAACAGACAAGTACACTGGGCGCCCCCGGGGATTCGGGTTTGTTGAAATGGCAGCAGTGTCTGAAGGTCAAGCCGCAATTGCTGGCCTCAACGGGAAAGCAATGAAGGACCAGACGCTTAATGTTAACGCGGCTCGCCCACCTTCTGAGAGCAGAGGTGGTGGGTTTTACGGCAACAGAAGACCTGGTGGACCTAGTAGAGGAAAACAGAGAAGATATTAAACTCCCCCTCATTCATTTCCGCCCAAGACGCAAGATATATTCATTACTCTGGAGACGTGTAACACTTAGCCAGTCTGTTCGCTTAACTTCCTCGAACCCCGTGGGTTGGTCAGGCAGTTGCTAAGCCATTTCAGGAATGCTTTGAATCTCGGCTCTTTGCCCTTCGGCGTCTTCTGAGCCGGATTACCAAAGGCGGCATTGAATTTATTACTTAGCGCTTAAAGGCAGACTTAAAGCACGAATAGAGCCACGGCGGGACTTGACAATTTTAATAATTGGTGTATGATGTATTTAATAGTTTAAGTTTAGGTTATTACAATCTTCTTAGGATTCTACTAGTTTCATATCAAGTATTGGGTGACCCGGGCTCTAACTAAAAATTTTGAGAAAGGAGGTCATCCAATGAGTTTTCAGGACAAAACGATCCAGTGTGCCGATTGTGGGACCGACTTCACCTTCAGCGCTGAGGAACAAGAGTTATTTCAAACCAGGGGCTATACTAATGATCCCAAGCGCTGTCCCTCATGCCGCCAGGCAAGAAAGACAGAGCGGTATGAAAGTCGTGGTAACAGCTACGGGCTCCCACGCCAAATGTTTCCTGCCGTATGCGCCGAGTGCGGCAAAGACACCGAAGTGCCTTTTGAGCCTACCGATGGCAGGCCGGTCTATTGTAGCGAGTGCTACAATAAAGTCAGACTGAGTAGATAATGCCGGTTTGACCATGAACATACACGGGCCGGGGATACCTGGCCCGTGTATGTTTCTAGAATGTGGAGACGTGCCATCTCAATGGGAGTCTCGATACGTGAAGGTGACTCTCAAGTTTCCCTGTTGTGTCGCTTTCAAAGGATGGTGCAAATGAGTGGAATTCTGCGCGAGGCAAAGTCCCACCGCCATTTTCTCCGCAAGGATTACGAGATTAAGCGAAAGGAGCACTGGTATGAAGATTTACGTGGGTAACTTACCCTATGAGATAACTGAAGAAGAATTACGTCAGGAATTTGGGACTTTTGGAGAAGTGACGTCTGTAAATATTATAACAGACAAGTACACTGGGCGACCCCGGGGATTTGGATTTGTTGAAATGGCAACAGTGTCTGAAGGTCAAGCCGCAATTGCTGGCCTCAATGGAAAAGCAATGAAGGACCAGACGCTTAATGTTAACGCGGCTCGCCCACCTTCTGAGAGCAGAGGTGGTGGGTTTTACGGCAACAGAAGACCTGGTGGATCTAGTAGAGGAAGGCAGAGAAGATATTGAACTCCTTCTCATTCATTTCCGCCCAAGACGCAAGATATATTCATTACTCTGGAGATGTGTGACACTTAGCCAGTCTGTTCGCTTAACTTCCTCGAACCCCGTGGGCTGGTCGGGCAATTGCTAAGCCATTTCAGGAATGCTTTGAGTATTAGCTCTTTGCCCTTCGGCGTCTTCTGAGCCAGATTGTGTCTTCAAAATTTTCTTCCTAGTTTCCGCTTCGATTTCCACCAGGTAACATTTGAGCCAAATTGTGTTCACAGTCACAATAGAACGCTGAGCATCAAGCCACGTGCACAGCTCCCTGAAGACTGCTTTGCGGCACTATGATTCGACGAAAACCTTCACTACTTCGTTACTACTCACCACATCAACTTCAAGGTCATTTAAAGCCTCGATAATTGTCTCTATGTCCTCTGGCTTCAGATTACGCATGTCGAAATCTATGCCTTTATCGTGCAAAGCCCCGGTAACTTTGTCTCTTGCCTCGGGTGGTAGCAGAGAAGTGAACTTAATGCCGGAGCGTATCAGCGACATAGGCACACGCACATTCACACGTTCGGCATAATCATCATGCTCGTGTCCAGAGCTAGGCTGCACGGTGACGCGCAGGTATTTTGGCTTGGGCTTTACTGTTGTCCCTGCCTCTGCAGTGCTTTCAGGTGCGCTCGCTTCAGTTTTCAGCACACTGAGTAACTGAAAAGCTTCATCAACGCTTATCTTTTTATTTGCCAGCATCTCTAGTATTTTCTTCTGGTTTTCAGACATCTTCTTTTCCTCCTTCCGTTTTTCTAGATGACATAAACATATATTCGTTCATTACGATTGGATACATCAACGCGAAGACCGGGCATCGAACACAGCACGTCGAAAGCAGTCTTGATACCACGCACTGAACAGAGTACACCGAAAGAAGCCCTGATAACGGGCGGCAGATGGCTTCCCCGTCCCCGCAGCCGGAGAATGATGATAGCAACCAATATCAGCGGCAAGAGGATAATCAGCAGCAAAAGTGCCAGTGGCAGCAGCAAGAATAGCGGCAGCCATATGAGGAATCTCCTCTTCTCCCCATGAATTTGCACTCGCATCAGCATGGGTGGCCGCTTCATCGCGTCAGTCTCCTTATTGCTTCCTCGGCGGAGATTTCACCCCTTTCGAGCTCGTCAAGCACTTCCTCCTCGGGGTAGACCTTGACGATTTCGATAAACTGAAACTGCCCGGCGATGCGGTTAAGCCTGTTTTTCACTGTAGGGTAGCTTATGCCGAACATTTCCTCCATTTCCTTGATGGAGCCGTGACAGCGGATAAATGCCATCACAAAGACCTGATCCCCGGCTGAGAGATTGGCTAGAGGTGGCGGTGTAAAGCTGCCCTCGATGGCGATTCCGCTATCGACCATACGGACCCGTTCAACAGTTATGGGCTTACCCTGGGTCATTTTTGTTAGCTCGTTCCACTCTGAAGTCATTTAGCCTCCATTATTAAAATCAATAAACAACTTAAATATTTTAATATATTATAATGTTATTTATTAATTTTGTCAAGTCTCTGGGCGGATATTTTTAAAAAAGTTTCAAAAAGATGGAAAGGCGGAACCCTGTGCTTCTGTCCTAGCATTAGGCACAGTCCAAAATGTGCAGCTCGGGAAACAAAAGCTTGTTTTGGCTAGTGAGTCACAATGCTCTTAGGCGTCTTCTGAGCCAGATTACCAAAGGAGGAATTGAATTTATTACTTAGCGCTTAAAGGCGACAAGAAAACTGCACAATCCGCCACATTGTTAATTGCCTCATTGAGGGCATTGGCTGTATAATACACAACAAATCTGAAAGGAGGGTATCATGCCTGACAGTGTTTATAAAATAATAACGTTGATTGGAACCAGTACTGAGTCTTGGGAAAAGGCCGCCACCGCCGCCGTTGAACAGGCCTCGAAGAGCTTGCGTGATCTGCGCATTGCTGAGGTTGAAGAGTTGGACATGCGTCTCGAGAACGGCAAGGTTGTCGCTTATCGTGCGAAGGTGCGGGTCTCCTTCAAGTATGAGGGCAAAGCTTAAATAAACCAATAAGGGTATGCCTATAGTCCCTGATGAATAGGGCCTTAGTGTGGTATTCCGGGGATATAATACCTGATTTGTAGCAGGCCTAATTGGTATGGTGTCCCTGAAATTGAGTATCTTGTTTATAGAGTGCTTCGTACCCCTGATGAGGCTAAGAGGGAGGTGATGAACAATGGCTAAAACCGGTGGTTACAGAAGTAAGCTACTGGAAGAGGTGAAGTCCCTTTCCGAGGAAAGGGTCAAGGTGGTGGCCGACTTTGCCGCCTACCTCAGGGAGAGGGAGGCGTGGGAGGCAACAGCGGAAATCCTGGGCGACGAAGAGTTGGTGCAGCAGGTGAAGGAGTCTCGGAAAGCGTGGGCCGAAGGTAGGAAGGGGGAGTTTGTCTCTTTGGAGGAGCTGAAGGCGAAGCTGAATGTATGATGTTGTTCTGAGCCGAGATGCAGCTAGAATCTTGGAAAAGGTTACCCCAGCCATGAGACGCCGCATCATCGCCGCTTTGGAAAGGGTCAAGGCCAAGTCCCACAGTGGGAAAATGCTCCGGGGTGAACTGGAAGGGTTGTTCAGCCTTCGCATTGGCGGTATGCGGGCTGTGTATTAAGTGGACGCCGAGAAGAATGTGGTGGTCGTCCTTGCTATTGGCCCCCGGGGCGACATCTATAAGAAGTAATCGCCGGTTATTCTGGGGACATAATACCTGATTTGTGGTAGGCTTGTCTGGTATCTATCACCTACCACCACTCGATAATGGATGCCCTTCTCTTTAGTGTGAGCCCTTCCCTCATCTCTAGTTCTCTTACCCAATCGGCTAACCCACAGGCATGATGGATGATTAGTGGAATGCTAAGCCTGGGAAGGATATCCCGATTCAGGCCGTAAGCTAATATGACGCTACTCATCTCGCGCCCGGTCTCCGTAGAATCCCAGGGGGTAGGGTGTATGAAGCCATGACTTGCCCCGTCGCCAGTTGTATAGAACCAGTTGTCCGGGAACTCTTCCTTTAGCTGCCTCATCAGCTTAATGGCAGAAAGGTTTGTATCGACCGTATAACCCTTATTCAAATTCCTCAAGATAGAGTTAGCGAAGGACTCAAAGCCTACCGCTGACATGAGGACATGCGCTTTCATGGCCTTAGCCAGCTCTAAAGCAACCCGAAGTTTCTCTTCGCCCATTATCAACCAATCGGCCCGGCTGACCAGCTCTATCTGAGAAATCTCCATCCCCTGCTGTTTAATAGCTGACAGCAATTCAGGCAGTGTGGTCAAGGGTGCCTCGTTTATCAATTCAAAGGGGATTTTTCTCCCCTCCGCATCCTCAGGCAAGTTGATTATCTGTGCCAGCACATTATCAAGTGATAGCTTACCGCCAAACCCTTTATCCCGGGCTACATCACAGAAGCTACAACCCCGAAGGCTAAGGGATATTTGGCCCCTCTTGTTGAAGGGGGCGTCTTTCAAGTTAGTTGGATAATCAATGCTGACCCTCACCGTCCTGGCAGCGTAAGGGCACCCTATCTGTTGTACCACCTGAGCACTGGTTACAGACACTGGCTCCAGTCCTGATGAGCCCAGCCTGTACAGATTCCCCCAGTTGACCTTCCTCAGAAAGTCTCCATTCCACTTACCCCGCTCATTTATCCGGCATCTGCCATTCTGAGTGAAAAGCGCCCCCGAGATTTTCTCAGGCACCTCTTTACCCTGAGAATTAATAAAGGGGATTAGCTGCTCAGCAGGTCCCTGGAGAGCAAGACTGAAGCTATCCTTTACCCCGGGAAAGCGGTGAGGATGTTGTTCCCAACCTGTCTCCCCTATGTAATCGACGTCAGCTTGAGGACCACCCATAATGGTTATAGCCCCTCCCGACTTCAGCTCCTTAGCCAGCTCCCAGAACTCAGGACGACCTCCGAGGCTGCTGAAGCCAATAATCGGTCTTTCGCTGCCAGCGAGCTGAATTACATTTTTCTTGATGAGTTCCTTATCAAAATCGTGACCTACTGCTACTACGACACACTCATAGCCGGTATTATCCTGGATAATGGTGGCTGCCATCTGCGGACCCAGCAAACCATAGCCCTCCTCAGTATCAGCGTAGTTGGCTAAGATAACCATTATCTTCTTAATCATCGCCCCGATTACAGGATAAGTTTGGGTCTCATATAATACCTGTCAGGCACTGGCTATATCAAGGGAAGGTCTGAGTAATTTATTGCCTGGGAGGGAAGAGGGTATTCTGGGGACATAATACCTGATTTGTAGTAGGCCTAATTGTTATGGTATCCCTGAAATTCCGTGGGTGTCTTTACAACCTATGCCGGCATCAAAGGCATGCCTGGGATAACTAGAAAATTGAAAGGAGCCGTTATCGACAAAGACTGACGCCTTATTAGCGCCACTCTACTGTGGGCATTGTCCTGTATGTTGTTATTCTGGCCGCTTCCACCACAACTCCTTTGGCTTGTCGAAGCAAATCTCGCGTTCTCCCTGACTCCACCCATGCCCTCCAGTTTTCAACCGTCTCCCATGTGCTTAACATTACGACGACAGAGAAATCCTCCTCGCTGACGAGATTCTCAGCGCTAACGAAGCCTGGATATTGCATGGCATGCGACCTGAGCTGCATCAATATGGGCTCTACGTCCTTATAACGCAACACCTTGTATCCTATGATACCTTTTATCATTGCTGCCTCCTTTCACTTCTCGCCTGCAGTTTCCTTCCCTTATTATGCTTCATGCTATCCCGTCGAATGTTACTTAATATGCGCTAACCTCAGTCTAGCTGTCCATTGTGTAATTGTCAACGCGTGTAGCACACCGTCGTAGGAAATCGTTGCCTATATACCTGTGACGGATAGCCCTCTTGCCTGGAAAGTCAGGCCTCCTCTCGCAGAATAGCACGCATGCGCTGGAGCAGGGGCGGATGAGAATAGTTGAGAAAAACGTAAAAGGGATGGGGCATCAAGTTTGACAGATTACCCGCATAGAGTTTCTTCAACGCCTCTATCAGATGCTGTGGATGCTGGATAGTCTCGGCTGCGAAGCGGTCAGCTTCGTACTCGTTCCTACGCGATAGCGCGTGCATTATGACCGAAAGCACCATTTCCAGCGGGGTGTAGAGCAAGCCGAAGAACAAAATCCCGCTGTAAATGGATTGTTGCTCCATATAGAATGCGTCGTAGAGGCTGGGGCTGCCCAGGAAGATAGATAGCACAAAAAAGAGCACTCCTGCGTGGAGAATATTGATTATTGTGCCCTGTAGTATGTGCTTTTTCTTGTGATGACCGATTTCGTGGGCAAGCACGGCTATTAGTTCGGGCACCGTATGCTTTTTGATTAAGGTATCAAATAGGGCAATTCGTTTGTTACGGCCAAATCCGGTAAAAAAGGCATTTGATTTACTGGAGCGCTTGGAGCCATCCATCACGAAAACGTTTTTGATAGGGAAATCGACCGAGCGGGCATAGTTGAGAATAGCCTCTTTCAACTCCCCTGGTTCCAGTGGAGTGAACTTGTTGAAGAGAGGCATAATCCACGTTGGAGCCACATATTGCCAAATCAGGGAAAATCCAGTGAAGGCAATCCAGCAGTATAGCCAGGCGTGGTAACTCGCATATTCAAATAAGGCCAAAATACCAGCTAGCAAGGGAGCACCAAGCAGTACTGCAAGGCCCAGGCCCTTGACCCTGTCCACCAGGAAAGTGCGAGGGGTAGTCCTGTTGAAACCGAATCTTTCCTCAATTATAAAGGTGCGATAAATGCTGAAAGGCAACGTAAGAAGGCTATAGCCTATCAGCAGAATGCCGATGTAAAACAATCCGTTCAAGATAGGAACGAAGCCCCAGGACCTGACTATCTGGTCAAGATAGTTAAAGCCGCCAGCAAACCAGAAAGAAAGTAGAACGGCCAGGCTGAATGTACTGGTTACGAAAGCAAAACGGGTATTAGTGCGAACATATTCTTGAGACTTACGATAATCCTCCGGTTTGTACACCCCTTCAAGAGCGGGAGGTGGTTCCGATCTCAGGGACTTGAGATTGAGTAGATGTGCAACTACTCCTGTCGCATACTCAATAAGCAGGGCGAAAAGAATGATAAAGAAAAAGGGATTCATCATTGCTTGGCCAGTTACAACATAGTTTATTATAGACTTATGCAGTCATCAACAAGGAGAGGGAGGTCTTGCGCAGTTCAGATTGTTCATTTTGCCATCCATAGCGCCTGAAGCAGATGTAGACCCGGAATAGAGCCACGGCGAGATTAAACAACCTTAGTAAGCTACCTGGCAATCTTAGCTCTTTGCCCTTCGGCGTCTTCTGAGCCAAATTACCAAAGGCGGAATCGAATTTATTACTTAGCACTTAAAGTTGCTCACAAAACCGCACAATCCGTCATCTTTTTATTCTGTGGACATGACACCTGATTTGTAGTATGCCTAATTTGTATGGTGTCCCTGGAATTTAGACTTTATAGACCCGGCATAGCAGTGCCCGGTTACACCAGCCGCCGGTCAACGGGTCACAGCAATCAGGGTCATCAAGCGTCAGGACGTTGGCATTTGATTCCCAGAGTCCATGGAGGGAAGGTTCCGCTCCCGGCATCTCCGGAAACCACCAGCTGGCTTCACAATTCACCACGTTGCTGAGTATGCCAGGGTTGAGATGTGCCTTTTGCTTAATTCTTCCTCGCCTTGTTTCAATAAATATCCAATCGCCTTCACTGATACCTAGTTTGTGGGCGGTATCCGGATGAATATCCGTCAGCGGATCGGGGTGTCTCTCTCTCATTCCAGTGCCCCATTGCCTGTGCTCTGAGTGGAACATCGGCATAAACCTGCCGCCGGTATTTAAAATCAAGGGATACTCTCTGGCTACTTCCGGTGTGCTTACCGGGCTTTCCGGCGGCTCTTCGTAGAAAGGCAAGGGGTCATAGCCCAGTTTTTCAAATACCGTGGAGTATAATTCAACCTTGCCGCTGGCTGTAGGAAATCCCTTCTCTTCATATTTTTTATATTTTCTGGCACCCCTGACAAATCCGGCTTTAACGAATTCTTCATAAGTTATCCCCAGCGGTTCAAGCTGGTATTCAATCGCTTCTTCGAAGGTTTCCCAGGGCCAGTCACCATCTTGCCCGAGCCTGATGCCGAGCTCGCGCCAGATTGTATAATCGTCTTTCCGCTCTCCCAGAGGTCGAATTGCCCGGCCTCCGCCGAAAACCACGTCAGTCAGGTCTTCGAAAGTCGAGCAAAGCGGTCTCTCCATCCAGCTGGAAACCGGCAATACGTAATCGGCAAGCTCCGCTGTTGGTGTCAGCCAGAAATCGCAGACGACATGCAGGTCTAGATTTTTACTTTTCAAGGCTTCGTACACGAGCTTGGTATTTGCTGCCCAGAGCAAGGGATTGCTATCCCAGGTAATCATTGCTTTTACCGGATACGGTTCACCGGTTAGAATAGCGCGCCAGGTCAATGGCGGTGAGGCTGCTACCCGGTGTCCAACGAGTTCGTGTATACCGTAGGCATTTTCATAGTACGGTGAGGTCAGTTCGTAGCTCTGCCAGGACATAGCCCTGAATTGGGCTGCGCCGATTTGTTTCGGGCGTTGCTCGGGGGGCAACCTGTCGCTTAGCTCAAGAATCACTTCCCGCCTGAAGCGTTTGCCGTTTATTTCCGGCCCGATGCCGGGAATAAGGTCGCCGCCTCTTACATCGAGGTTGCCGGTGATAGCGCGCAGGATAACCCTGGCCTGTTCTACTCTGCCAGCATTGCGGCCTATCTGGTCGGAAGCAACGCCACGCACTATACAGGCAGGTCTAGAGGTGGCATATATCCGGGCGGAAGAAATGATTTGCTCTTCAGTCAGGCCGGTGATTCCCGCAACCTTCCCGGGACTGTATTCCTGAACACGTTGTGCCAGTTGTTCGAAGCCGTAAGTCCACCTTGAGACAAAATCTTTATCGTAGAGTTCTTCGTTGATAATAACGTTCAACCAGCCCATAGCCAGAGCGGCATCGGTGCCCGGCCTTAGCTGGAGCCAGATATCGGCAAGTTCGGCTGTCCTGGTACGCCTGGGATCGATAACTATGAGCTTGCATCCTTTACCACGCCGCCTCTTTTTGATGCTGGCTATTGTCCTCGGAAACGAACTGGCGGGATTTTGTCCCCAGACAACCACGCAGTTACTGTGGGAAATATTGGATACCAGGCTGCAGCAGCCTCCAATAAGCGCCATGTCTATGGCGTGGCAATTCAGGAGGCAAATAACTCCGGCATGAGCTACGTTTTGGGGGTTGCCGAAAAGATTGAGAAACCGTGAACGCATCCAGAAAGCCCCGCTTCTATACGTGCCCTCGGTAACGACCAGGCTTTCCGGCCCGAACCTTTCTTTTATATCACCCAGTTTGTTGGCGATTTCATCGAAAGCCTGCTCCCAGCCGATTTTCTGCCACTTGCCTTCACCGCGTTCTCCCGCTCGCTTCAACGGGTGCATCAGCTGGTCGGGATGATAGAGCCACCTTGAGGCGTAACCGACCCTCTCACAGACTTTACCCAGGGTTAACCCATGCCCTCTGTTACCTTCTATACGGGTTATTTTGCCGTCTTTAAGGTGAACCAGTACACCGCAATTGCCGGCACAAAAGGCGCAACCAGCCTTTTTAATTTCCTCGCGGATTTCAGGGGTATTCATTTCTACTCACTTAAAGGTTTGTCTCAGGAGGATTTGATTATAAGTATCAATAGCACGGTATGTCAAAATAATGGGATACGTCTCTTGGTTGCCCTGTCGAGAAATGTATTTGCATCAGCGTTTGTCGCTAATGTTTATGGAGAACACCCGAGTAATGCTAGCTCTGTTCCAATCCCCGCATTAGACACAAACCACTATTTTGCTATATAATCATTCGCAGCGTTATCAACGGTGGATTCAATATGGAATGGATGCCCTTAGAGCAAGAGAAAGCTTTTGACGTTGCCTCGCTCGAGCCTGTGTTAAAGCCCCGCTCCATAGCCGTTATTGGAGCCTCACGCAAAAATCTCACTATCGGCAACAGGCTTTTCCGTAATTTGTTGCAGCATGAGTTTACGGGAGTCGTCTACCCGGTGAATCCCAACGCCAAGGTTGTCGCCGCAGTGCAGACATATCCGTCTGTTCTGGATATACCGGGAGAAGTGGACCTTGCTATTATTATCACCCCGGCTGATACGGTCCCCCGGCTGATGGAGGAGTGCGGGCAAAAAGGGGTGCGCGGCGTAATTGTAATAACAGCGGGCTTTGCAGAGAGCAGCCCTGAAGGAAAGAAGAAGCAGGATGGGATACTTGAAATTGCTCGACGCTATGGTATGCGCATAGTGGGACCTAACTGCATGGGCATCGTCAACACTGATCCAGAAGTCAATATGAACGCTACTTTCTCCCCCACTTTCCCTCCCATCGGCGGTATTGCCATGGGTACTCAGAGTGGTGCGCTTGGGCAGATTATCCTGGAGTATGCCAGGAACCTGAACATTGGGCTTTCCACATTTGTCAGCATCGGGAACAGGGCTGATGTCTCCAGCAACGATCTGCTCCAATACTGGGGAAAGGACCCGTCTACCAGGGTCATTCTCCTTTACCTTGAATCTTTCGGCAATCCCAAGAAGTTTGTCCGCATAGCCCGCAGCATCACGCCCACCAAGCCGGTGATTGTGGTAAAAAGCGGGCGTACTTCGGCAGGCTTCCGGGCTGCTACCTCACATACCGGGGCACTGGCTACCGGTGAGGTAGCTTCTGAAGCATTGTTTGCCCAGACCGGAATGGTCCGGGTGGATACACTGGAAGAGCTTTTTGAAGTGGCTAACCTGTTATATCACCAACCCATTCCTCAGGGGAAAAGAGTGGCTATTCTCACCAATGGAGGGGGCCCGGGCATTATGACCGCCGATGCCTGTGCTGATAGAGGGCTGGAGTTGCACACTCTTTCAGATGAGAGCGTCTCAAAGCTAAAGAGCTTTCTTCCACCTCGAGCCAGCCTTGCCAATCCCGTTGATATGACGGCTGAGGCTTCCCCCGAGGATTACAGCCGGGCGCTGGAAATTCTGGCGCATGATGACGGCATAGATATTGTGATAGCCATCTTTATCCCGCCGATACTTGTGCGTGCTGAGGAAGTAGCCAATGCCATAAGGGAACTGGCACCGGAGTTTCGCAGGCGTGGCAAGACATTAGTAGCTTCATTTATGGGTTCGCGTGGTGCTGGTATTGAGTACGATTCCAAAGATGGCGGATGCATACCCAATTTCACCTTCCCGGAGCATACCGCGGTTGCCCTCGCTGGGGCGTGGGAGTACAGTCGGTGGCTACGAAGACCAAAGGGGGTGGTTCCAGAACTGACAGGGATCAATAAAGAAAAGGCTCGTGCGGTAGTGGCATCAGCCTTAGAGCAAAGCTCTACCCGCCCTCTCTGGCTGGAAGCTTCCCCCATCTCCGAACTGCTTAACGCATATGGAATCCAGGTCGTGGTGTCGAAGTCAGTAAAGACAGCGGAGGACGCAGCCAGGGCGGCTGAAGAAATTGGCTTCCCGGTTGCAGTTAAGCTCCTTTCAGACAAGATAATCCACAAGACTGAAGTTGGAGGAGTGGTTCTCCCATGCCACTCAGCAGGTGAGGTAAAACAAGCCTTTAACCAAATCAGAGAACGCCTTGAGGGTCTGGGAAGAGCCGATGAGATGCAGGGTGTCACCATTCAACCGATGATATCTGAGGGAATTGAGGTAATCGTTGGCCTAACCCAGGACCCTTCCTTCGGTCCTCTGATCATGTTCGGTATGGGGGGCATTTACGCCGAGTTCCTCAAGGATGTTACATTCCGTATTCACCCCTTGACTGACATCGATGTCCAGGAGATGGTGCACTCAGTGAAGGCTTACCAGCTCTTTGCTGGCTGGCGAGGCTCCAGGCCGTCTGACGTTAAGTCTCTTGAAGACCTCCTGCTGAGAGTGTCTGCTATGGTGGAAGACTTACCCCAGATAAAAGAGATGGACCTCAATCCGGTGAAAGTTCAAGAGCAGGGAAAAGGGTATGTTATAGTTGACGCCCGAATTTCAGTCTCTTGACCAGGTAGTAGAGACTACTTAATTATCACCCCTGGCTAATGGTCTGGACGATTTCTGGTTCCTGTTTAGATAGCGGCTCTTCCGAAATAGATTAGTACGATGACGATGATGAGTAAAAACCAGTATAAAGCAGGGACCGGCCCCCACCGTGGTTTGTGCCACCAGATTTTTCCTTTGCGGAAGTTTTTAATCCCATAATGTGGATTTAAAACAAACCACAAGAAGTCTTCTAGAAAAACCATGCCTACATAAAAGCCGAGCAGCAGACTTTCCAACTGCCAACTCCACGGAACAAAAAACAGCGGCAGATGGACTATGGCAATCAGGAACAGCGTCATAAAAAAGTGGTATCCGGTTATCGGGCGTCTACCCGCCAACTTGACAAGCCATCCCTTTTCTATACGCCAGCCAGGTAGCTTCGCTGCCCAACCATCCTTACCCTCGATTTGGATTTCCCAGAAGGCAAGTAGAAAGGCCAGAAAAACCATAAAGGCTAATAATCCTATAATCATTCTACACCCTAAATGTAAACGCAGCACTGAAAAATGAACCTTTGTTTAGGAGAAGGCATAAAGGTTAGCCGCTACTTGGGTGGTGATATGTCTTTGAGTTTTTCTGAAGCTGGCTCCCCACCAATGCCCCAGTGCGTTTTGGGGATTTCATAAACGATTACTTCTACAGCATGTTCTGGGACGCCCAAATCCACGATAACGTTTGTTATACCCCGTATCATCGTTTTAACCTTTTCCTCTCCAACGCCCTCCCAGAAATCTACATGAACAATAGGCATTTTTACCTCCTCATTAGATTTTCCATTTGAGCTTAATGTTAAGTATAGCCAAAAAATAGCTTCGTTCAATTAGCTGAGATTTATACTACATCCCTTGCGTGTTTTTATAGCCATGTGGGGGCAGGTCGAGTTCCCACCATGCTTCGGCGTCCTTACCATAACCGGGGTCGGTATACAGCTTTGTGATTATTCTGTTGAACGTCAGCGTGGTGGATATAACTTGCCTGACAAAATCGTGTATGTGTATAAATGATGTATCCTGCTTGGACAAGGGGCAACTGGCCAGGCAGATGCCGCAGTCATGCCCGCCTATTTTCAGCCACTGTGAGAAGCAGTTGGGCGCTTTTTCGTAGTATGTCTTGATGCCGGGGTTATTCCAGGGCCCCTGTACCTCCCATGAGGGCTCTGTTTCCATGCTGAGGGCGTTAGAGGGGCAGAGCTCGGCACACTTCTTGCACTCGCGGCAGAAGCGGAATATGCCGGCATCTATCGGCTTGGTGGGGGCAAGGGGCAAATCGGTGATTACCTTGAATACCCGCACCAGGGGTCCCCATCTGGGTGAAATCATCCGGTTCAAACGGCTGAGCTCGCCCAGACCGGCCAGCACGCCAAAACCGGGGCTGTTCCCCGAGGTGCCCATGGTGCCGTCAGCCAAACACTGGTAACCCAGCCTGTTGATGAACTGCTGGAGGCGGAGCTGCACCGAAGTGCCCTCGGAATAGGCTATCGACGAGGCGGCGGTTGAGAGTGCTGTCGGGGCTGTGGCCAGGGAGGGCGGAGACATCCGTATGGTATAGACAATGACCCATTGCGCTTTATAGGGTATCACCTTCTTCTCTTTTGTCTCGTAGGCCTTGTCCACGTCCTCAAATTCCCACTTCCGGTTATCCCAGCCATCAAATGAATAGATTAGTTTGCGGGTGTTTTCGTCAAGTTCGACCACACCTACGGAGGCGGCCCCAAAAAGCTTGGCGGCGGCCCGAACCATCCGCGTATTCTCCTCAGGTGTGCCCTCGTAGCGGGGGTATTCAAGGTCATCGGGTATGCCCGCCATGGCGAAGGGAACATTGAGTCCGGGGCCGAGGAAGGCGTGCTCTGTGGTCAGTAGTGAGGTCAGCCAGCCAGCAGCGACCAGCGCCTTCTCCCTCAGGCTGAACCCCGGCTCATTTTCAAGTATATTTTTTGTGCCCGTCTCTATGGCACGTCCCCCCAGCTTCATGGCGTTCTCGGGGCCCAGCGCCTGGGCGAAGCCGTTGAGGAACATGATATTGCTGCAGTCGAAGCGCTTCATCTGGCTCCAGTCAATATCCACGGTGGGTTTATCGACTTCCCTTATCCACCAGGGCAGTTTCCGCTCCGCCGCCGGTGACGACTTAATCTCGTCAAGGTCTCGGTATTTGGCATGGTGCTTCATGTCTACTCTCCTTTCTTCGTTTAAGGTTTTGGCGGTGCGGCTGACTCAGTTTGATTTTTGGGGGATTTTTAAAGCCCCCTTGACTTCCTCCAGGTCGAGCCACCATTTGTACCTCTCGTCCCGTTTGCCGTAACCCCAGACATTATCCATCTTAACCAGGAACCCGCATGGCGCGGGCGAAGCCATGTTCCCGTTCGTCGAGTCTGGGGATATCGTCGGTGATTCGGGTTGTGGGCTGCTTAACCTTTTTTCAGTCTTTCCATAGAGTAGGGGCCAAGCTGCTCTTTTCTGCCCGATATTTTCTGGTGATATGGTTTCTTTGCCATCGTTACCTCTTTATGAGATTTTCAATTTGAGCTTAATGTTAAGTATAGCCATATGAAATAGAAAAGTCATCATGGATACAAAGGCTCAGCCCATATCAAGAAATTACTAGTTGGTGCTACAATGAATCTAAGTAAGCCCAAAAAGGAGGTTCAGTCTTGTTTTTTGAAGAGTCTCTAGGATTTGTCGCTGGTGCATTTGTAACATGCAGTCTTATCCCCCAGCTCATCCGTGTCTTCCGGCTTAGAAGTGCACGCGAAATAAGCATGCTTTTTACTACCTTACTTCTATTGGGTCTGATAATTTGGTTAGCTTATGGTATCTCTTTCAGACTGGCCCCAGTCATCCTTTGGAATGCGGTCGGTACTATTCTCGTCGCTATTCTTTTGTATGCAAAACTAAAGTATGGGAGATAGGTCATTTGCAAAAAGTTTTCCCCTATGTTCCCCTTTGAGAGAGGATTACGAGAGCTGAGTAAATTGCTCACGGATAAGATGCACTCGTATGTTCCTTCACAGTCACTAAGGCCTATCATGAAAACTATTCTACCCCATAGTATTTAGAAATCCATCGTATCATGCAGTCGAAAAGCGCGGTGGTTGCTCAAAGTGTCGATGGCTGTAAATAAAGGCACAAAGGTCAATATGAAGCTTTGTAGAAGCTTAAAGATTGTGTGAGCCGTCCCTTCCCGAACTAGTATCTTCCCTTTGATTTCACCTCAGCCGCTTTTGCAGGATTAGCTTATCATCTCCGGGCGCATAAAAATCCGGGATGCGGCAAATTACTTCATAGCCGTGATTGAGATGAAAATGCCTCGTTTTCTCATATGCTGGCGTGGATGATGTCTCAATTATAGCCAGCCTCCCTGATGCTTTTTCTCGGCACATCACACAGAGTGTCAAAATGCGGAAGACTATAGTACTTTGATGAAGAAGGCAGCTACTTTGGCAGCCAGGCGAGATTCATATCCCCACCAAAAATGGTCCGCCCCTTCAATACTCTCACACTCTTTAGGCTCAGGAAGATTCTGGCAAAATTCGAGGAACTGGTTAATGGGTATAAGGTCATCCCTGCTTCCTGAGATAAGAAGTTTTGGCTTGGGGCAGCTTTTGAGGAAGTCAAAATCGAACATAGGGATTGGAGGCGAGACTGCAGCCAGAGCCTTAATTCGATCATTATTAAAGCCAACAGGAAGAGCGAAGCCAGCGCCAGCTGAATAGCCAGCAAGCCCGATTCTCTTAGAATCAACTTCCTTTACCGTGCTTACAAAGGAAATGGCTGCTTTCACATCTTCCCGCTCACCTATTCCCTGACTAAACTCCCCCTGGCTCCCCCCTACTCCGCGGAAGTTAAACTTAAATGAAGCAAGCGCTGCTTGTGTAAGTGTCTCAGAGAGGCTATTGACCACATTGTTATCCATACTGCCGCCGTAGAGAGGGTGGGGATGGCAAACTATTACTGCCGGGAAAGGTCCGGCACCTTTGGGTATAGCCAATATTCCTTCGAGGAAAAGCCCGCTAGAGGGGAAGCTTACTCTTTTCTTTTTCATTTCTGGCCCACTTTGTGGTTTATTATAGGCACACTTCTATCTCTGGTTCCATATTACGTTTCTCGAAGTCTTTGTCAAGAGTTAATGAGGGACTATCATGGCAATTCCCCTTCCTTTCTGCTTTAATTAGCTTGATAGCAAATAATTCTGGCTCGAGGTGATTTATGGATAGGAAGCAAGCAAATCTCGCTTTTCATCACTCGGAAAGGCTAAAGTCCAATCTATTCTTGGTATCGGCTGCCCTGGATAGACTGACAACGCTGAAGGCAGAAAGGTTGGAAGGAGGCAAGGAAGTAACCAAAGGGGTATTCGAGGCACTGAGAACTGAGCTTAATATGGCCGGTCGCTACATTGAACCAGCAAAGATAAATGCGATAGAAGGAGAGCTATTTGGAGTAGAAGCTGAAATCGAGACTCAGGATTATACCAAGGCAAGAGAGCGTTTAGCCCAAACCTTTTCCCATGTCACCACTGTTAGCAACAAGTATATCAAAGTCTTAATGGATGAAGACCTGATCTGAATAGAAATGCATTGAGTGCGAAGCCGGGCTTATTTAACTATAACTTTAATCAATATGTCGCCGGGCGAGCCATCGCTTAGCTGGCGAGCATTCCTCAATCTCACCACGTTGCCAGTTCTTACCCCGGCAGGAATCTTCACTTCCAGTCTTTTCCCCCTCCTCTTTAATATCTTCTTCACCCCCTGCGAAGCCTCTCCCCGGCTAATTGCAATCTCATAGTGAACTTCCTGGGGTCTTCGAGCCTGGCCAAATATTTCATCCAGATTGATTTCTTGCCCCGGCCGAGCTTCAAATCTTACCCTCCCAGGCCTATTACCAAAGCTTCTAAAGGAGAAAGAAGAACCTCTGCCCTTCAAGAAATCGCCAAATATGTCGTCGAGGAAATCAAATCTCAGGCCAGCCCCGCCGAAATCCTTCATCATTTCCTCAAAAGTGGTTGTAGTGAAAGGACTGCTGAAGATGTCGCCTATATTACCTACAGTGCCAAACTGGTCGTATTGCTTTCTTTTTTGAGGGTCACCAAGGACTCCATAAGCCTCGTTTATCTCCTTGAATTTCTCATTAGCCCATTCCTCTTTCCCGGGATTGCGATCGGGATGGTATTGCATGGCCAGTTTCCGATAGGCCTTCTTAATCTCACCATCCGAGGCGTTCATTGGTACGCCTAAAATCCTGTAATAATCCTTAGACATTTAAGCTTGCTATCTCGAGGCAATTGCCGGAATTTTGCTGTCTGCCCACTCCCCAGTATTCACAAAAATTATAGCAAAGCGCTGAAATTAGTGTTAATTACTCCTTGTTTCTTTCTCCGGGAAAAGGGGTTTTAACGCGCTATAGCGGATACAGCCGCCACGGTTGGTACAAGGGCCAACAAGGATTTTGTTGGCTTGAAGATAAAATGTCACCTCCGGGAAATAGTTGGATATCTCACAAAACACGGCAGCGTTAGATTGGCGTGTCGCGACAGCGACTGATTAGGGAAATAGTCCGCCATCTATAGTGATGGCTTGCCCCGTGATATAGCCAGCTCTGTCACTGGCTAAAAAAGCTACCAGTTCAGCCACATCCTCAGGTTGGCCAAAGCGTTGCAATGGAATCATTGCCAGTATGGCCTCCTTTGTTTCCGAAGGCAGCTTATCTGTCATCCCAGTAATAATGTAGCCTGGAGCCACGGCATTGACAGTTATATTACGAGAACCCATCTCTCGGGCTACGCTTTTGGTGAAAGCAATGAGTCCTCCTTTGGAAGCAGCATAGTTGCTTTGCCCTATATTACCTACTATCCCGGACACCGAAGCTATATTAATAATGCGTCCCCACTCTTGCCTCATCATAGACCTTAGGGCAAACTTGGTGCACAGGTAGGCTCCACGCAAATTGGTGCTGATTACATCGTCCCAGGCATCATCAGACATTCTTAACAAAAGGGTATCTCTATTTATTCCAGCATTGTTCACCAGAATATCAATCTTGCTCCATTTATCGGTCACCTGCTCTACCATGCCTTTCACTGTTTCACTATCCCGAACATCAGCTTCAACCGACATGGCCTCCCCACCTAGACGGATTATGCTCTCCACTAAATTATCAGCATCAACCTTATTACTGGCTTCAATTGCCACATAATTAACTGCCACTTTGGAACCAAGGCTGGCAAGCTTCAAGGCAATGGCTTTACCCATGCCACGAGAGGCACCAGTTACCAGAGCTACCTTCCCTTCCAATTCCATTACTGGCCTTCACTCGTTGAAGCGTTTAAGCACCAGGCAGCAGTTTTCACCACCCAGACCAAAACTATTCTTCAGACATACATTCACTTGAGCCGGGCGAGCTACATTGGGGACATAATCCAGATCACACTCCGGGTCAGGGGTCTCATAATTTATGGTTGGGTGGATAACCCCTTTGTTCATGATTAATATAGAGGCGACGGTTTCAATGGCGCCGGCAGCAGTAATGCTATGCCCAATCATGGACTTAGTAGAGCTTATAGGGATTTTGTAAGCGTGCTCTCCAAACACCATTTTAATAGCTTTGGTTTCACAGGCATCATTCATCTTGGTGCTGGTGCCATGAGCGTTGATATAATCAACCTCCTCAATCTTCGCCCTGGCATTTTGCAGGGCAGTACGCATGGCATAAGCTTCCGACTCAGGGGCCGGAGCAGTTGCATCGTGAGCATCGAAAGACCAGCCTGCGCCAGCAATTTCAGCCAGGATGGATGCGCCCCGCCTCCTGGCATGTTCATAGCTTTCCAAAACAACTAATCCGGTGCCCTCAGCATAGACAAAACCATTGCGGTTGAGATCGAATGGGCGACAAGCCTTGGACGGGTCAGTTTCATGGGAAAGGGCTCCCAAAATATCTATTCCAGCCATGCCGACTGGCTCCAGGCTGGCATCAGAACCCCCGGCTATCATTACATCAGCATATCCTAAGCGAATGAAGTTCATTGCCGTGCCTATGGCGTCAGCGCCACTGGCACAGAGGCTATTCACAGCGCTGTTAGGACCCTTGGCCCCCATCATCATTCCCACATGCATGGATGCTGCACTGGCAGTTGACTTGGTGATGAAGAGCGGGTCGGCTCTTCTAGGACCCGATTTTTGATACAGCTCCCATCCCCAAACAACATAGCCTTGCTCTGTCATAGTAGCAATGATAACACCTACTCGCTCAGGATTTTCCTGAGTCATATCCAGGCCGGCTGATTGTATTGCTTCTTTGGCAGCGGCAATAGCAAACTGGATAGTCCTTGAGGTGCGGTCAATTGCCTTCAAGTCCATATACTTTGTGGCATCAAAACCATGCACCTCAGCATCCACTTTCACGCGAAAGTTGCTGGAATCAAAGCGGGTAATAGGACCGATGGCCGACTTTCCGGCGACTAATCCTTTCCAAAACTCTTTTACATTTAAGCCCAAGGGATTAATAGTACCCACACCGGTAACTACAATCCTCGGTATATTTATCGTGCCCCAGGAACTCACGGAGCTTTTAGAGACTCTAGCCATGCTTATTAGCCCTTCTTTCTGCTGGGAAACAAAGGGCTGCATACAGAGAAACCCCCATCGACAATAATGGTTTGCCCCCTTATCATAAAGGCCTCTTCACTGCACAAAAAAGCCACTACATTAGCGACATCTTTAGGGTTCACAATTCTTCCCGCTGGCGTTACTGGAATATTGTCTTCATTTAACCCCTCATCAAAATAAAATTTCAGGGCTTCTGTCTCCACAAAAGAAGCAGCTACAGCATTAACGCAAATGCCTCGAGGTGCTAGCTCTATCGCCAGGTAACGAGTTAAAGCTTCCAGGGCAGCTTTGGAGACTCCAACAATAGCATAAGTGGGCCAGACAAGAAATGAACCCAGGCTAGAGATGCTGACTATCTTACCACCTCTACCCTCCATTAGTTTGGCTGCTCTCTGAGCGCAGAGTAAACAGGCCCTGGCATTGATGTCCATAGTCCATTCCCAGGCCTTAACATCTATATCTGTTACAGGGCGACCTACGCCTGAAGCAGCATTGTTAATCAAAATATCCAGGCGGCCAAATTTATTGCCAATCATATCAAACATTTCATCTATCTTTGCCTGTTCTCCCACATTAGCTCGGATAACTTCGGCTTTCACTCCCAGAGCCTCGATATCCTTAGCTGTTTGTTCCGCAGTACTGCGGCGGCGGAAAAAATTGACAATAATATCAGCACCCTGAGAAGCAAGTTTTAATGCAATCGCCCGACCAATACCTCGACCACCACCTGTAACTAAAGCCACCTTCCCCTCAAGGGACACGGTTAAACCTTCTCCTCTTGTGCTACCCGACTCTCTACATAGGAGACAAAGTCGCCGAAGTTCTGAAACTTCTGGGCTTCCTCGTCAGGGATTTCGATTCCAAAGGCCTCTTCTACTGCCACCAATGCTTGTACTATATCCAGAGAATCTGCCTTAATCTCTTTAAATGTGCTTTCCCTGGTAATAACGCTCTTATCAACATGGGTAATCCTGGCTACGATTTCTCTTACCTGCTCTTCAACAGTCACGGTTTACCTCCTTGGTTAAATTTTGCTAATTCCAACTTCAAGCTTTCAACAACCTCGGCTTTTACCGCTTCCTTGGCGCCTTCTATGGCATTAGCTATTTGGGGGGCCTGGCTAGCTCCATGCGCTATCCTGACAACTCCATCAACACCCCACAAAATACCACCACCTCGCTTCTCACTTTCACCGGATATTTTGGTTGCCGGGAATAACCCATTAAACAACAGTTTAACGAAGACATCTAGAGGTGGGTACTTTTTCATCTTCTGCGCTGTCCAATCCCTGGCATGACCCGCAATGCTTTCATAAAACTTTAAAACAACATTGCCCACAAGGCCGCCACAGACGATAACATTGGCCTTGCCGTTTAAGATATCATTGCCTTCTATATTGCCAACAAAGTTCAAACCGCTATTCTTGAGAAGGGCGTAGGCTTCACGCCCTATTTCACTCCCCTTATTTTCTTCACTCCCAGTGTTTAGCAAACCTATCTTAGGGTCAGTGATGTTGAGGAACTTCTTAGCGTAGACCGAGCCTGCGATGGCAAAAGTTAAAAATTGCTGTGGCTTGCAATCTGCATTAGCTCCGAGGTCTACCATCACAGTATTCGGTGCAAAGCTACCCAGGGAGCCGACAATTGCCGGACGACCCACCCCATCCAACATGCCCATAAACTGAATGGCGCTTAATGCAGCTGCGGCACTAGATCCGGCACTAACTAATGCATCTGCTTCGCCTGATTTTACTATCTTTGCCGCTACGGCTACAGAGCAGTTAGGCTTTTGATGAACTACAGCAATAGGCGGCTCATCTTCCCTGATAACTTCGCTGGCTTCGACAATATGGATGGATGAACCGTTGTTGGTAAATCTGTACCTGGCTAATTCCTTTTCTAGAATGTTCGTGGAGCCAACCAAGAGGACTTCCACATCGTTTTTCTTAGCTGCAAGCACCGCCCCTTTGACTATTTCCTCAGGGGCATAATCACCACCCATAGCATCTACAGCCACCCTTACTCTGCCATTTTGAGTCATATTCTTACTCCTTATCACTTGAGAGCTTGACTATTGTCTCCCCTGTGACTATCATTTCGCCTTTTTGATTACGGCACTCAAAACTGCAATTTGCGTATGATACATCATCTTTCTGTTCAACGCAATCAATTTTACCATTGATAGTCAAAGTATCTCCAGGACGTGCCGGTTCTTTGAACTTTGCTCGAAGCTTACCCCCAGACAGCCAGCTTCGGCCAAAAGCCGAAGTCATCATCTCTGACACATAAGCTAAGTTAAGCATACCATGAGCAATAGTGCCACCCAAGGGAGTCGTAGCAGCGAAAGACTCATCTAAATGGATGGGATTAAAATCACCCGATGCCTCAGCATAAAGATTAATTTTCTCCTGGGTGATATGTTTTACCACCGAATTAAGAGCCTTCCCTTCTTGAATCTCTGTAAGCATTTCTTTCTTAGGTGGGCAATGCTATAGTTGCCCTTCCTGACTGCACCTTTTCTTTGCCTTTGTCAAAAACCTCGAACTCCAGGATTAACATGCTCATTTTGCCCCGAGTTATTTTTTGTGCCACTCCGATGTGACACTCTATAGTGGTGCCAATGGGCACCAGTTTGAAAAACTCTAACTCTTGCGAAGCATGTATAACGATAATGCCAGATGGCAAGGAAAAAGACCCCGTCATAGCAGCTATGGCACAGGCCGTAACGGCCAGGGGGGGAACAAATCCATCACCTGCGCTATCCACAGCTTTTAGATATTTGGAGACGAGGGAGGCACTCAGTTCATAAGTGGCGGGAGGGAATTCGTAACCAGGTATTAGTTCTTCATAGCTTATAGTTTTGACCGGCATTTGAACAGTTCCTGATACATCGGTATACTATGTATCTTACATTATACACTACCTTTGATTCTTGTCAATACCTTCTTACTATTACTACTACTACCAATTGATGATGGACTTCGGCATCGACAGAATCGACTTAAAATCAACCCGTCACATACAGAATACTCTGAATTGATGGGAGACATAAAAAAGAAAAGGCTATCGAGCAAAGCTCGTGAGCCACACCGCATTTTCGTCTGGTCTGCCGCGAAATGGGCTCGGCAGGATTCGAACCTGCGACCAACCGGTTATGAGCCGGCCGCTCTGCCACTGAGCTACGAGCCCCCTCTTCCACCCATGAAAAGTTCCACTTTTCATGGCAACCAAATTTGCGTGGAGCGGGAGACGGGACTCGAACCCGCGACACCCTGCTTGGAAGGCAGGAACTCTACCACTGAGTTACTCCCGCGAAACTGAATCTATTTTACCTCAAATATTATAGTTGGTAAACAAGACACCATGTCATTGAATCAAAAAATGCGGAGGTTGAAATACATGGGTAACACTCGTGGTATGTTTAGTGATAACAACTTATCATGGGAGTTACCGGAACGAAAAAGTCAGACAGCAGGTTCTCTTGCATCTAGGGTTGCCCATGATTCCTCCATAGGTAGTCCACTAGCTCAATCCATGTTTTGAAAGGCAATTTAAGCCCTGCTGCTACAGCAGGGGTTTTCCCCTTCAAGGTCATGTGAGGTCTCAGGAAATTGTAATGAATGATAAAGCCTTCTGAGATAACCTTAGCCGACTCCATCGTTTTCAGTCCTCGCATGACCTTAGTTCGTTCCTTAATCGTGCCTTGAAATCTCTCAATTATGTTCGTGTTTACCTCAGCCGTTAATCCCTTAGCCCTGATATGCTTGCTCTCGCTGCCGAATACTTGCTCTACGGCATCGGGATAAGCTGGCATACCATCCGACACTATGTAGTTAGGCGTACCGATAGTCCTCTTGTTGGCTTCGTCAAGGATAGCAATAGCCGACCTCATATTACGGCTCAAAGTCAGATGCGTGGCTAATAGGAATCTGGTCTTAGCTTCGATGCAGTCCCATATCCAGATTTTATCGCCACCGACCCGAATCATCGTTTCATCGATAACCCACCGCCACGATGTTTTAACCTTAATAGCGTTTAAGACTTTATCGGCTTTCTTGGAGTATCTAATCACCCATCGCCAGACAGTAGCAGGGTCAACATAGATTCCCTCAGTGGCTACAAGATGTCTGCTAATGTCTGCTAGAGATAACCCATCGTAGAATAAGCCCATAGCTTCCCCAATGGTAGCAGTCGTGAACTTCATGCCTTCTGGACTATCACGACCAGCGAACTTCCGATGACAGTCATTACACTTGTAATACTGTATACCAGCTTTAGAGCCGTATTTAATCGTGTTTGATGAGTTACAGAATTTACAGTTCATAATATATTCTCTATACCTTCAAAATGTCTTGATGTTGGCACATGAGGGAATTTGTTAAGCTCTATTGGAACTTCGCCACCTCTATTAAGATGCCAAAGTTTAGCGGATATAGTAGCTTTACCACTTCCAGACCAAAATATATATTCCCCTACTTCCATATATTGCTTAAACCGTTCTGCAGTCTCGGGCAATATGGGAATCTTCAATATAAGCAATTCATGTTTTTTAGCTTTTACTACTTTCCCCTGTTCTGAAAATGTGTTCTGCAGAGGATAATTAGGGAAAGTATCATCCATATAGCTTGCACTATAAGAAAGCTCTCCCTTTAGGTTATCTATTGTTTGGTCTATATCAGCTTGATTATCTACTCTGAGGAAAAGGGTAAGATATGGTTCAATCTCAAAGACTCCACTACAGTCTATCCATCTTATAGTAAATTTAAGCAATTTTTGGGGATTCCTCGCTGACTTGAAAGGGAATAAAAACAGAAAAGCAATACCAAATCCAGCGGCAAAAGCCCAAGTTATAGGTATGTGAGGTATTAATGTGAGAGCCACCTCAACACACCTCTCCAATAGAATATCCGCTAACAAGATAAGGATAAATCCTGATAGCGCTAGAGCACTTGATTTTGCCCTGCTCATACTCAAGAGCATACCACCAGCCCCAACCTAGATGCAAGAGAACCAGACAGCATACCCTCTTGACAAAATTAAACAATGATGTTATACTTGGTAGTTTGTATATGTTCCCATACTCTTTTAGCTTGGTCACCCTAAATTCTCCCAGTTTTAGTTAGTGTCTTCAAGATATTGTTTTGAAGAAAAATCAGGATCGTTTCTTCCATGCTTAAACACGAGTTGCTGAAGTCTTTCGCCAAATTGCCCGAGACTTTAGAAATACCTGACCTTATCCGAGTTCAGCTTGATTCCTTCCGCTGGTTTCAAGAAGAAGGTTTGAAGGAGCTGTTCGAGGGAATCTCACCAATTCAAGATTATACTAACACCAGGCTAGAATTACATTTCGTCGATTATGAGTTTCGAGAGCCTCCGCATTCTATCCCTGAGTGTCTAGAACGAGGCCTGACTTATTCCTCTCCTATTCATGTCACTGCACAACTAGTAGTCAAGGAGACGGGGGAGATCAAGCAACAGGAGTTATTCTTTAGTGATTTCCCTTTAATGACGGATACCGGCACTTTTATTATTTCTGGAGTAGAGCGGGTAGTAGTTAATCAGTTGACTCGCTTTCCCGGCGTTTATATCACCTTGTACAGGGATCCTTCGAGTGGGCGGGAATTGGGCGTTGCTAAGCTTGTTGCTGAACATGGGGCATGGCTTGATTTTGACACTTCTAATCGAGATGTGATTTCGGTCAAGGTGAGTGGCAAACGAAAGATACCGGTTACTACTTTGTTGCGTGCCATAGGCTTTGAGAGCGATGAGGCCTTGATTTCCCTTTTCCAGGATGTAGATAACTCGCCTGAGCATGCTTTTATCCGCTCTACAATAGGGCGAGATCCTCTGATCAAAAACAAGGCTGATGCCCTGTTCGATATTTATAGAAAACTATCTTCCGGTGAAGCCGCTAGTCTTAGTAGTGCCCAGACCTTGCTGAATAATTTCCTATTTAATCCTCGCCGCTATAGCCTGGGCAAAGTTGGTCGTTACAAGATTAATAAAAAGTTAGGCCTTGATATCCCTGGGAATTGTACTGGCTTAACCTCTGAAGATTTGGTGCAAATAATCCGCCGTATTATTTCAGTTAACATTGGCAAGGAAGCTCCTGATGACATTGATCATTTAGGCAATCGAAGGGCCCAGGCGGTAGGTTTTCTAATACAAAAGCAACTTCGTATCGGCTTATTAAGGTTAGAGAGAGCTATTAAAGAGCGAATGAGTATTCTTGGCCCCGAGGCGGCAACTCCTGTTGCTTTGATTAACATTCGCCCTGTAGCAGTCGCTATAAGGGAATTCTTTGGCCGGTCACAGCTATCTCAATTCATGGATCAAACTAATCCGCTAGCTGAGCTAACTCACAAGCGTCGTCTTTCTGCCATGGGTCCTGGAGGCCTCTCAAGAAAACAGGCTGGATTTGAGGTTCGCGATGTACATCATTCTCATTACGGTAGGATTTGTCCTATAGAAACACCTGAGGGGCCAAACATTGGTCTTATTGGCTCTCTAGCTACTTACGCTTCGGTTAATGAATATGGTTTTATAGAGACGCCATATCGCAGAGTTATCCAAGAGGTTCCCAATACTGCAGAAGAGTTGACAGGGAGAACAATCAGGGAGGATATAGTGGATAGTGAGGGCAAACTTGTGGCCAAGGTTGGAACATTAATCACAAAGAAGCTTGCACAAAGGTTATCTTCTCTTCCGGTTCGGAATATTAAGGTAGTTCCTTTTGTTTCCAGCCAAATCGTTTATCTGACAGCCGACGAAGAAGGTCAATATGCCATTGCCCCAGCTAATGCTCCCCTCAATAAAAGAAATGAGTTTGTTTATGACAAGGTTGAGGTTAAGAGGGGGGACAGATATTTCAAGGAATCAATAGACAAAGTAAACTTCATCGATGTTTCACCAAAACAGCTATTTAGTATAGCTGCTTGTCTTACCCCCTTTCTTGAGCACGATGATGCTAATCGGGCCTTAATGGGTTGCAATATGCAACGACAAGCGGTGCCGTTATTACATCCCGAGTGTCCTTTGGTGGCCACGGGTATGGAAAGAGAGGTAGCTAAATATAGTGGGCAGGTGATATTTGCTCCTGACGATGCCGTAGTTACTTCAGCGACAAGCTCAGGAATAGTAATCAAAAATGGAGGAGGCGAAGAGCAATCGTTCGATTTAATCAAGTTTGCCAGAACTAATCAAGGGACGTGCATCAATCAGCATCCTATTGTAAACAAAGGTGACAAGGTTAAGAAAGGGCAGGTGTTGGTAGATAGTTTTTCCATAGATGGGGGAAACCTCGCCTTGGGACAAAATATCATCTGTGCTTTTATGAGCTGGGAAGGATATAACTTTGAAGATGCCATTATTATCAGTAGAAGGCTGGTTAAGGATGATGTCTATACTTCCGTTCACATTGAAAAATATGATATAGAGGAGCGTGATACCAAGCTTGGTCCTGAGGAAATAACCAGAGATATACCTAATGTAAGCGAAGAGAGCCTCTCTAACCTTGATGAAATAGGTATCGTACGTATCGGAGCTGAAGTAAAGCCCAACGACATTCTGGTTGGGAAGATTACTCCCAAGGGTGAAACTGAACCTTCAGCGGAAGAAAAATTGTTACGGGCTATTTTTGGTGAAAAAACGCGGGAGGTGAAAGATAGCTCTCTCAGAATGCCATCAGGAGAGTGGGGGAGGGTGATCAGGACTAAAGTCTTTTCTCGTGACAGCCATGATGAATTACCTGCCGGGGTGAACACACTTATACAAGTGTGGGTTGCTCAAAAGCGCAAAATCTCAGTGGGAGATAAAATGTCAGGGAGACATGGCAATAAAGGGGTTGTTTCTATCATACTGCCTGAGGAAGACATGCCATTTTTGCCAGATGGCACGCCTGTAGATATTATCCTTAATCCTCTCGGTGTTCCGTCCCGTATGAACATTGGGCAGGTTTTGGAGGCTCATTTGGGGTGGGCAGCTCAGACACTAGGTTTTAAGGCTATTAATCCTATTTTTGATGGAGCTGATGCCCTGATTATTGAGGATGCCTTAGCCAGGACTTGGATAGCTTGGAAAGCTAACGCTGTTAACTTTAGCCCTGAGAATCCAGATAATGCCGGGACTGACCTAGAGAAGGTCGGAGAATGGCTTTCTCGTCATGGTTTTGATGCCAGGGAAATAATGGATGATGGGCATATTGGTGCGGCTAGAAAAGCTTCCCTCTGTCTATGGCTTGAGGAACTGGGCATAGCTGATAGTTATCAGCTTAGAGCTCTCAGTGATAGAGATTTGGAGCAGATGGCACAAAAAGTTTATAAAGAGCGAAGGCTCTATCCTCCTATTTTTGGCAAAATAGAACTTCGAGACGGGAGAACTGGCAAACTATTTGATAAGCCGATAACTGTGGGCAATATCTATATGATGAAACTCAATCATCTTGTCGGTGACAAGGTACATGCCCGTTCCACCGGTCCGTACTCGCTCATCACCCAGCAACCATTGGGAGGAAAAGCTCAGTTTGGTGGTCAAAGGTTTGGTGAGATGGAGGTATGGGCATTAGAAGCACATGGGGCAGCTCATACACTTCAAGAGATGCTCACAATAAAGTCAGATGATGTAATGGGACGGGCTAAAGCTTATGAGTCTCTTGTTAAAGGCGAAGATATTCAACAACTCGGTATTCCAGAATCGACCAAGGTTTTGTTCATGGAGCTACGTAGTTTAGGTTTTGCTGTTGAACTACTTAGCGAGGGGGAAAATGTCTCAATTTGATGGCATTAATGGTATTCGAATAAGTCTTGCCTCACCGGAACAAATCAGGAGTTGGTCTCACGGTGAGGTAACTAAGGCGGAGACGATAAATTACCGCACTTTGAAGCCAGAAAGAGATGGTCTATTTTGTGAAAAGATTTTCGGCCCTGTTAAAGATTTTGAATGCCATTGTGGCAAATATAAAAAGGCGCGGTATAAAGGAATTATTTGTGATAAATGTGGTGTTGAGGTAGCTCATTCCAGCGTACGTCGGGAACGCACAGGGCATATAGAACTAGCTGCGCCAGTTACGCATATATGGTTTGTTAAGTTAGTGCCTAGTCGGCTTGGGCTGCTCCTCAATCTATCTCCACGGGACTTAGAGGGGGTCATCTATTTTGCTCGGTATATCATCATCTCTGTTGATAAAGAGGCCAAACAGAAGAAGCTTCGCCAACTTGAGGGAGAGCTGGTTCGAAAAATTGCCGAGCAAGAAGAACGCCTGAACAAAAAAATCGAAGAATTGGAAGCCAAAGGCCTGGAGGAAGCGCTTAAGACAAAAGAGGTAAACCAGCTTCGCGCTAAATTTATAGAAAAGAAGGAAGGACTTGAAGAAGAACTAAAGGCAAGCATTGCAGAGGTAGAAAGTCTTCAGCCGCTAAAATTGCTTAACGAAGAGGAATGCAGGAAATTTAAAGATGAGTATGGTGCTATTTTTGAAGCCGGCATGGGAGCTGAGGCTATTCTACAGATATTGAAGCAAATTAATATGGATGCTTTGCACCAAGAGCTTCGTGAGCAAATCCGTAGCGTGTCGGGAGGATATCGTAAGAGAGTCAGCCAACGGCTACAATTAGTTGAAGCTTTTAAGCTCAGTGGGAATAAGCCTGAGTGGATGGTTTTAACCCTGCTTCCTGTACTGCCTCCGGCGCTTCGTCCCATAGTTCAGTTGGATGGCGGTCGCTTTGTTATCAGCGACCTTAACGACCTCTATCGGAGAGTTATTAATCGTAACAACCGTCTCCGCCGCCTTATGAAGTTAGGTGCGCCGGAAATAATTATCCGAAATGAGAAACGCATGTTGCAGGAAGCTGTTGATGCTCTTATTGACAACGGCCGAAGAGGGCGCGCAGTTACCACTGGTAATAAGCATGCTTTGAAATCTCTTTCTGACATCCTGAAGGGCAAGCAAGGACGGTTTCGGCAAAATCTTCTCGGTAAGCGAGTAGACTACAGCGGTCGCTCGGTCATTGTTGTTGGCCCTAAACTCAAACTTCATCAATGTGGTTTGCCACGCTATGTTGCTTTAGAGCTATTTAAGCCTTCGGTTATGCACAAACTCATAATGAATGGGTATGCCAATAACCTGAAGAGTGCCCGGCGTCTGGTGGAAAGAGGTAGCCCTGAAGTTTGGGATGCACTGTATGAAGTAGTTAAGGAGCGTCCTGTATTGCTTAATCGTGCTCCAACATTACATCGGCTTAGCATTCAAGCCTTTGAACCCGTGTTAATTGACGGCGATGCTTTTCAGCTCCACCCCTTAGTTTGTACCGCCTTTAATGCCGATTTTGATGGCGACCAGATGGCGGTTCATGTGCCATTGTCCAGGGCTGCGGTGAAGGAAGCCAGGGAATACGTGCTTAGTCCTTATAATATGTTGCTACCAAGTAGTGGTGAGCCTGCGACAACACCCACCCTAGATATGGTTCTGGGCTGCTATTATCTTACCATTTCGAAGCCTGGAGCCAGAGGGGAAGGGAAATTCTTCGGCAGTTTTGACGAGGCTAAGTTAGCTTACGAACTTGGCATTATCGAATTTGGTGCCGAAATTGTTGTGCGAGATCCTTCGCTTCGTTCAGATGGGGGGAGGATAAATACTACAGTGGGCAGAATTTTATTTAATGATGCCTTGCCTCCACAACTTCGCTTTTACAACAAGATAGTAGATAGGGCCTCTTTAAGAACATTAGTCTCTGATTGCATCCGTTTGTTGGGCAATGAAGGTGCTGTTGGGGTCCTTGATAGACTTAAGCAATTAGGGTTTGACTATGCTACAAAGTCGGGCGTTTCCATCTCTATGGATGATATTGAAGAGTCTCCAAAGAGGGTCAAGCTTCTTAAAGAAGCCGATGAGAAAGTTAGCCTTATTGAGGATCAACTTAACCATGGCTTGATTACTGAGGGTGAAAAGTATGAAAGTACAGTTCAAGTATGGATGGAAGCTACAGATAAGATTACTGAGGATATATCCCAGTCGCTAGACCCTTATGGTAGCGTCTACATGATGGCTACATCGGGTGCCAAGGGGAATATTTCTCAAATTAGGCAGATGGCAGGGTTGCGCGGGTTGATGACCGACCCCTCAGGAAGGATAATAGATTTTCCCATTAAATCGAGTCTCCGTGATGGGCTGACACCCATGGAGTATTTCATTTCTACCCATGGTGCTCGCAAAGGATTAGCTGATACCGCCCTGAGGACATCAGATAGTGGTTATCTCACCAGGCGCCTTGTCGATGTAGCCCAAGATGTCATTGTAACTGAAACAGATTGTGGTACCACCGAAGGAGTTTGGATATCCCGGGAAACTGAAGAGGGGTCCCTTCCCCCATTTGAAAACCGGATTACTGGCTACTTAGCGGCAAGCAAGATTATTGATCCAGGCACAAATGCAGTCATTGTTGATCGTGATGAAGAAATCGACGAAGATAAAGTGCAACAAATTATCGATGCCGGCATTACCCGGGTACACGTGAGGTCGCCTCTTAGCTGCCGCTCTCGATTTGGCATTTGTCGAAACTGTTATGGAAGGGACTTGGGAAGGAAGCAATTAGTAAAGCTTGGCACCGCTGTAGGAGTTATTGCTGCCCAGAGCATCGGTGAGCCTGGAACTCAGCTCACTCTGCGCACTTTTCATACAGGGGGCATAGTAGGTGTCGATATTACCACTGGACTGCCTCGCGTAGAAGAGCTTTTCGAGGCTAGAACACCAGGTGGCAGTGCAATCATTTCTGAGATTGATGGTACTGTTGAAGTAACCCATACTGATGGAGCAAGCATAGTCAAGGTCATTAGCTCTGAATTCTATCTGGATGAATACCCGATTCTGCCAGGAGCGAAGCTAGCTGTAACTGATGGGCAACCGGTGGATGCTGGTAGCATCCTATTTTCTCTGCCAGAGAAGACCCCAAAGAAGACCAAAAAGAGATTACCAGCTGTTAGCCACGGTGAAGCAGGGCAATCTCAATCTATAGCAGCCAGAGTAACTGGTCAAGTCGTCATTGAGGGTGACCATGTTTATGTTAGGCATGAAGAGATGGAAGAGAGAGAATATAGCGTCTCCCATGGTGCAAATTTGCTTGTTCAATCAGGGGATACGGTCAAAGCGGGCGATCGACTTACTAGGGGTCCCATTGGCCCGCATGATATCTTGCGTATTATGGGAAAAGATGCAGTCCAGCAATATCTGATTGATGAAATACAAATGGTATATCGCGCGCAAGGGGTGACTATACATGATAAACATATTGCTGTCATTACTCGACGGATGTTAAACAACGTGAGAATTATTTCCTCAGGAGATACAAAGCTCTTGCCCGGCGAGTTAGTTGATCGATTTGACTATGAAGATATAAATGCCAGGGTGCTGGCTGAAGGAGGTGAGCCAGCAACGGCTCAAGCTGCGCTTCTCGGGATAACCAGAGCTAGCTTAAGCAAGGACAGTTGGCTGGCAGCTGCTTCTTTCCAAGAAACCGGCCGCGTTCTTATTGATGCCGCGATCAAAGGCAAGTTGGATAGGCTTCGTGGTCTCAAGGAAAATGTTATTCTCGGTAAGCTCATCCCATCTCGGGTCCTCTCTCTGAGTCCTGATGATGGGAAAAGATTGAAGGGTGGAGGTCTTTATGAAGAGGAGACCGCGAATTTAAAATTGGAGAGCTAGTAAAATTTTCCCCGATTAGATCGGGGCAAAGGTTAGCGATGCGGCTTATTTCAGGTAAAACAGCAACCGATGATAGCTTTATTGACTTTGACCTTCGTCCCAGACGCCTTAGCGAATTCATAGGTCAAGAAAAAATTAAGGATAATTTAAAAATAGCTATTGTCGCTGCTCAAAAAAGAGGTGAGCCGCTAGATCATATCATTCTTTATGGTTCTCCCGGTTTGGGAAAGACTACACTTGCCTACATTATTGCTGCTGAGATGGGAGTTAATATTAAAGTTAGTTCCGGGCCGGCGATAGAACGTACTGGAGACTTAGCAGCTATTCTTACTAATCTGCATGAGGGGGATATCCTTTTTATTGACGAGATACACAGGCTTAGCCATACGATAGAAGAAAAACTCTATCCGGCAATGGAGGATTTTGTTTTTGACATTTTTTTAGGAAAAGGTCCAGCTGCTAGAAATTTACGCTTGAATTTGCCCTGCTTTACCTTAATTGGGGCTACTACGCGCTTTGCTCTATTGAGTCCTCCCCTTCGCGATAGATTTGGGGTGACATATCATCTTGATTTCTACGACGAGGCAGCAATACAGACGATTTTGGAGAGGTCAGCAACTATCCTTAAGGTGAAAGCAGAGAGAGAGGGGCTTGTCCCGATTGCCCAGCGTGCTAGAGGTACTCCTCGAGTAGCCAATCGTCTCTTAAAGAGAGTAAGAGATTATGCTCAGGTCATGGCAGATGGAGTGGTCGCCAAGGAAGTAGCTCTGGAAGGACTTTCAAAGCTGGAGATAGATTCTGTGGGTTTGGATAACATAGACCATAGAGTGTTGCATACAATAATTGACAAATTTGACGGTGGTCCTGTAGGTCTAGATACCATTGCTGCTTCTATTAACGAGGATGCTGATACTATTATGGATGTTTACGAGCCGTACCTTCTTCAGTTAGGTTTTCTGGAACGGACACCTCGTGGCAGAGTAGCTGCTAGGCTTGCTTATGAACACTTGGGACTGCCTTACAAAAGGGATATTCAGCCCCAACCTAGCTTGTGGAGTCAGGAACAGAGTTAATCTTCGGCTCTTTAGTACCCCACGGAAAATCCGCTACGCTCCCTTGCCCCCCAGAATCTTTGATTTTGTGGGTGGATTTCATGGAACCCCTAAAATGCCACTGGGTAAATTTTGGGGACACTGAAGAACGAAGTTTTTCAGGGATGATTATTGGTATACTCTGGCTTGCATCCATACTGGGATGGTAAAGGCAGATAAAGAAAAGAGCAATATCAACCAACCCCAGTAATTAATGTTCCCTCGGCTTGCCATGGTTACCGAGAATAAGATTACAAGCGGTGGGATTAATAAACTCATAATTTTATACCTGCGCGGCTTGAGGCGGATGAAGGCGATAGTGGCTGCTGCCAAAGCAATAAAACTAATAACTATCCAGAGTGCATTTGTTTGCAAGCTTGCCAGCCATATGCCATCCCTCAAAAGCTCATTTCCTGTGCCCAAGGATGAAAACCAAGTTAGTGTCACAAGCATAGGGGCTAGCATCAGTGATGCATATAGCCAATCCCGCCTTGCGGTTTGTCTCACTATATGGATAAAAACAAAAAGAGCCAAGGGGATATAGATGAGCGCTGCTATCCAGCCCCAACCTTGGGGAAGAGAAAGCAGCAATATACCGGTAACTACTACCGGCATAAGATAGTATCCTAACCAGGGGAAAATCCATATTGGCTTACCTCGATGCCAACCATAAATTGCTATGCCAACGATTAGCGCTAACATAATTGACACGTAGACGAGATTTTGCCAGTAATATGAAGTGAAGAGTAAAGCAACCAGAAAGTGGGGTAAGGCACTGAAAAGCGCTTCTTTCCAGCTACCTTGAGCATGTGTTTCATAGATTTGCTGGGCAATTAATTCAGGGGAGCCCAGAGATTGTACCGCGATTTTGCTTGCTTCCTCTTTGCTTAGCCCATTTTCTTCTAGCTCCCGACTTTTATCTTCGAGATGTGTGTAAAGCTCCTCAGCCACGCCGTCCCTTATAGTCTGATCAATCTGGAGGCAAGCTTTAAACTTGCTTAAATAATGGCTTATGTTACTTCCCATTTTAGCCCTAGATTGTTTCCGCTTGCGTCACTGCTTGAACTGCCGTAGAAAAATCCTGCCATGTAGCTAACCTGTTAGCCAGGACCTGCTGTCCCCTTTCAGTTATGTAGTAATAACGTCTTTGCTGTCCATTGGGTAGTATCTGCCATTTAGCTGTGATAAGGTTGTCTCGCTCTAGGCGGTGGAGAGCGGGATAAAGAGTACCTTCTTTAAACTGAAAATACCCATTGCTCCTCTTCTCCAGTTCCTTTACTATTTGGTAGCCATAGGTAGGCTCACGACTAATCAAGCAAAGCAATAGAGAATCAGTGTTTCCCTTCAATAACTCACGCCCATAGTTCATTCTTGCACCTCATTAGCATGCTAGCTTCTCATTTACTATAGCATTGGCTATCTATGTTGTCAATACTAGCGAGGCTCTATGCTGTATATAGATTCTGTGGGGAAATGTTTTCAAAAAATTTATGGTGGTAAAAATCCCTAAGCGGAGGTGAGCTTCTTCGTTTTCGTCTCAGAATGGCAGCTTTCGTGAAAGTTATTTGTGGGACTGCACACTAGAGTGCAGGTTGAAGGCGAAAAAGTGTATGGAACAGGAACGCTGAATTGTCTGACGTAATGAAAGAAGGGATCAGGGCTAAAAAACCCGATACTGTGCTAAAATTTCAATTGATGCCAGGCACATATTATGTCATCCGCCCTATGGGGTATGAGGATATCCCCCAGGTAGCCCAAATTGATAGAGAGGCTTTTCCTGGTGAGTGGGTGTTTCGCTCTCAATCGGCGTATAAGCGGGATCTTGACAATCCATCCGTCCGCTATATAGTGGCTTGTAATAAGAGGGATGCGTCGGAATCTGAGGGAAAAGCGATACAGAGACTGCCTTGGTTCAAACGGCTCTTCAGTCAAGAGCGTCATCTCAACGTATCGGAAAACATAGTTGGCTTTTCGGGCTTCTGGATGATGATGAAGGAAGCACATATCATTGCCATTGGTGTAAGAGATGGTTATCGTCGACTTGGCATAGGTGAAGGTTTGCTCATCGAAACCATTGAACTAGCACAGATATTGAATGCTAATGTAGTCACTTTGGAGGTGCGTGCCGCTAATGAAATAGCTCAGGAACTTTATAAAAAGTATGGCTTCCGAGTGGTGGGGAGGCGCCCGAGGTATTATTCAAGCGATGGAGAGGACGCTATAATCATGAGCACGGATAATATTACCTCTATGCCATTTCAAGCATCTTTGCAGCAGTTGAAAAAAGCCCATGCTCAAGGACACCGTTGGATTTTTGCCCAGGTCCGCTAACTATATTTATTCAGGATAGCCTTAAAGGAATCTATAACAAGCCCTAGCTGCTGCCTATCAGCAGCAAAGGTGGAGAGTTTGAAGGACTTTGCCATGCCTGGCTGTGGTCCCCAAATGCCCCTTTCCTTTAATTCTTTATATAGGAAATATCCCCTCTCTCGGACGCGCTTGGAGATTTCGTAGAGCGCAGGGGTGTCAAAATGCAGCAAATCATGCCTGTGCGGTTTTTCGCCTAATTGTGCAAAGCCCAATTTCTCAAGTTCAGCGGAAAACCACTGTGCTTTAGATACCTGCTCATCCCAATGCTGAACTCTTTCTTTCACATAGGGAAAGGAAGCCATGAGTGTTATTAGAGGGACTCCCCTTACGCTACAGCCGAGGAGCTCAATATCTTTCTTGCTATATTTGCCGGATTTCCTCAACACTATCTCTTCCCATTTCTTCTTCATTCCCAATACCCCGGCAGGTCCGGCAGAGGCCATGCTTTTGTGCCCACTGCCAACGATGAAATCAGCCCTTATCTCCTCCATGCTTACAGGCATTCTGCCTACAGCATATGCCCCGTTAAGGATATAAGGAATGTTATATTCTTGGGCGATTTCTCCTAGCCTTCCGGCATCAGGAAGATTTCCATAATTACCGTCTGGATAAGTTAATAGAATTAGCTTGGGGGCATGTTTTTTTATTAGTGGTGCGTATTCGTTAACGTCGACTCTAAATTCCGGATGTCCTGAATGAGGCACCTCGATTACGTGTAACCCCACCCTTTCAGCAGCGACGACCGTTGTATAATGCCTGTTGCCGTCGACAAGAATCGAATCGCCCGGCCTGGCTAGAGAATGCATGACCATGAATTTAGCTTCTCGGGCTCCGTGGGTTATGGTGGCAACTTCACAGCCTAAGAATTGAGGTAGAAGCTCCTGGACAAAGTCTCGGATGGGGGGATTGGTTACATTACACAAACTGCCCTGGCAAAAATCACACACAGAATATCCATCCCCAAATTCCGTTAAGGCCTCCTTGGCAGCATCGGTAAGCATGCCACCCGTCTGTAGAGGCATGAGGTTAATAAGCCCCTTATGTTGCCTTTTCAGGTTAGCGAGTTTTTGTAATGATTTATTTTCTGCTTGCTTTGTCACTTTCTCCTCACACAGGTCGTGACTCTATGGTTACAAATACAGCACCAGCGACCTTTATTTTCTTCTGCTGTCCTTCAACATGTTCTCGCACAGCTTCGGGAATCTGTAGATTAAGGTCAGAGAGATGCCTTATTCCCTTTACCTGATAAGTTAAATTATCTTTGCTACTTTCTATTGCTGCTGCAGCACCCATGGCTATAGCATACATATAATTTATCCCGGTATGTATGCCTGAAGGCGCAACATCGCTATAAATACTGCCATTGGCAACGCAGATCTCGTTGAAACCGGCGGGACCGATTAATCTCTTGCCGGCCTCTTTTTCGACGACTTTCACCTCAATGGACTTGTCTTGCCAGGCCGAAAATTCACATGGGGCAATCTCGTCTTTGTGCTTTCGCGCAGTTTCCTCAATTGCCCTGGCTATTTTCTGCCCTCTGGCGGTCTTCGGGCTGGCTATATAGGTAATGGATTTAGCTATCTCTTCGTCGGAATACTCCGTTACAGAAAACTGGGGATATGCCAGCTTTCTTACATCGTCTATTTTATAAAGAAGCATCCCCAGTCGCTCAATTCCAAAGCCTGCGTTGAACACAGGGTATTTGATGTCGAAATTGGCCAGGGCCACAGGCGAATACATTCCAATGTCCGCTATCTCGAGCCAGTTGCCCTTATGCTTGACGAAGGCCTCTTGCTCCTGCCCGGGGACGAGGCAGCTTGAACGAGCCTTATACTTAACGAAGACCTCTTGCTCTTGCCCGGGGGCATAATACTTGGATGTTGCTATCTTGGTCTCAAATTTGATGTCGGAAAAGCCATATTGCTGCATGATATCCCTGGTAACCGCTCTTCCCGCATCTAAGGACATTTCGGGGTCCATAACCACGATGGATGCTGAGTGGTGAACTCGCAAATGCCGGGCATCTTCTCTCTGTTCGTTGCGATATCTGGGACCCACGGAAAATAAGGCAACTGGAAAGCTGGCTTTATCCTGTAATGCTGCTAAGGTGTGAAACCAGGTAGCCGTCATGTGACTCCTCAGGGTCTTGCTGGAGGGCACTGGCTGTAGTTCTTTCATCTCGGGGAAAACCTTGTCCAGGAGCTCCGTAGCCTGGTAATCAGTGATGCCCAGTCCAGCAATGAGCTCTTCGATAAGATTGTCCGCCTCGATTTCCCCCTTTTTATAACTTCTCAAAATAGTCTGCAATTTTTCAATATCAATTTCCTCTGCTATCTTCTTTAGTTGAGCTATTCTTCTCGCGCTCAGCCCTATATCAGGGCGAGGCAATTCCGCTAAGTAAAAAGCCCTGTCGAGAATAACTCGAGCTTCCGGCCCATACTGCTTGACCACGTCGCTGTCGGGCAGCATTGTGAGATTCTCGGCCTCGTCAAAACCCAGGTTTAGTAGAATCTGGCGAGATTTTTGAATTAATTCCCGTACAAGATGGGGTTTGCCTTTCCTCGTCAGAGAGATTTCAGTGCCTGTAGGGATAAGCTTCGCCGTAGCTATCCAGGCATCGGTAAAGTTGCTTTTTGCCTTAGACTTTATTTCACCGGTATCGAAGGCTGCCATGCTGTGTAAAGTATACCTCAAAGAGGCTATTCTATTCTACGCTCAGCCGCGTAAGCTTCCCTCAATTCTTACTTTGGGAAAAAGGTTACCTCTTCGCCCTGTTTCGGGGGATGGACTTTAATCCTTCAGAATTTTCTCAGTCAAGAAATCCTTCACTACGTCTAAGACTTGCTCTTTTGAACACTCGGCTCTCCACATTCCATCCGGAAAGTTGAAGAGCAACCACTTCCTGTGAGTCCCCTTGCCCACGATGAGAATGAAATTCCCCGTCTTAGGGTCCTGGGAAATTTCTATTAAGCCTTTGTTCTTCAGCCCCCGCATTCGCATTCTGTCTCTAACCCTTATTTCCTCGATTTTCATTTTTGACACCTCCTTCTTGTCCTTATAGCCCTGTGTGGAATGCAGGTCGTTCGGGTCGGCAGCGCTTTCGGCACCTGAACAATTGCCCAGGGAGTAGCTAGATTTCTATTGTTTTTCGCCCTTCTCTTCCGGGGTATCTCCTACCCGCTCCACCTCGATAGTGCATTCTGTGACTAGTGCAGCAATTGCTCCGAGCGCAGCCAGTACCGGAGCTGCCAGGACTGTTACCGCAGTCACACCAACGCCTACTGTCAGCGGGATGTCTATCAGGGGACGCCCCTTATGTATTAAACGGACTCTTCTGATATTTCCTTGATGTATTAGCTCCTTGATTTTCTCGACTACTTGACTGCCATCTACAGTGAACTTCTCGGTTGTCATTGTCCTTAACCTCCTTTCACTCTTAATCCTTACATCCTTGTCTTCAGCCTTTGGCTTTGATGCACCGCGATAAGTATTGCTTCAGCATGTTCAGCGCGGCTTCAGCAGCATCCCGCTTGTTTTCTTTTCGATTTCCCGGAAAGACATGCTTCTGACTCAAGCTTTCACCTTTGGCTGCCAGGCCGAGGTAAAACAAACCCACCGGTTTTTCGGGAGCAGCGCCTGAGGGACCGGCAATCCCGGTATCAGCGACGCATATGTCCACATCCAGGATCTTTCTGCCACCTTGAGCCATTTCCAAAGCTGTTTGCTCACTCACGGCGCCATAATTTTCAATGGTTGCCTTTTTTACCCCGAGCATGGCGATTTTTACTTCGTTGCTGTAAGCCACTACAGAGCCCTTGAAGTAATCCGAGCTGCCGGCGACGTTAGTTATCCTATCAGCTATCCTGCCGCCGGTAGCCGACTCGACAGCACCGATGGTCAAGGACTTTCCGGTTTTGGTTTGGTATTCTCTTAGTAGCCGGGCAATTTCTGCTTGCAGTTCTGCCATTATTCTCTCTTATCTGCTAAGTGCGTTTCAATTTTATTCATTCCACCATCCTCCACCTGAACAGAAAAGTACCTAAGGCAAAGAACACTACGGTATAGCCAAGAACCCAGTAGAAATCTGTGGCAATGCTACTGAAGCCAGCCCCTGTCATGGCATCTCTCGCCGCATCAATAGCATGGGCAAAAGGAAGAGCATTCCCTATGCCATAGAACACGCCTCCTATCGCTTCTATGTCTATCCAGATTCCTCCGAGTAAAGCTACGAGGGTTATTATCACTGAGCCAACGCCCGACGCTTGATTCACGTTAAAAAGCAGTCCCAGAATCATTCCCAGTTCCACACTGCATATCCCCATGACGAGAAGGACGAGAAAAGCGAGGCCTGCATTCCCGGGCATCTCAAGTCCCAGCAAAGCCCCTATGCCAAAGCACACCGCTATTTGAAGGACCACCATGGGGATGTAGGGCAAGGAGTAAGATAAGATAAAATCACGTGGCTTGAGTGGGGCGGTGAGGAGCCTTGACAAAAGTGCGCTTTCCCTGTCCCGGGAGAGCGTCATGGCTGAAAACATTAATAAGAAAGCAAAACCAAAGACCGCTATTCCAGGTACTAACATGGCAGTAGTGAAAAAGTTTTCGCCTCCCATACTCCGGCCCAGAGCCCAGAATATGGCCAGAAATCCTGCGGGAATCCCTATTTCGAGGCCCATGTGCATAGGGTCCCGCAGCATCTCCTTGAAGTTTCTCTTGGCCAATTCCGCGAATCTCATTCTCTTAGCTCTTTTCCAGTAAGATGTAGAAATACATCATCCAAAGTGGGTTGTTTTAGAGACGTGGACTGGATAGCAACTCCCCGGGGGCGCAAATAATCTACTATCTCGTAGAAACTTAATTCTTTAGCTCTGATCTCAATTCCGTCATCTGTTGTTTTTACTTCTGGGTATATCTCCTTTAGGCCCTCAATGACATCCGGGGTTAGGTTCTTTGCCTTGACTACCATAACTTGCATATCGGAGATGCTGTCTTTTAACTCCTGTGGGGTTCCCAGGGCCACTATCTTGCCTTCGTCTATTATCGCTATTCTATCCGCCAGGGCGTCAGCCTCTTCCAGGTAATGGGTCGTAAGCACTATTGTCTTTTTCCCCTTAAGCTCTGCTATATGTTCCCATATACCTCTCCTCGACTGAGGGTCCAGGCCGAGGGTGGGTTCATCCAGGAATAATACCTGGGGGTCAGAAACAAGAGCCATAGCGATGCTGAGCCTCCTTTTCATCCCCCCTGAGAATTTCCTTACTTGCTCTTTTGCCCTCTTAGCCAGGCCTACCATCTCCAGCAGTTCCTCTGACCTCTTTTTCACCTCTTTTGTCGCCAATCCACGTATCCCCCCAATCAAGCTCAGGTTCTCCCAGGCGTTAAGATGCTCCGCTATTGCTGTCTCTTGTGGCGAGACATCTATTATTTGTTTCACTGCCATGGGGTCCTCATGTATATCACGACCCATGACCGTGGCTGTGCCACTGCTCGGTCTGAGCAGGCAGCATAGCATCTTGATAGCAGTTGTTTTACCAGCGCCATTCGGTCCTAGCAGTGAGAATAGCTCCCCTTCCTTAATAGATAAATCTATGCCATCTACTGCTACCAAGTCTCCGAATTTCCTGGAAAGGCTAAATGTTTGAATTGCAAAGCGATTGTCGTTTGTCCCGTAGCTCATAGGTCTCTCTATAACTCTACTTTATCATTTTAGCAGCTTTCCTTGCTATAATTCAGCGGTGGCTGAATTAAGCGACACAATTACCTTTCTGGGTACTGCCGGTGCCAGGTTTGTAGTGGCTCGCCAGTTTTTAGCTTCAGGAGGCGCCTGGCTTAGCCTTGGCGACACTCAAATACTCCTTGACCCCGGTCCTGGTTCCCTGGTTCAAGCTGCCAGGAGAAAACTCGACCCCACGAAACTGGACGCTATTATTTTATCTCACAGACATTTAGACCACAGTGGGGATATCAACATTATGATTGAAGCTATGACCGATGGAGGTACAAAGAGGCGCGGCATGGTCTTTGCTCCCTCCGATGCCCTGGATCAAGACCCTGTTATCTTGTCTTATTTGCGGTCTTTTCCCCAGAGCATAAAGGTCTTAACTGAAGGTGGCTCTTATGTAATTAACGACGTTTCTTTTAAGACCCCCATCAGGCACAAACATCCCGTAGAAACATATGGCTTTATCTTCCAAACGCCACGGCATACCTTCTCCTGGATTATTGATACCAGATATTTTGAAGATTTAGCCAGTCACTATGAAGGCGATTTACTAATTATCAATGTGGTTCGATTGAACCCCGGAGCTCCCATCGACCATCTAGCTCTTCCTGAGGTCAAGAGCATAATTGAGAAACTGAGGCCCAGGATAGCCATACTTACTCATTTTGGCATGACCATGTGGCGGGCTAAACCCTGGGAGTTGGCTGAGAAATTGACTGAGGAGACCGGAATCTCGGTCATTGCCGCCAGAGATGGCATGAAGTTCGACCTGGCGCAATTAGATTGACCTCAAAAAGTCCGCAAGACTTTTTGGGGACCCCGACCAAATTGATTTTAAGCCTAACCGGGTTCCCACGAAAATCGCAAGATTTTCGTGGGTGGAGTTAGAGAGATGATAGGATACAAGCTCTACCATAGTAAGTTCTAACTTACCATCGTCCTTCTGAATAATACAATTCCGGTCACGAATAGGACAACTGCCCAGCCAACAAGCCAGTAAAGATCGGGCATGATAGCTGAGAGAGAGGAGCCGTTGATAACAGCTCGAGAGCCATCTATGGCATGGATAAAGGGAAGGGCTCCAGCAACGCTTTTAACAGCCGAAGGCATACCCTCCACTGAGAACCAGGCCCCGGAGATCATAGCCATGGGAACGATGAAGATCCAGGAAACACCCGCTTGAGACTCGCTTTTGATTAAGCTGCCCACTATCATGCCTATCCCGATAGAGCAAAGCCCGATAAGAAAGAAAATAAGAAAGGCATGCCCCAGATTGCCGACAACGGTCAAGCCCAGCGCCATCCCCACGCCAAGATAAATCAGCGTGGAGACGATGAGCACCGGGATAAAGGGCAAAGAATAACCCAGAATGAAATCCGAGGGTCTTGCCGGGGTAGTAAACATTCGAGCCAGAAAGCCCTTCTCCCTATCACCGGCAATGATCTCCGCCGCTGTGGAAATTAAAATCATGAGCCCGAAGACAGCTATCCCGGGAGCAAAGAAATTGACCGTCTCGTTCTTTATTTTGCTCTCTGTTCCCTTTAGCTCAACATTTAAAGGGGGAGCCATTCCCAGGAATTCAGCCCCAACAGCCTCTATTATAGGTTTTACTTGTAGACCTATCAGCGGGTCTGCTGCCTTGTAGGCTAACTCTAAGTTGACAGTTTGTTGGGCTTGCGTTGCCTCCTCGAATCCTGAGGGAATGAATAAATAAAATGATATTCTGCCGTCCTCCAGTTCCTCTCGGGCCTGAGATTTTTCACTGTATATCGGCTCATTCAGCTCGATAGCCTCTATGCTTCCAAGACATTGTATAAAAGCAGAGGAGGTTTGGGAGTGGTCTTCGTCCACTACGCTCATCGCAATAGGGCTGGCCTGCTCTCCACCGAAGGCAGAGCAAAATACCAGCATAAAGGCAAGGGGCATTCCCAGGAGAAAGCCTAGAAGCACGGGGTTTCTATAAATCTCCCTCAGATTCCTTTTGCCGATTTCCCAGAATTTCATTTCCTTCACCTCCCTTCTAGTCTCTAAGCCTCTTTCCCGTTATCTGGATAAAGACGTCCTCCAGGGTTGGCTGCTCTAAGGCAGCAGAATAAACGGTAACTCCTCGAGAATGGAGATAGTCCACTATCTCTTTGAAGTCTAAGTCCTTGTGGGAAATCCTGAGCCTCCCCTTGACTATCTCCAGTCTGGAGTATTTGCTTCGCAAATCCGCTATGACCTCAGCGGTGAGGTTTTCTGTTGAGACGACCATGCTGCGCATCTCAAGGAGATTTGTCTTTAGCTCTTGAGCCGTACCCAAAGCTACAACCTTTCCTTCGTCGATAATCCCTATTCGCTCGGAGAGGAAATCCGCTTCCTCCATATAATGGGTAGTGAGAAGAATGGTCTTCTTTCCTTTAAGCTCAGCTATATATTCCCAGATGGCTCTTCTTGCCTGGGGGTCAAGGCCTAAGGTAGGTTCGTCTAGAAATAATACCTGGGGGTCAGAAACAAGAGCCATAGCGATGCTGAGCCTGCGTTTCATCCCTCCGGAAAACTTCCGCACTTGGTCTTTAGACCTTTCCATAAGCCCCATCGTCTCCAGTAGTTCCTTCGAACGTCCTTTTACTTCGTCAGAGCTCAGGCCATGGACCTTGCCAATCAGAGCCAGGTTTTCCCAGCAGTTAAGGCGCTCAGAGAGAATGGTATCTTGTGGCGATACCCCGATGAGCTTTTTAACCGCAAATGGTGTTTTAACTACGTCATAGCCCAATACAGAAGCTGTCCCTTTGGTTGGCTTTAAGAGGCAACACAACATTCTGATGGTGGTAGTCTTTCCCGCCCCGTTAGGGCCGAGGAGGGAGAAAAGCTCGCCCTTCTTTATCTCCAAATCAACGCCGTTTACTGCTACTAAGCCATTAAACCTCTTGGTGAGCTTAAAGGTTTGTACTGCGTTCATTTCTTCACCCCCCTCTTTATAAATAATACTATACTTAATGTTCTGGGAACAATGGCATCTAATGGTGGAAAGATTGACTTCAGCAGCAAAAATGAGAGCTTCCTGGCAACGACATATTTTCCCGGAGGGTTTCCCCTTAAGTATCGTCTGCGCTGGAGCGTTTCACTTCCGTGTTCGGGATGGGAACGGGTGGTTCCATTCCGCTAAAGTCACCAGAAAGCTCTCTAGTTCAGTATAGCCTATTCCAGAAAGAATATGCAAGTTTGTGGGAGAGAGCGTTTCACAATCACTTATCAACTCTGAATCCTTCGCTTCTTGTCACTCTGCCCCTGAACGAAGGGGAACGGAAGAATCTTATTGACGAACCCAAATAAGTATTTGTATAATGCTGGCGGTATTTCAGAATGGCGCAGAGCAGTCCCGGCAGAGAAGGAAGTAGCACGTCCGGTAATAGGCTTCTTTTCGTGTTGAGGGTCCTGGATACCGAAAATCGGCTGCTCGAACGCGCTGACCAGAAGGCAATATCACTGCTTGCTGCTCTCGGTGTTTTTATGGTCTTCTTTATCGTCTACTACCGCCTCGTCCCGATTAACTTGTTCACTGTTATACTGCTCTCGATATACTTCGTTTTTTCTTTAATGGCTATAGTGAGCTTTATCCTGACAGTACGCCCCAGGATTCACCTGGTCGAGGGGGAAACAGGAGACACGGATAAGGCAGCCGAATGTGAGCCGGCCTTCTTCATGGGAATCTGCAAATTCCCGACCTTGCCTGCTTACAGACAGGCTCTCCAGGACATGATAAAAGATGAAGCGTCGATTATTGATATCTACACTAGGCAGCTCTTTGGCCTGGCTCGGGTCAATGCAGCGAAGTATAGAAATATCCAGCGTGCTGTCCTGTTTATCATTATCGCACTGGCGACGGAATTAGCTCTTGTGGCTTACCTGTTTATCTATTATTACGGCCAGGGGGCAAACATGCTGCCACCGATTGGTGGCTAGGATTTGGAATTTTTTCGACAAGGCTTGCTCTCAAAGATTAGTGTCTCCCCCCCCTTACAATAAGACCTTTCTTAAAGTCTCCCCCTTAAAATAAGGGGGACAAAGGGGGTTATTTCCAGCACCAGGGTGCTGGTTGCTCAGCATCAATTGCATTCTCTTCATAACTCCCCCACCTGCCAAAGAATTTGTTCGGCGGGCAGGCCTTTCCCCCTCTTATCTTAAGAGGGGGAATCTTGGAAGAACTTATTTGCTGCGTTCCTGTGGTATAATGTTTTCAAAATCTCATAGAGAGGAGGTTTGTTGTCATGGATTGGGGTATGCAAAACCGTTTGGCGCAATTAATTCAGGCGGATGGTCGCTGTTTATTTCTACCCGTGGACCATGGGTATTTTCAGGGTCCTGTCAAAAAATTGGAGAACCCGCGTAAAACTCTCGAACCCCTTCTTCCTTACACCGATGCGATTTTCATTACCAGGGGAGTTTTAAGGTCATCGGTAGACCCTGATAAGACAAAACCAATTATCCTTAGAGTATCCGGCGGCACCAGCATATTGGGAAAGGACCTGGCTCACGAGGGGATAGCTGCCTCTATGGAGGAAGCCATCCGACTCAATGTGTGCGCCGTGGGCATCTCCATTTTCGTCGGGACCGATTATGAGCATGATTCCTTGCTGAATCTGGCCAGGCTTGTTGATGAAGGAGAAAGGTATGGCATCCCGGTAATGGCGGTTACCGCTGTGGGCAGAGAACTGAAGAAGCGTGATGCCCGCTATCTTGCTCTGTCCAGCCGTATTGCTGCTGAGCTGGGCGCTCGACTGGTAAAGACCTACTACTGTGAAAAATTCGAGAGGGTTACAAAGGGCTGCCCCGTTCCGATAGTCATTGCCGGTGGGCCCAAAGTAAATACAGGATACGAAGTACTTCAATTTGTTTATGACGGCATCCAGAAAGGTGCCATAGGTGTGAATCTGGGGAGAAACATCTGGCAAAATGAGCACCCCGTAGCCATGATAAAAGCCCTGCGCGCCATTATCCATGAGAACGCTACTCCTGAGCAGGCCCAGGAACTATACGATAGCGTAAAGAGCGGGCAGTAATAATGGTGACTCCTGTGCTAAACAAAGCCAGCTTCTTTGCTGTGGACGGCGGAGAAGCTGGTCTTATTTCAACCAGCCGAAATCTAAGGAGGTGATTAAATTGAAAAAGTTGAATGTCGCCGCTGTCCTGATGTGCATCATTGGAGCTTTTGGTGTATTTCAATTCGTCTGGGGAGTTGCAGCCACCGAAAGCTTCACTCAAATGTGGGCAGAAATGATGGGAACGACTGTCAGCGGGTCAGCAGTCCTGACGCTGGCGGTCAAGTTCTATGCAGTATATCACTTTATTGCTTTGGCATTGTTAGCCGTGATTGCCGTGATTCCACTCAGGAGAGCAGAGAAGTGGGCCTGGTTCTCAATCCTGGTTTTCGGTGGAATCGGTCTGGGCTTTGGCATCGCCCTGTGGGCTCCGTATTTCCCCGTCATGTATGTTCTCTTTGCGATGTGGATAGCGGCGTTGGCGCTTTCCGCCAGGCCATGCCTTGGAAAGAAATAATGAATGCTGTGGAACGCTAAAAGAAAGGAGGAGAAGTGATGAAAGTAATGGTGCGGACCATTATGAAAGCAGTCCCTGGCAAAATGGCAGAGGCGATGGAGCTTGAAAAAAAGCACATGGCTATCGCGAATCGTGTATTAGGGGTATCTGGAAGGTTGTACCGCCCCCTTAGTGGTGGAGGCGACACCATGAATACCATCATTGTCGAGGGCGAGTTCGATAGCCTCGCTGCATTTGAAGCCCACCCCCAGAAGATGGGCGCTGACCCAGAGATGCAGGCGCTCATGCCGAAGTATGAGAAGGTCATCGAGAGCATGGAAGTCGAATTTTACATGCCAATGCCATAGCAGTGCGGCTAAGGGAGTTCAGTCTCAATGTCAACTGGTCACCTTGATAAGGCAAGGGGCGGTGTTAGCTTATTCTATTTAGGGAGGTGATGCTTATGCTAAACTGGAGCCAGCTTCCTCGCTACGGGTGGTGGAGGGGTTGGTTCGTTCCATTTTAACAGCCCGATAAATTTAATAAAAAGGAGAGTACAATGAAAGTATTAATGCGCACCACTGTAAAAGTCGTTCCTGGAAAGATGGCAGAGTATATGGAGGTTGACAAAAAGGGCGAAGCTATCGCAATTCGGGCAGGAGGGTCTCCCTGGAAGCGCTACGGCTGCCTTAGTGGCGACTCTGCGCACACCCTCGTTTATGACACCGAGTTTGATAGCCTGGCGGCAATGGAAGCCTTTTTGGAGAAGATGTTTGCAGATCCGGAGAGGCAGCAGCTCATTGCGAAGTCAGACGCATGCATCGTGAGTCACGAGAACGAATTGTTAATGCCAATGCAATAGGAGCAGCTAAGGTGGTCAATCATGACGCCATGTGGTCGTCCTCTTGCCCTTCGGTCGGCCGAAACCAGTTAGGCGAAACGGTGGCAAAAAGGAAAAGGAGGTGAATAGATTATGGAAATCTTGAGATGGAAGACAAGAATTGCGGTGCTGTGGGTCTTCATGGCGGTGGCTATGTCAGCCCACGCTGTGTTGTCCTTTATGGAGCCAGGCGCCGTAGCAGAGGTAGAGGGGATGCAGTTGAGCGCAGGGATGCTTCTGTTTATGGCTCTATTCTGGTGGGTACCACTGGTGATGGCTGTCCTATCCCTGACCTTGAAGGACTCGGCAAACCGCTGGGTAAACTTCGTTCTGGGCATAGTCTTTACGATTCTTAACATCGTTCATTTGACCGAGCATCTGGCAGAGCCATCTGCTCACCTGATACTGCTTATTGGTTCAACAGTTGTGGTTACAGGACTGATTGCCTGGTTCGCTTGGAAGTGGCCCAAACAGCAAACATGAGCCATTGACGAACGAAAAGCATAGCGGATAAGTGATTCGCAGGTTCGGTACATGCGGTGCCGCCGCATCGCCTGACAGGGGCTTCGCACTCCGTAAAGCGTAGGCACGCTGTAACAAATTTAAAAAAGGAAGGGCTCGCAATGACACCCCTTCTGTATTTGCGAGTCCCGATTTGTCGGGACGAAACAATCTTCTCCCTCCTGTCTTTGCGAGGAGCCGAAGGCGACGAAGCAATCTCGGTGGAGGGGGGGGGTGATATGTGCATAGATGTAATGGCAGAATTTATCCCCGCCTTATGGTCTGCTGAGAGGAAACTACCATGCGCGTAGCTATGTATTACAGTAATCAAGATATACGGCTGGAGGAAATGCCTGTGCCGAAGATTGGCCCCGGCGAGGTACTGATGCGGGTGGAGGCCAGCGGCATCTGTGGCACCGATTTGCTGGAATGGTATCGCCTGCACAAAGCGCCTTTAGTCCTGGGCCACGAAGTTGCCGGCGTGGTTGCTGCTGTCGGGGAGGGGGTGGAACGTCATAAAGTGGGTGATCGGATTTGTGCCGCTCATCATGTTCCCTGTAACACGTGCCATTACTGTCTCAGCGGGCACCACACCGTTTGCGATACCTTGCGTCAGACGAACTTCGACCCCGGTGGCTTTGCTGAATATGTGCGGCTGCCAAGCATCAATGTCGACCAGGGCATATTTCCCTTACCTGACGAAGTATCTTTTGAGGAGGCGACCTTTGTTGAGCCGCTGGCTTGCGTCCTGCGCGGGCAAAGGTTAGCCCAGCTACAGCCGGGGCAAAGTGTCCTCGTTATCGGCAGCGGCGTTGCCGGGCTGCTCCATATACAACTGGCCCGGACTTCAGGTGCCGGTTATATTATGGCGACGGACATCGTTGATTATCGCCTGGAGGCAGCGCGAAAATTTGGAGCCGATGTTGCCATTCAGGCTGAGGAATATACTCCGGCCTATCTACGTCGGGCAGTCGGTGATCGTCTCGCTGACTTGGTAGTGATATGCAGCGGGGCGACATCAGCTATCGCTCAGGCACTGGAGTCGGTGGAGCGGGGAGGCACTGTTCTCTTCTTTGCCCCCACAGAGCCGGGCGTTAGCGTTCCGATATCGGTGAACGACCTGTTCTGGCGTAATGAGGTAACGCTTACCAGCTCCTATGGTGGCAGCCCTGGGGATTATGCCGCGGCGCTGGAACTGATACAGGCTGGCAAGATACGTGTGCGGGAGATGATTACCCACCGGCTGGGGCTGGCGGAGACAGGCCTGGGATTTCAGCTTGTCGCCCGGGCTCAAGACTCTCTGAAAGTGATTATCGAGCCGCAGAGGTAACCGCATAAAATTTCTTATAATTCCCCCTCCCCTGGCGAGGCTGCTCAAGAGATGTAGTTGCCCAATTCATTGGGCTCCTTCCTGGCGAGGCTCCTTCTCTTTGTCATTGCGAGTCCCGATTTATCGGGACGTGGCAATCTCGCAGTGAACAGGAGAACCATCCTTTCTTCCCCTCTTAAGATAAGAGGGGGTAGGGGAGTTATAGTAAATCTCCCGTCGTAACCCCCCTTAATCCCCCCTTATCCTAAGGGGGGATAGTTCACAAGAGCTTCCTCAAAAATTCCCCTCTTAAGATAAGAGGGGCTAGGCCTGCCCGCCGAACAAATTCTTTGGCAGGCGGGGGAGTTATGAAAAAGAGAGGGTACGCCGACCGCTGTTGATGGGCTTGACAAATACCTGCCCGGGGTGTATCTTCAATGTAGATACTGTGAATGGAGGCTTGATATGAGAGCACGTGTCCAGAAATGGGGCAATAGCCTTGCCTTGCGCATCCCCAAATCTTTCGCTGCTGAAGTAGGGCTGCAGAAAGAAGCATCTGTTGAGATATCGCTGGCGGATGGGGGACTCGTTATCAGACCCGTAGCTGAACCGAAGCTGACCTTGAAACAACTTCTAGCAAGGGTGACAAAACAAAACTTGCATCACGAGGTTGATACCGGTCCTGCCGTAGGGAAGGAAGCATGGTAAATCCCCGCGCCTATATCCCTCGATGTGGGGATGTGGTGTGGATAACCCTGAATCCGCAAGCGGGCCACGAAGAAGCGGGACGTCGTCCCGCCGTAGTAATCTCACCGCAAAGCTACAACGGTAAGGTGGGGCTCGCTATCTTCTGTCCTATCACCGGTCAAATCAAGGGTTATCCATTCGAAGTTCTTATTCCAGCAGGGTTACCGGTAGCGGGGGCAATCCTATCTGATCAGCTCAAGAGTTTAGATTGGGGCGCTCGAAATGCAGAATTGATATGCACCTTGCCCGCCGAGACTATCTCGGAGGTGCTCCAGAAGCTGGCAACGTTGTTGTCACAATAAGAAAAACCTCCCCTTTTTTGTCATTGCGAGGAGCCCCGATTTATCGGGGCGACGTGGCAATCTCACTGGCTCAATTCCAAATACAATTGTAGTGCGACCCTTCAGGGTCGTGCAGCACGAGGCTAAAGCCTCGCACTACATTTTTGCATGACAGCCTTCCTTTCTTGTCATAGGGGGAAGAGCATGAGGGAAGCCGAGATGATTCGTTTTGCAAAAATGGCTATTTTTCCGGGAGTTCAGCAGGCCTTTTTCATACGTAAGGCGACTACCTCCGGAAGATTCAGTTGTTAAAGTACGTACGATTCGTTTCGTCGGTTCGCCCTTTATATTTGCGAGCCGTGAGGGCTGGCGGACTGACGCATGAAGGCAAATGACAGACGACCACAAGTAGTCAGGAGTCAGTAGAACTCGTAGCTCGCTACCTCGTAACTCCCCCTAGCCCCCTCTTATCCTAAGAGGGGGAAACTGGTGACTCCCTCTAGCTCCCTCTTACCCCTTCGGCAAGCTCAGGGCAGGCTCTAAGAGGGAGAACAGCCAAGAATCTCCAGAGATTCTTCATTGCGCTCCGCTTCATTCAGAATGACACGGGGGGTCGAATGAAGGCTATTTCAGGGTCAACGCCTTCCAGATTCGTAATGTTCCACAGCTGGCATGTTTCGGCAGGGCTCAGGGTACCGGAATAGAAGCCATGTTTGCAGGCATTCCGGTTGCCTTTCTGGCCACCGCGCTTCCTTCTAATCTGTGTTTGGTTTGCAGTCAGGTTTTGAGAAACCTCACCCGCGGGATTTGATTTATCAGGGTAACACACGAGTTCCAAGCAGAGATTAACACGAATTCTTCATTCGAACAAGGGGAAAATGTCACTTCTTCCCCGAATGGAGATTAGAGACTGGAGATTGGAGGCTGTCTGCCGTCGGTTGACGGGTAGCGACTGATTACCGACTCCTGTCTCCTGACTACTGTCTACTAGTTTCCTAAAAGTGATTATCGAGCCGCAGAGGTAGATAGCGGCTGTGGGAACACCTTTCTACTATTGAGTTACCGGCTCAATAAAAGTAAAATAATGGGTAATGGCGGCGGATCTCTTAACAATCAGACAAGCCAGTGAATGGGCAACTCAGTATTTGCACAGAAACGTCACGCCCTCAAACATCTCCTACCTGATTCAGTACGGTAGAATCGAAAAACTTACAGACAATGGAAATACTCTAATTAGCAAGGAAGACTTAATCAGCTACTACGAATCCTACGTTGGCAAAAGAGAGACCAAGTGGATCAGTATATTAGGTGAAGACTTAAATTGGGCTTTGTCTTTTGACTATCTGAAGGAGTCTGAAAGAACGAAGCATGTCCATAGATTACATCCCTATAAGGGAAAGTTTATACCTCAATTAGTAGAGTACTTCTTAGATAGCCACACTGATGACTTCAAGAAAGGGGTCTACTTTCAGAAGGGTGGCATTATCCTTGACCCATTTTGCGGGAGCGGTACCACTCTAGTCCAGGCAAATGAACTCAGCATGCATGCAATAGGTGTTGATGTCTCAGCCTTCAATGCACTGATAAGTAACGCGAAGATTGCCAAATATAACTTAGCTGAATTGTATAGTGAAATACGCAGAATTACTTCATCTTTGACACAATTTACCTCTGGTTCAAACACACGAGAATTTGAAAGCAAGCTATTAGAGTTCTTAGCAGACTTTAATAAGAGATATTTTCCATCTCCCGAATTCAAAATTAAAGTCAGGACAGGACAGATTGAAGAAGACGAGTATGGCCAAGCTAAATCGAAGGAGTTCGAACAAATATATAAGGCACTCCTCGATATATACGGAATTGAACTTAAGCAAGAGAAGGTTGGCGGCAACTTCTTGGATAAATGGTATATAAAACCCATAAGGCAAGAAATAGACCTAGTATGTTCTTTGATTGAGCAAGTTCAAGACACTAATACTAGAAATGCGTTGACGATTATCCTCAGCCGTACGATTCGTTCTTGTCGAGCCACAACACATTTTGACTTAGCCACACTAAAAGAGCCAGTGCTAGCTACATACTATTGTCATAAGCACGGTAAAATATGTAAGCCTCTCTTCTCTATTCTAAATTGGTGGCTGAGATACAGCCAGGACACCATTAGTAGATTATCACAGTTTGATAAATTGCGGACTGAGACTAACCAAATTTGCCTAACAGGTGATTCAAGAACTATAGATGTTATCAAGGAACTGAGAGCGTACTATCCGGCTCTCGCCAAAGTTGCCAGTAACCAAAAAATTAAAGGTATATTTTCAAGTCCCCCCTACGTAGGCTTAATAGACTATCACGACCAACATGCCTATGCTTATGACCTATTTCACTTCGAAAGAAAGGACCAATTAGAAATAGGCAAATTATCAAATGGGCAAGGCCCAGAAGCGAGGAAATTATATATTCAATCAATTTCAGAGGTCCTAAACAACTGCAGACCATTTTTGGTTGATGATTTTGATGTTTTTTTAGTTGCAAATGATAAATATAACCTCTATCCACTCGTCGCAGAAAAGTCTGGAATGCGGATCACTAAACAATATAAGCGTCCTGTACTTAATAGAACTGAAAGGGATAAAGGCGCGTATTCAGAGACTATATTTCACATGAAAGCGAAATAAAAATGGGACTTTCAAAAGAACAAACCTCCAACGTTGAAAGGGCTCTGAAAAGTAGCCTGAGGCATAAGTTCCAAAACTACAACCCGGAGCCTGCTTCAATGCCTTTCCACACGAGATTACTTGGCAAGGATCGTTTAGCATTGTATTCCTTCATCCATTCCCTAAACACTAATTTTGGTACTGCCATCTTCGAACCTGTAGCTGAGGCAATAGCAAAGGATAGATTCAGAACCGCTAAAACACATACTAAAGCTGGCGAATTTATATCCGAGAAAGCACTCTTTGAGATCCAAAGAGTAATGAATAATTTAGAAACTGCAGTCTCAGCGCCAAACAAAATTGAGGAAATTGAGGCTATTCGACAAGTTTGCCAGACTGGCCCAAAGCGAAAAGTTAAACCTGCGCGAGTAGACTTACTTCTTGAAACCTACACAGATGAATTGTATCTGTTTGATCTGAAAACCGCCAAGCCAAATGTAGGAGAGTTTAAAGGGTTCAAGAGGACCCTATTGGAATGGGTTGCTACTACCCTAATATCAAATCCGAACACTAGAGTAAACACCGCCATTGCCATTCCTTATAATCCATATGAACCACAACCATATAACAGGTGGACAATGCGCGGCATGCTAGACTTAGAGCATGAATTGAAAGTGGGGGATGAGTTTTGGGACTTTGTTGGTGGTAAAGGCTGTTATAGGGATTTATTGGACTGTTTTGAACGGGTAGGCATCGAGTTGAGGGACGAAATTGATAAGTATTTTGCAAGGTTTAAAACTCAGAGCTGAAAAGACTGTAAATAACTTTTAACGTATTGCGCTAGTATCTGTACAAAATCACGATCTGGCTATTGACTACCGACTCCTGACTACTGACTCCTGTCTACTGGTTTCCTAAAAGTGATTATCGAGCCGCAGAAGTAGATAGCGGCTGCTATCTAAGCAGCGGGGCCTTGGTTCGAATCCTGACAACCCTGCTAGGCCGAGGTGGTGGAATGGTAGACGCGGCGGACTTAAAATCCTTGACTCCTAGATTAACCAGATACGGTGGACCACGCCGGACCACACAATCGTAGTGGTAAAGTTAGACGTCAGCGTCACGATGGCAAAAACGTCAAAACTAGGAAGGAGAGCGGTATGTCCTTGGGTGCGTCCTTGGAAGTGGCAAGCCTAGAAAGGAGCTGTTAAATGAACCAAGTCATTCCTATAAATGCTTTTCCCCCGTTCATGCCTCGTCTTATCTCAGCGACTACGTCAGCGAGCGTTCCGGCCTGTTGCAATAATGTCAACCCCAATTTTCTGCATACAAAGTAGGCTGCGAGGCTCTCGGTGAGAGATAGAAGCTGAAGCCTGGGTAATTCGACGTCGAATTTATGTTTCGCTCTGCCATAGACAATCTTGTTAGCTGAGTCAATCAGCTCATATGTGTCCGAATCGAATTCTTCAGGATATGTGTAGATTGCTTTACCAAGTGTAGCTCTTGGGTGTATCTTCAGACCCTTAACATCGAACAGGTTCTTAACACATTCGTGAATATGAGCGCAGGCATTTTCGGCTATGTCCCGGCTGAAACATGAAGGGCACGAGGTCATCCCAAACGGCATGTAAACGTATTTCATTGGTCGGTAGATGGCATCATATTTCAGAAGCTGGAAGAACCCGTATGTGTTTGGTTTAGCCTTAAAATTGAATCGTAAGCCATATCCACCCGGACCTAGGGAGTAGTCCATATCCAACAGCTTGTACACCCATGGTGCTCGTTTGGAAGCCTCCGGTACATTGAGATGTCTCGCAAAGTCCAGCAGCACTCCGATGTCGAAGGGCAGATTGCCTTTTCGATATAGTTCCCTTATTTTGCCATCAACCGCGTCGATGCCGCTCACTTCTGCCAAAACTTCCATTGGTTCAATCTTGTCAGCGTCTATAGTCCAGTCACAATTTTGCATTATCTTCCTCCTTATTAGCTGGTCTGCTCTAATACGATTTCCTTCCATATTGGCAGAAGCCTGTAACCGTAAGCGTCATTATAAAAAAGCGGATGTGTTATGCCTCTTAAACCGTGATTCCGTAGTTGAGCACCAAGTGACGAAAGGGAGCCTCCCACTTCCTGACCACTTTTACCTACTATCCGCAACTGCTCCTCCCAACTCTTTTCATCATTTCCTGCAATAACACCTAGAATCTCTTGAGCGCTTAAACTCAAATCATGCCAGACTGGTAAAACTCTTTGTCTTGTCCACTCTTGACTTGATAAACTGTCCTGGGTGTTCTTATTGGCCTCCCCTAATTCCTTGAGTTTGCCCAAAATCGGGCCCAGTTCTCCTATGTCACTTTCAATAGTAATAGTAATCTTTGTCACTTTATCCTCCTTGACTTAATAGTTAAGTGTTATTTATTCGCTTATATTAATATAGCATAAGTGTTTGGAACTGTCAAGTCCAAGAGAATTAAGCGTTTTATGGGGTTCTACCATTCACCTGTCTTAAGTGCAGCCCCATAGTGTCTCATTTAATCTCGGCGGAGGGAGAGAGTCGAAACTCCATCTCTATTTATAGCTTCAGTTTATGGCTATACCCGCCATCGATATCAAAAAATTTAAGGCTGCGAGACAGATTGGAGGCTGCAAACTGTCTACTGACTACTGATTACCGACTCCTGACTACTAGTTTCCCAAACGTGATTATCGAGCCGCAGAGGTAGATAGCGCCTGCTTTCCAAGCAGGCGAGAATATCCGGTAACAATCTGGCTTTTTGTTAATATTTTATGCATAGTTCTAAAAAATAGAATTGATTCCCTATTTACCTCCAAAGGTATGCCAATGAAAAAATACAATTTTTTTCATTGAGGTTTTGGAGAATAGTGTTATAATTGCATATAGTCCTTCCGAGGGGGGGAAGTGAACGCAGAGCTTAATGCCACAGATGAATTCTACTTCCAGTGGCATATTACGGAGCGATGTAATAAGCATTGCCGCCACTGTTACCAGAATGGCCATCCTGCGGAGGATTTAGCCTTGGTCAAGCTTGGGCTAGTTCTTGACCGTATGGAGGAAGCGCTGGTTAAGTGGGATAGACAAGGCTCCCTCTCCTTCACCGGGGGAGAGCCTTTTATTCGTCGGACAGAACTTTTCGCCCTGATGAATCGAGTTGACCAGATACCCAGTTTTGCTTATTATGACGTCCTGACTAACGGCTCGCTTATCTCAGGTGATGTTGCCGCTGCTCTAAAAAACCAGCGCAAGCTGCGCCGAGTGCAGGTTTCTTTGGAGGGATCAGCACCAGCAATTAATGATGCTATTCGGGGTGATGGCAGCTACCGAGAAACGTTAGATGCCATTCGAGAAATGAAGCGACGTGGTCTTACTATCAGCGTCATGACCACTATAAGCCGATTTAATTACCAAGACATTCCTGCGCTCATTGAGGTTTTGAATGACGAGGGCGTAGATACCTTTGCTATGGAACGGCTGATCCCTGAAGGAAGGGGTGAATCATTCCGAGATCAACTCCTTTCTTCCGAAGAACTCAAGAAGCTTTATGAAAGCATCTATGAGATAGCTCTGCAAAAGAGGGGTACTCGTATACTAATGTATCGTCCTGTGTTCAATTTGGTTGCTCCTGATGATTCGAGTGTAGGGGCACTGTGTTCGGTGGGCAATAATGCATTGACAATAATGCCTGACGGCACGGTATACCCCTGCCGCCGACTGCCCATTCCAATCGGTAACATTTTGACTGATGGCTTGTTTTCCATCTGGTATGATTCAGAAGTACTATGGAAAATTAGAGATCCAAAGAATATTCAAGGTAAGTGCAACAACTGCGATCTGCTAGCAAATTGTAGAGGTTGCCGGGCTATGGCGTATTTTTGCTCGGGAGATTATATGGCAGAGGATCCACAATGCTGGCGCTGAAATCCGGCGTAGTTCTAGCACTAGAACCTGGGATAGTGCTGCATTCTCTGCCAGACCAGGACTGGTTCTATGCGTTCAGCGTTATAACTGGTGATCAATTCCGACTTAACCGGACATCCTTCTGGGTACTAACAAATATCAGTACTGGCACTGACTGGACTCGTCTAAGAGACGATTTTTTTAAGACTTTTAAAGTGTCTTCGGAGCAAGGAGAGGAGGATCTACGAAAGCTTATGAACGAGTTCTACAAGCAAAAAATCATAAGGAGGGAAGGGAATGAAAAAAATAAACTATGAGCGCCCCATCCTAGTTAAAGAAAGGAAAATGATATTCCCAATCCAGATAATCGAAGCAAAGGGCAAACGACTGGTGTGCAAGCAATGCTCTTCCTGTCATGGATGCAGGTGATGGTCTTGATTTGCCACATTTTTAGAGACACTGAATTGAAATGTATTATCGAGCATTAATAGGTAGTGGACTATGACTCAAGAGTATTCTCTTACAGATATGGTTAAGAAAATCAAGGGCTACTATAGAACCCAAGGTTATGAACCGCAGGACTACACTCCCCGATTATATAATGTTAGGTTACCGATTGATTGCATAAAATGGAAGTCACAAGAAACCGAGGAGAAAGTAATAGATGAAGAAATTGTTATAGATATTATTACCGAGTCTCATATTAGCAAAGATACTTATATGCCTGATAAGGAATTTCAGGGATGCAAGGTACTAAATGCATCATCAGTCAAGTTTTTCCAATATTATTTACCTCGGGCTAAAATATACTGGGCTTACGGATACTACATAAATAAAGATGATGAGGATTTTAAGGGATTCAAGCAAGCATGCATTCATAATGGCATTGGCTTGTTAGAAGTGAGCGACAATGATGATATAAATGTCGAGCTTGAGGCGATTCCGCTTTATAAGATTCTAAATAGTCGGTTAGAAGAAGGCATCAGAGCTGCCAGAGGTAAAAAAGGATCCATTATTGCGGCTTCGGGTATAATTGCCGAACATGAGGATGAATATATACAGTATTTAGTATATTTTGGAGAACCCCGTTTTACGCGCCGTGCGGTCACTGAACGAGAGGACGACTCAAGTCGTTTTCTAAGCATGCTGCTAGTAAACAAGCTAGCTGATGTCAAAAAGATCGCTTATGTTGAAGATCTCAGAAATTTCACCAGTAATTACCGGTATCTCAAAGATAGTGATCACCTAATTGCTTTCAATCTCATCAATGATCTATGGAAGAAGCGGTTTGATATTGAATATCCAGACATACAGAGGGATTTCGAAGTGGTTTTACGTCTAAGTCCCAAGTATCGAGACCACTTTCTCCACCAATTTCAAGTATTCATTTTAGGGGTAATTATCATTGATGCCCTTTACGATGAGGATTGGGTTAAAGAATTCGAGCATATTTCAGGTTCAAAGATTGAGGACGCATGGCTTGCATGCTCAGCCTATCACGATTATAACTTTCCTGTCCAGCAATGGGACGATTGGATGACAAGATTTCTTACCCGTAATTTTCACTCCGATGGTCTATCTGGTGACCGACATATCAACCAAGAAGAATTGAAGGGGCAGATTGTGCAACTCAATTTGGCGGAAATTGTCATCCGCGATGAGTTTATGGACAAACTTAAGAAGCTAGGTGAAGGTTTAGGTTGCAACATTGATGATTGTTTCCAGAGGTTCTTTTTAAGACGTATTGCAATTGATAAAAATCATGCCATATTAGGTGCATTTACCTTTTTAGAAAAGTTTCAGGAATGCAAATATCTATCCAGTTACGCAGTCAACGCGGCTGCCACTAGCATTATGTTACATGATGATTCAAATTGGCTATGTTTTCGAGGGGATCAAAAAGCACTTTGCGAATGCTGCCGAAAGGATAAACTTAGCATCGAAGAATTGGAGCTATGTAAGAGAAAAATATTTACTCGCCTTTCGCTTGATTCGATGCCATTGACATTCCTCTTGGCTTTCTGTGATGTAGCACAAGAATGGGGTAGACAAGGACGAGGATATGATATTGATGAGCCAAGACTGGATAATTTGGAGGCCAATGCTCACAGGATTCACGTACATATTTCCGTATCTAATCACACAAGCTGCAAACGTAAAGAGGAAGAAGTAGTGAGGTTGGGGCATTTTTTGAAAGATGCTAGATTTGAAATACGAGTAAGCTCACGTGACCAGCTGCGAGACAACACGATGAAAATGAGCGGTAATTAGCCATAGTCTGTTGAGTATCTCATGAAACAAACATTAACTCCGCAAGACCTTTCCCTGATGGTCACCCAGGCTATTACTGGGCTAGCGCGTTTTCTTTACTCCGGCTTGGAACAAAGACTTGAGCCAGTCCGGTTAGCCAGGGTAGGCTATGTTTTGTTGAAAAGTGGTTGCTCTGTCGAAGGGAGCTTCCCGGGAGATGAACTCGCTTCTTACTTGATATCAGCGCAGCGTGGAGATGGCGGATGGACTGACATAGAAGAAACTTTGTGGAGCCTTGGGTATCTCACCGCTTTCGGTGAAAGGTATGACAAAGAGATAGGCAACGGTCAAAAATGGTTGGAGTCAGTTCAATTACCTTGCGGAGCTTGGGGAAAAAGTAGTCGAGACCAACCACGCATTCCGATAACCGCTCTGGCTGCTACCCTTGCACCAGAAATTGTCAGTAACGCAAGCTTGGAGTGGTTAGAGCAACAATGGGAAGCGGAGCTGAGTGATTCTACGCAACTTACATACAAAGGAGCTTTCTTCTTGCTCGCTTACGCACATAGCCAGGCTTCTTTCAGCAACAATCTGGTGAAACGTACAATCGCATACTTAAACAGTGAACAAGAGGAAGAAGGTGGCTTTGGCCCTTGGAGAGGACATCCGGTGGGTGGTGACCCATGGAGTACAGGGGTAGTACTCTGGGGACTATCAAGAGTTAGAGAACTGGTCCCTAATCGAATTATTGAACGAGCCTCATCTTGGCTCAAGTCCAAGCAGCTTACCAACGGCTTATGGCCATATCACTATCTAGATGACGGAGCAGCAATGGCACTTATTGGAATATCAAGCGTCTTGCTTGTTTCGAGGGGGCAGTAGGATGTGTGGAATTGTAGGAATATGGAATCAAACAGATGAAGAAGTAGTCAAGAAGATGGCTCAGAGTGTTGCTCACCGCGGTCCAGATGGGGCTGACTGGCTGATAATAGGTAACAGTAGTTTAGGTGCATCGCGCTTGGCCATTAAGGGTGATCTAGGTGCTTCTGCTATTTTTTGTGATGCGGAGTCTAACGTAGTAGTCATGCTAAACGGTGAGATCTACAACATTGAGGCTATTCGTGCAGATCTAGCCACAGCCGGATGTAAATTTCACACAGACCTAGAGTCCGAGGTTATATCAGAGCTATATAAACGCGATGGGCTAGATTTCGCCGCACAGTTAAAAGGCATGTTTGCCATAGCAATCTTAGATGGTAACCAATTGATCTTAGCCCGTGACCGCTTTGGTATAAAACCTCTTTACTACGCAAAAATAGGTCAAAGAGTGTTATTTGGCTCAGAAATCAAAGCCATTCTGGCTCATCCAGAATTTAAAGCCAAGCTTTATCTTCCTGCTGTGGAAGAGACCAATATCTTCGGGTACATATACTCCCCTGACAGGACATTGTTTGATGGAATCAAACAAGTTGAGCCCGGTACTGTAGTCGCTTTTTGTGATGATAAACAAATATGCAAGAGATTCTGGCAAGCACCTCAGGCAAGCTATTTTAATCCGACGTGTCACACGGATTTCCCAGGTGCAGTTAGTCGACTAAGGAACCTAATCATCAAAACAGTGGACTTGCTTCTTTCGCATGGAGACCATGCGGTAGGTATCTATCTGTCAGGGGGATTGGATTCGACCATTCTTGTGTTGGTGGCTCGTGCAATACTTGGCTATCCGGTCACCACTTTCACACTGGCAGCCGCTTCCGAAACGGCAGACCTTCTAGCAGCAAGGGAGGTAGCTAAGAAGCTAGGTACCCAGCACATTGAGCGCAGAGTGACAGTTGACGATTACTTCAATCGACTAAAGCACTTTATACGGCATTACGAAGCAATTGTAGCCGGCGGAGTTTTCAATATCCACGGTGGTGTAGCATTCCACCTGCTTTCCGAGACGATATCCGAATATGTCAAAGTGGCGTTATCAGGAGAGGGCGCTGACGAGTTATTTGGCGGCTATTACTGGATTTACACACACCCACTGGGCTTTGCAGATCGTGTCAGAAACAGGCTCGCTCAATTGAACGGCTGCGGAGACGGGATTTCCAGACTAGTTAATAGCCTTTTTCCGCTTCCCGAGAATGAGCATATCTATCGACGCAATCTATTCGATGCTCTCATGAGAGGAGGTCTTGCCAATTACCATTTGCAGAGCGTGGACAGGTCTGCGGGTGCGTTTGGCTTTGAGGTTCGCCCTGCTTATCTATTTGATGACCTAGCTACTTTTGCCCTAAGTTTGCCCATCGAGTACAAAGTTCCTGATAAACGAATTACAAAGCGGATTCTAAAAGAAGCATTCAAGCCAGAATTTAAGCATCTGGGATTAGATTGGATTCCGGATCGCTTGAAAGAAGGTATGCCCGCGGCAGTTTCTAGCCTTGCTCCGATTATAAACCAGAGGATCGAAGACTCTATCAGTGATTCATCTCTGACACGACATCCCTTCAAAAAATACCTCCGAAGTAAATTTGATATGTATCTTTTCGACATATTCGCCGAAACATTCTTGCCTGAGGCTATCTATGCCATACAAGATTGCACTACTCAGTAAATATCCTCCTTTGGAAGGCGGAATCGCTGCAAAGACTTACTGGTTAGCTCGGGGGTTGGCAAAACGAGGCCATTCGATTCACGTAGTAACACATGGAGTCTTAGCCGGACAGGAATACCAAATCCAAGGGGCCGAAAGTCCTCCAGACACAATGCCAAACTTATCGGTTCATCGACCGCTTGATGAGATTCCCTGGCATATACCTGAGGATAAAGAATACGCGCTCACATTACTTGACACTACCCTAAGTGTCATTCGAGAGCACAAGATACAGATCCTCGATACGGGCTATCTCGTGCCCTATGGTATTGTGGGTCACCTTGCAAAGCTCATAACGGGTGTGTGTCATATTGTCCGGCATGGAGGATCTGACCTAGACAAGTTTCTTAAGAAAAGAATTCTAGGAATATTGCTAGACGAAGCGATTGCCAATGCTGATACGGTAATTACAGAAAAAGGCGGAGAAAAAATATTGGGAACCATTGCTTCTAATTTGGCATATCAACCGGCTTACGTCCCTGACGAAAGTGTGTTTAGACAATACGTTACTCAACAGCCCCGCTGGCGCTTGGCTATGATAGGGAAGATTAATTATCACTGGGAGCATAAAGCGCTGAACTCAATCGTTGACATCATGGCGCAATTAGCACCCCAATTCGAATGTTTGATCGTTGGCCAAGGAAAAGGCTTCGCAGATTTTCGACAGAGTCTTAGCCCCGAGATTAGCGCTAGTCTCAAATGGACACCGTTTGTCCCTCCGTGGCAAATGCCAAACTTGCTTAATCAACTGGATGCTATCTTTGTGTTCGAGTCGAAATTGCCACATCCTGTCATATCCAACCTAGTATTGGAAGCCACATGGTCAGGCGTGGGAATAATCACTGATCGCCAGGACCTTGCAGAAACCTATCGAGACGTCGTGTCTTTGAACGAGGAACAAATCCTTGTGATCTCACCGACCGAGGCCTCTTCATCTGCAAAGAAGATTACGCAGTGGATACAAGAGCGGGCACGCTCTGAACTGACTCTGCACCAACTCGTTAGTTTTCAAGAGTATCTATCATCGAATGAAAAAATTTACGCACACGTGCTAAATCGTGGCTCTTAGCTGAAATCAATGGCCGGATAATTGCCGCAGAACGGTGAAGCACCGAGTCGCCTATATGCAATTCCAGGGACACCATACCAATCAGGCCTGCTACAAATCAGGTATTATCTGCCAGAACACTTACTCTGGGCCAGATCATGGAGGTGAGAAACAGAGGGCTGTGATTTCTTGTGCTCGCGGCGGCCTCCGGCTATAATTCGGTAAGTACTAAATCCGAAGATATATTAGATGCTTGACCATTTCACAGCAGTGAAATATCTTTTGCGGAGGTGAACGTGCAACCGAAATACGAGTACAAATTCGTGCGTTTGGATCAGAACAAGAAGGGTCAAGGCTACCAAGATGTGATTCTCGAATACGCCAAAGATGGGTGGCGCCTTGTTCAGGTATTCGCTCCCGGTGCGGGCGGTCTCTGGGCCAGGGAAAATTTCTGTGAAGTGATACTGGAACGGCAGGTTGAAACCTAAGAAATACTCACGGTCACAGATTGCGCGATGCAGGCATGCCGTCCGACAGACCGTACTGCCTGGTCGTGAGGTGTTGTTGTGAGCGGAATTGTTAAGTTGACTGCTTTTGTGTTATTGGTGATAGGGACTATTGGTCTTCTGGTGAATGAGTTTGTTGCCGACTGGGGCAGAGCCGCAACTTTGACATTCGCCATTTTCAATTGTGTAGGATTGGCCATTCTAGCCGTAACTTATTTCAGTAAGAAAGGAGATCGTTAGATATGTGGGGTGCAGGTTTTGCAACCGGTATTGGAGTAGGTTTTGCCTTGGGTCTGGTTGTGGGTAGGCTGGGAGTCAAGCAGAAGCCCTGGTCTGAACTAACGGACAAAGAGAAAAAGACCCGGAAGATCACAATCGGTGCAGGGTCTCTCCTTCTGCTCCTGGGGATTGCTGCTCTTGTATGGGCGGTATTGTTAAGGTAGAAAAGGTCAGATTTGCCAGGTGATTGCAGATCATAACGCAAGGATGTGTTGATTTTTTACATGGCATTTTATTACTCCTGAATTCCAGGGACACCATACCAATCAGACCTGCTATAAATCAGGTATTATGTCCCCGGAATACCACAAGGCCAATACGTAATTGCGCGGTAGAGTCAATCTTCTTACTTCTTGGATTTCTCCTCACTAGTCCATCGCCCCTGTCCCCAATATCTTCTCACAAATTGCAGCCCCCAGAAGAAAACGCCAAGACCGGCCAAGAGTATACCAAGCCCCCCTGCAGTACCCCAACCTAAAATTTGGTCCATTCTAGTTTACCTCCTTTCAATTGCTCCGTATTTCTAAGTTCAATTCTGCAAACTGTTTTGTAAACATGTCAAGAGCGCCAGGTGGAACCAATGACTGAATTCCAGGGACACCATACCAATCAGGCCTACTACAAATCAGGCATTATTCCTACAGAATACCACCAAAAGTTTCTTAATCCCCCGATAAAGCCTCAAGCTATCCTCAACCTTCACTAAAACAAGCAGACTTCTATACCAGGTCTGGTTAGATATTATCGTTGTTATCACCGTCGTCGTTTTTATTGCTATAGATGGTCTGTCCTGAAATAGTTATGCTACTATACAGCCAACTCCATATGCATGTGGACGTAAGGACTATGAAGAGAGCGACAATCGCAGGGCAGGTATTTCAGGGCTGTCTGCCGGTTGTTATCTGCAAATGAATGGATATGACACCCAGATACTTGAACGAACGAAGACTTGAGAGATTTATCTAATACATTGAGAAAACCTCAGGCTATATTGTCAAAATTACACCAGGGTTAACTACTTGGAACTCAAGTAACCTTCACAGGCGTGAGGTCTAGCTCTATGAATAATAGGGAAGCAAACGTGCTCGACGATGACCGAATCGGTCGGCTGCTGTTGAAATTATCCCTGCCCGCATTTATGGGCATGTTCGTCATGACTCTCTACAACGTGGTCGATACGATTTTTATCGGACACTACGTTGGTCCCCTCGGTATTGCCGGGCTTTCTATAGTTTTCCCCATTCAAATGCTGACAATGGGGATTGGGCAGATGACGGGAATGGGTGGCGCATCGCTGGTCTCCAGATTAATTGGAGTTCGTAATACCCCCAGAGCAGAGCATGCCCTGGGAAACGCTCTGACCTTTACCATCATAATCTCCGTTGCACTAACGGTAGCTGGTCTATCGAATCCCGACTTATGGCTCAGGCTCATGGGTGCATCGGGCACTATTCTGCCTTACGCCCGAGACTATATGACAATTATTCTTACCGGTGTGTTATTTCGAACCTTTGCCATGTCACAAAACTTTCTGATAAGAGCTACGGGAAATGCACGTGTTCCTATGATTGGAATGATTATGGGTGCCGGTTTGAACATAGCACTTGATGCGATATTCATCATATCGCTTGGTATGGGTGTGAAAGGAGCGGCACTGGCGACTGTGATATCTCAGTTGATTACCAGCCTGTATTTTCTGCGCTATTACTTGTCCGGTAAGAGTTTCCTGAGAGTCCATTTGCAGAACATGATTATCAAGTGGGATATACTGAAATCCATCCTTGCCATAGGCATTTCCTCATTTGCCAGGACAGCAGCCCAGAGTCTGGCAGTGGTTTTTGTTAATAGAGCGCTGGTCGTTTTCGGGGGCGATCTAGCTATCTCTAGCTATGGACTTATTCAGCGCATAATGATGTTTGCCTTGATGCCAGGCATAGTTATCGGCCAGGGTATGCAGCCTATTTTGGGTTTCAATTACGGCGCAAAGCGTTATGACAGAGCATTAAGAGTGATAAAGATAGCTGTTATTGCCGCAACAATTTATAGCATCATCGCATTTTTCGCTCTCTATTTCGCTCCGGGGTTATTTATTCGTGCTTTCACTACTGATAGCGAACTTATTGTTTTGGCCGTTCACGCTGCCAGGCACATCTTCTTTGCAGCGTATTTGATAGGTTTCATCGTCGTCGGCTCTATAGTGTTCCAGGCGATTGGTAAAGCTCGCCAGGCATTCGTTACAGCAATAGCCAGACCAGCTCTGTTCCTGCTTCCTCTGGTGTTCATATTACCAAACTACTGGCAACTTAACGGCGTTTGGCTGGCATTTCCGATTACAGATGCTCTTACCTCCATACTGGTTCTTGCTCTTCTCATCCCTGAGATAAAGATGTTTCGCAGGAGTGAAATGAAGCCAGTTTAGTCGGGATTTAACCCGCCAGAAGATCATTCCACGTGAAACATTAGAGGCTAATTTCATTCCGGTTAATAGTAGAAAGGTTCTGTTGAGTTGCCAAAGCGTGAGATTATGCTTCGCGGTAGCTTTCTTGGCAGACAGTTATCGAGCAAGATAGCGTAGTGTTCACTGCTACAGAGCAGATGCAGAGCGTCGCCATCATCCTCCTGCATTTATGGGATTTGCCGGTTGCCCGGCCATGCCAGCGAAACCATGCCAGTCACGCCTGCTACAAATCAGGTATTATGTCCCTAGAATACCAAGTGTGAAAAAGGACCACAACCAGGGACATCCGTCCAAAAATCAGGATGACAACAGCACCGGGAAAAACACCTGCCAAGCTAGCAACGCCTTAGCCGTGAGACTGAGAAGAATATACACCTTCTCACCATACAGATAATCCCGCCAGGGACCAACTTTCTTGTACTGCAACACCATATTGATAGCAAAACAGTTAAAGAAAACGAAAAGTGATATAACAATACCATATACGAATCCAGGTGGCGATGTATTCAGCCCTGGTGCCCAGACATATATGGCGATTGCGATCCACGGAATGATGCCTGCAAAGCTGCCAAACCAGAATGGCAGCCAGCTTGGTTTGCCCGGTTCTTCATACTTTTCCTGCAAAGCACCGAAAAGTATCATACAGGCGTTTACGCCGAAGATGGCCAATAAGGCAGCAATGTCGCTGATCCCGGTTATCTGAGAAATTAACACGATCATAATTGAAGAGCTGAAGAAGTACTCGATCCAGCGCCCGTAGTTGCGGTTCTGTAACAGGTTGCGCTTGTACCATGGAAAGACAGGTGGAGATGCGATTATCAACAGGGCACCGGCAGAGATTGCAAGGAAAGTAAAAACACCCCAGCCAGTGTATATATCAAACAGGTGGTGGAGCGTGGGTGTGGTGCCTGGTGGCCCGCTCATAAACGTGGCTGTAACCGGAAGAGCGAAATCGTTTGTAAGCACCGCAATCATAATAGCCTGTACCGCGAGGATCAGGCCGACAACGATATTCCAGCGGCGTAGCTTAGCAAGCCGCTGTTCGGTTGATTGGTTAATAGACATACTGCACCTCCTTAAATTGAAGATTGTCTTGCCTATTTGGCAACGCAATAATAGCCCGTCCCTTTTATGCACTTACCGGAGACTTGCTTTCGCCGCTTCAACTCATCGAGAATAGCCCAAACCTCCAACTGTCTGCCACCCACAGCCTCTGCTAATTCCTCAAGTTCAAATGCATCATCCGGATTTGACTCTAGGAATCTGAGCACTTTGGCAGATAACGTATCCGTACTATTGTCGAATTGTTTCCTTGTTATTGGCAAGACATCCTCCTTTCTCTAAGCTAGTGAATATAGTCTGTTCATACCTGTTTCACACAATGGAATCAGGCCTTGGCGTAAAGCTATCTATTCAAGGGAAAAGTTGCCATCGTCCATCCACACGTTCCGAAAGAACGTCCGCTCTCCGTATCGAGAACAAGGGATCAAAGCTTGCGTTAAGCCAATTCTGGATACTACGATTTCGGGGGTAGAAGAACACTGTCGATTACATGGATAACGCCATTGGAAGCCTCAATATCAGTTATCACTACGTTGGCATCATTGACCGCTACTTTGCCGTTAGTGACCTTGACGGCTACTGGCTTACCTAGAACAGTATTGGCTGATTTCAGCTTGACCACGTCAGCGGCCATAACCTTTCCAGATACGACATGAAAGAGAAGTATGTTCTTCAAAGTTGGAATATCTTTCAGCAAACCCTCAACAGTGCCCGCCGGCAGTTTCTTGAACGCATCATCAGTGGGAGCGAATACAGTGAACGGTCCCTTGCCTTTCAGTGTTTCTACCAGGTTAGCTGCTTTCACTGCAGCTACTAGGGTCATAAATCTATTGTCGCCAATCGCGATTTCAACGATGTCTTTCATGCTACTACTCCTTCTCCATTCATTTTAAGTGGTAAAGAAACGATTGTCTCAATCCTATATGTCTATCACCTCCTTAACAAAAAAATCCTCCTGATAGTCAATCATAAAGCCACGACCATTAAAAAGTCATAAAATCAAGTCGGAAATAGTTACATTTTTATTACATTACTGCTACCTATGCTGCTAGTTAGGTATGAGTAACCTTGCCTAATTGGGGCCGAAAACGTACTTCATCCGCAATCGACTCAAATTGATTGCAGTCCAAGTGAGAATATGAAGCAAATCGCGATACGAGCTGGCTTTAGCAACAAAGTAGCAGAAAGTTATCCAACAAGTTAGAGTAGTGTTTAGTGGCAGAGAGCAGGTGCGGCGCACCGTGATTATCCTCTCTGTCCACTCATCGGACTCGCTGGGTACCGTCAGGCATGGCTCCTGGCTGAATTCCAGGGACACCATACCAATCAGGCCTGCTACAAATCAGGTATTATGTCCCCCGAATACCACTGTATCTTGAGTATTACACAAAATAGCGTTTTGGGACTTCTTGCTTTTCATCGTTATTATTTAGCGATGCTTAAATACATTAGTCGTTTGATTTGTTAGTCTCTGAATATAGATTGAGCTGAGCCTGGATATAACCTTCCAATATGGTATCTTCATCGGTACCGGCAGGAAACCTTAACGGTTCTCCAATTCTTATACAAACTGGACGCCATATTCGCGGAAGATAGCGTTCGAACCTTAAGAAGGGAGGCAGCTTCTCATTCGGTCTATTGGGTAAGACTTTGTCAGTACCATCTATGCGGATCGGTACTATGGTAGCTCCGGTCTGCTTGACAATCCAACCAATACCAGCCCTTGGTCTTCGGATAATCAGATTGCCAGTCCCTACGTCATATATTCCATCTCCATTGCTTTGGGCTTTGAAATCCCTACCCCCTGCCGGGAATATAACGATTCTGCCGTTGTTTTCCAGAATTTCAACCGCTTTCCTTATGGCACCGGCTCTTTCTCCAGTTCCATCAGATCCCCTATTAACGAAGATATTCCATCCTTCCAAGACCCACCTGAAATGGCGAAGGTTATGCCCATCTGCCGTGCTGGCTGGAATATGCTTGAAATCCTTGGTAAAAGTGCGCCGCACTGGTTCCCTTTTTAGGATCTTCAATGGTGTAACCAGAGCTTCGCCCATTCTCTGGAGAAGCTCCCTGAACCACCATGGAAAATAAAGCATAGGAACCAGAACTATATCCAACCAACCAGGATGGTTTGATGCCAGAATTAGTTTGCCTTCCCAGAGAGGCAATCGAGAGTATCCATAGAACCTTATTCTCCTGGTTGCTTCAAGTAGACAAATCAGCAATCCGCCGACTGTCCCTAGGATATAAATAGAAGAAAAGATATTGAAGGTAACCATAACCCTCTTGGCCATAACCCTCTTGGCCATAACCCTCGCTTCTTCAGCTTGTAATTGTAATCGTGCCCTATCTTTAGTGATACCAAACATTAGAATCCTGCTGTGCTTTAGCATACTCTAAAGCAGCCCCGCCATTCAAGTCTGATCAACACGACTCCCGAGTCCCAGATGTGTCACAATTGTCCATTTCGTGTGGTTCCAAAGTCGCCTGTTAGTTAGTGACGGGCCTTGCGAGTCCGGTGAAACCAGATAAGCGCAGTTAAGAAGACTCCACCTATAAGGTAGCCTCCTATAACGTCACTGGGCCAGTGGACTCCCAGGTAAACCCGAGAAGTGCCGATTAAGAGAATTAAAGCAATCAAACCTGCTAGAACCACCACCCGTATGGTACGATTCTTCAGATTGATGAAGGCAAAATAAGCCAGGAGTCCCAAGATCACAATAGCAAAGAAAGCATGCCCACTGGGGAATCCATTACCTTGCTCACGGGATAAGATGTGGACCAGATCCGCCGAGGGCCGTGGACGGCTGACGACCAGCTTCAAGGGTGTATTTACAAGCGTGAGTAATCCCCCGACCGGAATCATGATGGCCTCCAGCCTACCTATACGCCACCAAACAAGGATACCGATGATAACAACCACCAGCACTGAAGACCAGCCCCCAAATATAAACGAAACGCAGTCCATGAATGAGAGCAAAAAATGATTATCAAAAGATTGCAAATGGAGCGTCAGGTACAAGTCGCCTGGAAACCGGGGTGTGAACCGGGCGTAAATCGAGACAATCAAAGCCAAAATTGCCAGAAATCCAATAATCAGCTTAAATTTGGTATTTCCCCCCATGTTTCTCCAATAAGAATGAAAATGATACCGCTATTTCATATTTTAAAGTCGCGGGTGTCAGGCAAGAAACGAAGCCATACTAGAAAGGTTTCTTGTGGCTGGCTCCTATCAATAATAGGAATTATAGCACGTGGTAGAGCCGGACAACCCTAACCCTGAACACATGCCTGGATTGTTACCTCATTACACAAACTAACGTGGTGTTCAACAGCAGAGAGCGGGTGCAGAGCGCCGTCATCATCGTCTGTCCACTCATCGGACTCGCTGGTTGCCATCAGGCATGGCGACTGTTGAATTCCAGGGACACCGTGCCAATCAGGCCTACTACAAATCAGGCATTATGTCCCCGGAATATTTCGTTCGATGTCACATTAACTCATTAGGGGACATCAGAAGAATCTATAAAGGGTGATTATTCGGTACCTCGAAAATCAATCTGCTTTCCCTTCATTATTGCCTGAGTTTAGCTCGATTATCGTACTCCTCCCAGCCTTGCTTTCACACTTACCAGGTATTATGATTGGCACTGGTTATGTGGATAGTGCAATACGATTGCAGGGCTTCCTGACCATAGCACGAAGAGGGAGGAATGAATGCTATATAAAGTACAGAAGGGAGATATCATGCGGGCCGGAAAGGTATTGGCCGATGCCTTTCAGCGTGATCCGCTCTGGAACAAGATCTATGAAGGAGAACCCGATATTGGGAAGAGGTTCCGCGCCTTCTTTGAGGTGCCTGTAAGGTATTGTCTGAAGTATGGTGAGGTCTATGCCCCCTCGGAAAACCTGGAAGGGGTTATAGGATGGGTCCCGGGAAAGTATGCCGACATGACCATGTGGCGTACGATACGCAGCGGAGCCATGGGTGCGGCGATGAGAATAGGATTGAATGCTGCGAAGAAGATGGGGCCTGTCTTCAAACCGCTTGCCGAAGACCGCCGTGAACATATGGCTGGTTGCATCTATCTGTACCCGCTGGTCGTTGGCGTCGCTACCGAGCTGCAGGGCAAGGGGTTCGGAAGGAAGCTGATTGGCGCGGCGATTGAAAAATCCGAACGCGAAGGGCTCCAAATCTATCTCGATACCTCAACTGAAGAGAATATGAAGATGTACGAACATTTCGGGTTCAGGCTGCTCAAGAAGATCACTCTACCGATAGTTGATCTTCCCATGTGGGAAATGGTGAGGAAACCGAAGGTCTGAGTTATGCGGCTTAAGTAATAAGCGCTTGGGTTGTCACTCAACAAAATAGTATGTTGTGACGACCAGCTGGTATCACACGAAATAGCGTTTTGTTATGCTTGTGACGAAAGGCAGGTCCCTTCCAAAAGTTGCTCAATCCCCCGATAAAGCCTCAAGGTATCCTCAAACTTCGCTGAGCTAAGCAAGTGGTATAATTAGCTGTAAGATTTATGTTTTGGCTGGTTGATGGTTCAGTCGGCGGATTTGGAAAATCAATTAAGGAAGATGCCTTATAACGAGCAATGCATTGGAAGGAGCAGATGAGTAAGTTAACCTGCGATATTCCTGTGAAACCGATTACGCCTATCATAATTGGCATCGTGCTTGTGTTGGGCATTCTTGTGTCAAGCATTTGTGCCACCCCGGAAGGTGAAGGGAAAGGTGAAGGTGAAGTTGAAGTTGAAGGGTTTGCCATCTACTTGACCAAACAAGATATTCCTCCCGCCCAGATGGAGGCTTTAAGCCACGTCGACATAGCAGAAAAGCCCATCATAACGATTAGCGATATCATCACGTATGATGCTCAGGAACACGAGTTGAGACTTACTGCAAGTGCCTTTGAACGCATCTCTCAGCTAGATGTACCAACCAGAGGCAAGTCGTTCATTGTTTGCGTTGATAAGAGACCTATCTATTGGGGGGCTTTCTGGGTCCCCTGGTCTTGCACGTTATTCGATGGGGTCACCATTTGGAAGCCACTCACCTTGGAGGAGACACACGTCATCAGGCTCGAACTGTCAGAAATCTACATGGGTGAGGACCCCAGAAGTAATCCTGTAGTGATTGAATCGCTGGAGCAGGCTGGCAAGCTAATCAACAAGCTATCAATTACATCTGTAGAAGAGCTACCCCGCTCATTTAAAGGATATGAGCTATACTCATGGGAGGAAGAAGGCCAATGGCACTTTACTTTGATTACAGGTACCAATCGTATTAAGACGATAGAAGAAATAACTTCTAAAGGGGACTTTATCTCTGAAACCGGGTGGGTGAAAATCCAAGTGGTGGGTGCAGATGCGATTAAGGATGTTCTCAGCCGCTTGCTTGAGGGTGAGTCAGTCTTCTGGTGTGATGAGTTGCATATAGGGCAATCAACAGAGACGGATTTGCAGTTACCACCTGAGCAGATTGCAGATGCAATCGAGGAATATGCTAAGCAGTGCGGTTTAGATTTTGTTGTTACAGTACGAAGCTATTGAAAATGAAGGTCACGAAGAAGTATATTGTCGAGTAGCCACTAAACAAATTAGCGTTTGGTGACTCCTGGATTCCAGGGATACCATCCTTCACCTTGTGAAGGATCAAGCCTACTATAAATCAGGCATCACGTCCCCAGAATACCATGGCAAACAATTTCCAGGATTCTTCGTTCGCTCCACTCCCTCAGAATGACAAAGGGGGATTGCATAATCCTGACAAATATGCAATGGTATTCACTCAGTGCGTGGACATCAGGAGGGTGAGGGCCCAATTTTGCTCTGAGTGGTTACAGGGCGCAACGCAGTTACTCGATATACCGTAACGGGTGCTGCTTTCCCCTTAAGGCTCTGTGGCTCGAGTTTCTCGGTTTCTATATAGTCTTTTGTTTGATTATACGTCTCGGCACCAATCCAGACTTCCCCGCCGGGGGTGCTGCTGCAGATACGTGAAGAGGTGTTGACGGAATCTCCGATGACAGTGTATTCGCTGCGTCCGGCCGAGCCTACATTGCCAGCTAAGGCTATACCGGTATTAATGCCAATGCCGAATTGCACCGGGAACAGCTGGCTATCGCTTTGCTTTAATTCAGCAACTTTCTGCTGTGCTTCCCAGGCAGCTTTTACTGCCAGCAATGCGTGCTCTGGCTGAGATTGCGGCGCGTTCCATACTGCCATGATACTATCGCCGGCGAACTTGTTAACTATACCGTTATGCTGTACTACTGCATCGGCCATAACTGATAAATAAGTATTAAGCATTTTCACTACAGCTTCAGGAGCCAACTGCTCACTTATCGTAGTGAAGTTGCGGATATCGGCAAAGAGCACACTTACCTCCCTTTGCTCGCCTCCGAGGCGAAGGTCCCCGGCATCCGCTCGGCTAACTATCTCTTTAGCTATTTGAGGCGAAATATATCGGCCAAAAAGCTCCTTGACAAACCGTTTATCCGACTGCTCCATAACGACGATGTATAGGATGTTACTGACATAGATTACTGGTAATAGCAGCAGTGGATAAAATAGGTCCAGGACATATCCTCTGTCGAAAGCAAAGAAGCCACCTACCAGGCAGGCAATAAATAAGCCTGCGGTTATCCCCACTCCCTTAGCTATATCCGTCCAGTGACGGGTCCCACACCGGGGCAAGGCAAAGGCAGTGATGCCAACTAGCAGCAGCATAATCATTAGTGTGATGATGATGCCAGGCTCTGTTAAAAAACGCTGTGTGAGAATAGTATCCATGGCACCAGCGTGTATAAAAACTCCGGGAGCCTTGCTGGTTGAGGTGGGGATGGCCCAGGTATCGGGCTCACCGGTAGCGGTCATCCCAATCAATACTATCTTGTTCTTGACTAGCGACGGGTCAAAGTTGCCGCTGATAACATCGCCATAAGAGACGTACGGTCGTTCATCATTATCGGCGGCGAAGTTGATGCGTAGAAAGTACGAGGCATCAACCGGAATATCACGAGCCAACAAGTTAATGGCGCCATTTTCGAGCGGATATTCTTGCGGTAGAGGCATAGAAAACAATCTGTGAAGCACCGCCAGGGTCAATGAGGGATAGATTTGTCCTGAGCTTGACTTGACAATCAACGGCAGCCGCCTCACTGTGCCATCGCCATCGGGGACCACATTAGCATGTCCGATACTGCTGGCGGCTTGTTCTAGAGAATCTACGGGCAGCAGGAAATCATCATAGGTAATCTCAGGTCCGTCTTGGGAGACAGGTTGAGTGCCCACGGCGGCGAGGACAACATTGTCCGCTTCGGCTATTGCTGCCGCCAGCATTTCATCATCGGCGGAAATATCGGTGAAGATGACATCGAACCCGATTACCTTGGCTCCAGCCTGGCTTAGGTTATCGATAGCCTGGGCATGGAGACTGCGTGGCCACTCTGCCCATAGACCGTAAGCTTCGAGGGTATTGTCGTCGATACCAGCGATAACGATATTAGGAGAAGGAGGTTCCGAGATGAAAAGCTGGTCTGAAACCCACAGATTGATGCTATAGAATGGTTGAACCAGTAAAACCACAAGCGTAAAGAGGCAGCCCACCCCTATGAGTACTAAAACATGATAAAGGCGTTTGCGTTGGCGTCTAGTTGTTCTGCCTCTGACTGAAGAACCAATTGCGATCTTAATTGTACCTCTATATTTATCGCGAAGTCTGCTGTTCCCTCAGTTATATAATTATCGCCTTCTCGATAAAGGGTAATACTACCCGCTCTATGCTTTACATCCACGTGGAAGCCAATACCTGTATGGAAATCCTCCAGGGTAGCTTGGAGCCAGTTCACTCCTGAGTTAAGATTACCTGACCTGATGGCCATTCTATGGAAACACAATCCCATACTTCATTATTAGACATCTCTTTACTATACTCAGCTACCTTAACATCGTTGATCCAAACTATAACGGTGGCTATGGCAGGGCCATGCCCATAGTCGTTCCAGTAATGAACTTTATACTGGTATACTCCCTGTTCGTAAGGCTGTTCCAGTGTGATGTTCTCCGGACCATAACCATCGGTGTCATCTTGATCAAGAGATGGATTATCTTCGGTCACTTCACTGAGTCCCCAATCAGGGTTTTTGTTTTGCCAGTAGCAATCATCAGGTATAGCCCAATACTGTCCTGATGGGCGGATAAGGTGTGCATCCATGTCGGTGGCGCTGGTATTCCAGGTCAGTTCAACTCTTATACCATAGGTAGGAATATTCACAGTAATAATCACCATATCGCTGGCAACGACCACGCCATTGGTGACGGTAACCGTGATGACGTTCACGCCGCTAGAAACGTTCTCATCGCTGCTGAAGCTACCATTATCTACGGCAATGTTATGAGAGGAACCGTTAATATCTATCGTCGCCTCAGTTATGGTGGGGTCGCTTACTGTACCGGTCACGGTAATGGTCCGAGAAATTGTGGTATCACCATCCTCGGGACTGGTTATTTCTACTTCGAGTTTGATGATAGTGACACTGGCAGTAGCTTGGGCTGTTACTGTCTGAGCTAAGGCATCGGCCCCGGTTGCTGTGGCGGTGTTGACCAGAGGGCTAACGTCGTCGGTAGTTACGTTATAGGTTGCGGTAAATACCCAGGTCTCATCTGTGTCAAGGATTTCATCTCCATTGGTATCGCCGCTTTGATACCCACCCTCATAGGTAATGTTTCCGGCCTTATCATCGATTACTGAGATAGCAAATAGAGGAGTATTGCCGGGGTTGGTTATGGTGTAGGTATAGTTGATAGTATGGCCTTCGTAAGCCTCTGCTGGTTCGGCTGTCTTATTTATAGCAATGGCTGGTTGCAGGATATCAACACTGGCGGTATCTTCAGACTCTACTGACCGGGACAGGGCGTCGGTGCCGGATACAGTAGCTGTATTGACCAGGGGGCTAACGTCTTCGGCAGTCACGTTATAGGTTGCGGTAAATACCCAGCTCTCATCGACGTCAAGGATTTCATTTCCATTGGTATCGCCGCTTTGATAACCACCCTCATAGGTAATGTTTCCGGCCTTATCATCGGTTACTGAGATAGCAGATAGAAGCGTATTGCCAGGGTTGGTTATGTTATAGGTATAGGTGATGGTATCGCCTTCGTGGGCCTGTGCTGGTTCGGCTGTCTTATTTATAGCAATGGATGGTCGCAGGATATCAACACTGGCGGTAGCCCAAGCGATTATTGTCTGGGACCGGGTATAGGTACCGGCAGCCGCGGCGTTGTTGACCAGAGGGCTAACGTCGTCGGTAGTTACGTTACAGGTTGCGGTAAATACCCAGGTCTCATCGACGTCAAGGATTTCATCTCCATTAGTATCACCGCCCTGGTAGGCAACATCCTCAATCATATCATCAGTGACTGACACGCGTGACAATGGTACATTACCGGGGTTGGTAATGGTATAGGTATAGGTGATGGCATCGCCTTCATGGGCCTGCATCAAGTCAGGCATCTTGGTTATTGCAATATCGGGGTTCGGTGAAAAACCTCCACCGCCTCCACCACCCCCGCCGCCACTCTTTTCTGTTACGAGCTGTGGTGGCTGACCGGATATAATAATGCATTTTCGCCCCTCAGGGATCTGCAATTCAACACCGTTAGCAGTGACCCATATTTCCCCCTCAAGGTTTGTTACCCAGGTTGTGTCATCAGCAATGACCTGAACAAGCATACTACTGCCTCTGACTGCCGCCACACAAGCGGATGTTTCAACTTCGTAGGAAGATGCCGAGTCAACAAGCTTTGTCACGCGGCTTATGGTATTCCCTATTGCCTGTTTAAGGCTAATGGTTGTGGAGCCAGTGTCGGAGATATCTAGTGAAACAACTTCGATCTCGGTGCCAGCCTGTAACTCGATAGTGCTGCCATCAAAGAAAGTGATTTCGGCGCTGGAACTATCACCCGACTTGACAATATCTCCCGATTCCAGAGACATCCCGACCCGCGCTTCTATCCAACTGTCCGTACCTGCCTTCATTACAAATACATCCCCCTTGGTTATTGAAAGCATAGTGAGCGTAGGAGGGGTGGTGGGTGGAGTTTCAGGTGGGTTCGTATCTGTTGGCTCCTCTGGTATCCCTCCGTTTGATGGCTCCTGACCCCGGTGAATCAAAGCTAAGGTCACTGGGATAGACACAGCAAGTATAGCTACGATAACTATTAGCAACAGTTTCTTATTCTTACGCATAGCAGGTCTCCTCTAAGTGCCGAGAATGTTTTATCATTAACATAGGCTTCTAAGGGTGTCTAATGTTTATCTGCAATGCTTTACTTGTTCTAATATACGACTTATAATTTCTCCTCAGCTAATTTTGACTTTTTTAGCTACTAATGCGATAATTCTACTGGCATTAGATGGTGGCACATTGGATGGTACATTAGTCCCAATGGACTAAATTACCATATTACACTGCATAATACTCTGGTACAATCCGCATGTCAATAAGTTTTATCTTGGGAGCGAAAGAGACCTAGCGCAACAGAAGTAACCTTTCTCATAGTGTTAAACAGGATATGACTATGACAGAGGACAGAGTAGACGAGACTGCAGCCTTACCCAAATTCCGGCAAAGGTACCGGAAATCCGAGGTCATCTTTGAAGAAGGAAGCACTGGCAGTGAAATGTATCTCATTCATAGTGGGAGGGTACTGCTCTCGGTTCGGCAGAGCGAAGCTCAACAGGTCCCGATGGTTGTTCTGAATCCCGGTGATTTTTTCGGTGAGATGGCTCTGGTGGATGACTCCCCACGGTCAGCTACTGCCTCGGCTGTTGAGGACGACACCGAGTTAATTATTATGGATAGGGCTAGATTCTTGTTTATGGTGCGACAACAGCCAGAATTCGCCCTCAGTCTCATGCACACTTTGTGTCAGAGACTACGGGGCATGGATAAACGATTATCCCCTGAAGGAGCCTCACCGTGAAAGAGAAGCCACTTAGCCCTCGGGTGCAGACTAAGGCTGAAGTGCAACCAGAGCCATCCAAAGTAATTGAGCTGGTGCCGGGAATCTACCAACTTCGTGGCGAAAAGCCCGGAAGTCATGTCTATCTTATCAAGGGCGATACCAAGAATGTTCTTATTGATACCGGGGTTGCCGGCAAATTCCCCGTTTTAAAACGTCGGCTTACTGAATTAGGCCTGCATGTAAAGGACGTAAATTTGATTATATTGACACATGAACATTACGACCATATTGGTGCTACCGCCTTCTTCCACCGGACTGCTGTAATAGCAGCACATCGTTCAGCGGCCAACAAACTGGAGTTACAGGATGACTTTGTCACCTTCAGCAAATACCGTGATCAATCTAGTAAACCCTTCTGGGTAGATGTCTGGCTGGAGGGCGGTTCTATAATTGACCTCGGAAATTATGAACTTCAGGTAATACATACGCCGGGGCACACCTCGGGTTGCATCTGCCTATATGAGCCAGGAGCTGGATTGCTCTTCACTGGCGATACAGTGTTTGCTGGAGGCACTCTGTCGGAGATAGCTGTAGGCGGTAATGTCAGCGACTATGTGAATTCGGTCCGGCGTTTGAGTAATCTGAAGATTAAGCAGATTTATCCCGGTCATGGTAGAGCATCCAGTACACCCGATGAAGACTTGCCCAAATCCATAGTGTATGCCCAGACAATGCTTGATGACTGCAAGACTTTTTTTGAAGCTTTCATCAAGACCAGACAATTGCAGGACAAGCTTGGATCGGCCTTTGGTTACTGGACAGAGGCCCAGGATTAAGAGAAATAGCCGCTTAACTAAAGGGTCGCCCTTTTTATTCTCAAACAGCCTACGGATAGCTGCATATTTCTACTACAGGATAAGCTCCTCACCCTCGTGGGCGATATCAATTGAGGTCCCCAGCAATTTGGCTACTTCTCTGACTTCTTCCTCTATCTCGGGTTCATGTTGGGGGCTCACGTGAATTACAACCACCTTTGGTAGATAACCATTTACCCGACGGAACTCAGTCAATTCCTCCTTGAGCATCTCCGGACAAAGGTGACCTGCATCCTTAGCTGAATTGGCGAGACTATTAGGCCAAGTTACATCAGATATTATCAATTGCGGAGATATGTTGCCCCAAATAGAGGAAAGCCCGGGACCGGTATCGCCCGTATAGAATAGGGTCTTTCCATCTCCAGAAGTTATTTCAAAGCCCACGCCGTCAAGTGGATGCCGCACCGGCACAGCCATGACCTCGTAGCCTTCTATTTTTTGCCGCTTGAAGAGTTCCAGCGGGACTAATTTAATGGTTGCCTTTTGAAGGAATGAGGCTTCGCTGGTGAACTTGGGGTAGACGACACCGTCAATTAAATGAGATGAGAGAATGTCAAGGGTCCGAGGTGTGGCGATAACTCTGGTAGTGCGGTCAGAATTGTTGAAGGCAAAAGCGGGGACCGCCCTGATGTGGTCGTAATGGCCGTGAGAAAGCAATATCGCCTTTATCTCCCTCTGTTCGGGGAAGGTCAGTTCTGAAACCAGACTTCCGGCATCTACCGCCAGGACCCCGTCAATCAGGAAGGACACGAGTCTCGTGTGTTTGGATTCCGCGTTATGTGTCCCCAGAAACTTGACTTTCACTTCAATCGCCTCATCGGCATATTTATTCTTTAAAAAATCCGGCTAGTTCGTCTCTTCCCTCAGGCGTGGTCATGAACACCAGGGTATTCTTTTGGTCAATAACGTAGCTTTCTGACGGGTTATAAATCCAGTCCTCCTTTGTCTTAACCGCCAGCAGCAGGGTATGGGCGCATCTCTTCAGATTCAGCGCCGATATGGGTTGGCCGACAAATGATTCGGGCACGGGTAACTCTTCAACCCGCAGATTTCTCTCTCTATCCCGCAGCATAGTGTCTAGAAATGATACTACCGTGGGTCTCAGCATTTCGGAAGCCATCCTCAACCCACCAATAGCGGTTGGTGAGACTACGGCATCAGCGCCAGCCTTCTTCATCTTTTCGCTGTTTCTCATGTCGTCGCAACTGGCCACTACCTTGAGCCTGGGGTTAAGCTGCTTTGCTGTCAGACTTACTACCAGGTTTTGGTTATCGTCCCCGGTTACGGCGAATAGTCCCTTTGCTCTCTCGATACCGGCTTTCAAAAGGGTGGTGCTGTCTGTAGCGTCACCCTCTATGAAGACCTCATCATGGAGTGATTTCAGGCTCTTCTCTATATTCTCTTTATGGACATCCACTATTACATGGGGCCTCTTGGTATCGTGAAGCTCATTGGCTATATAGAGACCCACTGAACCGAGACCGCATACAATGTAATGGTCTTTATAGTTACCAGCTATTTTCTCCATTTTCCTCCTCCTGAAGGAGTCTGTCAATTCTCCTTCAACTAACAGAGCAGTAATATTAGTAACAATGTATGCCATGACACCGACTCCAGCAATAGCAATGAATATGGTAAATATCCTGCCCCCGACATTGCCCGATAGGTCAATGATTTCGGCGAAGCCAATTGTTGTAATAGTGATGACCGTCATGTAGAGAGTGTCCACAAATGAGTACTGTCCGCCGCCAATGAACCAGTAACCCACCATGCCTATCAATATGATGGCTATCAGGATGGCACCAACCCAGACAAATCTTCTATAAATTCCCGAGGGCATAGCTGTTCCCGTATTTTATACGATATGACTGATTTACCTCAAGGGCACTTTACTGGTGACTCAAGAGTACATCCGATACTAGGCAGCCTGCATTTATTCAGTTCCAGTGAGCCTTACGGTGAAGAGCAGCGATTGACTTTCGACGTCTACACAATCCTGACATTTGTGTGATCTCGGTGCCCTTGTTCAGACAGGTTGATTAAGCAGTAAAAAGAAATACAAACAAGTTCCAGAAAACGACGATTGTATAAAATGCCAAAAATACCACCGTGATTGTATATATGAGTCTGGGTTTTGCATTATAGTTAATCCATAAAAATAACGTGGCTAAAAACGCACCTGACACCTTTATAGCCAGAAACGCCCCATGGCTTACCCAAGCGCTCAGGAAAGGATTCACTTCTAATCCGTGTCCACCTGTCACCAAAAACTGGGTTATCAGTCCGTCCGCAACTATTATGCCAAATAGAGTGTAGAGAGTGTACCTAACGGTTCGACTTTCAATTTGAAAAGACTTTGGGACTTTCAATGCATTCTTATCTTTCAAATATACGAAAACAAAAGCTCTGGTAACCAGTTTTCAATCTTACAGAACGATTATCCGGGAGTCAATAAGACTTTGCCGGGGAGATTTCCAGGGACACCACAAACTACCCACTGATAATATCTAAGATAGCAGATGCTTTTTCTATGAACTTCTCTGCTGAAGCAATAACCGCTTTAGCTCCAGATTGAGAGAATTCAGCCTCATAATCGGCAGCTTCCCGAAGGTTCATGGCATTGAGGAAGTCCCGAACTAACTGAGCGTCCATTTTATTTTCGTCCACAAATAGTGCCCTCAAAGCTACAGCCAGGCAGTAGTGGCTCTTTTCACGGTAGCCCTGGGAGTAGACAATCGCTCTGGCAGCATGAAACATCGCGTAATAGCCTTGTATAGTTGACCACTTGTAACGCTAATTTTCCATAACCTGCTTTTGCATCTGACAAGTCACTTCTGGCGACTGAGAGCTCCTTCTTAACCAGTTTTTTGCCTCTGGCGAAGGAAACAATCTTCTTGCTTTCGAGACACTGTTTAAACTCTTGATTCACTACCAGCCCTTTCCCATAATACTACGCCACGCTCAACTTCTTCCATGAAAGTCTGCTCTGACTCTCCTCCCTCCAATAGCTCGACAGGCGTTCTAATCACTGACTGAATATGAATATTCTCAAATCCCCTGGGGAAATTGAAAGTGCTGATAACATTTGACACGTCTTCCTTGCTGTTAGAAACGATGAATAAATCTAAATCACTCTCCGAATTATCTGTCCCAAGAGCGCAACTGCCGTATAATATTATGCGGCTTGACATCTTCTTCAGTTCTTCTACTAGCGGTTCAACCAGCATGAGATTTACCATTTTCTTGAACTCCGTGAGGGCGGCAGTCGAGGAATCAATAGAGTAGAAATACATTTTCCCCTCTCTCCTGCGTGTGATAGCCCCGGTCGAATATAGCTCGTTCAATGCCCGGTTTGCTGAGCCGTACGAAATCCCAAGTGTACGAGCTACTTCTCGCTCATAGAATTCCTGGTCTGAGGATTTTGCCAGCAGGCTTAGCACTTTTTGGTTGACTGTAGCGATTAAATGCGACTGTAGCATATGTTATTTGCTCCAAATATTGAGTATATACTCAATATTTGGAGCGATAGCAGGAAAGTCAAGAATTTTTGTCAGGTCATGACCATGGTCTGCTGCTTGGTTCGGCTGCTTTCTGAGCGGGGGCCTCAGTTCACCCCTTCCATTAGCCAGTTTAAGACTTTCCTCATTACCTCAGTGCGGTTGTCTCTGGTTATCAGGAGTGTTTCGACTTCAGGATGGCGTTTGATTTCGTCGGCGAAGGGATGGGGGTTAAGCATAATAGTGCCCAAAACTTTCTTGCCACTGTTTATTGCTTGCGTCACGGCTTCCTTGAACTGGGGCGACAGAAGCTCCATCTTGCCAATCTCATCAATGACTATAAAATCGCTTTCCTTGAGCGCCTGGCGCAGAATAGAAACGCCAACTCTGTTCAGGCTATCTGTGTCCACCCGGTATTTGCTTACCTGGTAGGGGCTGGAGATGCTGACATGGGCTAATATCGCCTCCCGACCATCGAGGGTAACAATCCTGAACCCTTGCCTTATTCCCCCGGTCCGTATCTCCTCGGTATAGAAGCCACCCCCCTTGACTTTTGTCCTGGCCAGGGCTTCTTTGATGAGAGCGGTTTTACCTGTGCCCGGCTTGCCGGTCAACAGGAGGGCTCTTTTCATTGCTCCTTTGCCGGAGCCTGGGCTTTTCTCTTTTCCTCGAGCTTCTCTCGGCGTCGCCGATGCTTCAAGGCAGCCACTTTCTTCTTCTTATTCATTTCTCCCGCGCTAAATCTAAGTTGTCGGAATTATTCTACCATATTGAAAGGGAAGCGCAGAGTAGCCTGACAAATCAGGCAACTACAAAAAGGGGCGGGGACAAGCCCCGAAGGGGAAAGTCCCAAACAATATAGGAATTCAAAAATCAAAGGTTAAAAATCAAAATGACAACTCAAAATGCAAAACTTAAAAAAGCTTATACCTTTCCTCGCATCTTTGCTTTTTGCATTTTAATTTTTTACTTACTGTTGCTCTGTCATTTTGCCTTTTCCATTTTAATATTTGACTTTGTTGAGATTTAGAATTTAATTGCGTCGATTGCCACGCCCCGACAAGTCGGGGCTCGCAATAGTCATGAAGGAAGGGACCCCTTCACGCCTCTGGACTGAACGAGGACAGATATTTGAGTAATAGATAGCTAAATGTTAAAATTCTGTCGGGATTTATGGAGATGTGGCAATTTTGTAGCGGGCCGGGGTTAGTAGAGGGTTAGATGCGCAGGATATATCTTGACCATGCTGCCACCACGCCAACTCATCCCGAGGTGATGGAGGCCATGCTGCCTTATTTTATCGATGCCTTTGGCAATCCTTCGAGCATCTATTCTTACGGACGGGAGGCAAGGGGAGCTGTAGAAGAAGCCAGAACCAAGGTGGCGGAACTTATCGGCGCCCGGAGCGAGGAGATTATTTTTACCAGCGGAGGAACGGAGGCGGATAACCATGCCCTGAAGGGCGTTGCCTATGCTAATGAGCGTAAAGGGAATCACATCATCACCACCTCCATTGAGCACCATGCGGTGCTGGAGGTGTGCAAGTTTCTGGAGAGCAGGGGATTTAAGATAACTCGCCTCCCAGTAGACGAGTACGGACTGGTTGCCCTCGACGATGTCAAAAAGGCTATTACCGATAAAACCATCATTATCTCAGTCATGCATGCCAACAACGAAGTAGGCACTATAGAGCCTGTGGAAGAAATAGGTAAAATTGCCAGAGAGGCAGGGGTCTATTTTCACACCGATGCCGTGCAAACAGTGGGGCATATCCCGGTGAATGTGGATAAGCTTAAGGTGGACTTGCTCGCCATTTCAGCGCATAAGTTCTACGGACCTAAAGGAGTTGGAGCGCTGTATGTCAGGAAAGGCACCAAATTAGTTTCCCTTATGCATGGGGGAGGGCAAGAAAAGAGGCGCAGGGCTGGTACGGAAAATGTTCCTGCTATCGTGGGGCTGGGCAAGGCGGTGGAGCTTGCCGGGCAGGAGATGGACAAGGAAGCAGAACGGCTGGCTTATCTTCGGGATAAGCTAATTAAAGGTCTCGTGGAGAAGATTGACCGCATCCGCGTAAATGGTCATCCCACGAGAAGGCTGCCCAACAATGTCAATGTAAGTGCTGATTTTGTTGAAGGGGAATCCCTGCTTTTAAGTCTTGATTTGGAGGGCGTCTGTGCTTCTACCGGCTCAGCTTGTGGCTCGGCAAGCCTTGAGCCGTCCCATGTTCTTCTGGCGCTGGGGGTCCCCCCCGAGCAAGCTCACGGCTCGCTCAGGTTTACCCTGGGGCGAGAAAACACGGAGGCAGACGTGGAGCAGGTGCTGGAGGTCTTGCCCGGAATTGTCGCCAGGTTGAGAGCCATGTCCCCGCTTTTGAAAACTCAAAAATAGGAGTGGAACAAATGACTGATCCCTGGTCACTGTACAGCGAGAAGGTAATGGAGCACTTCAAGAATCCCCGGAATGTCGGGGAGATTGAGAACCCCGATGGTGTGGGGCGTGTCGGGGACCCTGTCTGCGGCGATGTCATGGAGCTTTACATTAAGGTAAGGGACGGCATCATCGTTGACGCTAGGTTCAAGACTTTTGGCTGTGGAGCGGCCATCGCCACCAGCTCCATGGTCACTGAGATGGTGAAGGGGAAGAGAATCGAGGAAGCGCTGAAAATCTCCAACAAAGCAGTAGCTGAAGCTTTAGACGGGCTGCCGCCGGTCAAGATGCACTGCTCGGTCCTGGCCGAGGATGCGCTTAAGTCGGCGATTGAGGACTACTTAGAACACCAGAAACTGAAGAAGCAGACCTAGCGCCTGAATTTCACGATAATCCCCAAGTATGTATCCCCCTTCGTTTTCCTGTCATTTTATGCATCCTGCTAGATATGTCGCACTATCCCATTTGAGACCTTTGACTTTATTTTATATATGAACTATAATTCATATAAACGGAGGTTCATATGACAATAGAAGAAGATCAGGCCAGATTTTTGAGGTGCATTGGGGAGCCGACAAGGCTCGGGATACTTAAGCTGCTGGCTGAAGGCGAGAAGTGCGTCGGTGAAATCGCCAGCGTTCTGAATAAGGAGCAATCCCTCATTTCGCACCACCTTAGAGCTCTTAAGGAATGTAACATCGTGAAAGACGAGCAGGAAGCTCAGAAAGTTTACTACAAGCTTACGGATGTTAGATTAGCCAGGTTAATCATTGATAGCGAAGCTCTAATGAAGGAGCTATCGCTGTGCA
>Ga0315549_1000115_pt1 | contig 88669 bp, 73 predicted proteins | sample SalMarSW160200MG_FD_203101 | JGI IMG/M metagenome (GOLD analysis project Ga0315549, IMG submission 203101) | Salt marsh sediment microbial communities from the Plum Island Ecosystem LTER, Massachusetts, United States - Salt Marsh Sediment SW1601-200 ... | reverse complement strand
TGTTACCGAAAGCGATATGTACCTTACCTCTTTACCTCTGACTGACCGGGAACAAGGAAGAGGTGTGCATAATTTTACTTTATTTAACCTCAATTATATCCCTAACATACGTTTTGAAAAGGCTGATCGTGTAGATCAGGGGCCTCCGGGTAAACTTATATTAACGCCGTTTGAGGAAAAACTCGGCGTTAAAGTCATAAGGACCAAAGACGAAAAGCGGTATGAGCTGGCAAGAAATTTTTATACAGTCGATCAGATTGTTTACGATATCTTTAACCGGTTTAAATATAGAACGTTTGAGGCATTGCATTTTGATTTTGGCAGCGTGGTTGTAGATGACCGTTATCCTGAAGAGAATGAAATCATGCAGGTTATTCTTGACGCCATGAAACAGGTCGGAATCAAGGGAGATAAGCTCTCGGAAGATAACAGAAAACAGATCGATAATTATTTTAACCAGTTCCTGCCAAGAGGAAAGAAAAAGCGGGTTTTTGAAAATATTTCAGGGGATTTGATCCCTGTTGACACCTCCGGGATGGACAGAACTGGCATCCGGGTGAGCGAGCTTGAAAGGGACAGAACCGCATTCTTAAGCGAGGATTATGAAACCGAAGTCGGAGAAGCAAACGAATTTGTACTGGAATACATTAACGAATTAAGAGGACGCCCGGAAGATAAGCAACAACTTTCCCTTTTTAAGCCCGAAGATTTTGTTGAGAGAAAAGATGAAATAATCCGAACAGTTGTAAAGGGCGATACAAGACCACCCTATGTGGTAAATACATCAAAACTGAAAAGTCCGCAAAATATCGTCCTGGTATCCCATTCGCCGGAAAAAGAGTTTGTTTTTCAAGTGATAGACAATTCTGATTTTATTGCTTCCTGGATAAAATCACCCGACAAAAATTTTTACAGCATTGATTATGAATACTGGAAAGGCGGAAAAGACAGAGTCAGGCGGAGTTTTAATCCAGATTTCTTTATAAAGATCAATCTTGACGAGTACATCTCAAGGCTTGAGAGCGAAGGGAAGCAAGATCATCTTGAAGAATTAAAAAAGCTCCAGGATGAAGGAGTAGAAACCCTCATCAAGGTGGTGGAGATCAAATCTGATGAAGAGCAGGATGAAGCAATTCCGGCAAAAGAAGACTATGCAAAGGCGCACTTTGAACGGGTAAACAAGAAATTGAGCGCATTGAATTTAGAAGATCTTGAAAGCAGATATCGGTCAGATGCGAAACAGCATTATACTTTTGATTTGCTAACACCCAATCAATTCCCGGGCTGGATTGCAGATTTGAAAAAAGGAAAACTTGGGTAATTAAAAAAAATCAATGGGGTCTGGCATGCCAGGATCATGAAATTGGCAAGGAGGCATGGGAATAGAAATGGCGGAAAGAAAATATAGTATCGGACAGATTTTGATGAAATCATTGACATCGAAGCAGATCGCCGGCTTGCTTACGGCAGTGTCAGCTTCAACCGATTTGAACATCTACATGGAGAAGTTCGAAAAAATCGATCCGGACATGGCGACGACTGTGAAAAAAATTCTGGCCACAGATCAGGATTCAGCGAGCAGAGTTAAAACCGGGCGATTGACGTCCCTTCAACGAACAATGGAGTACTGGTTTTCACTATGGCGCAACTATGATGGCATCATAAGTGAAGTAGGTGACGAGGAAGGTAAGTATGCGGTTCAGGACCATCACTGGGAAGAGCCGTATTTTGATGGAGGGAGCCTTGCCCGGGATCTGGAACCTATCGCGGAAGATATGTTGACGCTGATGGAGGATGTCTATGATGAAGTGGATGATCCGGATTTGTTTTTGGAGGCTCTGAAGGAAATTGATGACCAAATCGGCTCATATCCCGAATGGATGGGTGCTGACTATGGGGAACCGTGCGTTTTGGAAGAAAAATTGACGCAATGCGTTTTGAAGTGGCTATGGTTATCGTCGCATCGCGAAAGAAATCCCGGCCAAACCTTTGCGGAAAAAGCTTTTTATATTGAAAACGCCTTTGAAATGGTCGCATTGGATGAAAATGAATTTACTGGTTTTTTTATCCGGCTCCCTGATGGTGTCTGCCGGGAGATTTATGAGTTTCTAAAAGAGGGCGATCATCATATGAATTTGGACAACACCTATTCGGCCTGGCACCACATCAACCACAATTATGAAGAACGGTTTGATGCAGGCAACTACCTTGAATCCTGCCGAAAATACCTCGACAAAAACTGGAGATACGGCCGGCCGCTTGTTGATGAGGCCTTAAAGCAAAACGATTTTCAAAAGGCTGAATCTTTCCTTGTCAAAACCTTCTCAAGTTATTTGGAAGGGCATGGGGAAAAAAGGTGGTACCCGGAGGCTTCTTTGCTCCTTATAGAGAAAAGCTCCTTTGTTAATAAGGGTGATGAAGAGATTGCTTCATTATTGACAAGTTGGGCTGATGTTGCGAAGCGGCTGAAACATCCTGGCCGCAGCGCCGCCGCTGCATTACAGGCCGTGGCATTTCATACGCCGGAAAACTGGAATACGGTCCTGAAGGCGTACCGAAGTCTATCCAATCCGGATACTCAAGGGACGCTTGCTCCGCTTTTTGTCCAGTGGAAAAATGAAATGGCGGCTCGAAGCTACCCCTATTTTATGGACTCACGTAAAGTTACTGACACCTGGATTCACTGGTTGATTGACGCCATATTGGATGTCAAGCAAGATAAAGAATGGTTTTTAAACAAGCTCGCTGAGTGGCTTTCTGATCTAAAAGACAATACAAAAGCGGTGAAAAAACAGTGGCGCTGGCTGGCCTTATTAACCAGGGATCTTCCCCAGAGTGAAAAGATTAAAGTAAAACATCCTTCTTTTTGGGAGACCGTTCTTCCTGAAGGTGATTCCAGGGGAGATCTAACAGCCTCTCGGCGTAAAGGTTTGCGGGAAATGAAAGCCGGTCTATACCTTAAAACCGCCCTGGAAGTCTGGCAAAAGCAATTACGGCGTATTGTTCCTGATCCTGCCAATGCACATAAATCGAATTATGAGGAATATGCCCGGTGGGCTCAGGCGTTATTTGAACTCAACAGAGACGAATACAGCGTTTTGATAAGTCACTGGCGTAAAAAACACAATCGCCGCCGAAACCTGTGGCGGGATATGAAAGCAAGGCATCTGCCGGTTGGTTGACAAAAGAGTAAAATCACCGTCCAAAAAAAATCGGTCTTTATTAATATAGATTCATCTCGACGTTTTCATGCATTGCCAGAGTTTTTCCAGAAATGTTAATGAGTTTTTTAAGTGGGGGTATGAAAAAACTTCCAAAGATACAACCCCGTTAAACTGTTTTAATATTCCCCTGACAATTTTAGATTTTTCCTTTGACAACCTATCCAATGATAAATGATCTTTATGGTTTTCAACGCCGTGAAGATGGATAATCGAGGTTCGGTTGCAATACCTGTTGAACACCGTTTCCATGTCGAACCCAAATACCATCAGATGACCCAGATCGATACAGACCGAAAGGTTAAAATCGATCAAGATTTCTTCTACCCATTCTATAGGATATGTCAGGGTTTCGATTGAAATCATTCTAGAGTTTATCCCGGTAGCCATAAATTGCTTTACACTACTGTAAAGACGTTCCCGCCAGTTTTTTATATGTTCGGTTTCGAATCCCTTTTCATCATATGAGAGATGCAAGGTGTAGGTAGAAGGAGAGAGTGAAGAGGTAAGGTTCATGACTCTTTTTAAGGTTTCCACGGTGGTATGCCGGATTGACGGTTCAGGATCACTCAAGGATATGTCGGTGGGCAGATGTACATTATAGGTAAGATCAAACTCTTTTGACAGCAGTAAGAGTTTTTTTATCTCATGAGTTGACGGCAGACTATCAAGAGCACTTTCAAAGAGTAGAAGTTCGATTTCATCCACATATGGGGCAAGCATTTTTACGTTTTGCGCATAGCCGGCCGGGTATATGTAGGATGTGGTTCCTATTTTAAATGGATATAAACCTTTGTATGACTTGGGCAGTGGAGGGTACATTTTATCACCAGTAGGCTTCATAATTTATTGAGAAGTTGCGCGTGAATCTCCTAACTTAAAAAATTGATAAAAAATATCGTGTGATTATCAACACACACAACCATATCAGCACCGAAAGCATCATAAGATCGCATGCCTTTTTAATATGATTCGGCTTGATTGGGTTGAAAGGTATTCCCAAAAAAGGCTTGGACACAAGACGGCCGTGATAATAATTGGGGCCGCCCAACCGAACTTCGAGGGCGCCTGCAAAAGCTGCTTCCGAATACCCGGCATTCGGGCTCGTATGGTTGGCCCCTTCGGTCAGGGCGGTTTGAAATGTACGTGCTCCTTGACCGGTAAGGATTTTGGCTGCAGCTGATATAACAAGGATTGAAATGCGAGCCGGGATCAAATTTGCAATATCATCGATTCTGGCGGCAACTTTCCCAAAATCTCTGTATTTGTCATTTTTATAGCCGATCATGGAATCGAGTGTGTTTATCATTTTATAAGCCATTGCTAAAGGGGCGCCACCAATCGCAGCATAGAAAAGGGGTGATATGACACCATCAACAAGGTTCTCACCGACAGTTTCCACCGTAGCACGGGAAATTTCCTCCGGGTTAAGGTTTTCAACATCCCTGCCCACAATAAGGGCAACCTTTGCTCTGGCATCATCAAGGCTGGTTTGGGTGAGGGCCCTGAAAACCGCCATAGCCGAACTTTCCAGAGAACGAATTGAAATACAATAATAGATTATCAGAATCTCAACACCGGCCTTGACCAGGGGATGTAAGTATTGAGCGGTTTTCATCAGGACAAAGGTCAGGGTCCAGGTTCCTGCGATAAGGGATACTGCAAAAATGGCACCGGAGATAGAAAGCCTTAAATGCAGATTCCTGAAAAACGGTTCACCAACTGTTATGACCCGGCCTAACCACCGAATGGGATGGGGTAAGATTATTGGATCGCCTAAAACAAGATCAAGTATAAATGCACCGGGTATGATATACCCTGCAGTAGAAAGTTCCATATCCGAGATAAATATTTAAGCCTTAACATCCTGAAAGATGAAGGTTGAACATATTAAAAGATTAACGTCCAACGTCGAACATTGAACGTCGAACGTCGAATAATGATGTCGCTCCGCTCCTCAAATTATTCTAAAATTGAATGAAAAACAAACATCCAATACCGAACATTCAATAGCTATTTCTGTCTCTTTTCAGCTTCAGGTTTTTTCATTCATCCTTCGATGTTGGACGTTCGATGTTCGATGTTCATCTTTTCCAGCTGATTCTTCCTGAGAAATTCGGGCCAATAGTTTTTTCGCAAACATGCGGTTAATTTCATCTGTTTTCAAAGAAAATCGGATAAAGCGATCAGAAAGGCCACTGAAATTTGAGCAGTTTCTAATGAGGATCCGATCGTGTGCCAGATGGTTGCCGAGGCCGTCAGCCGTAAGGTTTCCGTAAAGCCTTGCAAGAATAAAAGAAGTGGTGCTCGGGAAAAGTTTTATGAAGGATGAATTTTTGAAGGTTTCAAACAGAATGTCTCTTTCCTGAGCAATAAATTTTACTGTATTCTCAATAAACGTTTCGACTTCGGCCGTTTGTTTCATCAGATAATGCACTGCCATCTGGGCCAGGCTGTTAACACTCCAGGGAAGTAAGTATGTTTTGAATTTTTTAATAATTACGGGAGATGATATCAGAAACCCGATCCTTAAACCGGGAATCCCGAAAAATTTAGACATAGAATTCAAAACCATTACATTGGGGAGCGTTGATCTTATCATGCTCTGCGTGTTGGATCCGTCTACGAACATAAGATACGATTCGTCGATAACAAAATTTACATCTGCATGGGATTTGCAAAGCTGTTCAAGGTCGGCGGCCGGAATGGTATTGCCTGTCGGATTGTTGGGGTTGCAGATGAAAACCGTATCATAATCATAGCCTTGGATCTGTTGTGCCGATGCCTTAATATCATGTTCGAAAGCGACAGATTCTCTTGCTGTTGAGTAATCATAACCAATATTGTGCATGGCGCATGCATCTGCATAATCGGCATATGTGGGTCCGAAAATCAGCGCCCTTTTTGTCTCAAGGATCCGGGGTATTGAATAGATAAATTGTGTGGTTCCGTTCCCGGCAATAACCTGTTCAGGATTGATATTGTATCGTCCGGCAAACACATTCACCGTGCGATTCGCGTCCACTTCCGGCAGTGTGGCTATGGTTTTTATATTTTCCTGCAATAAGGTAACAAGATCCGGAGGAGGGCCCAATGGGTTCATGTTACTGCTCATGTCCACAATTTCAGACGGATGGCAGCCAAGTTGTTGCGCCAGATCATAAATATTTCCACCGTGTCCTTTCAGCATGAATAACTCCCCATTGAAACCAGCAAAAAAAGCATGGATTCAGTAACTTCGGTCATTGTTCCCAGCATGTCACCGGTAATGCATCCCATCCGTTTATTATAATAAAATAGAATGGTTGAAATTATAAATATAAAGCAAAGGTTTAACCATATTCCCTGCCATCCCAGAAAATATGAAAATGCCACAGGAATAAGTAAACCACAGAACGCATAAGGCTTCAAAGGTTCACTAAAACAATCTTGTCCGGTACCGCCGTCAGGTCTTCCATACGCTAAAAAGCGTATGCCGAATATCATACCGCTCCTGGCGTAGGCGGGGATAAGAGCGATCAAAAGCGCCCGATTCGCGTCAAGATGCAGAATCCCCGCCCATTTCACAGCCAATCCGCAAATGATCGCGACCAGACCCATGACGCCGATACGGCTGTCTTTCATTATGGTTAGAGCCTTTTCTCTGCTATGGTGTCCCAGTAGGCCGTCGGCGGTATCACCCAGTCCGTCAAGATGAAGTGCTGCGGTGATAACCACAAGAAAAACAACGTCGAGCACAGCAACAACAGGTTCTGACCAGAGTTTTAGGGCGACATAGTCAAATATGGATACAAGGGTGCCTATAATCAATCCCACAATCGGGAAATACGGAATCATCCCCCTGGGATCATATATCGCCGGTTTGCCCATGGGAATAATGGTGAGAAATTGTATTGCAGCTATTAACCGTTTCATTTTACTCCTACAGGGATGCCGGCAACCATCCATATCACTTTATTCGCACATGTCGCTACTCTCTGATTCGTAAATCCGGCTATATCCCTGAAAAGCCTTGCCAGTCTGTTTTCAGGGACAATGCCTGTTCCCACTTCGTTTGATACCAAAATTATCGGACATTCGGCTTTTTCAAGAGATTGGATCAGTTTCCGGATGTGTCCGTCTTTATTTTCCTGATCATCATTTTCTAAAAATAGATTGCTGATCCAGAGGGTCAGGCAATCGACCAGGATGACATTTTCTTTTCGGCTGTTTTTACTAATCGCTTCAGGTAAACGGACCGGCACTTCAAGGGTTGACCAATCCCGGCCTCTCTGTTTTTTGTGGTGTAACACCCGGTTTTTCATTTCTTTGTCATGGGGTATGCACGTGGCAATAAAGATTTTTTGTCCGGGAATTTGCTCTGCAAGTTCAAGCGCATAACCGCTCTTACCGCTTCTGCAGCCTCCGATAACAAGAACTGTTTCTTTCATTAATCCACGTCCTGACCCGGGAAATCCGGCAATACGAAATTCGATAAATTTACTAGCCGTCTAAATACTTAAAAATCTTTTCCGTGTCCACATACTTTTCAAAATGTTCAGCCAGAAGGTCATATTCTTTATTTCTGGCTGCAAGTCCATGAGTCTCGGTAAGTTCCAGACCGCTGAGGCCGATGTGGTTTAGCCAGCGCTTGGTAATATCCGGGGTGTCGAACAGACCATGGATATATGTTCCCAGCACCCTCGCGTTATTTGTAATACAACCGTCTTCGGTGTTGACGGAGATACGGTTTCGCTCAAGGATTTGAAACAGAGGGTTGCCTGCAAAGCGTTGGGTTTGTCCCATATGGATTTCATATCCGGCGCCGGAAATGCCCTGCCAGGAAAACTGAGTCAGTGTGGTTGTTTTAGGCGCTTTTAAAATGGTTTCCACAGGCAGAAGGGACAGCCCTTGCATGGTGCCGGGTCTGCCTTCCAGTCCGTCCGGGTCGTGAACATACTTCCCCAGCATCTGGTAACCCCCACAAATGCCAAGTATGCATCCACCTTTATTTGCATATGATACAAGCTTATCCGCCCATCCGGTTTTTTTAAGCCATTTAAGGTCAAAGCACGTATTCTTGGATCCGGGAAGGATAACTGCCTTGAACAGATAAAGCTCCCGCGGTTTTTCAATAAAATAGATATTGATGCCCTCAATACCGGATAGAGGAGCAAAATCAGTAAAATTTGAAATGTGGGGTATGCGTATGACAGCTATTGCCGGTGTGTTGAGGTCTTTATCTAAGACCCTGGCGGGATTCTCAATGACAACAGAATCTTCTGCTTCTATAGTTATATGATTATACCACGGAAGCACACCGAACACGTTCTTTTTTGTTTTTTGTTCTATCCAGTCTATTCCGTCTTTAAATAAATTAATATCCCCCCTGAACCGGTTTATAATAAATCCGGATATCTGATTTTGTCGTGATTCCGGAAGACATTCCAGGGTTCCGACAATCTGTGCAAAGACTCCCCCTTTGTGGATATCCGCCACCAGAACAACAGATGCACCTGCATATTCTGCTATTCGGAAATTCACGATGTCATAAGGCATAAGGTTGACTTCAGCACAGGAACCGGCGCCTTCCATCACAATAAGCTCGTATTCATCTCTTAGTCGATCCAGGGCTGCGCATGCGCTTGGAAAGAACTGTTCTTTTTTTTTGTGGTAATCTGCTGCCGCGCTGTTCCCGATGGCTTTCCCGAAAAATACAACCTGTGACCCCACATCACTAGTCGGTTTTAAAAGGATGGGGTTCATATCCACATGTGGCGGTATTCTTGCCGCTTCTGCCTGAACAATCTGCGCCCGGCCCATTTCCAGACCATCCGGAGTAATACCGGAATTGTTCGACATATTCTGTGCCTTAAAGGGGGCAACGCTTATCCCTTTATTAACAAAAATGCGGCAAATCGCCGTTGTAATAACACTTTTCCCCACATCGGAACCGGTTCCAAATACGGCAAGGCAAGGGGCCTTTGTGCTATTTCTCGATTCCAACTCTGGCTTTCACTCCTTTTTGATAATAATGTTTGATCTCCTTCATCTCTGTGACCAGATCCGCCCGTTCAATGATTTCAGGCCTTGCGTTTCTTCCGGTAATGACTATTTCGACATCATCCGGTTTTTTGTCAATAATTTTAAGAAGATCTTCTACTGAAAAGAGCCCGCACGTTACAGCCACATTGGCTTCTTCAAGTATAATCACATGGTACTCTCTTAAATCGATTATTTTTTCTATACGTTCAAGACCTTTCCCGGCAGCTTCGATATCCTCAGGTGATGGCTTTCCTTTAATAAATCGGCCCCGGCCGTACTGCTCAATGGTGATAAGATCGGAAAACCTTTTGAGTGCATTAATTTCGCTGTACTCACCCATCTTGATGAACTGTGCAATAAATACTTTCAACCCTGCACCGGCGGCCCTTATGGCCAGGCCCAAAGCGGCCGTGGTCTTCCCCTTTCCGTTTCCGGTATAGACCTGTATATATCCTTTCATAAATTATCTTTCCAATATTTTACCCCATACCCTCTGGGCGTAATCATAAAATCGAGATATTCAAAAGATGTGCTGCTTCCGATAAACACCGTTGTTTGCATGTTTACTGTGGCGGTGTGTAAATTTTTAAGGGGAATAATCCTCACATCCTGGTCTTCGCGCATGGCGCTCATCACAATTCCTACAGGGGTGTTTTTATCCCTGTATTTTAGTATAATCTTCTGAGCAGTTTCCAGATGCCTTTGTCTTCGCTTGCTTTTCGGGTTATAAAGGACAATTACAAAATCGGCCTTTGCCGCTGCTTGTATTCGCCGTTCAATAATCTCCCAGGGAGTCAAAAGATCACTGAGACTTATGGCGGCAAAGTCATGGTTTAACGGCGCTCCTAAAAGTGACGCTCCGGAACACAGGGCCGGTATGCCGGGAATAATTTCAACAGCAAGTGCCGATTTTTCTCTTAAAGCCGTTTCGTGAGAACAAAGTGTTGTCACGTGGATTTTTCTCATCTTGCATATCTCTAAAACAAGCCCGGCCATGGCATAAATTCCCGGGTCACCGCTTGAAACAATAGCACACGATTTTCCTGATAGAGCAATATCAATGGCTGCCGTAACGCGCGCCACTTCTTTGGTCATTGCGGTGCTTATGACATCCTTATCTTTAATAAGGGGGCGGATCAGATCAATATAAGTTGTATAGCCTGCAACGGTATCAACTGTTTTAAGGATATCATATGCCCGTTTTGATAAATAATCCAGACTGCCGGGGCCGATTCCTATCACATAAAGGATTTTCTTGCTATGGCTATGGTCACGTTCCGGGTTGAGTGCTTGGGAACGATCAGCTTTCCGTTGTTTGACGCAAGAATTGCTGCTGCTTCGCATACGCTTTTTACTCCAGTAAATTTTTCCACCATCAAAGACGGAGTCTCGATGGTTTTTATCTGATTCAATTCTTCCCGGTCATAAAACGTTATGGGCAGTTCGAGTTCCTCTGAAAGGGCTAAAAGCCCAGGCTCATCTTTTTTGATATTTATTGTCGCGATGCACTTAAGGCTGTTAAAAGAGAGCCTGAATTTTTCAAGGACCTCATGAAGGAAGCTTTTCATTTCTTCCATACTTGTGTTTCTATTGCACCCGATCCCTGCAACCAGTGATTCGGGTCGCAGTATCAGCATTTGCGGGGGTAAATCAAACCGGACATCACAAATAAACACGCCGGATATCTCTTTTAAATATGTTTTTGGAATATCTTCAGGATCATTCCTATCTGAATCGGCATCTAAAATAAGGTTTGATTTTGGTATTGAATCCATAAGCAGGCCAAAAGGATCATGAAAATATATCTTTTTTCCGGTAAGAAATGCCATGTTTACCCCTTTTATTGCATCGGGGTTTTCAATGAAAAGTCCCTTTTCTATGGCAAGAACATCAATTGAGGGTACCCGGCGTATATCTGTAGCCGTTGAGATAACCGGATCCGCTCCGATTAATCCGGCAACTTTCTTTGCAAGCATGTTGGCGCCGCCAATATGGCCGGAAACAAGGCTTATGGAATGATTTCCCATCTCATCAACAACAACAACGGCAGGATCAACGGTTTTGTGCCTCAGGAGGGATGCAATAATTCTGACAACAATACCTGTAGACATGATAAAAATATGCCCATTGTATTTATTGAAAAAGCGGGGCAGAGCGCCGGAGAGTCTTTTGAATGTGTTAGATGATATATTTGATCTTTCCAGATTCGCAGAAACATACAAATCGGCATCGGGCAGATTTTCTGCGATTTTCCGGCCCAGATTTGCTCCTTTTGGTGTAATGGCCCAGATTGCGACAGTGTATTTTTTCCCATGGTCAATCACTATTTCCTGTTCCTCTGTAACCGTGGACAAAATCCTTATCGTAAAGTTTTGATTTATAGCTGCGCTCACTTGGACATACATCTAAAACCTTTCCAACAATAATAAGAGCCTGACGGGTTATATTTTCTTTTTTAACGCTCTCCGGTAATTCTTCAATGCTTGTAAAAATAATCTTTTCGTCAGGTTGGCTTACACGGAACGCAACAGCGCAGGTCGCATCTTTGCCATATGCTTTTTCCAGTATCTTTGCAACGTCATCAACCATGCTTATGCTAAGATATATAGCCATTGACGTTTTGTGGGCTGCGAGCGATTCCAGCGATTCCGTTTCAGGCACCGGTGTTCTGCCGGCCATACGGGTTAAGATAAGTGTTTGGGATACTTCAGGGAGAGTATATTCTATTCCCATGGATGCTGCGGCGGCAAAGGCGGCCGTCACGCCGGGTATCAGCGTAAACGGAACCGACCGTTTTTGCAATTCCGCCATCTGTTCAAAGATGGCGCCGTAAAGACTTGGATCTCCGCTGTGGAGTCGCAATACACGCTTGCCCTCATTGTAGCCCGTTTCAATTGCATCGATAATTTCTTCAAGGTGCATTGAAGCGCTGTTTAAGAGCGTGGTTCCGGGCCTTGTCCATTTTAAAATAGTTTCAGGCAGCAGTGAGCCTGCATAAATAACAATGTCGGCTTTTTCAAGTGCACGTTGACCCTTTACTGTAATCAGTTCTGGGTCACCCGGACCTGCGCCGGCAAAAATAACGGTATTTGTAAACTCTGTCATTATGGTTTCCTTTTTTCTCCGGAAATAATCCATACAGGGTTCTCTGCGTTAAGCCTTTTTCCCAACGGCATTTGCTGACCGCGACTGATTTGAGCCTGGACGATATCTGTTATAAAACCCTGGGATTTAAGCGTGCTCATGGCAACGTCAATATTGGAAATGAGAATCGTATTAATGACGATGACGCCGTCCTGCATGAGATACCCTGAAGAAGACCGTATGATCTTTTCAAGATTTTTTCCGCCGCCGCCGATGAAGATGCGGTCAGGGGCAGGCAGGTTATCCAGGCCGTCCGGAAGCTCGGATTGTATGATTTCCAGGTTCGTTACATTGAACCGTTTCCGGTTATTTTCGATATGAATGATCCGTTCCGGGTTTTTCTCTATGGCAAAAATTCTGCCGGATTTAATAAAGATAGAAGCTTCAATGGAAATAGAACCGCTTCCGGCTCCCAGATCCCACAAGATGTGATCCGGCATCAGGCGAAGTTTGGAAAGGGTTACCGCTCGAATCTCAGCCTTGGTAATAAGCCCTTCTTGGTGATCAAATAAATATTCGGGCATCCCGGAGTAGAGTTCCGTTATTCTTTCAAAACGGGATTCACGAAGTTTCAAAATAACCAGGTTTGGTTCTGAAAACCGGATTCCGGCAGCCTCTGAAGGAAGATACCATTCAACCCGCTCGGAAGATGTCCCCAGCTGTTCAAGAACGCATATGTCATAATCGGTTATCCCTTTTTCAAGCAAATAATTTGCCAGCCAGGCAGGATTATTTTCAGGATCGGTAAAAACGGCGATTTTATCTTTTTTCACCAGGATCGGCAAAATATCCCTAATTTTGTTTCTGCCGTGTAAACTGATAATATGAGCGTCATGCCAGGGTATCTTGAGGCGGGAAAAGGCTGCGGCAACTGTAGATATATTCGGATATATCAAAACATTTTCCCGGCCTAAAGATGTTATTAACAAGGAACCGATACCGAAAAAAAGCGGGTCGCCTGATGCAAGAACCACTATTTTGTTTTTTTGCATCCGGCTTTTAATATATTCGACTATTCCTTTGATATCTCTAGTAATTTCTTTTTTATGAGCCGGAGACTCGGTAAAAAAATCAAGGAGTCGTTTTCCTCCCACAAGAATATCTGCGTGCCGGATGAGCCCGAGATGTGCTTCGGTGAGATCCTTTGGTGATAATCCCATTCCGATTATGGATACTGGTTTTTTCATGATAATGCCCTTGAACCCGGATTATTAACGTGAATCGGAATTAAAGACGATATTCCCGTTGTAATCGAAGATAATTCCACGAATGTGAACCTGAGTGCCCGCAAACAATTCTGCTGATTTCACCATCTGTTTTCCCACATATAAAATAACTTCCGGGTATTGGTCCAGGATGAAATCGAATGCATGGCGGGCAGTGTTGGCCGATAAAATTTTTTCTGAAAATGCTTTATTTTTTGTTACTTCAAGGGACCAGTCTGCAAGCTTATGCAGGGTTAATCTGGCTTTGGCAGCATGGGTATGGGGAACCCCTTGAGCCATCTTCAGGGATTTGCCGAAAAAAGCCGCTAACGTGATTGATGCAAATCCTTTTTTAGAGGCTTCTTGCAAAGACATTCGGAAAAAATCTCCGATTTGAACAAACGATTCTTCAGGGAACCCCGGCCACAGGGCCTGTGCATATCTTTCGCTCCGGCGCCCTGTTGTCAGGACCAATTTTGTGATGCCGGAAGCTTCGGCAACCGACATGGATGATTGGATGGTTGCAATATATGCATCATGGGACATGGGTGTAACAATACCTGTAGTTCCCAGAATCGATATGCCTCCGATAATTCCCAGCCTTTGATTTAATGTTTTCCGCGCCAGGGTTTTCCCTTCAGGAACAAAGATTTCGACCTTAACCGGCAGGCGTATTTTATTTTTTTTTAGAATCTCTCTTACTGTTTGAGTGATCATTTGTCGAGGCCCTGGAGTTATTGCCGGTTCTCCGGGATTAATTTCAAGGCCGGGCTTGGTTACCGTTCCCACACCCGTTCCTCCTGTGATCACTATATTGCTTTTATTTCTATTTTCAAAAAGCGTAACAACAGCTCCGATTTCCGCCTTATGAGTTATGTCAGGATCATCCCCTGCATCTTTTATTACCGTACATGTTGCTTTTTTCTCTCCGGCGGAGGTACAGGTATTTATGGGAATGGTGATAGGGTCTCCGGTTAACAGTTCTATTTCAACCTTTGAAGGTTTTTTCCCATCCAGAATAAATAAAATGGCTCCCTTTGCAGCTGCCGCCGCCGCAGTACCTGTCGTAAAACCGGTTCTCAGCATTCTTTTTTTGTTTTTTGCCATATATTTTATCCGAGATAATAGTAAATTACTCCAACAATAACAATACTCATAACCCGAAAGCTCTGACCCATTACCAAAAGCTGGGTTCCAGTTTTCGGGGAAAAAATTCCAATATACCTTGGCAGTTGATGCCTTAAAGCGCGTATGGGAAAGGCAATAATATTTCCGATAAGTAAAGCCAAAACCGTCTGTTTGGTTGTGATTACCCCTGCATCCAACAATGCGCCTGCGGCCGCGAATCCTGAGGTGAACTCCGCAGCAAAACTGAAGATTATCACAGAGAGGGCTTCCATGGGCATAAATGTTGTTACCACATATCCGGCAAGCCATTTGCGTGCCAGTGTAAAAAGACCCATGGCGTTTAATATGAAAACAAATATATAAATCGGGATAACATACGTGGCAATATTTGTAATACGTCCGGGAAACTTTTCTCTGATATTTCCCCAGAGTCCTTTATATTTGTTTTGATCCGGAATAGAGGTTTCTTTTACTTTATCGCTGTCATTCCATCTTTTTAAAAATGGGTGGAAATGGCCATAAATGAGAAAAAGAGAAGTTCTTAAAAGTGTTGCTAAAAATGTAATCAAAAAATAGAGGCCGCCTGCCCGGCCGGTAAGAGGAATGACAATAAAAAGGGTGGTGGGAAGGTGAAGAAAATATGCGGGCAGTTGATTGACGAAATTCGCCAAAAAAAGTTGCTGGCGGGAAATTTTTTCGTCTTTATAAAAATCGAGCAGCATGGCATTGGCTGTAACGCCTGAAACAAAAGCCGTGGTAAACGCTGCGCTGCACCGGTTGCCAAGGTTGCCGAATCTGAAAAATGGTCCGGCCAGCGCGGCTAAGAATTTTGTCCATCCCGAAGCCTCGATAACTTGGCCTGCCACAAGTCCGGCTCCGATGAAGAGCATCAGACGGGCAAGCGGCCATAAAAGCCTGGATAAAACTTTCTGACTGCCGAGATCATCGATCATAACGATTCCAAAGATGAGTATCGCAGCAGATATGCCGAAAGAGAGGACCGGCGCTTTATATTTGGATTTAGACTTCAGATGTGCCATTTTTTCGTTTCTGTCTGGCAAGTATAATTGTCCAATATTCCGGCGGTCTGTTATCAAGTTCCTTGATGTTTCTTATGATCTCCTGGTCCGGAAGCCCGCAGTTTGTGACTCCTACACTGTTCTCAAGGCGATTGGCTTCATCAAGAGCGGAGGTTATGTCTTTTACATTACGGTATGCTTTCAGAAAAACAACGGTTTCCGGCTTCACGGAAAGCTGTCTAAATCGATCTCCCCCCCTGGCGCCGGAAGTAATTAAAAGTGATTCTTCACCCTCTACAAGAGGGGTATTCAAGCAGGCTGCTGAGGCGTGGTAAGAGGTTATGCCGGGTATGCTGATAACCGGCTGGTGTGGTGCCAGGGTCTGGATGGTCTTTAAAATGTAACCATAGGTTGAATAGGTCATGGGATCACCCAGGGTTATAAAAGCCACATTATATCCCTGTTCCAGTTCTTTAATAATTGTCAGTGCATGATCCTTCCATGCTTTTTGCGTTTCATTCTTATCCCTTGTCATGGGAAACCTAAGCATCCTTATGGGGGTCAGATCCGGAATGTACGGTTTTGCAATGCTTATGGCCAGGCTGTAACTCTTTTTTGTGGAGGCTGCCGCAAAAACAATATCCACACTATTTAATACTCGTGTGGCCTTTAGGGTGATCAATTCCGGATCACCGGGTCCCACACCCAAGCCGTATAAAATCCCTTTTTTATTTTTCATAGGTTCCTCATTCATCACCCGGTACGATATTTTTTTGTCTTAAAAATCTAGACGGTTACAGCCATTTTTCCTAAAGCATTTACCACGCTTGCCGCAATGTTTGAACCTCCCTTTCTACTCGCGTTGGAAATATATGGATAATCCATCTCAATCAGTGCCGCCTTTGATTCCGCTGCATTTACAAATCCCACAGGAAGCCCGATAATTAGAGCGGGTCTGGCTTTATTTTCCTTTACCCGTTCAATGAGGCGAAAAAGTGCTGTTGGCGCGTTACCGATAACATATATGCCGTCTTTAATCACGGGAATGGCAGTATCGACAGCCACTTCCGCCCTTGTTTTTCCTGTCTTTACCGAAATCTTTATTACTTCCGGATCATTAATATAACATTTTATGGTGCTGCCGAAGCGCTGAACATCTTGCTTGCGAATACCGGCCCTTGCCATATTTGTATCCGTGATGATGGTTTTTCCCAGCCTGATGGCATTTACTCCTGCTGTGATCGCTTTGGGGTGGAATCGAACCGTCTTTATATATTCAAAATCGGCAGAGGTGTGGATCATCCTCTGCACAATACGCCATTCATTAGAAGAAAAATTATGCGGACCTGCCTCTTTATCAATGATTTTAAAACTTAACGTTTCGATTTCTTCGGGTTTCATAACATTTATGTTCTTTCCTCTTTATACTGCAAACATGATTCGACAAATTGTTTGCCCACTTCCGGACAACTGCCGAAATGAAGGTGGTTGTAACTTCCCAGGGTGTGGTTTACCATATATCCTTCTTTTGTTATTTTGATTTCTTTCCTGGGCGATACCTGATAAACCGTCTCTACATTTTCAGAATATTCTGTTAGTTCCGAATAGTGAAATTCATGCCCTCTGACGGTTTGGCCCCTTTTTCCGATAACCATATCTTTTGTAAAGGTTATTTCCCGATATCCTAATGATTTTAAGCGGGTAAACATGGATGTCACAAATGGAAAGCATCCGGTCATGGGAAACAAGTTTCCGTTCGTGTCGCGTATTTCCCTGCAAAGGTACATGAATCCACCGCATTCTCCATAAATGGGCATGCCTTGCAAGCTTTTTTCCTTAATCTGTTTTCGCAAACCTGAATTTTCAAAAAGCTGCTTTGCGAAAAGCTCGGGATACCCGCCGCCCAGATATAATCCGTCCAGATCATCCGGAAGATATGCGTCGTTAATGGGCGAGAAACAAACGAGTTCTGCACCCTGTTCTGTCAGTATATCGAGGTTATCTGCATAATAAAAACAGAACGCATTGTCCATTGGCAGCCCGATTTTTACCTTAGGGCTTACCGGATATTCTTGAGGCTCCGGTTTCTTTTCGGGCGTTTCCAACTCCGGAAGAAGATTCAAAAAGGCATCAATATCCAGAGTATTTTCAATAACATTTGCAAACAGATCGATCTTTTCTCCGCCAAACGGATGATCCTGCTGAGTAACAAGACCCAGGTGTCTTTCAGGGATCCATATCTCCTTATCATGAAGAATGCCTCCCAGACAGGGCATGGTGACATTATCCTTCAGAGCTTCTTTTAAATACTCCAGATGCCGGCTGCTGGCTATATTATTAAAGAGAACACCGGCATATGTAAGATCAGGATCAAACCGTTCAAATCCCTGAACAAGGGCTGCAGCGCTCCGGGCCATGCTTCTGGCATCAACAACCAGGATAACCGGAAGGCCGATCCATTTGGCCAGTTGAGCGGTAGAGCCGGCTTCACTCTTGCCGTCATAACCGTCAAAAAGACCCATTACCCCTTCAACAATCGCAATATCGGCGGATTGGGTGTGCTTGAGAAAATTATTCACATTATATGATTTTGAAAGCATCCAGCCGTCCAGATTTCTGCTGGCGACTCCGGTGATACGGGTATGGTGACCGGGGTCAATAAAATCAGGTCCTACCTTAAACGGGGCCACATTAAGACCGCGTTTCGCTAAAGATGCCATAAAACCAAGGGTAACCGTGGTTTTCCCGCATCCGCTCATTGTGCCTGCTATGATTATTCCTTTAATAGCAACCTCCTTATCCGTTAATTTTTTGGGATAAAGGAATCACATTGAGTGCTTCCTGGATATGTCTGCAGAGGATATCGATGATACTTGGCTGAAAACCGAGCCCAGCTTTTTCAATTGAAACCAGAATTTGTTCCTCTTCAAAAGCTGTTTTCCAGGAATCTTTCTCTCCTGAAAGGTCTTCTATGAAATGCACCCCTGCAACTATCATAAAAGGGATAAGCAAAACTTTTTTAAAGCCCGTTTTCTTAACCATTTCAACGAGTTTTTTTCTCGAAGGATATCCTTCCACCACACCCATAAAAATCCTGGGGCCGAATTTTTCACGAAACATGTGATGCAAGGCCATATATGAAGACCATGCAGGATGATCTGTTCCATGTCCGACCAGGACAACCGCTTCATTTGCATAGTCAGGGAAGGTGCTGCCGAGTTCATTCACCACATCCTCATAATCCTCGGGACCGCTTAAAAGAGGCAGTCCCATGGATGTTCTTACAGGACTCTGTTTCACCTCCTGGACTAGACGGTAGAATTCATGGCCGCAGAGAAGGTGCAGGGACTGAACAATGGACCACGGATAACCTTCAGCGACAAGATCGGACAGCACCTGTTGGGGACTCTTTAAATCAATGTTTTTTCTCCTTTTGCTAAAATCCCTGACCATCCTTGATGAATAGGCCCATTTTATTTTATGGTTAGAAAATCTTTCTCTGATAATCCTGTCCATATAATCATAGGTATCCATCGCCTTTGTGGTGGTGCCGAAAGCTGTTATAACAATAGGTGTTTTCATCTTAGGCATCTATCTCCCCCTTGCCTTGTCTTTTGTCCTGTCACTTTTCGCACCCTATATCTTCTTTCTCCACCCGATGGCCAAAAGGCTCAGGAGGCCAATGACAATGGCCATTACTATCCATGAGGAGCCCGAGACGGTTATTTTTGTATCTTCCGGTTTTTCTTCAACCATCTCATATCCTTCAATCTTTTCTTTATCCGGTTTCTTACCTTTAACTACCTTTTCCTCCTGACGAATCTCTTCGGTAACCTTAGCAAGTTTCTCCTGCAATGTCTTTCTTTTTTCCACCGCTTCTTCCATGCTCATTCCCATTGCCTTGGAGATAATCGCCTGAAATTGATTAACTAATTCTGGAGATAATAGCCCGGGCAAAGAAATGATATTCACCACCATCTGATTTAAGGCCGGGTTGTTGCAGGTATGATGACAGCAGGCAATGCCTTTTTCAATCACACTTATGGCATATTCCTTGGCGAGGGATTTTTTTATCCCCTCAGGTGCATCCCAGTATCCCTTCCTTACCACATCTAACATTGTAGCGACAATTGACTGAAAGGCGTGAGGGTTGTTTTTGTTAAAGTAGTTTTTTAAATCGAGGTTATATTTGTCTTTTACATAAACTTCATTAACCTCATTCCACATATCTTCAGTTATCATCTCAGGGCTGGTAACATCCCATATCCATAGGTCTTCGGTAAATGTAGCCATATACCTTGCCCCATCATATTTATGCTCCATCATCCCTCTAATCCATTTGGGGTTAAAATACCTTGACCTAAGCTCTCGATTGAAAAAGTGCTCCAGAGTCTCTACTTCTGGATTATTTTTATCCTTAAGATTGGTTATATACATATCTAACTTTTTATTTGATGTATTTCTAACAGCCAACTTTAACCCTCCAAAGTAGGCTGCCACCATAGGATGGTCTAACACACCATAAACATTTGAACTGCGACTAAATACCCCGGCTTTAACTGTTTTAAGATTCTGTCTAAATACATCTTTTACCTGCTTACTCTGCACATTCTCTCCATATGTGTGACCCATCCTATTAACATAGAGGTCGCTGAGTTGGGTATCGTCCTGCCAACTGTCGCTGGCAGGGACAGCAAATTGAAGGTTTGGCGAATAAGCACCCATTGCTTCAGAAAAAACTCTTGCCTTTGACAAATCAACAGCTTCAGATTCTGCATAATTATTCTTTAAAAGCTTGCTTTCGATTATCCGGGCATTTTGCTTGACATAATTTGATGATTCACTCACTTCAGTTGCTAAACGAACGGCTTTATCAATCAAACGAATCTGATTCTGAAAATGTTCCCTATATAATCCAGAGGTAATAACCAGAACATCTATTCTAGGCCTCTCAAGATCGGCCTTATCTATCAGTTCAACATCTTCTACCCGGCTTTTTTTATCCCAGATAGGCTTTACACCGAGTAAATAAAGTATCTCTGCCTCCATAATCCCATGATGCTTGGTGGTTTCACTGGACCAAAGAACAAAGGCTATCTGGCGAGGATATTTCTTATTTTTGTTCAAGTGCTGTTCTAATAATTGATCTACCATCCTTTTACCAATCTGCCAGGCTTCTTTAGTAGGAATGCTTCTGGTATCAAAGGTGTAGGGATTTCGGCCTGTGGGTAAAGCGTCAGGGTTTCTGATTGGATCATCCATTGGCCCGGGCAGTATATATTTCCCTTCAAATGCATCCAGTATCCGGGGTATCTCTATATGGCAGGCATCTATCCTTCTGGCATACTCTATTGCTAAATTCAAATCATCACCAATCTCCCTGGATATCTGGCCTAGAACAGTCTTTTGCGCCTCCTCTGGAGTTAATCTGTTCAGGATAATTTCTTTCAGTAATCTTTCACCCAATCGCTCTTTTTTAGAATTTAACTTAGTAATATGCTCCTTAAATTCCTTGCCGAGCATCGATGATATCATTTCAACTAAAGGTTCTCCTGTGGGGGGTTCACTTAACGTATGGGAGCCATAGGGCATATGTTCTCTTTTTATCTGATCAAGGTAGTGATTCAGTTTTCCTATAAGGTCTTCAAATTGTATTAAATCAATTTTCACATTGAGATCCTTATCCAACTTCAGTCTCGTACACTCTTTTAATATTCCCTCTTTGTATTCTTCCTTTAATGCATTATGTGCTTCTTCATAAAGAGACATCTTCTTCTGCAACCCCAATAGTTCTCCATACAACTCGGATGAAACAATAGTAGGCATATAATCTATCAAGAGTGCATTTGCCCTTCTTTTATTATGCACACCTCCGTTACCCTGAATCGGAAAGGGATGAATGTTGGGGACATGTTGGAGTAGTAGGCTACCCCAATCATGCCTTGATAAACCAATCTGTTTGCCCGGCATTAATGAAATCTGGGTAAAAGCAGTAAAGACTGCGTCAGCCTTAAATTCTCTATTTAACCAAAACCAAAAGGCCATATATTGATGATGAGGGGGTGTTGCCCCTTGGTGATAAAGTATTGCTTCATCCTGCAAAAAGCCCCAGGTGGGATGGGGAAGAAGTATTACATTGCCAAACCGAATCTTTGGTATAACAATATATTTTTTACCGCTATCTTTGTAAACCATTATTTCACCAGGCGGCTGGCCCCATCTTTCTATTACCCCATTCCTTTTATCTTCAGAAAGCTCGCTAAACCATTTCAGATATTTCTGTTCTGGAATTAGTATTATACTTCCATCTTTTACTCTTCTTCTTAATTCACCTTGAGCCCATACCCCAACATTGCTTCCCACTTCAGCCATTGCCTTAGAAAGTTTAGCGCTATCTAATACCAGCTTATCTCCGAGATTGTATCCCCTTGATTTCATTTCCTTGAAAAGATTGGCCAGACTTGATGGAACATCCAGATAATAGTCAATATCTGCTCCTATATTTGCCTTTCCGCCACCCTCGCTATAGTATGTTATAGCTATCTTTTTATCCCAATTTTTCATCCGGTGTAATCTTGCCCAAGCAATAGCCCTCTCTACCCGCCAGTCAATCTGATAGTCTATAACTTTGTAGTGATCTCTTCCTGTATCCAACATTACTTTGCCAGCTATCAACATTGGCTCAAACATCCCATCCATTTCAGCATAAAGAACATATGGGAGCATATCTGTTGCCAGCCCTTCTAAACTCCCCTCCCATTCCTGAGAGGTCTTACGATAATGTTTTAATGCCTGTAAAAATGGAACATCTATAGATTCCGCTTCTTCAACTTCCTTTTGTTGATTCGAATAACCTAAGCTGTAAGTCAAAGAAATTATGGAATCAATGACTGGCTTTCCATCCTTAATAAAGAATTTATCCAAACAAAAGCCATGAAACCCATATAATGCTATGGCATTACATCCTCTTTTTTCTATTGCTTTGATTAAGGCATCTATTACCTTTAATTTTTTCTTTGTATAAGAGCTCCTGTAGAATAATATCCCTATGGTTGGCATTTTAGAGTTATATATATGATGAGTTTTGGCAGTATTATCGATATACCACCTCAGGTAATCATCTGTTGTTTCAAAAATTCTCTTTGCATCCGGATGATAAATGGCCCTTTCAGGGAAGACTATAGGTTTTTCTACCTGTGTCTTCAATCCGCAGAATTTTACTCCCAGATAGATCATTAGCCTGCGGAAATTTTCCTGGCATCTGTTAAACCAATATTGTTCTAACCATGGATGTTCAGTAAGGTCGACATTCCCTTCCACCATGACAGGAGCCACCACGACGACAGTCGCCTTCTTCTTTGCCTCATCAAGGGCCTGATTCAATTTAAAAGTCGCAGGCGAATTACCAACCACGAAAATCACATCATAGGCGCTGAGGTCCAGCCCCTCTGCTGGTGGTAAGTATCCCTTACCTGTTCCGCTGTATAAACTGACATCCAGGAAGCTCCTAACTTCCTCTTTTGCCTTTTGAAGCTGATAAGGAGAAGAAGCCTCACAGGTAGGTATAATTATTATCTTGGGTTTTTCTAAAACCCTTCCTGCTGCCTCGTTACTTACCGCTACTGGCAGTGCAAGCATCTGGACTATAAGCAATACGAAAATTGAGGCAACGATTGACTTAAGTTGTAAACCATCCTTAATTTTATTCTTCCGGAACATAAATCATCCTTCCATCTTTTAGTTGATAAGCTGTCCCCAACTTAGTTCCTTCTTCTCCGCCAATTTTCCTGTCGGTTACTTTTTCTATCTTAATCTCTTTGCCTTTTTTGGTGATAATCTCCATTTGCCCATCTTCATTCTTTTTTACAATAGTAATCTCACTCTTTTCAGAGAAGAAATCCAAAATCTGGTAAGTTGCCATGAGGGAAAGAAGGAGCGCCACAATGAATACCAGGGCAACGTCAAAAAGATTCGCTACACCGAGCAAAGGATCTTCCTGCTTTGCTTTTCCCAAACGTCCCCGGCGGCTATTTTTTAGGTATTTCATTTAAATCCCCCTCGATCCCCCTTTGCAAAGAGGGAAGAAATTAAGGAATTGACTATTGCTCAATTTTCAAGATTTAATGTTCTGTGTCATGGCTTCTGTGATCAGGTTTATATGACGCATATCTTCGGTGACCCAGCGTTCTTTGACAACGGAAAAGAAATGGGCCGTGATTCCAATGGCCAGCCCCACAACCGTTGTTGTAAAGGCCAGAATAAGACTGGAAGAAAGCTGCGCCATGTTTCCCTGGGTCAGACCGGCGAGGCCTGTGCCCATGGGAATAAGTGTACCCATAAGCCCGAGACTCGGACCGATGCGCACGATTAGGCGTATCTTGTCCACTTCCCTGATCAGTGAATGTTCTTTGCGTTGATTCAGATCTTCCACCTGTTCTTCTATGAACAGGCCGTCACCCTTGATAATCTCTTCTAATTCCTTTGCATAGTGTGTGATATGGAGAGGCAGATTTTCACCGATTTCAGACGGAAAGTACTCTGCTTTTTGAATCGTTTCCAGACAACCTGCCAGGGGATCATTTGAACGAAAATGTCTTCGCTTTACCCATTCCGCCATAAAGCCCCCTAAATACCCCATCAGCCAGAGACAGAGAATAATGAGCAGGATTACCACAGGGTAAAGCAGGGCGGTTGAAATCGTATACAGGATCGTTTGAAACGCTGGAAAGATGTTCACTTAATTCCTCCTTTTGCAATGTAAGTCTTTATGAATCCGGCACATCCAAGAATAAAGACAATCACTCCTAAAATAGCCGTGTGAAAAAGGTCTATCTGACTTACCGGGCTGTTGGAAATAGCCATGGCAAACGCGGATTTTATTTCTGGATATATGGGAGCTATGATGACAGTAATAAGAAAATAGAGGGAAACCAATACCATTGCCAACCCCAAAAAAGAACTGCCGGATGCGATCTTATGACGGAACGGAAAGACCAGGCCAACGGTCAGAACTATAATACTGCTAAAAAGGACAAAAAGGGTCAGCGTGGTCAGGAAGGGGGAAACGGCAAAAAGCGAACAGGCCAAAGAAAGGTTGAGCAGGATAACCGTGGCGCATACCGGGCAGGGCACAATCAGGAGCAAACTGGCCCGAAAGGGAAGATGCATGTGTTCAGCAGGGTTTTGGAGGAGCAACTTGCCTCCCCAGAGAAGAAGCCCAAGAGCCACTGCTAAATGAAGCAGCATGCCGTATTGAAGCATATTTACAAACTGATCCAAATAATTTAACAAATTAAAATGGGTAATCACGTAATAGAGGCAGAAAAAAAGGATCAGATAGATAAAAAGGCATCCGGCAAGAAAGATGACTTTTTTACCGGGGGGCACGGTCCTGTTGTATATCTGAGCTCCCAGACCCAAACCTACTTTTATTCCAAAGACAGAAAAAGCGATCAGGACACCGGTTATCCATAATTGTTTTAACATTGTCATTTAGCTTCCGAATTATCCCGAATTTCGCAAGGGTATTTGAAAATTATTATTAGTCCTGTCATTGCGAGTCCGCCAGAGTGCTTTGGCGGACGATGCAATCTCTTAGTGAGGGGATTGCTTCGTCGCTACGCTCCCCACATTTCTTCCTGCCTCGTATTAACCTTGTTCCCGCTTACCTCGGATACCTTAAAATCCACCCCGTGCTTTGCTGTTCCCAATTAAAAGTGGTATGTGACACCAACCTCAAAATACTGGCCATTCCTGGGATAGTAAAGATTGGCATACTTGCCGTTCCGCTCTATTTCAGCCGAAGTTGAATTTAGTTCACCACTTGAATTGTAGACCGATTCTATCTCCCTATCGAAGATGTTTTTTCCCAGGGCCCAGAAGGACCACTTTTTTAACTCGTAACGGATGCCCATATCAAACGTGGTCTTTGCGCCATACTCGATGCGGTTCAAATAATCCACCCAATAGGGCCCGGTTCCATTAATGTCGAGGTTGCACTTCAGATTTCTTATGGGATAAAAATCGAACCCGACCATATATTTGTAATTGGAAATCCTGTTCAGCTCCTTTCCATCAAGGTTGCGAAAGTCCTTGCTTGTCAGGGTTTCCCAGGTATAAACTCGCTCCCTGCCACTGGTCCATTCAGCCTCCATATAGGTACCGGACAGCCTGTAGCCGAACCAACGGCAGATCCTTCCATCCATCTCCAGTTCAATCCCCTTGTGCTCTGCGTCGCCAACGTTTTTGTATCCCGCATATGTCTGTGTCTCATCATAGAATATAGCAAATTTATCCTCATAATCCATCCAAAAGAGTGTAAGATTAATGTTTGCCCATCTTGCCAGGCTATGCTTATGGCCTATTTCGTAAACCATGCTGCTCTCCGGTTCCAAATCCTGGGGGAGGTTTTCCGGATTCATCTTCTCCATAGCCGCCTGGTAATAATAGGCTGCCGGGTACCAGTATGATTTGCCGACCGATGCGTATGTGGTGGCCCGATCATTCCAGTGATATGCAGGCGCAACAGACCAGGAATATTCAGTGTGATCTTTATCGATACTGTCACCATTTTTATTTTTGACATCATAGGTTACCTTATCCCATCTGACACCTAAATTCAGCTCCCAGTTATCGCCGAAGAGCAGCTGATTCTGCAAGAATATACCGAACTTTTCCTGATCATAGTCAATATCTGCCTTCCTTTTGCTGGCGGCTTTGCCAACCGGGTCGTTAAAATAATCGCGGCGCTGTTCAAGCGCAGTTTTTTCTACGTTGAATCCCAATACGGGGGTATACTTAAAGAAATCCTCGCCGAAGTTATATCCTCCGGAGAGATCAAATTTATATCTATTCTGATCGCGGTCATCATTATAAACGTTTTTGGGTTTAGTATACTGATAACAGTTATACTTAGCTTCTTTATCAAAAAGTGTCACCGCGGCAAGAGAATCCAAGAATAATCCGCTGTTTTTGTAGCTGAAATCAAGCGCATAGCTGGAAACATCCTGTTCATTTTCGTTATACGATGTCTTTTCCGCAGTCGGTTTCTCTTTAAATTCATCAGCCCGGCGATCTATTTCGAGGGCATATTTGTTTTTGCCTCTCACCATCTCGTAATCGTTATCAGTATACCCGAGATTAATTCCCAGTCTGGCATGATCCGAAAAACTATAGCCTCCTTTGAAGCGGCCTGCGGCACGCCTCTGGTCATCGTGTACGTAGCCTTCCGTATCCATGAAGGTGCCATTTACGAAAAAATCCCAGTTATCCACGGCGCCGGATAAGGTCGCATATGTGTCGGAGGTTTGCCAGGACCCGTAAGATGTCTTGGCCTTAACGCTGAAGGGCTGATCCTTCTTGCCTTTTTTGGTGATAATGCTGATCACTCCACGGGCTGAGTCAGCGCCAAAGACCGTTGAAGCAGGAGAGCGAAGGATCTCAATGCGATCAATATCCGACACCGGAATCGTCTCAAAGTAGTTGTAGTCAGACATACCCATATTTTGCGGGACCCCGTCGATCAACACGAGTGGACCTCCAGTGGAGGAACTGCGTGTTCCTCTCATGCTGAAATAGTATTTTGATGCGCCGTCATCATAGGCGCCCGGAATCCTGACAATGGCATCCCCTATATTCTTGATCCCTTGCTCCTCCAGCTCCTGAGCGGTAATCACCGAAATCGATGCAGGGGTATCGATCACCATTGTTTTGCGAGGAGCTGTCACCACAATCTCATCCAGCTTCACTATTTTTTCCTCACCATTTTGGGCCAATGCCCTGTTTACTGATGACACAACCAATAAAGAGCTACAGAAAAAAACAGCCAAGAAAAAGAACAAAATAAAACGTTTCATAAAAACCTCCTTTCCTCCCTCGAGGAAGGTGGTGAAAGTTTAGGTTTCGTCCAGGTCTCCTGGCTTTCGTTCATCCTACCGGCAGCGCCTTCCCATCCTGTTTGCAAACAGGGCAGTGGTATAATGCTGCTTTCGTCGCGATCACAGTTGCGGGGCAGCGGAAGATTCACACTTCCTTCCCTTTAAAAAAACCAAAAAAAATCCCCGGACCGATTTAAAATCGATCCGGGGATTTCCCTTTTTTATCCTCAAGATCTTGCGGCGAATCTCAGCCACGATGATTTCGCCTTTAAGTTCAGACAGGTCTTCTGACTCTCGGATCTTTCTACTAACCGTACCTTCCCGGACCTGATGTGAATAACACACCCGGTGTCATTGGTCGTTTTGTTATTGGTTAAGACAAATAACAGAGACTATGACAATTTCCAGTGGATTTAAACGGCGTTCGTCCCCGACTACAGCGGCGGGCCCGTCCCCGATTAAAACGGGGTTCCCTATTAAGCTCAAAGCGAGCATCTGAACAAAACAAAGACTATTTAGACTAAATAAGACAGCTACGTCAAGAAAAATATTATCTAAGTTGAGCGAAGCCAACTCACTCGTTCCTTAAGTTTTCATAATAATTGTCGATATAATAGATGAGCAACGTTGACGGTTTCGTACACAAATCTAAAAGATGACTTTGCTACGAGGACCCGCAAAATGACCTGTCTTGGAAAAGGCTTTGAGACCACCAAAATCGCCCATAATGAAGAACCGGATTATTCAAGGCCTGTTTTAAAAATTCCATCAGAAACCAGAGATCGTATATTCGCCAGGCTGGCTTTTATTTACGGGGAAACCGTTGCAAAGGCCTATATGCCCGAACTGGAACGAATCATTGATGTCTATTATGCACATAAAGCTCTGGAAATGATCGAAATAGAAAGCGGGCTCGATCCTGAAGAGCGGTTTACTGAAAAGGATATCATTCTTATCACATACGGTGACCTTTTACGCGGTGAAGAGCGTTCTCCCCTGACTACGCTGGCTAAATTCTGTGATACATATCTGGAGGGGACGATCAATACCATCCATATACTCCCCTTCTTTCCGTACTCTTCGGACAGAGGGTTTTCTATCATAGACTTTGAAACAGTGGATCCTAATCTGGGGACCTGGGATGACATTGCTGAACTGCAACATCATTACCAGCTCATGTTTGACGGGGTCATCAACCATATTTCAGCCAAAAGCCGCTGGTTTCAGGAATTTTTGAACGGCAATCCCTATTACTGGGATTTTTTTATACATTTTTCGTCTCCAGCTGAACTCACGACAGAGCAACGCAGTATGATCTTCCGTCCTCGAACCTCTGACATCCTTTCGGAGTACAAGACCATCAATGGTACACGCCATGTCTGGACCACATTTTCTGCTGATCAGATCGATCTCAATTATTCTAATCCCGACGTCCTTATGCGGGTTGCCGAGATCCTGCTTATGTATGTGCGTTACGGAGCAGAAATTATTCGTCTGGATGCGGTAACCTATCTGTGGGCGGAACCCGGGACCCGGTGTGTTCATCTGGAGCAGACCCATGAAATCGTTAAAATCTTTCGTGACATTTTGAATGTTGTGGCACCCGGTGTGGCTTTGATAACAGAAACCAATGTTCCCCATGAAGAAAACATTTCATATTTCGGTAATGGTCGAGATGAAGCACAAATGGTATACAATTTCGCCTTACCCCCTCTTGTGTTGTATACATTCTATTCAGAGGATACCACAGTCCTTTCCAGGTGGGCGGCAGATCTGAAGACACCTTCCAAAACAACTTGCTTCTTCAATTTTTTAGACTCCCATGATGGTATAGGAGTTATGGCGGTCAAGAACATCCTTCCGCAGGAAGAAATCGATTTCATTATTAAGAAGACGGAAGATCACGGCGGACTCATTTCTTACAAGACCGGAGAAGACGGAAATGAAGTCCCTTACGAGATCAACATAACCTGGTTCAGCGCACTTAATCACGAGCACAGCGAAGAGGATATCGCTTTTCAGGTTAAACGGTTTGTTGCTTCCAGGATAATTGCCCTGGTTATTCAGGGCGTTCCGGGAATTTACATGCACAGCCTGATTGGAACTCAAAATGATATCGAGGCCGTCCTGGCCACGAAATCAAAACGGGATATCAACCGCAAGGTGATCGACGGCAGGGCGATTACCGAAGCGCTGCAGGATCCTCTTTCAAAACTCTCACGTATCAGCCGGGAGTTCGGAAGGCTTATTGCCATCCGAACAAAGAAACGTGCCTTCCATCCGAATGGGGATCAACATGTTTTAATGGCATCCTCCGATATATTTTCGGTTTTAAGAATTTCTCCTGAAGGTGACCAGTCTATTCTTACCCTGACCAATGTCACTAACAAAGTCTGCCGGATAGAGGTTCCTCTTTCTCAGCTTGGCACCGGTGAAAACCGTTGGTATGATCTTGTAAGCGGGGTGGAGTGGATGACCGAAGATCAAAAGCTTTGTATTACACTGCTTCCTTATGATGTGGTGTGGCTGGAACCTTTCAGGAAGGAAGAAGAAATCGTCAACTCATAGATCTGTAAAAGTCATAGATTCCATCTTTAAGGTCTAATAAATAAGCTCTAATATCTTCCAGTTGATTTTCACCCATTTCAAAGATGTTAAGATCAGCATCATGAATCTCGGGAGGCATGGGATTTTCTCCCTCTTCCAGAGAAAGTTCATGGGCCAGGACGTCGGCAATTCGCAGCATGGCAACATCCTCGGAATTTGTTCCTTCCGGAATTTCTGATCGATGATGAACGGCGATGGCATTACAAATTTTATCAGGAAATTTCCATCGTGTTAAAAGCATTGCACCAACCTCACCATGATCAACGCCGATTTTTCTAGTTTCTGCTCGGTGAAGTTCGATATTTCCCAAATTATGAAATTCTTCTAAGGCACGATGAAAAAGTTCTCCAAAATACTGATCCAGAACAATTTTGCCGATATCGTGAAGAAGACCGATGATAAAAAGATATTCCCGGTCATCTCCCTTACCAAATCTTTTACCCAGTTCTTTCATAACCGTGGCCACAGCTAAGCTGTGTATCCATAAATCCTGTTGTGAAAAATGGGTCGATTTTTTCCCGGCGGGAAAGCTGCGTAAGACACCGATGGATAACGCCAGGGATTGGACCATGTTAAAACCGAGCAGAGGCACCGCTTTTTCAAGACTTGATATTCCCTTTGAAAAACCGTAATAGGCAGAATTTGCGACTTTCAGAATTTTTGACGTAAGAGCAGGATCACGGTAAATTACATCGGCGATGTCAGCGGCATCAGTCTTGTCGCTTTCCATCAATGTTAAAAGCTTAGGAATGACTACGGGAAGTGTTGGAATCTCGTCTATCTTTGAATAGATTTTTGCTCGAAGTTCATCTTTTTCCATTTCTACCTAAACCCTCTCTTCCTATAAAATTACTTGGAAATCGGTTCATAAGATCATTTTTAACCTTCCGTCATTACATGCTTTTATTTAGTGCCCGAGCGAAAACTAGGATTTTTCGTTAAGATCAAGGAAGACGAAAATTTTAACCACAGGAATACGGGTAGTATTTCGAGGATTAAAATTTGAGTCTGACGCAGATATTGGCGGAAAAGACAGTTTTCGTTCAGGCACTATTTATAAATTTTCGGGGTACCGGAGTCACTCGCGGAGTTTTACCGAGAGGGCTCTCATCCACCAAAAGTGTGCAGCCATAAACTTGTTCCAACGTTTGGAATGTGAGAACCTCTCTTGGATCCCCCAACCGCACCATTTCCCCCTTATTGAGTAAAAGTAATCGATCGCCGTACATTGCCGCCAGATTTACGTCATGGGAAACCATAACCACTGTAATTCCCCTTTCATTTTTTAATTTTTCCATTAAATCCATGAGCCGGACCTGGTGGGCAAGGTCCAGAGAAGCAGTGGGCTCATCCAGAAGAATAATTTCGGGTTCCTGACAAATGGCTTTTGCAACAAAAACCCGCTGCTGTTCCCCGCCGCTTAACTGGTCTAATTTCCGATGTGCCAGATGTTCTAGGCCGGTAAAAGCGAGCGCTTGCGTTGCAATTTTCAAATCTTTTTCTTGTTCGAGTCCCAGCATGCCGAGATAGGGGGATCGACCCATAAGTACAATCTCGGTTACCGTAAAAGGGAAATCGACCGGTATCATCTGAGGGACAAAAGCAATGGTTCGTGCCAGAGCCTTGCGGCTATAGTGATCAACAGGACGGTTCAGTATTTCCAGTTGATCGGCTTGAGATTTCAAGATCCCGGCCATCACTTTCAGTAATGTGGTTTTTCCGGAACCGTTTGGACCTATGATGATGAAAAAATTACCCGTTGCCACAGAAAAGGTAACATTTTTCAAAGCCGGAAAATCTCCATAATAATAATTCAGATTTTTAACATCTATCGCCATATTATCGCCGGGTTTTTTTTAATAAAAAAATAAAAAGGGGCGCACCGATCATTGCGGTAATGACCCCTGCGGGCATCTCGCCCTGTTTCGGAAGAACCCTTGCCAGGACATCGCAAGAAACAAGGTAGGCGCCTCCGCCAAGAACACATGCCGGAACAAGCACCCGGTGGTCCGGCCCGAAAACAAGTCGAAGAAGATGCGGTATAACAAGTCCTACAAAACCGACAAGCCCGCAGTAAGAAACCGTTGCGCTGACCATAAATGAAGTCGTCACCAGCAGGATAACGGTTACCGACTTTATATTTACTCCCAGGGTTTGTGCCATTTCCTTGCCCATCAGCAGCAGATTCATTGAATTGGAAAGCCAGAAAATCAGGATAAAACAGGGGCAAAGTATTGCAGCAAGTATTCCCACATGGCCGATATCGATCATTGAAAGGTCACCCATAAGCCAGAAAATAATATTATGAAGCCTGGAGTCCTGGGTCATAGAAACGAGAAACATGATGACTGCCGCACAGAAAGCGTTTACCATAACGCCTGAAAGAAGGAGTGCATCTTTTTTAAGAATGGTCTGTCCTGAGGACATGACAAGAATTAGCAGAAGTATAGCGATACTTCCGGCAAAGGCCGTGAGGCTTACCCCGGGAAACTTGGAGAATCCTATCAGGATTCCGATGATGGCTCCGATGGCCGACCCTCCTGAAATTCCAAGGATGTATGGCTCAGCCAGCGGATTGCGCAGCAGAGCTTGAAAAACAAGACCTCCCAGAGAAAGGGCCGCACCCACCAGGGTTGCCAGCAGAACCCGTGGAAAACGAATCTGCCAGATGATTGTATCCAGCATGGGATCAGATTCTCTTGCTTTAAGCAAACTTTGAAAAACCACCTTGATTCCACTGGTGGTCGATCCCATGGAAATCCCCAGAAACATTGCTATAAGCAACACAAGTGCAAGAGATAACGAAATAACCGACAGTCGTTTTAGGAGAAATGGTGTTTTAGTATTCACTGCGTTTCATCAAAAAGTTCGGGATGTATCAGTTTGACCAGCAACTCAAGACCGTCCACCAACCTGGGGGTGGGGCGATCAAAAAAATTGGAGTCTTCAAGAAAAATACGATGATCTCGAATTGCAGGCATATCCGGCCAGCGGCTCCATTCCGCCTTGACCTGCTCAAATACCGCGGTGCGTGCCATGGAAGTGATAATGAAGACTTCCGGGGAAAGCGCCAGAACCTGTTCCCGGCTGAACCGCGGATAGGCAACCGGCCCTTGGGCCAGGTTTTTCCCACCGGCAAGAACGATGAGTTCGTGGATAAAGGTATGGGTTCCAATGGAAACAATGGGAGTAATTCCAATCTGGAAAAAGACCCGAGGACGGTATCCGGCTTTTGCCACCAGGGACTTAACTTTAAGAACCCGGGACCACATGTGTTGCACGAGAAGGTCGGCCCGTTGGTTGGCATTCAGAAGGTTACCGATTTCCAGAACGGTTTGCATGACCGTTTCCAGATTCCTGGGGTTTACCGCATATACGGGTATTTTAAGAGATTCCAGACGGCGGGCGACCACCCTTGGATTGCCATCCTTGATAGCGATACAAAGATCAGGTTTTAACGCCACTATTTTTTCCAAATTGAGCTGTACATAAGAGCCCACTTTGGGGAGCCTCACGGCTGCAGGGGGAAAGTCGCTATATAGGGTTACCCCTTTTAAAAGATTTTCTTGACCCAGGGCGTAAATGATTTCCGTGATACTCGGGGCCAGGGCCACAACCCGTTGAGGTTTATCCGAAACCGTTACCTGACGTCCCAGCTGATCCGTTACGATTCTTGCATCAGATGGCATACCCATGGCAGTAAAAAGGAATGCCATCATCATTAAGAGGATTACCCTGGATTTATTTTTCATTATGCTTTTACTCAAAAAAAACCCGGACCGAAATTAAATCAATCCGGGGATTTCCCTTTTTATCCTCAAGATTTTTAAAGCAAAACTCAGCTCACGATAGTTTGGCTTTTAGGTTCAGACAGGTCTTCTGACTTCCCCGCCCTTTTAGCGGCCTTCCCATCCATACACGAACAGTGGCACACTAAGGCAAAAAGGGTTCCTTTTTCTAACTGTAATCAGAAAAAGGCGGGGTTACAGCGGCGGGCCCGTCCCCGAATTTCACGGGGTTCCCTATTAAACTCATACGAGCACCTGAACATAAATATTTAACTAATTAAAAAATAACAAAAAAGTCAATAAAATTATAGAATCAGGGTAATCGCATTTGATTTCGGTCTAGCGTAGCGACGGCATGGAGCGTTCTTCCTGTATTGGGATTCAAATGCGTTTACCTGAGAAAAGAACTAAAGATGAACGTCCAACATCGAACATCGAACGTCCAACGTCGAATAATGATGTCGCTCCGCTCCTCAAATTATTCTAAAATCGAATGAAAAACAAATATCCAATACCGAACATTCAACAGCTATTTCTGTTTCTTCATCTTTTCCCATTCAACGTTCGATGTTGGACGTTCGATGTTCGATGTTCATCTTTTTCAGTTTCAGTCGGTTGGAAAGAGATACACGCCATCGTGGAGCGTTCTCCCTGTATTGGGATTCAAATGCGTTTACCCTTAGGGTGGCGCCATATATACAATACTATTCATGCTCAGAAACCTTGCTTTACAACAACATGTCCGGTTTGTACTCTTTACAATCCTTACTTAAAGGTGATAAATTAAAAATCAATCACTGTAATATTTGAATTTTTCACGAGTCGGAGGCTTCCATGCACGACCTTACCATATATACCAGCAACCATATGGAGATCCTTGCCGAACAACTGGCACGGATTGTCAGAGATCCACTCCCTTCTCCGCTTGTCCCGGAGATTATCGTTGTTCAGAGCAGGGGAATGGAGCGCTGGGTTTCCATGGAGATCGCCGGGCACAATGGTATTTGCGCCAACTGTTCTTTTCTTTTTCCCAACCTGTTTTTACAGGAAATTGTTAAAAAAATAATTCCTGATTTGCCGGAAGACTCCCCTTTTGATCCGGTTGCAATGACCTTCAAGATCATGAATGTCTTGAAGTCATCCATTCATTTCCCGGGTTATGAAAGCCTGAAAAGATATATGGTTGATGATAAAAATGGGATTAAGCTGTTTCAGATTTCGCAAAAAATAGCCGATCTGTTTGACCAGTATCTTGTTTTCCGGCCGGAAATGATTTTTAGATGGGAAAAAGGCAAGGAAGACCACTGGCAGGCACAACTCTGGAGAGAAATTTCATCCGGAAAAGAAAACTTGCATCGAGCGCGAATGCGAAAGACCCTTCTTCAAAAGATCAAAAAACAACCCCATGAAATAGGAAATTTTCCCGATCGTATATCCATATTCGGAATATCCTATTTGCCCCCGTTTCATCTGGAAACGTTTATTGAAATATCCAGGATTTCTCAGGTGAATCTTTTTCTGATGAATATATGCAGGGAATACTGGGCGGAGATTGTTTCCCCCAGGCAAATAAAAGAGATTCAGAGAAAATATATAACATCAACGGGGATCACGGAGGAACTCTACTTGGAAGAGGGGAACCGGCTCCTGGCTTCAATGGGGACTTTGGGGAGAAATTTCTTTTCAATGATCAGCGGGATCGATTGCCAGATGTTCGAACAATTCAAGGATCCGGACGAGCATAATATGCTTTCTAAAATCCAGTGGGATATTCACAATTTAAAGGACAGAAAATTTTACTCCCAAGATTCAGTTCCCGACCTTGAACCCAGCGATATTTCTTCCCCATCACCTAACACTGACACCATGCAACAGGATGTTGACACTTCAATTCAGATTCATTCCTGCCACAGTCCCATGCGGGAGATCGAAGTACTCCATGATAGTCTCCTTGCCATGTTTGAAGAAAATCCTGATCTTCTGCCCAAAGATATTGTGGTGATGGCCCCTGATATAGAATCCTATGCACCATTCATACAGGCGGTGTTTGATGCACAGACAGATGAAGCTATCCGGATTCCTTTCACCATTGCGGACCGGGGATTAAGAAAAGAGAGCCGTATCATCGAAGGATTTATGTCCATACTCGATCTCAAAGGCAGCAGGCTCGGCACAACCCGTGTTATGGCGTTGCTGGAATCTGCGGGGATAAAAAAGCAATTCGGTCTGACGGAGTCGGACATTGAAATTGCAGAACGCTGGATTAAAGAAACAAATATCCGGTGGGGAATCGATGCTGATTTTCGTCGTGAACTTGGGCTTCCCGCTTTTTCTGAGAATACATGGAAAGCCGGAATCGAAAGGCTGATTTTGGGGTATGCCATGCCGGGCCTGGACCGTAAACTGTTCTCAGGGATACTCCCTTATGACCAAGTTGAAGGGGGAGAAGTAAAGATACTGGGGAAATTTCTGAACTTCTTAGACCGGGTTTTTACCTGCATCGGCTCCCTTGACCCGCCTCGAACATTAAGTGACTGGCACGTGAAGCTTGTTGAAATTTTAGAGGAGTTTTTCGCGCCGGATGAGGATTCAGAAGGGGAAATACAGGTTTTGCGGCGGATTCTGGATGAGATGTCACAGGCAGAAGAATTATCCGGATTTGATCGGCCAATCGAAATTGAAGTGGTCAAACCCTTTTTGGAGAATCTTCTTGAATCTGTAAATTTTGGAACCGGTTTTATCTCAAGCGGTGTAACCTTTTGCGCAATGCTCCCCATGAGAAGCATCCCTTTTAAAGTCATATGTCTTGTGGGTATGAACATGGATGCTTTCCCGCGTGAATCAAAAACCTTAAGCTTTGATCTGATGGCAAAAAATCCGAGGATCGGCGACCGGTCACGGCGAAATGACGACAAGTATCTTTTCCTGGAAGCCATTATCTCGGCCAGAAGTAAATTTTATATCAGCTATGTGGGGCAGAGCATCCGTGACAACACACGGATTGCCCCGTCTGTTCTTGTGAGCGAACTTATTGATTATATTAAGGAAGGATTCGGGCTTTCAGAAGATCAGATCACAACATTGCATAGACTTCAGGCCTTTTCACCGGAATATTTTAAGACCGGCGGAAAACTGTTCAGCTATTCCCGGGAAAATTTTGCAGCCAGTCGCAGCAGGTATGAACACAAAGATATTCCCGGTTTGATTTCGAACAAGCTACCCGATCCGTCCCGTGAATGGAAACATCTTGATATAAAAGACTTCAGTGCCTTCTTCAGCAACCCGGCCAAATTTCTCCTTGAAAAGCGTCTGGGCATATATTTGCATGAGACGGCAGATGGTTACGATGAAAGAGAAAATTTCAATCTGGGGCATCTGGAAAAATATGTGCTCGAGCAGGAAATGGTGTTACACAGGCTGTCCGGATCAGAGCTCAAAAATTTTTTTCCTGTGAAAAAGGCCTCCGGACAACTTCCTCACGGAAATGTGGGAAAATTGGTCTATAATGAAATGAGTCTGGATGCTGAAGGTTTTGTCCGGAAAATTGAAGATCACATCACCGGCAACCGCCTGGAGGATCAAAATGTTGACATTAATGTTGCGGGGTTTAATCTTTGCGGCCGCCTTACGGATGTTTATGAACAGGGGCTGATCCAGATTCGATATGTAAAAGCAAAACCTAAATACCTATTAAAAGCATGGGTTAATCATGTTATCCTTTGCGTTCTTGTTGAAGGAAAACGACCGGTTAAAAGCTTTCTTTTGTGCAAAGATGTTTCCTGGGAATTTGCCCCGGTTTCAAACTCCACAGATATTCTAAACGATCTTCTTGAACTTTTCTGGAAGGGCATGTCAGAGCCGTTACATTTTTTTCCCGAATCCTCCTTTGAATATGCTCGCCATCTTCTGCTGAAGCATCAGACCCTATCGGCGGCATTAAACTTTGCCAAAAACAAATGGACCGGAAACGATTTTGCACGGGGAGAGTCGGAAGATCCATATTTCGAGCGTTGCTTCGGCAGAACCGATCCCCTTGATGATGAATTTGAAAAAATTTCAGAGGAGGTCTTTGCACCGTTGTTGGATCATTGTAGGGAAATAGTATTATAAACCACCGCGTAGGGTGACTTCGCTTTTTATTTTTTACAGTTTTAAATACCGACAGGTGAGTGTTGATTTTTAAATTATTTAATGTTATGAATAGGTTATGAAAAAAATATGGGTAAACAAAGCAGGCTCTTTTGATGATGCCAGGCGTTTTGAAAAAGAGTATTACAAAAAATTCTCTGCCTCCCAACGTCTTGAAACTGTTCAAGTTCTTCGTGAAGCGTTTTTTAAATCATCCGGGATAAACTTTCGTGGAAACAGAAAAAGATTACGAAGAGTTTTTAGAATTATTAAACAAGCATGACGTCCAGTATTGCATTGTCGACGCCTTTGCTTTGGCGTTTCATGCCGAGCCCCGATATACCAAAGACATTGATATCTGGGTTCAAGCCAGCACCGAAAATGCCGAAAAATTATTGTTGGCTTCAGATGAGTTTGGATTCAGCTCGTTAAACTTGAATGCCGAAGCCTTTTCCACCGGGGGAAATATTGTCCAGCTTGGATATGAACCGGTAAGTATAGACATCATTACATCGATTCAAGGCTTGGACTTTAACGAGATCTGGCAAAACCGTGTCCAAGGGTCTTATGGCCGACAAATCGTGAATTTCATAGATCGGGAAAATTTAATCAAATCCAAAAAGATCTCCAATCGCCCCCAGGACAAGGCCGATCTCTCCCGACTTCAAGAATACGATTAATTGGAAAATGATGGATCGGCGTCCCAACCGGCCGTGGCACTTTTGCCGCCTTCGCGATTGAGCAGCGGCCAAAGATAGCCTGAAGCCAAGATTCGAAATTGTGAAGTTATTTTTGAGCGAGCCCTAAGTCCCTCTGATGAATGCATTCTGTCAAAGGAATGACCTCCACCTTTTCATGAATCCGATACCTCTGTTTGCCGGGATAAACAATAAAGACTCGTTCCAGCCCCAAATCCTGAATTGCAACATGGATCGATTTGGTCATTGACGGGGCATCGTTGCATTTGAATTCAAATCCCCACCGCTCTTTGCCCACAAAGAGCAAAAGGTCCAACTCCGCCCCTTGCTGTGTGCCCCAGAAATACGCGTGCTCGCCTCCGAATAATGCTAAGATTTGTTCAAGGGCAAATCCTTCCCAAGACGCGCCGTATTGCGGGTGTGACCGTAAGCTCGCCATATCCGGAATTCTCAGCAAGGCGTGCAGCATTCCACTGTCGCGGATATAAATCTTCGGTGATTTAAGCTGTCGTTTTTTTAGATTTTCGAACCACGGCGGCAGTACACGCAATACATATCCGCCGGCGAGAATATCGCGGTAGTGCAGGGTCGTCTTGGAAGATGCTCCGATGGATCGGGCCAGTTCAGAAGCATTCCACACCTGACCGTGATAATGGGCCAGCATTGTCCAAAACCGGCGTAAACTTTCAGACGGCACACGAATTCCTAATTGCGGAATATCCCGCTCCAGAAAAGTAGCGATAAACGCCTCACGCCAACGATTACTTGCTGATTCTGATTCTGCCAGCCAGGACCGGGGGAATTGGCCGCGAACCCAAAGTTGATCCTGGGCTTCCACACCGACTTCTTCCAGTGAAAAACCGGGGACCGCTATAAAAAGAGATCTACCGGCCAAAGATTCGGACACGCCACGCACAAGCCCCGGTGAGGCACTGCCCAACACCAGGAAACGAGTGGGCGTTTCCGGCCTGTCGGCCAGCGGACGCAATGTTTCAAAAAGCTGCGGTACCCGCTGGATTTCGTCGATGGTGATCAGGCCCTTTAAACCTTCGAGCGTAATTTCCGGGGTTGAAAGCGCGGCGCGTGATGCGGCGCGCTCAAGGTCGAACGTATGGACGTTCATACCTCTGTTTTTGATAACAGCGCGTGCCACCATTTGCGAAAGGGTGGTTTTCCCGGTTTGGCGGGCGCCCAGCAGCACGGTAACCGGCGCTTCTTCTATATATTGAAGGGTGCGGTCCAATAGCCGCGGTCGGGGTATGGGCGGGTTAGGTTGCTTCATATTTGGAGCTTATCTCCAAATAAACATAAAAGTCAATCTTTTTTTTCAGCCATTTCATTGAAGAATAAGTTTACCACCTTCTCAGCTTCCTCTTTAATAGATGTAATGAGGTCTGCTTTATCATGGTGTTCTCCCTAAGTGACAATTAAATCAATATCATAAAGTAAAAAAATAAATTGTATGACCGAAAAATCAGGGTTTTCGGTCATACACTATATAGCTTAAAAGATCATTTTTGGGGCCAAAAAGAGTGGTTTAAGACGATTTTAGGGCCTGTTTCAGTCCTTTTTTGCTGGTATTATAGATTGTTACCGTGGCCCGACCCTCATTCTTTTCTTATTCTATGATTCATAGCGGATTTAATAGGAATTGTGGTGATGATTTGAATCCCCAATATTTACCACTTGCAGGATCGCCCTCATTCATCAACAAGGCAGGCGTCACAAAAGTCGGCTGACCAGTTAAGACTAAGACCATAATATGTTGATTTTTTTCTGCCTCAATCCAGCCTTAAAAATGAGGATTTATCCAAGTGTGGCACTCATGACGTATCAAATGCATTAAGGGATTTATGGCGCCAGGATAAAGTTGGAGGTATTGGTACTTTTAGCTTTTTTCACTGGATATATAGTATCCACACTTTTTCAGTAGGCGATCTATTTCAGATTACCAGAACTATCCAAAAATAATACCGATTGCGCAAGTATAGCCGTTATCCATTCATTTGCAATCTTTTGGGTTACATTAACCAAAATTTCTATTTAGTAAACCTATGGTTGACTGAGCTATTCTATCTCGGGTCGGGATGAAACAATGAATAGACAGTCGGGATAAGTACCAACGTTATCAGCGTGGATCCAGTGAGGCCTCCTATAACTGCCCGTGCCAAAGGAGCCTGGGCGTCAGATCCTTCGCCGATGCCGAGTGCCAGCGGCAGTAGGGCGAGGATGGTGGTCAATGTCGTCATCAGAATCGGCCGCAATCTGCGACGACCGGCCTCGGTCAGGGCATCGCGTGTGCGCATCCCGTCGTGAACCAATCGACCGGTCTGGTCCACCAAAAGAATCGCGTTGTTAACTACGATCCCCCCCAGCATAATGCATCCGATGTAAGACTGCACATTCAGCGTCGTTGTCGTAATAAACAAAGTCACCAGCACGCCTACCGCCGCCAAAGGAACGGAAAACATGACGACCAGCGGATCCCGTAACGATTCATATTGACAGGCCAGCACCATATATACGAGGACCAAAGCCAGAACGAGTGAGATGACCAGTTCCCTGGAGGCCTTTTGCTGTTCTTCGAAATTACCGGCGACCGTCAGATCATAGCTAACGGGGTGTAGAATTTGATCTAACAGAGCCTGTACGTCAAGGGCCACAGATCCCAGATCGCGCCCCGCGACGTTGGCGCGAACCGTCACCATTCGCTGCTGGTCTTTGCGGTCGATCAGAATCGGACCGCGGCTTGGTTCGGACGTGACGACATTACGCAGCGCCACCTTTTCACCGGATGCAGTTGTCAGCGTAAGGTTGAGAATTTCGTCTAAGGAGCGTTTCTCAGCATCCTTGAGCTGCACCAGAATACGATAGGAATTGCCCCCGGTTCGGTATTCGCCGGCTTTGGAACCGGCCACCGCGGTTTGCAGGAGCTGGGTAACGTCGCGAACGCTCAGACCGAGATCCGCGACTTTATCACGGTTCACGCGGATTTCCTGCTGGGGTATACCGGCTTCGAGACTGCTCTGAACGTCCGTGATGCCCGGCACATCCACAATCAACTTCGCAACCCTCCCAGAAAGAGCATCGAGCGTAGCAAGATCGTAGCCGCGGATCTCGATGGTCAGCCCCTCGTCACCGCCCAGGAGCCGTTCAAGTAAAAACTGACCCTGCGGTGCTCGGGTTCGGATCTCCATTCCGGGGACCCTGCCGTCCAAACGGCGCCGAAGATCTTGGGCGATTTCTACATTGGAGCGTTTGCGTTGGGCGGCCGGAAGCAGAGACATGCGTATTTCACCCTCTGAGCCCGCGTCAGCCCGCCAGCCGGAGGCGCCGACACTAACCACCGATGCCACTGCCTCGGGCACGGCCGGTTGAATGATCTGCTCTATTATGCGTGTCTGTCGATCGACCAGCTCAAGCCGGGTACCGATTTCCATCTCACCGGTTACACGAACCTCACCCTCATCACTAGGGGGCAAAAATTCACTGCCGATCAGGGGCAAGAGCAGCAGACTTGCGCCGAGCACTGCAGCAGCCGCAAAGACGGTGACCATGCGATGGTACAAGACCCAACGCAACAAATCCAGATATGCGTTTTCTATACCCGAAAAGACGGAATTGGTAGCGGCGGCCCAGCGGTTCATTCGAGATGCCGGCTCCTTGGGCCGCTGTTGGCTTGACGTCAGGAGCCTGGACGCCAGCATGGGCACCAGACTCAGTGCCACCGTCAGCGAACAGATCAGTGCAAAAATGATCACATACGCCAACTCCTTAAAGAGGATACCCGAGACGCCGCGGACGAAAATCAACGGCAGAAAAATTACCAGCGTGGTTATAGTGCTGGCGATGATTGCCGTCCCGACCTCCTGGGCACCTTCCACCGATGCTTCCTCCGGCGCTTCGCCATTCTCACTGCGACGGCGAAAAATGTTTTCGAGCACGACGATGGAACTGTCGACCATCATGCCCACCCCCAGGGCTAGCCCGCCCAGGGTCATCAGGTTGAGCGTGAATCCCCCGAAGAATATTAACGCAAAAGTGGTCACGATTGAGATCGGAATCGACAGGGAAATCACCAGCGTGCTTCGGATGTTGCGAAGGAAAAAGAGCAAAACCACAATTGCCAGCCCGCCCCCGTAAAGTACCGAGCGGGCAACGTTGGCTATTGACCGCTCGATGAAATTGCCCTGGTTGATGATCGGAACAACGTTGATCTGAGGAAAGGCCTGGTTGACCGCTTCAATTTCAGCCAGGATGCGTTTAGACACTTCGACCGTATTTGCATTGGCCTGTTTGCGAATAGCCACTCGAAGTCCGCGCCCACCGTTAACGCGTACAATGCGCGTCAGCTTCTCATAGGTGTCTTTGACCTCGGCGATTTGACCCAGCGTTATGGCGGCACCGTCACGCTGGACGATGACCGTGTCTCGAATCTGATAGAGGTTGATAAACTCGGCCGGTGCGCGCAGCGTGACCTCATAACGTCCCTGTTCGATCTTGCCCGCCGGAAGATCGAGGTTGGCGTCGCGAATGGCCTCGAGCACCCGGTCCAGAGGCAGACCCACGGCCTTGATCCGGTCAATATCCAGTTCGATCCGGACCTCTCGGTTGAAGCCTCCCCAAACGTCAACCTGCGCAACACCCGGAATGCGGGCAAAGCGGTAACGGATCTGGACTTCGATCAGTTCCGTGAGTTCCACTGGATCGAGATTGCTGGAAATTCCCAACAGGACTACCGGAAAACTAGCGATGTCGAATTTTCGGATGCGGGGCCTGACGATATCATCCGGCAACTCGTTGATCTCGTCTTCGAGTTTGCCCTGAACATCAATCGCTGCAGTGTCGATTTCCGTGCCCCACACGAAACTGACCCGAACCGTGCTTCGTCCCTCTGAGGATGATGACGTGATTTCCTCTACCCCGGGCACCGTGGCCACGATCTCTTCAATAATCTGAGTCACCAGACGCTCCATGACCTCGGGACTGGCACCTTCATAATTCGTTCGGATGCTCAGCGTCGGCAGTTCGATGTTGGGCAACATGTCAATCTGCAGCCTGCTCAGAGAGACGGCTCCGAGGATAACCAAAATCAGGGTCACCATTGTCGTGAAAATCGGGCGTTTGACGCTGAAACTCGGGAGATTCATTGGGGGTTAACCTTTTCGCGACCGGCAGCGGTTTTGTTCTGCTCGGCAGGAATCGTGATTGGAGAGCCGTCGTCTACCAGTTGCTGCCCCAGGGTTACGACCCGACCGGACAGCCCCTCGCCTTCCACCTGCACCCGGTCGCCTTCGCGAATGCCCACTTTTACTTCGCGCCAGGCTACCGATCGTTCATCCTCACTAACGATGAAAACACCGCTCTTGTCATCACGGATGGTCAACGCTTGTTCCGGGACGATGGTGGCCTCCGGCACCTGGGCTAATACCACTGTGGCCCTGATGAACATGCCGGGTTTAAGTCGATGCTGTGGGTTGTCAATGGTCATTTCGATCCGCGCCTGCCGGGTGGACTTGCGGAAAACGGGGGCAATGCGATCGATGCGGCCCGTATACTGATCGCCAGGATAGGCGTCCGTTGTTAACGAAACGAGCTGTCCGGGTTTCAGGTATGCGTAGTCTCTCTCGGTGACGAAAAACACCCCGACGATGGGATGAAGCTCGACGATCAAAAGCAGGGGCGCGTTGGCGGCTACGGTCTGGCCTTCATCCACATAGCGCTCAGCCACAACGCGATGCTCGCCACCACCGGTCCAGCCTGCTGTTACCTTGGTGTAGCCGAGCCGAATATTTGCGGTTTCCAGCGATGATTCGGCCTTCGTTACCTGGGCCGCAGCGACTTTAAGTTGAGCCTGCTTTGCCAGTTGATCCTGCCTGGCAGCATCGAATTCAGAATCGGATGCGATGCCCCGCTTTAAAAGTGACTCGGTGCGTTTAAACTCGCGATTGGCAATTTCCAGGGCGCTCTTTGCCTCGGACAGTTTTGCCCTGGCCACTAGCAGATCGGCCTGGGCCTGGGCTACAGCCTGGACATACTCATCATTGTCCAGTTCGGCCACAACCCGTCCCCGCTTTACCGTATCGCCGATATTCACGATCACACGCTCCACGCGGCCGCTTACTTTCGGCGCAACAACAAACTCGGCCAGGGCTTCCAACTCACCGCTAAATGTTCGCTGTAACGCGATTGGCCTGCGCTGAATCTGAGCCACTTCTACCGGCACCGGTCGTGAAGTCTTACCGTTTTTGTTCGAACCGTCCCGACTCTGGAATTGACCGAAAATTACCCAGACTGATCCCACCGCTGCTCCAATTAGAAGAACCGCCGGAATAAAAACTTTAGGGCCGCCTGATTTCATAGTAAAACACCTTTTCCCTTGTCATTAAAATGGGTGCTTTTCTAAAATATATGCAGTTTGACATGACAGAGGGAATTGTGCACTTTTAGGGCTGATATTGCAACGAAAAAATGGTTGATGAAAGGATTTATATGGCGATCCGTTAGTGCTGTTTTTCCCTGTCAAGCATGTAGAAAGACGCATCATATGTTTAAAGCAGTTTTCTGTTGTCATCGTAAAGCAAAAAACTATATAGTATAGCAAACGTGTTTTAAAAACACCTACAAATTAGACCCAACCAACCGCCATCGGGCGAGATTGGGATTCGTGAGGATTTGATATAATGTTTGCAAGATGTTATCATCATCTACCGGGGTTTTTTGCCGTTTGCGGGTTATTGTTGGTGTCGGTATCCTGTACGTTGGTCGCGGAACGGATTGTCCGAACGGAGGTAGGGCCGAATGTGCCCGCTGACACATCGGTGCTCATGCGTTTGGAGTCTATCGAGCAACCCGAAGAGATTGCAGCACGAACGATACCGCCGGGGCCTTTGAAAGTCACCATCACCGAAGCCATTTTGCTTTGCCTTGAAAACAACCGCTCGTTTGTGGTGCAAAGATTGAATCCCTCGATTCAGCAAACTTTTGAGGACCAGGAAAGAGCTGTTTTTGATCCGGAAACAAATGCGGACGTCTCTGCTGGCAGGGTGAAAGGAGAAAATCTCGCAAGATCTGGATCTGAAACTGAGGATTTCACCAAAGATGCAGCCGAAGGCATTATTTCTCTGGAGCAATATTTCCCGACCGGCACGAGGTTTGCTCTGGAAGCCGGCACGCAAATAAATGACTCGTCTCTTTACGATGACAGCTTTTATTCGATCCGCTTGGGTATGACGGTTACCCAGGCGCTGTTGAAAGGATACGGAACGGACGTGAATCTGGCCCGACTGCAGCAGGCACGCCTGGATACGCGCATGTCGGAGTATGAATTGCGGGGTTTTATCGAGTTTCTGGTGGCGGAGGTGGAACGCACCTACTGGGACTATGCGCTGGCCATGCGTCAGATCGAAATTGTTGAGGAGTCACTGAAAGTCGCCCGTCAGCAACTCAACGAAACCAAAGACATGATCGCTGTCGGCCGACTGGCCAGAGCTGAATTGGCGGCTGTTCAGGCCGAAGTTGCGGCACAGGAGCAGGCTCTCATCGAAGCACGGGCCAACAAGGAGTCTATTCGCCTGCAGCTGCTGCGGTTGCTTAATCCCGCGGGGCCCGGAATCTGGCAGCGGGAAGTAGATTTAATCCATCAGCCGACCTTGCCCGAAATAAAACTGGAAGGCGTTGAGCCTCATGTGGCCGTATCAATGCGCATCAGTCCGATTTTAAACGAGGCCCGGTTGGAAATATTACGCAACGATCTGGAGCTTGTCAAAACCCGGAACGGATTGCTGCCCTTAATGGATCTTTTCATTACGCTAGGTAAAAGCGGGTATGCAAATTCCTTTGGCGACTCTATTGATAATATCAACGAAGACAGTTATGACGCTTTGGCGGGAGTCAAATTTAATTATCCGATTTATAATCGGGATGCAAAAGCCCTTCACCGGCGAGCTCTGATGACTCGGAAGCAGGCGCAAAAAGCTCTGGAAAATCTTTCACAGCTTGTGGAAGTCGACGTCCGCACCGCTTACATTGAGGTCAACCGTACCAAGCAGCAGATTGCTGCCTCATCGGTCACCCGCAGGTTCGATGAGGAAAAACTCCGGACCGAAACCGAAAAACTGCGAGTAGGAAAATCGACCAGCTTTCAGGTGGCTCAAGCTCAACGGGATCTGTTGGTCAGCCGGATCGCTGAGGTGCAGGCCCTTACCAACTATCTTAAGGCGTTGATCGATCTTTACCGGCAGGACGGCTCTCTGCTGGAACGCCGCGGAATTTCCGCACCCGGACGCGAACCGGTCAAACTTTCAAAAAAATAAAAATTTGTCTAATGGAATTGTGATTTCATCTCCGATCTCACAATTCATTAATTTCAATTTTTCAACGTATCCGCAAGGAATTCCATAAAGCGCTTCCAGGATTTTTTGTCGGCAGTTCCCTGATAACGGTCTCCACCAAAAACGGTAAAGGCATGTTGGCACGCTTGACTTTATAATCTGTCAAACCATCCCGATCATGAATCAGTAGCACGAAAGGCGCCTGGTAGGAAGGACTAATGTAATACCCCTCATAAAATTGATTATTGACCTGATATGTCACCGAAGCGCTGGTGGCAGCAAATGCAACAGCCGGCATTATCATAAACGCAACCACTGAGAATATGAAAAATAATTTAGAAATAAATTTCAATGCTTCCATTTTTATTCCTCCTTTTGTCAATAATCTTAAAAGAATATATAGCTCGGACTCTTGACAGATTAAAAAAGAACGTAAATATAAAATTGCCAGAAAAAATGTGTCACATCGTGGCAGGTTTGATTGGAAGATTAAAGTATGCCATGTAAAAAGATACCTTGCCTTGCAAAAAAGACAAATATCTAATGATTTCAAAGTGATGTGACACTAAAAATGTACCTGGCAATAATATTGAGAATTATTATGTTTCCCCGATCGTCCCTCTGCCACAATATATTGTTCAATTTTGTTCCGATCCAAGCCGGTTTTAAATTCACGATGCCTTGGTCAGACTCCTCAAGAGTCCTTTAAGTCATTCGCTTGAGTTTTTTTGCGTTTATCCAACCGGTGTTTTACAGCTAAGGAGGCGGCAGGAAGCTTTTCCATAAATCTCAAACCAAAAGGAGGTAGAGCTATGCAAGTTTCAGAGGCAACAAAACTTTGGAGAAAGCGAACAGCGTTTTCACCCTGATGATTTCTGAGATATCCATCCAGGAGGTGAAAATATCATGCACCTCAAAAAACCTGTGTAAGTCTGACAGATCCGAGCTTGGCTCTGATTGCATACAACTTCGATTTATCCATCATGCTTTTCTGACAATCAACACATACTACACATTAATATTTACATTGACATTTACATTTTGCTGTGATAATTTAAAAAATATTGGATAGAACTTAGGGGCTTCGCCCCAATTGGAATAATGGAATGATGGGTGAGCTTGTCCTGAACCAAGCTGAAGGAAAGGAGTTTTTTACAATTAAAATGGTTTATTTCCGCCCTTATCCCAATATTCCAGCATTCCAGTATTCCATCATTCCATGGAAGTGGCATAAACCAGGGGCTATTAAAAAATCTTTAATTTCAATCAATTGTAGAATTTCCGAGACGTTTAATCAAGGAGGTTTGTTTTATGCAGTCTGAATTAACACAAAAACAGCGACGGTTTTTCAGTTACCTGGAACGTGAGATAACCCGAACCGGAAAAGCGCCCAGCTTGCGGCAGGCGGCGGCCGATATGGGCGTAAGCCATGCGGCGATATCTCAGCTTGTAAAACTGCTTGAGAAAAAAGGAATTCTCAAGCGTGACGGGCGTTATAGCCGCACGATCCACCTGCTCAATCGCGCGTGGGAAACGGCCGGCATCATGCGATGGCGGGAGGTGCCGATCGTGGGGAACATTGCCGCCGGATTACCCTTGTACGCGCAGCAGGAGTGGGGCGGCAGCGTTGTGGTTGATGCGGCAATATACCGGGGTTCAAATCTGTTTGCACTCAGGGTAACCGGCGATTCCATGAAGGATGCGGCCATTTTAGATGGGGATCTGGTTATTTGCGAGCCGCGCCAGTTTGCTGAGAATGGTGAAATTGTGGTTGCGCTGATCTATCAGGAAGAAGCAACGGTCAAGCGCTTTTTTCTCAGGGAAAAACAGATTGAACTGCGTCCCGAAAATCCTGCTTACAGGCCGGTTCATTACAATTTCAACCAGGTCCTGGTCCAGGGCAAGGTGATCGGTGTCCAGAGAGGACCCGAGAAATTGTCTATTGACGATTGACTATTGAATATTTAAGGGGAAAACCTGATGAAATATTGATATGGTTTCTCGATTATTCAATCTTCAATCTTCAATTTTCAATCCTGTTTGGTTTGGGCTTGTTCGGGGTAGAATATGGCCACTATAATTACTAAAGAGCAACGAGCCCCCAACGCCTGTCGTCTGTTTGTGGGCACCAGCGGCTTTTCATATACAGAGTGGGTCGAAGCGGGATTTTACCCGTCCGGCACAAAGTCGGGGAACATGTTGTCTCTGTATGCCCGGCAGTTTCCCATCACCGAACTTAACTACACCTGGTATCAAATGCCCAGGGCTGAAGCCATTGAGCGTCATCGCCGGCAAGTTCCACAGGAATTTTTATTCGCTGCCAAATTGACTCGCACCCTAACTCACGAAATCGACACCCAAAACTGGCCGGACCATGCGGTTAACTACCGGGAGGGTATGGCGCCGCTAATTCAGACCGGGCAATTAATCGCCGTGTTGATCCAGCTGCCCCCCGGGTTTCACCGAACGCCGCCCAACCGCAAATACCTGGCAGCCTTGCTCGACAAACTTGACGGCCTGCCTCTGGCAATAGAGTTCCGCCATCGGTCCTGGGCTAATGATCGTGTGTTTGCCGAATTGGAACGTCGCCGGGTTACCCTGGTGAGCGTCGACGAACCGGATCTGCCGGGCCTGTTTCCGGCCTTGGACATAGTAACCCACCCGGATCTGTTTTATGTGCGCTTTCACGGTCGCAATGCCAAAGGCTGGCGTTCGGGGAACATGCAGCGTCAATTTGATTACAATTATTCCGACGATGAACTGCACGAATGGATCCAAAATAAAATTGAACCCATGAGTAAACGGGCTCGCAGGGGCATCATTTTTTTCAACAATCATGTCCGCGCCCAGGCGCCGGAAAACGCCCAGAGGATGGTAGAGCTGCTCAAGGAGCAAAACTTGATCGTGTAGGAATTTTTTATCCGAATACTTCTGGAACTTTTTTCTATTTCACTGGGGCCAGTGTTCCAATATTCCAACATTCTCCCGCTATATAGTGGGATGAGCTAAGCGAACTAGTGTCCATCCAGAAATGGTAGATTTTGGTTTCCGGCAAGGCCCGAGCGAGTTTTCAACCGCAGGCATAGCGCGCTATTTCGAGGATTGAAAACGAGCGAGAACGCTGCCGGGGGCCGAAAGATGCCGTTTATGGATGGACACTAACTTGATATGCGTGAACGTTCAATCATCCATATAAATGTGGCCGATTTTGCCGTGGCTGTGGAACGACTGGTGGACAGTCGGCTGCGGGAACGTCCGGTGATCATTGCCCCGGGGGGCAAGGCGCGGGCGGCGGTGTATGACATGAGTGAAGAATCGTATCAAAATGGCGTGCGTAAAGGCATGACCCTGGGACGGGCGCTTGGCTGTTGCCGGGATGCCGTTGTATTACCACCCCATCCTGCCCGCTACGAACGTGCAATGACCCGGCTCGTTAAACATGCCCTGCCTTTTTCGCCGTTGATTGAAATGACCGACCATAATGGACATTTATTTGTAGATGCCACCAAAACGGGAAAACTGTTCGGCCCGCCGCCTGACGTGGCGTGGCGCATTCGCAAGGCGTTGCGGGCGGATATGGGTTTCGATCCCATCTGGTCGGTGGCTCCCAACAAACTGATCGCCAAAGTGGCAACACGCATGGTCAAGCCGGCCGGTGAATATGTCATCGGAGCCGGTGAAGAACAAGACTTTCTGAAACCCGTGCCGGTCCATCTTATCCCCGGTATCGAAGGGGAAGACCTGAAACGTTTTCGGGAATTCAATTTAACCCGTGCCGGTCATGTGGCCCATCTGTCCATGGAACAACTGAATATTATGTTCGGCAGTCGCAGTGGCAGTTTGTACAATGCCGTGCGCGGCATTGACCCATCCCCGGTTCTGCCTGTGGGACAGAAGCCGCCGGTTGTGGTTGCAGATCATGCATTTGCTGATAACACCAACCATGTGGCGATGGTGCAAGGCGCATTATATGGACTGGCCGAGCGGGCCGGTTCAGATTTACGCAAGCCACGGCTGACAGCAAGACGGATCAAGATTCTCCTCGACTATTCCGACGGCATGCGGGTTGCCCGTCAGGCTGTTGCCAATCCGGCCACGGCCAATGATTTTCGCCTGTTTGTTCTGGCAAAGAGAGCGCTTGAACGGGCCTGGACACGCCGGGTCGGCATCCGGCATCTGCGCTTGATTTGCGACCGTCTGACTTATCCCCCCGCACAGATGGCGCTTTTTGCCGAACATGAAAAAGAAAGCAAGATGAGTGATACCCTGATCTTTGCTCTCGATACGATCCGCTATCGTTTTGGTTTCAACGCAATTCGTGTGGGAAGGACACTGTCCCAATGATTCCTCTTACCGTCCGTTCATATTATTCATTGATGTGGGGCACGTGTTCGCCGGAAAGGATTTGCGCGGTTGCCAAACAGCGGGGGTACACGCAACTGGCCCTTACGGATACCGACAATCTTTACGGCCTGTGGCCCTTTTTAAAGAGTTGCGAACGTGAAAACATTACCCCCATTGTGGGTGCGGAACTGACAGATCCCGCATCCGGGTGTCGCGCGGTTTGCCTGGTGGAGAACGAGCAGGGATACGGAAACCTCTGCCGCCTGATTACACGCCGTCACTCCGATAAAGAATTTGATCTGAAGTCCGCCGTGCCCGACCATGCCCGGGGACTGGCCGTTCTCACACAAAGCCCTGCGCTTTTACCGGAGTGGCATGAAGCCGGTGTAACGATCGCTGGAGCGGTGCCGCGCAGGCCCAATGGCACGGCCTTTAAATTGTGGAAGATCTCCAAAAACCTTGGCGTACCGGTTGTGGCCACACCCGGAAGTTTTTTCCTGGACCCGGATGACCTAAAAGTCCACCGTATGCTGCGGGCAATAGACCGTAATACGTCTCTTTCCCGGTTAACACCAGAAGATGCGGCACCGTCTGACGCATGGCTGGCGCCGGCATCGGAATATGCTGAACGTTTTGCCATTTGGCCGGATGTGATTCGGGCCGGCCGGGAAATTGCGGAACGGCTGACATTTACCGGGCCCTGTTCCGGACTGGTTCTGCCGCCGTGGCGCAACTCACAAGGGAAAAGCGCCAAGCATCTCCTGCGGGATGCTACGTATAAAGGGGCACGAAAAAGGTATGGTGACGATCTCCCCGAAACCGTTGTGGACCGCCTGGAACATGAACTGAGCATCATCGAAAAGATGGGATTTTTGTCGTATTTTCTTGTGGTTCAAGATATCGTGTCTCGCAGTCCGCGCATCTGCGGTCGCGGAAGCGGTGCGGCGTCCCTGGTGGCTTACAGTTTGGGGATTACCAATGTCTGTCCGATCAAACATAACCTGTATTTCGAGCGTTTTCTGAACCCCGGCCGCTCGGATCCTCCGGACATAGACATCGATTTTGCGTGGGATGAACGGGATGAGGTTCTGCATTCCGTATTAAAGCAGTACAAGGGTCACGCTGCGCTGGTATGCAATCACGTTGCCTTTCAACCGCGCATGGCCATACGGGAAGTGGCCAAGGTCTTCGGACTCACTGACCCGGAGATCGGCCGGGTCACCCAACGTCTTCCCTGGTTCTGGCGTAAGGCTCATATGAATGACGATCTATTATCCCAACTCAAACAACTGCCCAAGCTTGGCGAATTCGATTTTCCGGAGCCCTGGCAGAAAATCATTCACACCGCCCGGCGCATTATCGGTATCCCGCGCTATCTTTCTGTTCATCCGGGGGGGGTGGTTATCACTCCGGATCCTCTTTATAATTATGTGCCGGTGGAAATCGCCCCCAAAGGGGTTCCGATTATCCAGTGGGAAAAAGACGGCGCGGAACACAGGGGTCTGGTTAAAATTGACCTTCTCGGCAACCGCAGTCTGGGGGTTATCCGCGATGCCATTGCAAATTTGAGGGACAACGGCACGGACTTTGATGAAGATCACTGGGAGCCGGAAGACGATGTGGCCACACAGGCAACTGTGGCCGGGGGAAATACCATGGGTTGCTTTTACATCGAGAGTCCGGCCATGCGACTGTTGCAAAAGAAAACAAAGATCGGTGATTTTGAGCACCTGGTGATTCACAGCAGCATTATCCGTCCGGCGGCCAATGAGTTTATTCGCGAATATATTCGCCGTCTGCATGGCGGTAAATGGGAGCCGATTCATCCGTTGCTGGCAGACGTGCTTGAAGAGACCTATGGCATCATGGTCTATCAGGAGGATGTTGCCAGAACCGCCGTTGCTCTGGCAGGTTTTTCACACGCCCATGCGGACGGCCTTCGTAAAATCATGTCCAAAAAGGATAAGGCCCGCAAATTGGGCCACTATAAAGAGCGTTTCATTGCCGGCGCACAAGCACGAGGCGTTACCCACGAGCAAATCCATGCCGTTTGGGACATGATGATGAGTTTTAGCGGCTATTCCTTCTGCAAGCCCCACAGTGCCAGCTATGCCCGTGTCTCTTTCCAGGCCGCCTATCTCAAGACCCATTATCCGGCCCAGTTTATGGCGGCGGTCATCAGCAATCAGGGTGGTTTTTACAGCACATTCGCTTACGTGTCCGAAGCCCGGCGCATGGGAGTGGAAATTTTACCTCCCGACGTAAACAAAAGTGATGTCCGCTGGAAGGGCAGGGCGGGGGCCATGCGGGTGGGATGGTTATCCATCAAGGGTTTGAGCACCCACACGCGCAGACGTATTGTTGCCGAACGAAAATCGAAACCGTATCATGACATCATCGATTTTCTTGAACGGGTTCAACCCGACGACCCTGAGGCGCGTTCTCTGATTCACGCCGGCGCGTTTGATTCGCTCCATCCGGAAGAGAATAGAAGTTCATTGTTGTGGGAGCTGGCCTGCCGGCAAAAGTCACGGTCACACCGATCGAGGGCAGGGGACTTGTTTAATGTGGGGAGAGCTGTTCCCAAACCGTCATTTCCTTCTGAAAATGAGACAGAGCGTCTGCGGCATGAATTTTCAGCCCTGGGCTTTTTGTGTGACCGGCATCCCATGGTGTTGTACGCCGATGCTTTAAAAAAACAGAAGATTGTTAAGGCCAGGGACTTACCTCGCTTCATCGGCCGGCATGTTCGCATTGCCGGTCTGTTGATTACCGGCAAGGTCGTTCATACCAAACATGGCGAACCCATGGAGTTTCTGACTTTCGAAGATGAAACCGGCCTGGTGGAAACCACCTTTTTCCCCAAGGCCTATCGCCGATTTTGCGCCATTCTGGAACAAAACCGGCCGTTCATACTCTATGGTAAAGTAGAGCAAGACTTCGGCGCCGTAACCATGACCGTAAAACGAGTCAATGGTATTCCAAAAGTTTGGTAATTCCAGGTGGCATCTGGTGGATAAATTTATTTTCCGGTTTTTCTCCCTTTCCACCAAAATAGAATCCCTGATATCCCAAAGATAATAGAGACACCCATGACGGCCTTTTCGCATCGGGTAAAAAAGCCTCGACCTGCATTCTTGTTTTCCCGGTTCGATTGCAAAGCCATCGCCTCGTCAACCGGCACCGTAACCTTCAATCGATGCCCCATCTCGTCATCGACCACCACATTCCAATCACCGCTAACATCGGGAAAGAAACAGAATCTACCGTTTCTATCCGTCCTTCCGGACTGAAATTTTAAATTCGCACCCGGTGCTGAAATGGTTACCCTGGCATAATCCATGGCCTCGCCTGTGTCATACATTGCGCTGACAACAATTCCTCCGGTGGCTATTTTGCTCGTCACACCATGGGCATAAAGTAGTGAGGGTAACATAAAAGCCATTATTAAAAAAAAGAATATCAAACTTCTATATTTCATGATTTTTCCTTGGCTTGCTGAAATAGAGATAGACCAAAAGCCCTAAACCTATTGTACCCATTCCAAACAAGGATGTAATGGGTTTGTTCTTAATGGAAAAATAAATAATCCAGAGATTTCCCAAGATAAACAGTAATGGCGTTACCGGGTAACCAAATGTCTTATAACTTCTATCAAGAGAAGGTTGGGTTTTTCTCAAGACGATCATGCCCACAACTGTGAGCATGGCACACAATGAAAGTGTAAAACCGATGTATATGAGCAGCTTGTCAAAAGAGGCGGTGATAACCATGAGAATGGCGATGCCTGCCTGTAAGAAAATGGAATAGGCCGGCGTCCTGCGAAGACCATTCACCTTGCCAAAAAGCTCAAAAAAAACGCCGTCTTTTGCCATGGCATAATAGACCCTTGGCCCTGTCATGATCATGGCGCTTAAGACAGAGAGAAGTGCGATGGTAATGGCGCCGCTGAAATATCGGCTGAGATGCCCGCCAAATAGAAAGACTGCGGATTTTGCACCCACTTCAAGGACCCCGCTCATCTCATTTGCAGGAAGTGCGTAGACATAGACAATGTTCAACAGGAGATAAAGGCACAGAACAAGAAACGTGCCCGTAAAAAGGGAGAGCGGGATGTTTGTAGAGGGCCTTTTGATCTCACCTCCCAGGTAGGCGGCGGCATTCCAGCCACTGTAGGCAAATGAAACAAATATGAGAGAGACAGCGAACTTGCCCTGAAAAAGAGTGCGCATATCAAGATTGCAGGAGAAATGGCCTGTTGAGCCGTTGCCCCAGCACAAGCCCATGACAATAAAAGCGACGATGAGTCCTATCTTAAACAGCGTCAATGCATTCTGAACCCGGGTCCCCATAAGCAGGCTGTGATAGTGGATCATGGAAAATACGATGATGATCGTAATTGCCAAAAGACCCTTTGATGAAAGACTGACAATGGTGACGCCGAGAAATGCAACGGTCAGCTCAGGACCATCGGGAACGGAAAAGGTTCGATAAAAATAGGTGGCAAATGCAATGGCCGCCGCGGCAATGGGTGCGGAAAATCCAACAATCAGGGAGATCCAGCCGGAAAGAAAGCCCATGCATTTTCCGAAGCTTTCCCTCAAAAATACATATTCCCCTCCGGCCTTCGGGAACATGGCGCCCAGTTCTCCGTAGCAGAGCGCCCCGCAAAGGGCAAAGACACCTCCCACAAGCCAGCAGATCAGCATGGCTTGAGGATTTCCAAGTTCCTGAATGATAAAACCGGAGGTGGTGAATATTCCGGTTCCCACCATGTTGGCAATGACCAGGACCGTTATTGAAAAAAGACCGATCTCTCTTTTGAGTTCGTTGTTGTTAAGGTTGTTTTTCAGTGTGATTTTCCTTTTCAACCCGTTTTTCTTTTGCAAACGCAAGGGAGCCGGAGACAAGCGCCAGAACCAAAATTGTGATGACAAAATATTTCATAGTCCCAAAACTAAAAAAGCCAAGAACGCATGACTGGATTTCGATCCAATCCTACCTTCTTGGCTTGTTATACGGCTTAAAAGATTTAATAGAATTTTTTACAACAAACGCAATTTCTTATTGCGCATTACAGAAAGAATGTCTATTTATTAAAAGTTTTCATTGGTTGTCAAGGAATTTTTCCGGGCTGAGACCATTAAGACCTCCAACAAGTTTATTGCCGACATTAAACAATAATACCTGACAGGGCGGACTTGACTTGAAAAGGAGGATTGAGTGAAAACTAAAATCTAAACCCTATTGTGAAATGAAAATTCCCTGCACTTTCATTAGCTTTCCTGTCCAGTTTGTGGCCATAATAGACCCCCATGGGACCGATTTGTGTGAGATAATGCAATCCAACACCCGCTGAAGAACGAAAGTCATCCGAACCCTGGTCGAGAATAGCGTTTTTGATGCTGCCCGTGTCGTAAAAAAAAGAAAGCTCGAAATTAGGTCCCAAGTCAATTCTTGCTTCCAGGTTGCCCAAGATTGCAGTTTGTCCTCCGACAGCGTCACCCTTGGAATCAAATCGAAGTCTGTTTTCATCAAATCCCCGAACCGTAGAGGTACCGCCCAGGAAAAAAAGCTGGTCTTCCGGTATCGTACTGCCGTCATCAAAGGGGGTAATATCCCCAACCAATCCTCGCATCAAAAATGTCAGGTTTTCCATAGGTGTATAATATTTCCGGATCTCGAAACGACACTTGAGAAAATTATCCAGAGAATTGTTGATCCCTTTGGAAACATCCAAAAGCAAAGAAGAATACACTCCCTTTCTGGGGCGCATATAAGAATCTACTGAATTATAAACAAGAGAGGGGCTTGTGGTTAGAATTCCTCTGGGCTCATATTTGTCTTCATCATCTGCCGGTATGGGATCTGAGTCCCGAGGGTACTGCTCTTTATAGGCATAAACAAAAGAAAGGCCGGCGTTAAACTTCTGAAAAAGTCTGCGGTTAAATGATACTGAGATGCCCGTGTTTCTGGTGCCGAAATCCGTGTTAAACTCTTCCCTTTTTTCGCTGAACATATTTATTGATGACTTGATTCGAGTTCCCATAAACCGGGGGTCAGCCATGCCCAGATTCCCGCGGTACCCGATCCGGCTGATTTCCGCGCCGGCCCAAACCCCCTTGTTTAATCCGAAAAGGTTGTGGTCTCCGGCCAGGATGTCGGCGTAAAATTCTCTTTCCGTGTCATACCCGCCGCCAGATTGAATATAATAAGGCTTTTTCTCTTCCACTTCCAGGAGCAGATTCACTTTATCTTCCTTTTCCTTTAAGCCGTAAGTTTTAAAATGCACCGAGTCAAAGGTTCCGATATCGCGGATATTGCGCTGAGATTTCAAAAATTTATTCAGCGAAAACGGCTCGTTCGGATTGAGTTCAAGTTCATTTTCGATAACTCGTCCTTTGGTGAGGAAATTCCCCGTGTAAGCCACCTGGCCCATTCTAACAAAAGGTCCTTCATCAACTTCGTAGGTGACTGCCGCTTGGGTATTGTCCTTGCTGATGACCGCAGTCCCCTCTACCGTGACGTGAGGGTATCCCTTTTCAGAAATCAGGGAAGACAGCGTATTTTCATCACTGCGAATCATATAGTTGCGGAAAAGGGATCCTTTTTTCAAAGTAATGGCTTCAAGGGCTTCGGAGTCTGATAGCACATTCAATCCATGGATCGTTACGGACGTTACCTGCGTCTGAACCCCCTCCTTGATGTCCAGGGTGAGGTCTACATACGTTTTATTTTTTTTAATGTCCTTATGCGATTTTATTTCATCATTCACCACGGTATTCATATATCCTTGCTTAAGATACAAAGACGTAACCGCATGTTTGTCCTCTTCCAGGGTTTCCTGAACCCATGCACCGTTTGCAATAACTCCCGGAGTTCCGGTCAATATTTGTTTTTTGATCTTTTTTGAATCAAACGCATAATTTCCGGTAAGGTTGACGGAAGTTACAACATATTGCGGCCCCTCATGAATAAACAGGCGGATGTTACGCACGGGCATGCCGGCTTCTTGTTTTCTTTCAGATTTGATTTCTATCCGACAATCCTTATATCCGGCGTTACGGTAACGTTTCTTTATTTTGCGGATACTCTTTCTTAGACCAAAATCCTTCTTGTTGCCCTCCTTAAACAGGGTTAGATCTTTTTTAAGCGTAACATCCCAAAACTCCTTATTGCCCTGAAATTCAATGTCATACCTGGGTCCTTCATCAATGGTTACAAAAATAGAAGCATTTTGAGTTTTGGCATCTTTGTTAACATCGGAGTTCACGACAATCTCCGGGTATCCTTTTCCCCGGTAAAACCGAATGAGATTTTGAATATCTTTATTAAATACTTTTTTCTTAAAACGCCTCATAAAATCCGGAGTCAGCCACGATTTATAAGTTTTGATCCGCAAGTTAAGGCGCATGGTTGAAAAAGCGCGGTTTCCCGTGATTTTAAAGCGCCGGATATGAAAAAAATCCCCCTTGTCGATAGTGACATATACCACAAAATTTCCGTCAGCCGGATCTTCTGCGGCGTCTAAATTAACAACCGGGGCAATGTAACCTTCATTCTTGAAAACTTCGGTAATGACAACTTCTTTGCCGGAAAACGTTTCCGGATGATATACATCTCCCGGATACAACTGCATAGCGTTGAGAATTTCTCGTTCCAACAGGGGAAAGGAACCGCTGATTTTAATATCTTTAATTCGAGGATAGGGCGTTACTTGAAAACCAAGTGTAAATTGTTTTTCTCCACGGTCTGATTCAGAAACATGGATTGCTTTAAACATATTCGACGATTTCAAAGCGTCGAGGGAATCCCGGAACCGTTTGGTTGAAAAGGGCTCTCCTTCCCGGATAAAAATAAGGTTCTTTGCCAGATCAACCCATGGGCTCACATCTCCTTTTATCCCCTGAACATCGATGATAATCCGTGAAACAATGGGTCCGGGCTCATCCTTTCCCGTGCTCTGAGCATATGCAGGGTCTTTGGCAAAGCAGGCCATTAGAATCCACAACACCGCGGATATTTTTATCCAGTCTTTCTGTTTGAACCAGGTCATCTGAAGTTATCTTTCCCTACCGAAATTCAACTCTGAATTGAAGCCCGCCGCCATAATGTCCCTCCGTATCCTGGAAGGTGCTCATTAACAATTTCTCAAGAAATTTATATTCCGTGATCACTTGCTGGATGACCTTGGCATTTTTTGTCTGCACGCCGTATTTGACCGTTATTCTTCGGGAAAGCTCTTTGCCAACAGTTACTTTTACCTCATCCGACGCCTCAGCTTCTCCGCCTTCTTTATATTCCAGCTCTACAACATCCAGCCCGGTGGCATCCTTGATTTGTTTTTGAACGGTTTCAGCAAGAACATCGGCCAGTATTTGTCCTGAAGACCGGGATAAACCGCCTTCTTCTGCGATCAGTTCCCGTGTTGTTTTCCCGGTTATCAACAAAGAAAGAATATCCTCCTCTCTTTCTGATGGGTTGGAAGAAAAAATAAACTTAAGATTGTCCGGTGTCCCGGAGATATTCAAAAAAACGGTCCATTCCCGAACTATTATTTCGCTGAGCACATCAATGGTCGGCTCAATTTTATACGGGTTGATAAAATCAAAGACACCTCTTTTGACATTAAATTCCTTTTTTTGGAAATAGACGGTTCCGGATTCTACTTGGGCCCTCCCGCTGATCAGAGGATGATTCACCGATCCGTATATACGAAGATCAGGCTTGAGGGCCAATAAGGCTACATTATTATCTACGACAAAAGGTTCTCTGTAACGGGTTGTAATATCAAGGGCCATGTTTTTCAAAAAAGGCCAGGGGATCTCAGGTGCTACCAGGGCTTCCTCGCGGGATTTTTTACCGAGGCTTTCCATAAGATTTAGCCGTATATCTTTATAATACTTTCCCTCAATCATTTGAATGTATCCCGAGACCAGGGATTTTTCAGATGTGCCCTTGATATCCAGTTCGGTGTTCAAACGGGTTTCCAAGGTGTCAGGAATCAAAAGAGGAAGGTCATGGGCTTTTAATTTGAGCGCCACCCTTGAGGGTCGATTTGCCTTAAGATCAATGGCGCCAAACAGTTCAAAACCACCGGTGTCCAGCATTCCCCGGATGTTATCCAGAACAATAACTTCGGGGGTTACATGAATACTGCCGTTCAGATCGTGCATCCGTTGTAAAAGGACGGGAACCGTCATGCCGCAATTTATAATTTCAGCATCGGCACGCAAGTCCGGCTGCGACAGGTTTCCGTTCACGCCGAGAGAAATGCGCACTTCACCGGCGGCATTGGGGAAAACATCTGTAAGAAGCGATATTATTTCCAAAGGAATGGTACCATGGGCTTTAATATCAAGGTCGCCATTCAGTGTGCCGTTACCTTTAATTTCCACAACACCCCGTTCAAGCAGGTTCAGGCGGGCACCGGGAATCGAAATTTCACCATGCTTTAAAAAAGCCTTGAAGTCTCGGGATCGGATCAATTCTGTTTGATTCGAAAAAATCTCAATCCGAGAAATATCGGCTGAGCCTTTTAACTGATCCGGTGTTTTGGCATTGCCATTGACTTGGATTTTTCCGGTCATGAAACCATTCAGCTTGCTTTGTCCGAAAATTTTTAAATAAGGGGTCAAATTGGTGTTGCCAAACCCGGCGGATGCTGAAAAAGCTTGGGTCTGCAGGTGATAAGTGGCATCCAAAGCAAAGTTCTGACCCCCTGAAATATATGCTGTCCGGTCCGCAACTTCAATTTTGAACCGTTCGTCTTCCAGTGGTTGGTTATTGAATCGCAACTCATTCAGAAGCACCTCTCCCGTGATCTGAGGATTTTCAAAATCTCCCTGTCCTTGGAACGTAAAGGAAATCTTGCCGGTATCAACGTCTCCCAATTGAAGCCATGTGACATTCTTGAGGGAAATGCCCTCGGAGGAAAGTCGTAAGTGGTAATTTTTATTTAAAGAAATCCAACCATGGACCCGGATTTTCTCACCAGGCGCAATCACGAGCTCAAAAGGGTCCAAATTGAGTCGATCACCGTCGAGATCTGATATTAGGTGAATACCCTGAACTTTCTGGGTGTAGAAGTGGATATGTTCTCCTTTAAGATTCAAGTTTCCCCGGGGGCGTGCTGCGTGCCCAAAGATATGGCCGTTCAGAACGAATTTGCCCTTCATCCCCTCGATAAAATCTTCTATAAACAGCGCATCTCCCGTCACTGTAATGTCTAAAAAAGGGGTTTCAAAAATATGATGCGTTATGGGATCACGTATCCGGGCGGTACCGGAAATATCGAGTAATGAATTGTGGTTGCGAATTTTTCCATGGTCCACCGAAAGCATGCCTTCAGAAAGTTGGATTTTTGCATCCGCATTGCCGATTTTTACCTGATTAAATTCTAAATTTTCCCCCCGTAATTGGGCAACCACAACCGGCGCGGTGACCGTTCCGGATACGTTGCCCTGGATATTCATCTTCCCCAATGCGTTCATTCCCAACGGTGGCAGTACTTCAGTCAGGTCGGGGGACTCCAATTTAAAATTAGCCGCGACCTTAAGGGAAGAAATGTCATAATCGCCGGTCACCTTAAGGTGAGTCCTGCCTGCCCGGGCGTCAAGCTGCTGAATCCTAACACGCCCCTTTTCCATGCTTGCCTGTGCGTTTACGTGTACGTCAACGGGTGAAGATGCCTCCCCGGCGGACAATTTGCTTGCAAATAGTTCCAGAGAGGTTTCAGCGGTGAGCGTCTTTGGATCAATTCCCGTTCCCTTAAGCTTAATTAAAGAATTTATGGATCCTTTTAAGCGTGATCCCTTGAAGGACATAGTATCGAGCAATGTGTCTTCCTGGCGCATGGACAGTTCATAGGATATGGCATCCCAGTCAGGATGGTGCGAGGTAAATCCGTTGGCAAAGGCATTTTTAAAGTCCACCTGGCCCTTCAGATCAAATCTGCCTGCAAATGTATATAAGCTTAAATCATTGATGGTCAGGCATCTGTCTTTGAGATGGCAGCTTAAGTGAATTCGGTCAATCCTTGTCCCGGCAATATTTCCGCCATGAATTTCACAGACAAGGCGAGCTTTTTGTTTTAAAAGATCCCCATCCCTGATGGTCAGGTTAACGTTTTGAAACACCATCCGGTTCTTTTGTTTATCGGCAATGGCTTCTTTTGTTTTGTATTCAAAGAAACCGTTCAGCACCTTAAGTTCCCCTATCACAATATTCAACGGAAAACCTGAATGCACTGGTTTTGATTCACTTTTTTTAGGGGTGTAAAGGGCTTGAACGAGATTGAAGTTGCCCAATCGATCCATCACCAGATCTATTTGGGGTTTTTCCAAAAACAAGTTTTTAACGCATAATTCCCCTTTGAGAAGCCGAATCCAGGATATACGCAGTAAAATACGGTTCAATTCAAGCAATTTATCATTTGTGGGTGCGCTGAGCAGCACATTGTGCAATTCAACCTCACCCCTCCAAACCCAAAGGCGGCTCTTGGACCACGTTATTGTACCGGGAATGGCCTGATTCACCTTTGCCTGAAGCTGTTGCTGTGCCCTGTCTGTATTGAGGTAACGCTCTACACCTATTAATAAAAACAAGAAAACAGCAATAACCGCGACGACACCAATAAGACTCCATTTAAAAAATTTCATAATGACCGTTTATCGCTCACAAACAATGATAAAAAAAATGCCACGAAGGCACAGAGACACAAAGGATAAATTTATTTTTTCAATTAATCGCCATTTTGTTTACGTCCTTTTTCAATGTCTATTAAGGTAACACATTACATTCGCTATTGCCAACATGGAAAGAATACAGGTTGTGATCTTGTTATGACGATTAAAATTTCGGCATGGTTTGCCATGTGAGATTTAGGGAAGAAAGGCTTGAAAATTTGACGGGATTTACCATCAGGTCCTTCCTTCCCACAGTGCGTTTTGAATTGATAAAGGTGTTGTTACGATGATCTTGTAAGTCTTGGGCTTAAAAGGCAAAACCCGAAGGTTGACTTTTAATCATGACAATGCTTAAATAAATATTGTCATCCAAGCCCGTATTCATAAGCCTCTGGCTTTTTTTATTATACCACAGGGCCAAAACCACAAGTTTTGTTATTCAATAGACCGAACTCAAAAAAGCAAATTCTTGTCATTATCATTTGATTGAAGTAAAAACAGCACCGATGCCTGAACAATCAGAGCGATGCGCTCAGCTATGCCGAAAACCGACGGATGGTGTGTTTGAAAAGGGGGCCGTAGTCCGTGAAAAAGAAACCGGTCAACAAATGATAATCACTCAACTGGGGATCGCCCTTATTGAAAGACACCATTTTTTTCAAGGGCTTGGCAGCCGCTACCGAATTGACCCGGAAGTTGCGGTTCGGTTGCTGGGATTAGCTTCTTTTAAAGAAGGTACGCCGTGAAAACCTGCAGTTTGTCGAGGGGCAAATAAACGCCGGGCCGTCCGGGCCCGATTATTTACTGGAGAGGACGCTATGCAAAGACAGGAATTTATCCGCCAGATCAAGGTAAACAACAGGCCGTATGATATTGCAGACATCAGCCTGCTTCAGGAAAAAGGCATTTCAGATATAAATAAGCTGCCATTTTCTATCAGGATTCTTGTTGAAAATCTGTTAAGGAAACTGGATGGCCGTATTGTCAGAAAAGAGGATGTGCTCAAGATCGCCGGGTGGAAAAAACGATATGACGAACCGGTGGAAATACCTTTTCATCCGGCACGGGTTTTGATGCAGGATTTTACCGGTGTTCCCGCGGTGGTGGATCTTGCCGCCATGCGGGACGCCGTAAAAGATCTCGGCGGCGATCCCATGAAAATCAACCCGCTGGTACCGGTCGATTTGATCATCGACCATTCCGTTCAGGTTGATTATTTTGGCACCCGGGACGCGTTACAAAAAAATGTGGCCAAGGAATATGAACGGAATCGGGAAAGATACGCGCTCTTGAAATGGGCTCAGAAGAGTTTTAACAATTTTCGGGTGGTTCCTCCGAATTCCGGAATCTGCCACCAGGTAAATCTTGAATATCTGGGGCAGGTGGTCATGGTCGAATCAATCGACGGCAAATCCATGGCCTATCCGGACACTCTGGTGGGCACCGACTCACATACAACCATGATTGACGCCATCGGCGTAATGGGCTGGGGTGTTGGCGGCATAGAGGCTGAGGCCGTCATGCTCGGACAGCCATATTATATGTCCATTCCTCAAGTGATCGGTGTAAAGATGGTCGGGCAGTTGAAAGAAGGAATCACGGCAACCGATCTGGTGCTGGTGGTGACCGAACTGCTCAGAAAACACAATGTTGTGGAAAAATTCGTCGAATATTTTGGTCCCGGAATGAAGAAACTGTCGGTTCCCGACCGGGCTACCATCGCCAACATGACGCCGGAATACGGTGCCACCGTGGGGTTTTTTCCGGTGGACGAAAAGACCATAGAATACCTTCACCTGACCCATCGGAAAAAACAGGCCGATCTGGTTGATATCTATACCCGGGCCGTGGGTTTATTTTATACCGGGCAGGAAGAACCGGATTACACTGAAGTTCTCGAACTCGACCTTTCCTCGATACAACCCTCAGTTGCGGGTCCGGCCCGACCCCAGGACAGGATCGAGCTAAAGGATCTTAAAGGTAACTTTGCCAAGGTACTGGAGGGTAACTATGATCGAAACGCGGATCTGGCCTGCATCTCCACATTCCACGACGAATCCGGTTGCCTGACGGTCAGGACACCCTTTTGCAAGATAACTGACGCCGGGAGGTATCCGGTGAATCTTGATGGAAAATCGGCCACAATCGGCCACGGGAGCATTGTGGTCGCCGCCATAACTTCATGCACAAACACTTCAAACCCTTTTGTCCTGATAGGAGCGGGACTGTTGGCCCAAAAAGCTGTGACCAAAGGATTAAAAGTCCCTCCGCATGTCAAGACTTCTCTGGCGCCGGGCTCCAAAGTGGTCATTCGGTATCTTAAAGACGCCGGCTTGATGCCTTATCTCGAGGCCCTGGGTTTTCATCTGGCAGCCTTCGGGTGCACCACCTGTATCGGAAACAGTGGTCCCCTGCATCCAGAGATTGAGAGAGCGATTTCTGAAAATGACCTGACTGTAGCCTCGGTGCTGTCAGGAAACCGAAATTTCGAGGCTAGAATCCATCAGAGTATCCGGTCAAATTTTTTAGCATCACCGTTGCTTGTGGTTGCGCTGGCGCTGGTCGGAAGGGTGGATATCGATTTGACCGTGGAACCGCTTGGGACCGATTCCGGCGGCCAACCCGTCTATCTTTCGGATATCTGGCCAACCAACGCGGAAATCCAAAGCCGGGTTCACACGCATGTTCATAAAGAGTTTTTTGAAAGTGAGTACGCCAAAATTTTTGACGGGGACGAATTCTGGCAAGCCCTGGAAGTTACAGAAAGCACCACCTTTGACTGGGATGAACAGTCCACCTATATTAAAAAGCCGCCGTATTTTGAAAATTTCACCCTCGATCAGGCCAGGACATCGGATATAGAAAAAGCCGGTGTGCTTTTAGTATTGGGAGATTCGGTGACCACGGACCATATTTCTCCGGCCGGAGCCATACCCGAAGATTATCCGGCCGGCCGCTACCTGATGGCAAATCACGTGCTTCCCGCAGAGTTTAATTCCTATGGCTCTCGCAGAGGAAATCACGAAGTGATGATTCGGGGAACGTTCGGAAATATTCGCATCAAAAACAAGCTGGTTGCGCCTAAGGAAGGCAGTTTTACCGTAAAATTTCCCGCTAAAAAAGAGATGTTTGTCCATGACGCCGCCCTAGAATATATGGGTGAATCCAGGCCACTGATTGTGTTGGGAGGCAAGGAATACGGAACCGGGTCTTCCAGAGACTGGGCCGCAAAAGGAACGATCCTTTTGGGAATAAAAGCGGTGATTGCCGAATCTTTTGAGCGGATTCACCGGAGCAATCTGGTTGGCATGGGCGTACTGCCATTGGTGTTTAAAGAGAATGAGAATTTGGAAAGCCTGGGATTAACGGGTTCTGAAACGTTTTATATCAACGGAATCCAAGATATGAGCCCACGAAAAGTATTACAGGTCACCGCCGTAGCAGAAGACGGAAAAACCATAGATTTTGAAGTGATTTCACGGCTGGATACGGATGTGGATGTTGAGTACTTTGAAAACGGCGGCATTCTGCAATGTGTGCTACGGAAGGTTCTTCAAAATAATTAACCAGTTGTCCATCCATAAATGGCATCTTTCGGCCCCCGGCGGCGTTCTCGCTCGTTTTCAATCCTCGAAATAGCGCGCTATGCCTGTGGTTGAAAACTCGCTCGGGCCTTGCCGGAAACCAAAATCTACCATTTATGGATGGACACCAGTAAGTGTCTATGATCAGGATCTAATCCTTGTAAGACTGAAAAGCTTGGATTATCGTTTTGATGCCACGGTTTTTTTGGTTTTTTCCCGGATCAGATAGGGTAACACCCTAAATGAGCGAAAGTCGAGGATGCCTCAGATTCGAGGCATCAAGGGCGAAGCACCGCTTGATAATGCGGGATAAACCTCCGTCGTCTACTAAAATATTTTTCCCATTTTGTTTACGATCAATTAGGGTAACACTTACGTTCAAAATACGCTGAAGTTGTTTTATCAAAAACCGCTTCATTTTCATGGATATATTTTGCTCCCTGCCATGGCCCGCATGCAAGAACAACCATTTCTCCGAGGGTGAACTTTCTTTTACATGCAGGGCATCCTTCTGCATTTAAACTGTTGAGTTTTTCAAGATCTATCATTATTTTTTGTTTTGCTGGTTTCATAATAGGCCCATTTACAATATTTTTCAAAAAAGTTTATCGTAAGTTTGATCGTCTTGTAAAATTTCAAAAAAGGTCTTTTCACGAATTCATTAAAATTATTCCGGAAATTTTATGGTTATTTTTTTGCCGCCATCCTTTGTTTTCATTTTTATTCCAAGATCAATACTGCTGTCCCGAATACCTAATGCCAACGGGGTTTTTCCTTTATCCCCCTCGATATGAGTAATTCCGGTCACCGCCTCGAAAATCTTTTCAGCGACATCGGAACCCGGAGATGGGAGGTCTTTTTTACGGTATTCAGCAGTTACCGTTACATTTCCATTATCTGATCTTGTGATGGAAATTTTTTCGGCGTTGTTATTGACACCGTGCAAAGCAGCTAATGCCAGCCATTTTAACGCGGCTTCATTCTTATCTGTATCATCTTTAACGTCGGACATTTCTTTGAGTGGATCTGTGGTTGCAAAGCAATCACAGAGTTCCTGCACTTTCAAATGTAAACTTCCCATATCTTTCATGGTGTTGCCTCCTTTCAAAAAAACAGATTCAGATTTACACATCAAATCATTTACCCATTTCCTAAGAACAATAACATTAAACAGTGTTCTGAGGACTGAATTCATATCCCCGGTATAAATTGATGTTCATCTGAAAACTTGTGTCTGCACAATTGCCGGGGTGCAATCGTTTTCTCACCGATCATTCGATAGCTGACGGCTTGCACAGATGGCCTTCTTCCATGGCCACGCGGCCACATCCCTCACATACATATTTCATGGCTGCCAGTTTATCACTGCACATATGGGTGGTATCGATGTTAAAAATCCCGCAAAAACTACAATTGGACTTGTCTCCGCAGGGATTGCACAAATGTCCCGGTTCGTTTGCAACTGCTCCGCAATTATTACAAGTATATGACATGGTTCTTCTCCTTTTCTATGTTATAATTAGTGGTTGTCATCCGATTCGTTTTCTATGTTTACCCTGAGCCGGACTATCTGCATTTCGATGTTCAGGGATACTTAATGTAAACGTAAATTTTATATGAAGTTACATAAGTATAAAACGATCCCGATGAAATTAAGATAAAGCTAATGCCACAAAGTGGTATTGTCAATCTTTTTATGAAAAATAAAAAAACCACATATCGACGTTTTTGATCCATTCCGGATCTAAGCGGGCCGTTCATGCTCTATGACAAGGTAGCGAGGATTTTGACACTGTAATCATGACCGTAGAGCGTGTGGATGGTATTCAATACGGTTCTGGTTTTCGGGAGCGCAAGCAGATATTTGTAAAACAAATGTTTGGATGGATCCGGTGACAGGTAAGATATCTATAATTTTTGTGATTTCAAAAAAAAATCAATTTTCGGAAATCGCAGTTTCGTGAAACCCGGAATTAATTTGAACTGATTCTGAGTTAAGCTTTAGTTATGAAAATACCAACTAAAAGATGATCAAAAAAGGAATCCCTATTTAAAATTCCACAGCCAACTGGGTGGTTAATCTGAAGACTTTGTCGTCATTCTCAAACTCTTCATAAAGATATTCAAGACCTATAAAGGTATTATTAAAGATTTCATAAATTCCAGCAATTCCAAATTGCGTATCCGGTAGAAAGTTAAGCGTATCCGAGCTTCCACCACAGAGAACTGCAACTTCAACATCTTGGATGGGTATAAAGGCAAATTGAAAATTCCATGTTTTCGGCTTAAAATTTTCATCTTCTTCAAATGATTCAACCGCACCGACGTATTCAGCCTCAAAGAAAAATCGATCCATAAGAGAAACCGATAGAAACGAACTAAAGCCGGCCACATCGTCTTCAATTGTATCTGTTCCAAACTCTTCATCGAAAAAATCCGTAAGATTATCGCTATCGGCAATATTGGATATATAAGAAACGCCGGTCATTAAACCAACATTAGGTAAGATATCTTCCGGAAGGGTAAATATACCCGCGGCAACGTAACTTTCAATATGGTCATGGTTTTGGGCTTTATCCAAATCCCCGTCGAAAACACCTGCAGCTATGTTAATAAATGGGTTATGTATGCCTGCAACAACTGCCGTTTCATTGGATTCCCCGAGGTTTTCGGTTAATAAGTCAGTGATAAAATGGTTTTCAAAATAACCAAATGGGATTTTTAGCCTACCGATACTTGCGTACCATGGAGAATTACAAGACAGATCAGGCACACAGACTTCCTCGGCCTGGAAATGAATAATTGCTTTATCAACAACAATGTCTTCACCATCTTCATACTCAAATAAGATGTGGGTTCTAATTCTATCAGTAAGGCATCAACAGCCAAGTCAACCGTTTCTAGCGTAAGATCGCTGGAATTCTCTTTTTTGTCTCCTTTGGGATCAAAATGTTCATAAACAGCTTCTACCTCAATGGTTCCCGAGAGTTCTACCCCTTTCATGTATTTTTCGAGAGGCTCCGTGTTTTCATTAGTTGCCATCTCATTACCATGTTGAATCTCATGTTTAGCCTCTTCTTCAGCCTCTTCTTCAACAGGTGTCTCCGTTTCATCCAGAGCCATTAGAGCCTCCTCGAGTCTTTTTGCCCTTTCTTTTAGGGCGTTTAATTCTTTGATAATTTCTTGTTTGGACATGTCCTGGCACAGAGCAGAACCCGAAAACAAAAACACAGCAACAACAAAAGACAAAAAGCAGCTCAATAGTTTCTTCATCATTCTTTTCATCTTTTAATAGATTTACTATTTTTACGCTAAAAGAACTGTTTAATGCCCTTTTTCGCCCCTTTAAAAGATTAGGTTCATAAATTCACGTTAAGCATATGCCTGGTTGGCATACTACAACGACCGTCTTTCTTTATCGTATATAGCCTATTTTAACACTGAAATACACAAATATTACGAAATGATAATCTTCGGATAATCTTCTCGTAAACTTTCCATTATATAATACAGACAATTTCTAAAAACCTTTAACTTAAATAAGGAGGGTATTATGTTTACAGCAAAAGTCAGTGGAAAATCGAAAAACGTAACCTTAAAAATTGCGGTGGTATTTTTGTTGCTGATGTTCGTTGTGGTTTTGGGTCCCGCTCTGGTCAGTGCCGGCAGCAGCCAGGCATGGGGTGGTCATGGAGACAACGACCGCGACCATGAAGGAAAATGGTGTCAGGCGTGCTCATGGACAGGTGCGGCGGCATTCAAAGCCTGTCTAAATGAGATTAAGGATGATTACTGGATAGCAAACGGCAATTGCAGCAATTTGTCCGCAACCGAAGATCGGGCCGAATGTTTGGCCGATGCTAAAGCCGAATACAAGGAGGCCGGAGAGCTTTGCCGGGATCAAAGAGAAGCACGGCTCGATCTTTGCGAAGAACTCGGAGAGGCGCCTTACGATCCGCAAATTAATCCGGCTGATTTTGTGGATTTCGAATCTGTTCTTGAGGGAGGTCCTTTTGTGCCGAATCAATACTTCCCCTTGGAACCGGGGACCGTCCGCAAATATCGTGTAACAGATGGAGACGGCGTTGTTATAGAAAGGATCAAGGTCGAGGTATTAAATGAAACCAAGGAAATTCTGGGCGTCAACTGCATTGTTGTGCGTGATAGGGTGTGGGAAATTGATGACGAAGGCGAAAGAACGCTTATTGAAGATACTTTTGACTGGTACGCTCAGGAACTTGTCGGCAATGTCTGGTATTTTGGGGAGATTGCCCGCGATTATGAAGATGGAGAACTGGTAGACCTGGAGGGTTCCTGGAAAGCCGGCCGGGACTTTGCCAAACCGGGGATCCTGATGTGGGCCTATCCGGAAGGACCCGGTTCCGAGCCGGGAGAAACCGTCTATCGTCAGGAATTTCATTTAGGAAATGCTGAGGATGTTGGCGAATTTATCGAATTTGTGGAGTCCATTGAAGTGCGGGGTATAACGTATACTGACGTTCTAAAAACAAAGGATTACAGCCCCGTAGACCCCGGGGTCTATGAATACAAATATTACGCTCCCCATGGGGTGGGCCTAATTCTTGAGGAGGCTTTCGAGGATGATATGCCTACCGGCGAACAGGTGGAACTTTTGCCATAACTTTGAGCGTTTTTTAACCTAAATTGAGCGATTTTTTACTCGATTTGCACGGATCTTTTGCGCATCAAGGGTCCGCGAAAATCCTCGACATATCCATCCCGATGTCTTTTCGGGACGGTTTTCGCGAACCCTTATGCAAGATCTCAGCAACTTAATTCTGTATCCGGATGTCTATGGTTGTTATAATTTCAGACGTTTTCTTGACGGTCGCAGTCGGTTTATTATACATAACTAAAACTGGCAACTGATGACCGATGCAGGTCATGGAATCAAGGATATATAAATCTATTGGAAGGATCGAGTAAAAGGAAATTTTTGCATGCGTTTATTGTTAGTCGAAGACGATGTAAAAATCGCTCATTTTATTTTAATTGGCTTAAAAGAGGCCGGTTTTGCCGTGGACCATATGATCAACGGCGAAGATGGCTTGCATATGGCATTAACCGAACCATATGACATCGCCGTAATTGATTTAATGCTGCCAAAGCTCGATGGGTTGACATTGATTGAGGAGATGCGAAAAAATAAAATCAATACACCGGTCCTTATTTTGAGCGCAAAAAGGACGGTGGATGATCGAGTCAGAGGGCTTCAAACCGGGGGGGATGATTACCTGATCAAGCCCTTTGCCTTTTCAGAACTGCTTGCAAGGGTCCGGGCACTCATTCGTAGAGCCAGTGGCATTTCAAGCCCCTCGCGCCTTACGGTTGGAGATTTAACCTTAGATTTCCAAACCCGTAAAGTCCTTAGAGCCGGGGGGAAAATAGAACTGCAGCCCCTTGAGTTTTCATTGCTTGAATATCTGATGCGCAATGCCGGGTCGGTTGTTTCAAAAACCATGATTATGGAACATGTATGGGATTATAATTTTAATCCTCAGACCAACGTGGTTGAAGCTCGAATATGTTGCTTACGGGAAAAAATTGATAAAAATTTTGATAAAAAACTGATTCACACAATTCGGGGAGTCGGATATGTTATTAAAGAGACTTCTTAATCTTAAAGGCACACTCTCGTTTCGGTTAACCCTTTGGTATACCGGGATATTTACCCTTTCATCTCTATTGGCACTTTCGGTTTTTTATTATCGTATTTCTTCTATTACCATGGAACGTACCGACCAGGAACTTTTAGAAGAGATGGAAGAGCTTATTAAATTAATGTCTGAGGAGGGGATATATCATGTTAAGGCCGAAATGGATTTTGAAGTTGAAACTGAAGATGAGGAAATCTTTTATCGCCTTTTATCGATCGATGGGCAGGATCTTGGGATATGGAGTACGCAGCCCTGGGGAAGCCTTGAAGTTCCTGAAAAGACCTTACGGGTTTTGCGTGATCAAAATAGGCCCGTGTTGAGAACACTGGATATTCCAAACTATGGGTATCGGGTGCGAACTATCCAAGGTCCCATCAGCCCCACTGAAATTTTACAAATCGGACTATCTCTCGAGGATAATGAAGAATATTTAAAGGTATTTCGTAATTTGCTGTTTTTGATGATGATTCCACTGTTCGTTTTTGCGGCTATAATTGGATGGTTCTTGGCAAGACAGGCTATGCTCAGCGTGGAGGCAGTAACTCTTACCGCCATCGGCATATCAAAGGGATCGTATGACAAAAGAGTACAGGTGAAAAAAAGATTCTTTGAAATCGATAGGCTGGCAAACACGTTCAATGGCATGTTAGATCGTATTCAGGCCTTGATAAAGGGTATGAGAGAAATAAATGACAATATTGCCCATGACCTTAGAAGTCCCTTAACCAGAATTCGCGGCATTGCAGAAATGACTCTTTTAAAAAAAGTTTCCATCAAAGACTATGAAAGTATGGCTGCCAGTACTATAGAGGAGTGTGACAGCCTGATCGAAATGATCAACACGATGCTGGATATTACAGAAACCGAGGCGGGTGTGGGAGAGTTTAAAATTGAGAAAGTTGACCTCAGCAAATTAATTATAGACGCTTGTGAACTATTTCGTCCAACAGCAGATGAAAAAGGCATCAACATAGAAACGGTTCTTCCTGATAAACTTCATTTTCAAGGAGATAGAAACAAGCTGCAACGGCTTGTGACTAATCTTTTGGGAAATTCCATAAAATACACTGAACCCGGAGGGTCCGTTAGTATTTCGGCAAGTTTGGATGATGGACAAGTCAACATTATGTTTGAGGATACGGGCATAGGAATTTCAAAAAAGGATTTGCCCAAAATATTTGAAAGATTCTATCGTTGTGACAGAAGCCGATCCCAGGCCGGGATAGGCCTTGGGCTCAGTCTGGCTAAGGCGATTGCTAATGCCTTCGGCGGCTCTATTAGCGTTGAAAGCACTAAAAACAAGGGCAGTGCATTTTTAGTCGCATTACCTAATTAAACGTCTCGGAAATTCTACAACTCTATGATAATAAATGATTTTTAATGGAAACCTATTTATGTCATCAGAATGGAATAATGGAATGCTGGAATATTGGGGATAAGGACAGAAATAAACCATTTTAATTGTAAAAAACTCCTTCCCTTCAACTTCGTTCAGGGCAAGCTCACCCATTATTCCATTACTCCATCATTCCATTATTCCAATTGGGCCTGCCCGCTCGTGCCTTGCAATGGCAGGCGGGGCGAAGCCCCTAAGTTCCTTCTTTCCAGGAAATTTGGTGAGATGAAAAGAATTGATTTTGCCTGGGCTTCCACCAGCGAGCACGTGGCCTACCGGGGTTATGAATTTTTCATTTACCTTTTTTTTGGGACGATGAATATCCGGCCTTCTGCAACTCCTTGTCAATCATTTCTGAAAAACCTTGCAGGCTGCGCTTTCGAAGACGCCGGCCGTTGATAAAAACAGACGGAACACCCCTGATCCCGGCTTTGCTTCCATCCCGTATGTCGGCACGCACCTTGCCGGCAATGTCCGGGTCTTTCCTGTCTTTTTCAAACTGAACCATGTCAAGTTTCAACTGGCCGGCAATTTCGCGTATCTTCTCATCGCTGAGGTCCTTGTAGTGTGAGTATAACAGATCGTGAAAGGGCCAGAACTTGCCCTGCCTTTCTGCTGCCAGGGCGGCTTTGGCCGAAGGTTCGGAATACTTGTGGGATCGGATCGGAAAGTTTTTATAAACGATCTTTACTTGTTTAGGGTAATTTTCGATCACCTGATCGAGGAGAGACGTGAGTCTCGAACAATACGGTCACTGGAATTCACTGAAAACCGCAATAACCACCGGTGCATTCTCGGAACCCTTATAGGGGGAACCGGAAGTATCGATCTTCTGAACAAATTCCAGTTGGATGACCTGAATGGTTTTGTCCTTACGACTGCTCAAGAAAAGAACATCCGAACCTTGGATCAGCTGCAACCTATCATAGACTTTGCCCACGTTGATTTTTTCGGTCAAACGACCGTTGGCAGCATAAATCAACAATTCCCCTGTTGGGCTGAGCACATAAATTTCGTTGCGATTGGCCGAAAAAGCCATATCAACCGGCTGATCTTCAAGCTTATATGTTTTCAGAACATTGTATTCCACTTCTGCATGAACCGGTGCCAGGATACCGAGGCATATCAGCAGGATTGGTATTAGCGAATTGACTCCGAACTTCATATTAAACCTCCGCTTCCGTTTGTTTGGATTGCGTTTGTATGGTGGTTGCAAAAATATCGATAAAAGAGAATGACATTTAAAACAAAAAAGCTCAAGTTATTTTAACCTAAGTTGAGCGATTTTTTGCGAAGAGATGTGCTGAGATCTTGATGCATAAGGGTTCGCGAAAACCGCAGGCATACTACCCGTGGATATGTCGAGGATTTTCGCGGATCCTTGATGCGCAAGAGATCGGTGCAGATCTAGTAAAAAATCGCTCAATTTAGGTTTAATTAACCTACCGGAATCTTGCACGAGTTGGGGGCTTTCATATGCCCCGTCAATCCCTCCTGCAAAATCCTGCGATATATTTCTGGTTTATATGTCACTATTATTACAGCAAAACTGTGTAAATATTTTCATAAAATTAAGATAAATATTTTTTAAATCATTAGATGTGATCTTCTTATATTTGAGATAACTATTTAATTTAATATTAATAAATCTATATAAAACTATTTTGGCCTGACTTTTGCAGATAATTGATAAAAACTTATCAATACCATGCCTGATAATATGTAAAAGAAAATTTTTATCATTTTTTTAAAAAGGATGGAAAGGATGCCTAATATGATACCTATTAAGTTTGAAGATACCAACATAGAAGTTTTGGCTAGGATAGTAAAAGCCGCATCACGTAAATTTGACTGTTCAATGGATATCGACTTTAACAACGGGAACCGAAAGGCCGAATTTGTCGGAGATGAATTTTACAAACCTTTGATTGTAGAAGAAGTCCAAGATATTTTTGCAAAGAATGAAAAATAATCAAAAGGTAGCAAGGCTTTTTAGCGAGAAATGAAAAGAGATCAATAATAAAGGAGCAAATAAAAAATGATAAATCTTATATTAATATCGGCATTAATTTTTGTTTTATGCGCATGGATTAATTTTTATGCAAAGCGTAGAAAGAAAATAAAGATAACGCAGAAACAGACCAAAGAAATTATTTTAAAATGGCTGGAGAATATTCAAAATGAGCAAAAGTTTCCCAAGAGAAATTAGAGAATCTCTCATGATAAGCAAAGCCGAGATTGCTAGAAAGGCCAATATATCACCAAATATTCTTAAACGAATAGAACAGGGCAGGGCATGCAGAGTGGAAACCAAACGAAAGATTATTTCGGCTTTAGGTTTGAAAAATTCAGAAAAAAACAAGGTGTTTGGTGAAGATATTGAGCTGTCAATCAAAGATAGGCAAGACAGGCGTTCGGGTATGGATCGTCGTCAATTCTTATATGACATTCATATTCCTGATAATAGATCCGGCAAGGAGCGGAGAAACGGACTAACTCTTGAATAAAAAATAAGTGGTTAGATGTCCGCCTTAACTTTTAATCAAAAGAGTTAATACCCTGTGCTGTAAAAGAAATGACTATCCAAGATTTTGTGACGGATGCTATCATAAAAAAATTGGAACTTGCTTACAAAGAACAATTCTCCATTATGGGTCACTTGCAACTCTTTTAAGCCCAAATCCCACCCAGGTGTAAGAACATTCTCTTGTAAGAGCTGCGGCCCAAGCATGCACCTCTACCCTCTCCAGAACGGTAAAACCCCTTTGGGAGAGTTTCTTCTCTATATCCGTCGCCTGAACGTCGTAGAAACCGGAGACCACTAGCAAATCTCCTTTTAGGGGTAAAAGACGACGGTAGTGGTCAAACATTTCCATATGAGTGACTGCATGGAGGTTGGCAAGGATTAAGTTGAAGCTTCCCGAAACCGCATCCACCGATCCGCGAAAAAGGTGGAACCTGTCTTCCATCCGGTTCAAGGCCACATTTTGCATAGAAGCCTTTATTGCACCAGCACAAATGTCGCATCCCAGTGCGGTGGTGCCGTTTTTCAAAGCTGCTGCAAGCCCGAGGATTCCCGAGCCGCAGCCTATATCCAGGATTCGGGGTTCTCTTTTGATCTCTAATCGATGTAGAATGGTAAGCGCTGCTTTTGTTGAGGGGTGAGCGGGGGGAAAGGAACGGGATTTCAAAACCAAGCAGCCTTCTCCCATTTTGGGTTTTCTGATGCTGAAGGGGGAGCGGATTACTAAATTCCCTATGCGATAAAACATCTGTTAGTATTGGTTTTCTTGTCTAACCATTAATTGAGCGCCAGCTTTACCTCAGAAACGAAACAGAGCGTAGTTTTGACAACTTCTATAGTTGAAAAAAGTAATACCTAAGATGAGCGTTTCAAATTTTAAAAGGGGATCAAATATCTTTTATTTTTAATGAATTAAATTGATTTATATTTTTAAAATTTGAAACCCTGTGGGATTGCCGATCTTACCGCATCTACTTCGTCAGATACCGTCCCGCATAGTTGACTATAGCGGAACGGGATCTTCCTTGTATCCGCGGCAACCTCGACAATCGCTCAACTTAGTTAATAATATGCATATCAGATTACACAGAAATTGTAAAGGCTGAACCTGCAAAAGGGAATAATGGCCCCGGTGAAATAGAAAAAAGTTTCACGGGGTAAAAATAATGGAGTAATGGAATGATGGGTGAGCTTGTCCTGAAGGAAGTTGAAGGAAAGGATTTTTTTTACAATTAAAATGGTTTATTTCCGCACATCCGGAGTGAAAACCTTTACAACATTGGTGAATTATTTAATATCAAAGCATACAGCAGGCTAAACAATAATACCTAAGTTGAGCGATTTTTTGCGAAGAGATGTGCTGAGATCTTGATGCATAAAGGTTCGCGAAAATCGCAGGCATACCCGTGGATATGTCGAGGATTTTCGCGGATACTTGATGCGCAAGAGATCGGTGCAGATCGAGTAAAAAATCGCTCGATTTAGGTAATAATAAGGGTCAAAAATAGACCTGATCCCTTTCCATGGATGCCCGGATTTTGTTAAAAAAGCCTTTGCGGAAAACCTTCCGTTCGACCCGATGTTGTAATCTCGATGTAATCCAATTTCCTCTGCAATTCAGAAATAGTAGCAGCGCCGCCGTAAGTTAGCCCTGAGCGCAATCCGCCGATGATGTCGTTAATAATCTTATCTTCGTCTTCCCGATAGGGGACTTGAGTAGATACGCCTTCCGAGGTTTTCCATTCCGAAATTCCCCCATGGTAGTCCTTTTGGACTTCGCTGCTGGCCATTCCTCGATATGTTTTCACCTTTACTTCTTTTCCATTTTTGTTCTTTTTACTAATCACGGAACCGGGGGTCGGCCTGGTTCCGGCCAGCATGCCCCCCAACATGACGAAATCTGCTCCGAAAGCCAGCGCTTTGACAATATCTCCAGGATACCGGATTCCACCATCAGCCACTATCGAGCGATCCACCCGTGAGCAGTTTTTTATAGCCGTAAGATTGGGCACACCGAAACCGGTCTTGATTCTTGTGGTGCAGACGGAGCCCCCGCCGATACCTACTTTAACGATATCCGCACCGCAGGAAGCAAGGTGATCGGCACCGGCGTAAGTCGCCACATTTCCGGCCATGATGCAGGCTTCATCACCAAGTATCATGCGAATATTTTTGAGGGTCCGTCCCACATATTTAGCATGGGCATGTGCCACATCAATACAAAATAGACCCGCGCCGGCGTCTCTCAACGCTTCGGCCCGTTTTAGGTCTTCGGCCCCGCAGCCAACAGACACAAACACCGGACACCTGCAATCTTTAAACATGCGAACATTATTTTCTACAGACATATAACGATGTAAAACTCCTATGCCGCCCTTTGCTCCAATATAATTGGCCATATCCGTCTCGGTAATAGTGTCCATGTTGGCGGTCATTATTGGTAGCTCAAGAGATAGTTTACCCTTTTTGCATCTCATTGAAATGTCAACTACTTTTCGTGATTCCCAGTGGTTGTATGACGGCACCATGAGAATGTCGTCATATGTAAAAGCTTTCATCGCAAACCCTCCTTGAAAAAAATAAGTTCATATACAGTTACTTTATTACGTTTTTAAAAACTTCTCAACTAAATTGGGAGTTGTTAAAAACGGCGAATTTTTGACCCTTATTTTACGATAAAAGAAGTTGGAAAAGTTACGGGTTTGGGCTTATCCGTAGTACACGGTATTGTCAAAAGCCATGGGGGCGGGATTTCAGTTGACAGCGAAATCGGAAAAGGGACCAGTTTTCGTATTTATTTTCCTGTTTCAAAGGTCTCATCATACCTCCTTGAACTGGGAAATGACCGCCTCGATACTGGATTTAGCGTCGCCGAAAAGCATACGGGTGTTTTCCTTGTAGAAAAGGCTGTTATCTATACCGGCAAAACCGGGGGCCATGGAGCGTTTCAGGACGATTACCGTTTTTGACCGGTCCACTTCAATAATGGGCATGCCGAAAATGGAGCTATTCGTATCCTCCCGTGCGGCAGGATTGACGATATCGTTTGCACCGACCACGAAACAAACATCGATGCCGGCAATGGAACGATTGATTTCCTCCATCTCGATGAGCTTATCATAGGGAACATCGGCTTCGGCAAGGAGCACATTCATGTGTCCCGGCATTCGGCCTGCAACGGGATGGATCGCATAGCGGACTTCAGCCCCGTTTTCCTCAAGCAAATCTGCAAGTTCACGAACTGCATGCTGTGCCTTGGCAACGGCCATTCCATATCCGGGAACAAAAACGGCGGAACAGGCAGCCTCAAGAATATAGTAGGTGTCTTCCGGTGATATGGGTTTAACTTCCCCTTGAAAACCGGCCTCGGATTTCCGGGTCACCGAACCAAAACCGCCAAAAAGGACATTGTAGAGGGATCGATTCATGGCTTTGCACATCACATTGGTGAGAATAATACCGCTGGCACCCACCAGGGCGCCGGAAACGATGAGGATATTATTCTCAATGGCAAGACCGGCCGCACATGCCGCAATACCCGAATAGCTGTTTAAAAGGGAGATCACCACCGGCATATCCGCGCCGCCGATGGGTATCACTGCCAATACGCCGAGGATCAGCGAAAGGATGATAATCCCGATTAAAATTAGATACCCGTCCGCGGGATTGGCAATAAGAAAAGCGCCCCCCATGAGGGCAACCACGAAAATCGATCCGTTAAGAAAAGTCTGGCCGAAAAAAAGGACCGGTTTTCCCGTGATCACTTCCGATAGTTTGCCCCAGGCTATGATACTTCCCGAAAAGGTTACGCCGCCGATCAGCACGGCAAGAAAGAGGGTCGTCATAATAAAGAGGTTGTAAGATCCCAATTCATGATATGTGGCCGAGCCGACCAGGAGGCTCGCAATGCCGCCGAAGCCGTTAAAAAGCGCGACCATCTCGGGCATCTGGGTCATCTGGACGAGGCGGGCAAAAAAACCGCCGAAGAGACCGCCCAGAATAATGCCGAGGGCGATCCACTTGTAATCAATGATGCCCCCGTTAACAAGGGTGACGACGACGGCGAGAAACATTCCCACAGCAGAGATGAAGTTGCCTTTTCGCGCCGTGACCGGAGAGGTTAGCAGCTTCAGGCCGTAAATAAACATGATGGCCGACGCGATATATACTAAATTTATGACAAGTGTTATTTGCACACCTTTTCCTTATCGGTTTTTGGCTTAAACATCTTCAACATTCTGTCGGTGACCATATATCCGCCCACCACATTGACCGTGGCGAATGCTACCGCAAGTGTACCCAGAATGATGCTCAACATGCTCCCTGCTGTCCCGGCGGCTATAATTGCGCCCACAAGGGTAATCCCCGAGATGGCATTGCTTCCGGACATCAGCGGGGTGTGGAGCCGCGCCGGCACCTTGGAAATAACCTCAAATCCTACAAAGATTGAGAGGACTAATACCAGACCCATACAGATCAGGCATGCCGCCCTGCATTCCTCATGACCCATGGTTTGCCTCCTTCATAATTTTTTTCACTGTCTGGCTGAAGATTTCATGTTTATGAGTTACCAGACACCCATTTATAATTTCATCATCCAGGCGCAGTTTCATGCGCTTTTCTTCATCATCCCAGTACTCCAGAATGAAATTGGCGAGATTTCTTGAATACATCTGGCTTGCGTGAACGGCAACACGACCGGGCACATTTTCAAACCCGATGATACGGACACCCTGAATCATGGTTTCCTCTCCGGGCACAATGTCCTCCACATTACCGCCCCCCTCAGCGGCAAGATCGACCACCACGCTTCCCCTTTTCATGGCGGCAATCATCTGTTTCGTAATGATCAAGGGCGCCTTCTTACCGAAGACTTGTGCCGTAGTAATGACGATATCGGCGCCAGCACAGTGCTCGGTCATGGCCTGGCGCTGAATTTCGAGCTGCTGATCCGTGAGGGCCTTGGCATATCCATCAGCGGTTTGATCGGTTTCACCCAGGTCAATTTTAATAAATTTTGCGCCCAGGGACTGCACCTCTTCTTCAACCACGGGTCTGGTATCAAATGCCTCCACCCGTGCACCGAGTCGGCGTGCCGTGGCAATTGCCTGAAGGCCTGCCACGCCCGCACCGATGACAAATACTCTTGCCGGTGCAATGGTTCCCGAAGGGGTCATCATCATGGGCAATATCTTTTGGAGACGTTCCGCAGCCAGAATAACGGCCACATATCCGGCCAGACTCGCCTGAGAGCTCAACACATCCATACTTTGCGCCCGTGTGGTTCGGGGTATCATCTCCATACTGACCGCACTGATACCCCGGGAGACAAACGCTTCCAGAAGCTCCTTTTCATTAAAGGGATCGAAATAGCTGATGTGAAGGGCCCCTTGCCTGAGCCATTTAATCTCTTGGAGGGGCGATTTACGTATGCGAAGGATGATATCCGCTGAGGATAAAAGGGTCTTGCGCTCAGGAGTAACCTTAGCTCCCGCCGCCGAATATTCAGCATCATGATAGCCAATCGGCTCACCCATACCCGATTCAATTTCCACCTCTGCGCCTTTTTCTACGAGCGCTTTCACATCGCCGGGAATCAGAGGGACCCGGGTTTCTCCCAAATGGTACTCTTTAGGAACGGCAATCTTCACGTTTTGCCTCCCGACATCTGAAGATATAAAAAACACCCCGATTGCTGAATTATCTTAAATAGTACATATTACAGCGTGGTTCCAAGCTCTAAAAAAAAATAAACGCATATACAACTTTGTCAAGAATTTTTTGGAGTTACAAAAACAACATGTACAAAAGAGCATTATGTCTTTTTTTTCTTTCTTTGCATAGCCTTGCGCTCGGATAAAAGCTCGGCAAGAAGCTGCTGAATGGTCCAGTTTTCTGACGTTGGCGTTAAGGTTGCCCACAGCGTATTCTTCATGCCGGTTTTTTTGCACACCTTCATCAGGCTGATCAGTTCTTTTTCCAAAATACCGGAAACAATAATCGCCCTTGGAAGTTGTGAAGATTCTCCCTCACCCTCACCATCGGGAAGTTTCAGAAGATCAGATAGCACGGTATGGGACTGGTTTTCGGATACCCAGATTTTTGGAACATTGCTGAGACCGACCATTTTAATGACAGCGTTGAACTTGGGCTGTGCACCGGCTGAAAACCCACACAGCAGCAGTTTGTGGGGACCGTACAACGGTTTATCAGATGGTTTAATTTTTTCAAATTTGGCTTCTGCCATGAGGCTTCTCCTTTTTTCGTTTCCAGAAGAAAGAAAACCTACTCCGGCTCAGAAGGTGCCGTTCGCCCTAACGTTTTTCAGCTATATGGACAACGGCGATCCCGTTGGTCAGTCTCCGATAGACAACCTTATGAAAACCAATGTCTCTCAAAAGGGCCGACAACGCTTCCGGCATCGGAAACATTCGTATGCTCTCGGGCAACAGCGTATACGCCTGCCGGGAACCCACTAAAATCTGCCCGAGAAGGGGCATCACATGAAAAGAATATACATCATATAGCCATCGGAACAGTGGAGCGGTTGGTTTTGAAAACTCCAGGCACATCATTTTTCCACCGGGTTTAAGAATACGGTGCATTTCTTGGAATCCCACATCCATATGGGTCAAATTTCGTATTCCGAAGCCGACCATAGCCGCATCAAATGCTTCATCCGTAAATGAAATCGACTCCGCGTCTCCCTGGATAAACTCTATGCGGTTTCTCTGGGCTGGGCGATTGCGTTTGGTACGTCCGACCTGCATCATTTTACGGTTGATGTCGTAAATGATGATTTTCCCGGAAATATCGACGGATCTGGCCGCCAACACGGCGAGATCGCCGGTGCCGCCGCAAACGTCAAGGACCCGGTCACCGGGTTTTAGATGCATCATTTCAATGGCCGTTCTTTTCCACAGGTAGTGGATGCCGAAACTCAGCAGCGTGTTCATGAGGTCGTATTTGGAGGCGACCGTGTTGAAATGCCGGATCGTCCGGATGACTTTCTCCTTTTTGGGAATTTGCTGAAAGCCAAATGGAACCGTCTTTTCCCGATCCGCATGAGTATTGGGCTGACCTTGCTCTGGTTCCTGTTTATGCCAGATGTTTTTATCCCGTATCATCATCTCGACCCGCTTTTGCCGGACCGCCGAATCACGATCCTCTATGTGATTCACGGTATTTGGTTTTTAATTTACATGCATTTAACGTAAACAGTATTTTATATCAAAAGGCGACTTAAGGATCAAGTATATGAAAAAATTTATTAAAACTCCTGATAGATCACGTACGGCATCAACTGCGATATCCAAAACGTCGCCTGTGAACAGCAATTACCGGGATATGAGATTGCTCTTGACCTACGGCTAAAATCCGTGACGGCATATGATGGGATTTTCCGGAACCGCCAACCTCTCTATCCGAAGATCGACTTGATAATTTTTTTAATAGTGTTTATATTGAAAGTTCAATTATTTTTTTGATAGAAATGTTTATTAACTAATTGAGAAGCCGGTATTTTTCGAGAGAGGAATTAAAAAATGATTGAATCCATTTACCAGACATTGGCCAAGTTGGGTTATAGCCATCCGCTGCATCCCGCCATGACCCATATTCCAATGGGAATGATCATCGGCGGGTTTTTATTTGCTGTCGGCTCTGTGGTGATGAAAAAGGCTGACTTGGCCAAAGCAGCGCATTATTGCTATACACTGGCGCTTATCTTCGTTTTACCCACCATGATGCTGGGCTACATGGACTGGCAATATAGATTAGAAGCGGAATGGAATCGTTTGATTTTGACGAAAATCATCCTGGCAGTGATGTTGACGGCTATGCTGGTTATCTCCTTTTTTTATGGAAAAAATGTGAAAGTTGATATTAAACAGAAATTGATCTTTTATGTCATCTGTTTTGCCATTGCCATGGGTCTGGGATTCATCGGCGGAGAACTTCAATACGGATAAGGCTGAGCAAGAGCGGATGCGCTGACACGGAAAAGTTCATATTTTTCAAAGCCTATGGAAACGGGATGGGATGCTTTGCCGTATGAGATCCCATGGGTGAAATATATCATTTTTAACGTTAACGGATAACAGGATGGGAGAAAAAAATGAAAAACAAATTGTGGACGAGTATCTTTTCTCTATGGGTAATTTTGAGTGCGGGTTTGTGCCTTGCCGTTTCAAATGGTTACGATCACAAAATTGCTGTTGAAAATATTGTGTTCGAATGGAAACTGGCGGGTAAAACCATTCACATTCGACTGGCCGCAAAAACAGACGGATGGGTGGGGGTCGGTTTTAATCCGACTACACGGATGAAGGACGCTAATTTTATCATCGGGTATGTGAAAGAGGGTAACGTCAAAGTCACCGATCATTACGGAACCACCGAGCGCCAACATGAAAAAGACACCAAATTGGGCGGTCAAATGAACATCTCGGACATTGCCGGAAAAGAAGAGAACGGTGTTACTGAGATTACATTTTCCATTCCTTTGAATTCAGAAGGTCCCAAGGATCGTCCCATATGGATAGACAAGGATAATACCGTGCTGTTGGCCTATGGCGCAGGACGCGACAGCTTCAGAGCAAAACACCAGTTCAAGACCGCGCTCAAGGTCAACTTGAGTACGGGCGAGTTTTCAACAGTGAAATAATTATGGTGATCACCATGCCCGGTAGGATGATGAAGACCCTTGCTTCCTGTTTCATTGCCGGTATCCTTCTTTTCATGCCCGCTACAAATTGGGGAGATCAGGGAAAAGGTTCCACTGAACCTCTTCATCAGAAATCTCCTGCAACGCCTGAGGCCCACTCCCATCATGCGGTTTCTGCTGAAGATACCCATGGCGCCGGGGGTGAAGAACCGGTGGGAGTGGAAGAACGTCTGGGTGAAATCCTCAACCTCGACCTTACATTTCGGGATGAAGATGACCGTGAGCTGAGGCTGAAAGATTTTATTGAAAAACCCACACTGATTCTGCCGGTTTATTTTTACTGCCCCCAGGCCTGCAGCATGATGCTCGCCAGTCTGGCTTCCGCAATCAATGATGTGCCGCTGACCCCCGGGAAGAACTATCAGGTACTGGCCATCAGTTTCGATGAACAGGAAACACCGGAACTGGCGCGGGAAGCAAAAAAGAACTATTTAAAACTGATCGAAAAGGATTTTCCGGAAGATCAATGGAAATTTCTAACCGGCGACCGGAAAGCCATCCATGGGCTTCTGCACGGGCTGGGATACCGTTTGAAAAAAACAGGACCTCACATGTTTGTCCACCCGAACGTTCTGGTGGTCCTGTCACCTGCCGGTAAGGTCATTCGCTATTTGTACGGCATATACTTTTTACCTTTCGACATCGGTATGGCGTTGACGGAAGCTTCCAAGGGGACCCCCCAGTTATCGATCCGGCGGGTGTTGACCTACTGCTTTGATTATGATTCGGAAAAAAAGACCTACGTATTCAAAGCATTTCGGATTGTTGCCGTTACAATCATTCTGGTGCTGGCCGTGTTTTTGTTTTTTCTGCTTCGCAAAGGATAAGGATATAAAAGCTGTGACCGGAAACCATGACCCAGGGAAAACACCATGACAGATGCACCCTCATATTTAGAGACCCCGTCTTCTCCAAAGCTGAAGGGAATCTGGGCCTGGTTGTTGACCACCGACCATAAGCGCATCGGCCTCATGTACTTGATGGCTATTTTGTTCTGGTTCGGTATCGCTGTGGGATTGGGCCTTCTCATCCGTGTGGAATTGATGACGGTCGGAGAAACCATTATGTCCGCCGAAACCTACAATGCAGTATTTACCCTCCATGGCGTGATCATGATTTTTTTGTTTATCATTCCCGGAATACCCGCCATTCTCGGTAATTTTCTGCTTCCGATTCAGATCGGCGCGGATGATGTCTTTTTCCCGAGGTTAAATCTTTTTTCCTGGTACATCTATATCATTGGCGGTATCTTTGCGGTCATTTCTTTATTTACCGGGGGAGCGCCGAATACGGGATGGACATTTTATGTTCCGTTTAGTGTGCAAACAGAAAGCGGGGTCACATTTACGGTGCTGGCCGCGTTTATCCTGGGCATGTCTTCCATGTTGACGGGGCTTAACTTTATCACCACCATTCATCGGCTGCGAACGCGGTTGATGGGCTGGCTGCAGATGCCGCTCTTTTCATGGTCGATTTACGCGACGTCGTGGGTTCAACTCCTGGCAACGCCCATTCTTTCCATTACACTGCTTCTTATCGTTATTGAGAGAATTTTTGGCGTGGGGTTGTTTGATCCGAACAAGGGCGGGGATCCCATATTGTATCAGCATCTGTTCTGGATGTATTCCCACCCGGCCGTTTATATCATGATCCTGCCGGCCATGGGGATAATTTCGGAAATCATGCCGGTGTTCTCTCGCAAGGCCATTTTTGGGTATAAGGGCATTGTCGCCTCATCCCTCGCAATTGCCATCGCGGGCTCTCTTGTATGGGCGCACCATATGTTCACCAGCGGTATGAGCGACACGGCGGTCTTTGTTTTTTCCCTGCTCACCTTTGCCGTTGCCATCCCCAGTGCGATCAAGGTGTTCAGCTGGGTGTCGACTCTGTATAAAGGCTCCATCGTTATGAGTCCGCCCTTGTTTTTTGCATTGTGTTTTATCTACCTTTTTTCCGTGGGGGGATTGACGGGGCTGTTGCTCGGCGCTGCAGGAACCAATATTCATGTTCACGATACCCATTTTGTGGTTGCGCATTTTCATTTCGTTATGTTCGGAGGCACGGCGTTTGCTTTTTTCGGCGGGCTCCACTTCTGGTGGCCCAAGTTATTCGGGCAAATGTACAATTTTAAAAAGGCTTACATTTCCGCAATCCTTCTGACCGTGGGCTTTGTCCTTCATTATATTCCGATGCTGATTTTGGGCCTCCAGGGAATGCCCCGGCGGTATTATAATTATCTTCCCCAATTCGAGACCGGAAATTTTTTTGCCGGAATCGGTGCGTTTCTCATGGTTGCCGGTATGGCTTTCATGTTTATTAACCTGCTGCAGGGCTTGTTAAAAGGGGAACGTGCGCCGGCAGACCCGTGGGGAGGCACCACACTGGAATGGACGATTCCTTCTCCACCGCCACTGCATAATTTTTCCGAGCCCCCCCGAGTAAAATCGTATCCGTACGATTTTTCCGATGTGAAAAAGAAAAAATCGGCACATGGGCAGGTTTAACACACTATGATGGTTGACACGGCTTCATCGGATAAGGTGGGCGTTAAATTGGGCATGTGGCTGTTCCTTTATACGGAAATCATGCTGTTCGGCGGACTGTTTGTTCTTTATGCTGCTTACTATACCCGATACACGGCTGATTTTATCCAAGGGGGCAAATCTCTCGATCTTTTCATGGGCGCATTCAATACCATCATACTTTTGGCCTCCAGTTTTACTGTAGCCGGATCCATTACCGCGGTTCGGCGACAAAAAAAAAAGATGGCGCTGGGGATGGTTTTTACTTCGATTGTTTTTGGATTGCTGTTTCTTGTAAACAAGTATTTTGAATGGGGCCATAAATTCGAGATTGGAATATATCCCGGATCCCAAACGCTGAAACAAGCCGGCCATGGGAAAAGCATTTTTTATGGGTTATACTATGTGATAACCGGACTCCACGGGCTGCACATTGTCATCGGGATGACACTGCTTTCGATCAGTTTTTATTTTATTGCGAGTAACCGCGTTCATGCGGAGCGTTACGTGGTGCTGGAAAATTCAGGATTATATTGGCACCTGGTCGATTTGATTTGGATTTTCATTTTTCCTTTGTTTTACCTGATATTGTAAAAAAGAGAGACCGCAATGCATTAACACGAGGAGTTGTGGGTGGAAGATAATGGTGTCGAACATATTTTGAGTTATCCCAAACTGGTTGCCGTTTTATGCGTGTTGTTCGGACTTACGGCGGTTACCATCGTCGTATCACGCATCGAACTGGGTATACTCAACATATGGATTGCGATTTTGATTGCATCAATAAAAGGCAGCTTTGTGCTCCTTTTTTTCATGCATTTGAAATATGAGTCTCGATTATTGAAGATGACATTTGTCGGAACCGTTGTATGTTTGGCCATACTGATCGGATTCATTTTCTGGGATATCTCTTTTAGGTAGTGTCCATCCAGAAATGAGGATTTTTGTTCAAGATCAAGGCATGTGAAAAAAATAACCATCCCAGTACGATCTGCCGGACCTACGGGACAGGCAGGCATATGTTTAATATTCCGAGGA
>Ga0315549_1000114_pt1 | contig 88803 bp, 92 predicted proteins | sample SalMarSW160200MG_FD_203101 | JGI IMG/M metagenome (GOLD analysis project Ga0315549, IMG submission 203101) | Salt marsh sediment microbial communities from the Plum Island Ecosystem LTER, Massachusetts, United States - Salt Marsh Sediment SW1601-200 ... | reverse complement strand
TTTTTAAGGTGTTCAGAAGTCCCACACCAGCATACTATAAAATAATAGAATATAGATCTTTATTCTCGCATACCGATACTCTGAAGGTAATTTCCGCACGTAGAAATAAGATACAGATTGAATACAAACTGCTGCCCGGTTTCGCACCAAGCACACTCAATTGTGATATGGCAAAAGGTCAGCTGGCTGCAGTACCAAGATTTTGGAATTTACCCGAAGCAAGAGTTAAGGAATTACAGTGCCAGGCCCAAGGCGCTCCGTCCTGTGTATATGAATTAATGTGGGAGAGCGGCCTGTTAAAAAGAGTTATTACAGGCGCTGTTTTACTGAGCATTATCGGAGCTGAACTGTTTTATTTTTTTCTGTACAAAAGTCCTGTGCTCACCATTAAGGACATTATCATCTCAGGTCTGGGTTGTATTGCCGGCTACTTTGGTTTTTTACTTTATGAGCATAAACGACATATCACATCGCACAGAAGCGTATTTGAGAAGAGGGCTCATTCCTTAGAGACTGCAATATTTGAGAGTAAGCGGGAGTACCAGAAACTCCAGCACGCTAATCAACAGATTATAGAGAAAGCAAACAAGCTTTCGTTGATTAATAAAATCTCCGCCGAACTTATCAAAACCAATGATGAAGATATGCTTTTGCGGGATGTGCTAAAGCTCATAGTCGATAATGTAGATTTTGATGTGGGTTTTTGTCTGTTTATCGATAACAATCTTGCTTTTATAAAAAAACCGATTATCTATACGAGGGCAGCAGCTGCCAAAGATCTTGAGCTAAATATTAATGATCTTTTTCTTAAAGGCAGTATAGATGAGATGCTTGCAGAAAAGAAACCGCGGATTGTTCAGAGCGGTCGTTTGTTCAGTGATATGAGAAGAAAAGAAATCTTGGTTATACCGATGAGTATTCAAAATTCTTTTTATTACGTCATGCTTTTTTATAATTACGATACAGAAAAAACAATCGATCAGCGCAATTTAGATTTTTTTAATACTATCTCGTATCAGCTGGAAATATCTCTGGATAATATTTATGCAACCAAAGCGGCAAAGGCCATTATTTCCAGTTTACCTTCATCTCTGGTTGTATTTAACGGTTATTCTTATAAAATATCTTATATCAATCCTTCCTGTCTCAAGACTATGGGGGTTACCCAAAAGAATATATTTGGCAAAAATATTATCTCCTTTCTTAAAATTAAGGATCCGCTGGTAAAAAAGAACTTTCGGGGTCAGATAAAAGAGACGGTTCATTCTCAGGTAGTTGATGATCAGGAACTCCGAATTGGAAATGAAATTATTGGTTTCACCCTGTTCAAGATGCCTTCGCTGTTCGGCAGCGGCGACGAAGTCGGCATGATAATGAAAAATATTACCGAGCAGAAGGAAATTAAAGAACAGCTTTTTCGTGCCGAAAAACTTGCAGCTTTAGGAACTCTTGTATCTGGTATAGCACACGAGATCAATAATCCTCTTTACGGAGTTTTGGGTTCTGCAGAGATTATTATGGATGAAGCCAGGCAAACATTGATTAAAAATTATGCCAAAGATATCATTGATTTTATAATGCAGGCTTCTGATATTGTAAAAGATTTTTCATCATACTCACGCGATATCAGAGAAGATAAACCGGGGCTGGTTGATATTACCAGTATATTGGATGATGCTCTGCGTATTGTAAAATACAGTAAAAATTTTATTGATATTCATGTCAAGAAAAAATACGACCGGACTGCTCCCCTTTTTGCCCGAGCGGGCGAGCTCAGACAGGTATATATAAATCTTTTAAATAATGCGGTACAAGCTATGCAGGGAAAGGGCACAATAACTCTGGTATCCAAAAACGGCAAAGATGCAATCGAGACCAAAGTTTCGGATACAGGAGTAGGTATTCCGGAAGAGATTCTGCCCAAGATCTTCGACCCCTTTTTTACCACAAAACAAGCGGGTAAAGGCACGGGATTGGGATTAAACATTGTCTACCGCCTTGTCACTCAAAACAACGGCGTCATTTCAGTACGCAGTATACCGGGTAAAGGCACGACCTTCACTATCAAATATTTTTTAACTAAGGCTAAATATGGTAAAAAGTGAAAGGGCATCTGCGGTATTAATTATTGATGATGATGAGCATATTAGACATATAATAAGAAGGCAGCTGCAGCTTGCTCCATACACTGTGTTTGAAGCGGGTAATCGTCAAGAGGCCTTTGGCATTCTCTGTTCAGAAACCATAAGCGCAGTCATTTGTGATATAAAAATGAAAGACACGGATGGATTTGAGATTACAAAACAGATTAAAGAACAATTCCCGTTTCTTCCCGTTATTATCCTCACCGGTTTTATTGAAGAGGAGTATTCAAACAAAGCCAGGGAGTTAGGCTGCTTTGATTTTCTTATAAAACCGGTAAAGCGGGAGAAACTTAGGTCAGTGCTGGATCGAGCGCTGAGTGGGAAACAAAAATAAATTAAATATTTTAATTCGTAAGTTTGCATATATTGACACAATATTCGCAGAATTTATCATAGTCGATACCTCTTAATTTCTATATTAATTAAGGAAATTGCAAAACTCAAAATATATTAAGTTAGTAAAATACTTATTCGTTATACCATAATAATTTAGCAATTTCCATTTTAGGAGCTTCTTGCAAAAATGTTATTTTTGCAAGAAGCTCAATAAAACAAGCAAAAATCATACGAAAGTATGATTGGAATAATTCTTCATTTGTGGAATATTTTAAATTGAGTCTCTGTAGGAGAAAAAATATGAAGAAAATAATGTGTGCGGTATGTGTTACCGCTTTGTTATCAGTGCTTATGACCGGTTGTTCGCTCTCCGGTTCTTCAGAACCGACTGAACCATCAGATCCTTCTGAACCAACAAAGCCTATTGCACATAAGGTCTATACGGCTGGATACTGCAATAATGGCTCAACAGATGTTCCTAGCTATTGGGAAGGAACGAATAGAGTCGATCTTCCCGGTGACGGTTCACACAACGGGGAAGCCCTGGCGATTTTCGTGGAGTGCATAAAAATTGAAAGCCATTGAAGAGAGCAACGAATATAATCAACCTTTAAGCGGTGATTACTATGAGGGGGTTATTTTATGATTATGAGCAAGAAAATATATGTATATGCTGTGTAAGTATTATTTTCATATTATTATTGTATGTAGCGGGCTGTAATCTTGCCGGTTCTGCTAAAACGATAACCATACAAATCACCAATAACAGAGATACTGCTATACGCTTTCTATTGGGAGGCAGTGATTATTTAATATTGAATGATTACGATGAAAACGTACCTCCGGATCCGCCGCTGATATTGATTCCGCCGATACGGTTATGGTAATCCCGGCTGGCGATACCGCGTCATTTACATTAGAGTCCGATAACGGCACCGCGGCTACCAGAGACTGGTTTGTGCAGAAATGGAGCGAAATGGGTGGTGTATGGGGAAAGGAGGCAAGAGTGAAAAGAGTTTTATTCTTTTTCGGGTTTATATGTTCACTTTTTTTATTTTGTCCGAGTTGCGACCCTCCGGGTGACGACGGCATTCCGGCGGATTATTTTCAGGTGAGGTTTACAACCCTTAATAGAATAACATAATTTTCACATTAGATATATAACCGATACGAATCATGCCTTCCGGATCAAAAATCCGTAATATAACAATTTTTAACTTTTAAATATTCCTCAAATCCATTAAAATATCATTAAAGCAATATTTCTCAAAACACTATAGGAGAAAGTATATCGTAACGGTTTTGGTCATTCATCCGGATACCCTGTTCCTTGATTTCATTAAGCGCTATCTGGAAATAAAGGATTTTCTTGTCCAAACAGTCAGCGACTGTGTAGAGGGTTTTACTCTCTGTATTACGCAAAAACCCGATCTGATAATCTTGAACAAACATTTTCCCGGCATGGGCGGCAAGGGCTTTTTAATAAAAAAAAGTAACAACAATGCTACTGTGGATATACCGGTTTTCCTTATCGGAGAGTTCAGCTCGGATGAAATTCTAAAATTTAAAAAGATGAATGTCGCGGCCTTTATGTCGAGTCCGATTAATCCTGTAATCCTTATAGAACGTATAAGTCTTTTGTTTAATCTTTCTCCTCCGGCCTTTACCAAAAAAACACCAATGCTGTTAGATATGCATGTGCGGGGAAATGTGATTATTGCCCAGATTGAAGGAAATTTCGAAGGGGATAAGCTTGAGGAATTTAACTATTTAATCCGCGCCTTTTGTAAAAAGAATGAGATAATATCTCCTAAGGTTCTGATAATTATACCGTCTCTTTATTCAGAAAGCATCACCCAAGATAATGTTGATCTGCTTTTTCGTTTTACGCATTACCCGGAACTGGAAGTTAAAGAGCATCACATAAAAATACTCACTGCGTTACATGATCTGCTTGATATTATGATGAGACACCCTCAATACTCGACCTATGAAGTGGTCAAAGATTTTATTTCCGGTTTTCAATCACTGCAGATAGATTTTGATAAAAAAAAGACAATCCCAGTCCGTTTTTTAAAAGAAGGTTGTATTTATATTTTTGATCTCTATGATAGTGAAGGACACAAGATCATTCCGGCGCTCACGCCTTTAACGGAAGCATTGCTAAGCAAGATTAAGGAGAAGAATATAAGCTCGCTTACTTACTATAGCGATTTTGAGTTTGAAGAAATTGAGCGTGAAGTAGAAGATCTTATATTGCTGCAGGATGAAAAACAGATATTTTCCGTATTCTTGGACAAATTTGAGCCAATAAAAGCGGAAGTGGATATTTCGAAAATCTGGGATGAGAAGCTCAGCCTTTTTTTCAGGAAGATAAAAGGGCAGAATGTATTGATAATTTCCGGTAATCAAGAGGTGTATGATATAATTCTGCGTTCTTTAAATATGTATTTTAACATCGAAAAAAAAGAAAATATTGTCGATTTACCTCATGTCTTCACTGATAAAAGTTACATTGTTATTTTTTTGGATGCGGAACTCTCCGAAGATAAGGTCATTGAATTGTTACGGCAGATACGCAGTACGGTAAGCCGAAGAAAAACTTCTGTAATAATCCTCGCCAATAAATTGAACAAATCATCGGTAATCCATTTCCGCAATGCCGGTACCGATAATATTATTGTCTCGCCTTTTTCCACCAATAAAATACTTCATAGAGTATTCGAATCAATAACCTTGGATCGGCGGACCTAGCCCTGCAAATATCCATGCTTATTGGGCTAATACGCGCTTGCCGGGTTTAACTGATTTATAAGGATTGTTCTCTATTTTTAAAAATGAGCGATATATGCGGCAGGCTTCATAATACCCGTCCGGTTTCTGGAAGCTAGATTCAATGTCGGCACGATAGAGCTCGAGTAAAAAAGGAAAGAGAGCTGATTTTAACAGTTTGGCGATTCTATAGAGAGGCATTTTTGGCAGTGCCGCGGGCATCATGTGGTGGCGGATCAAAAAAGTAACATCCTGGATTAACGGTAGAGGAAAACCCAAGCGCTTGAGAAAGCTATAGCTTATGCCGGCCCCCAGTTCGGCATGATTGTGATAAGGTTTGAGTTTATCGCCCTGTGCGACAGTTTTTCCTATGTCGTGTAACAGCAGAGCCAAAGAAAGAGTAAGCTCAGCTTCCTTTCTATATTTAAGGCATTCCAAAGCGTGTTCCCATACGTTTCCTTCCGGATGGTAGTCTTTAATCTGAGGTATGGAGATCATCTCATGTAATTCCGGCCAGAATTCCTTTATAAAATTACTCGCCTTAAGCACCTCTAAACCCCGGGAAGAATATTTACTTGAAAGAATATTGGTAAGCACTATCTTTTGGCACAGAAGTGACGGGGGAGGTGGGTCTGATTTTGGTTTAATATCGGGTATATGAAATTTGAAATTATAGCGAGCAGCAAGATGTGCTGCATCCATAACCGTAGTCCACGTTGAAGGCGCGGAAGTACAAGTGGTTAATCTTTTTTGGCGAAGATCGCTGTAATTACAGCATTTATCAATAAATATATTCTTGGTTTCATCATAATAGAAATTTTGAACGCTGAAAAAGTGAGACGGAGGATCATTGATGTTATCGACACAGCGGAAATAATAATCTTTTGCATTGCTTTTAAGACTGGCATCAATTGTTGCTAAACCGGGGAACTCTATATTCTCAAAGGCCTTTGCTAAAGTAACGATATTTGCTTCTGTAATCAGGTAATAAGGGCCTGCTTCTTTTACACAGAAGTATCTGTCGAGCGCAGAAAAATTTTCAAAGAGAAAGGTAATATTATTTTCTTTGCATCTACTTAAAACAGGATCTGATTTTTGCATGACATATTCCTTTCTCATTTAAGGAATCACGGAGAATCTTATTTTGTTATAATGACAAGATAAGCCTAGATCCCCGTCCTGTCAAGGAGATATCGGAAAAGCAGTCAGGACATTGTATAGTGTATAACAAATATATAGTGAACATAAGGAGGGAGTGAGAAATATTGTAAAATCCGATACTTTTTATATTGACAAACTATACGTATACGGATATTTTAATAAAAAAGAATCAGGAGAATATAATGGCTTCAGGAAGGCCTCTTATTGATAGTAAGCTCTGTAAGGGATGCGAGCTTTGTGTAAGTGTATGTCCGCAAAAAGTACTCTCTATGTCGGAGGATACCAATGAAATGGGAGTGCCATTCGCCTGCTATGATGATTCAGGTATATGCACTGCCTGTACCTTTTGTGCTCTTATCTGTCCTGAATATGCAATTCAAATATTTAGGAAACAAGAGGTGCTTAATAAGAAATGAGTAAAAAAATATTTATGAGAGGTAATGAAGCACTGGCTGAAGCTGCTATTATTGCTGGCTGCAGATATTTTTTTGGTTATCCGATTACACCCCAGAATGAAGTGCCTGCCTACTTTGCCATGCGTCTGCCGCAGGTGGAAGGAACCTTTCTGCAGGCTGAAAGTGAGATTGCGGCAATTAATATGGTTTATGGTGCGGCAGCGGCCGGTGCCAGAGTAATGACCTCATCATCGTCCCCCGGAATAAGTTTGAAACAAGAGGGTATTTCGTATTTGGCGGGTGCCGAGCTTCCCGCAGTTATCGCCAATATTATGAGAGCCGGGCCGGGTTTAGGGAATATTGCCGGAGCACAGGGAGACTACTTTCAGGCCACCAAAGGCGGAGGGCACGGTGACTACAAAATGATTGTGCTTGCACCAAATTCGATTCAGGAAATGGCTGATTTGACGCTTCTTGCTTTTGATCTGGCTGACGAATACCGTATGGTGTGCATGATATTAGGAGACGGTTATTTGGGTCAGATGTCTGAACCATTGGTGCTTCCGAAGCCATCACAAAAACATTTTGATAAATCAGGCTGGGCTTTAACAGGCGCAGCAGGCAGAGAGACGCATATTGTCCGCTCTTTAAGATTGAATCCGGAGGATGCCTTAGAGAAACTCAATCTGAAGCTGCAGGAAAAATATAAAATTGTTGAACAAAAAGAAATCCGTTATGAAGAGTATAAAACAGAGGATGCGGAGTATCTTCTCGTGGGATTTGGTATCTGTTCCCGTCTTTTAAAATCTGCCGTAAACAGCTTAAGAGAAAAAGGCGTAAAAGCCGGTTTGTTTCGTCCGGTTACACTTTGGCCCTATCCTTCCCGGGCTTTGCGTAACTGCGCCGAACGAGTAAAAAAGGTACTGGTGGTAGAGATGAATGCCGGGCAGATGGTTGAGGATGTGCGTTTAGCTGTCAATGGTTCCGTTCCGGTTGACTTCATAGGGCGGATGGGCGGCATGTTTCCTGATGTTGATCTTATTATAGAAAGGATTAATAGTTATGCAGCTTAATACCAAAGACAAGCTACAGGAAAAACTCGTCTTCACTCGGCCTCAAGTCTTAAACGCTCGTCCTCATCATTATTGCGCCGGCTGCGGACACGGGATTGTGCACAGATTATTAGCCGAGCTTATTGATGAGTTTAATATACAACAAAATACTATTCTTATAGCACCCGTGGGCTGCGGTGTACTGGCGTATTTTTATATAAATGTGGATGGCTGTGAAGCAGCACACGGCAGAGTTCCGGCTGTAGCTACCGGTTTAAAAAGAGTACACCCTGATAATATCGTTATAGCCTACCAAGGCGACGGTGACCTGCTGGCAATCGGTACGGCGGAAACCATCCATACGGCCAATAGGGGAGAGAACATTACCGTTATTTTTATTAATAATGCGCTGTACGGAATGACGGGGGGACAGATGGCCCCGACCTCGCTTGTGGGGCAGAAAACCAAAACATCGCCCTATGGGCGCAGTGCTGAAGAAGCGGGGTATCCTATAAGAGCTTGTGAGCTGCTTGCTACGTTGGAGGCTCCGGTATTTATTGAGCGTACAAGCGTACATTCCGTCAAGCAGATTATTAAGACCAAGAAAGCCCTTAAAAAGGGTCTGTCCAACCAGATAGCAAAGCGGGGATACTCTTTTATTGAAGTACTTTCCATGTGCCCTACGGGTTGGGGCATGAAACCGCGGGCAGCAGTGGACTGGATTGAAGCCAACATGGTTCCCTATTATCCGCTGCGTAATTTTCGTGATCGGTAGGTAATTTGCATGAACGAAAAGATCATTTTTGCCGGTTTTGGAGGTCAGGGCATTATCCTGGCAGGCAGACTTGTGTGTATAGCTGCTATGAATGAAGGCAAATATGTTTCGCATATTCCTTCGTATGGTGCGGAGATGAGGGGCGGTACTGCTAACTGTACGGTAGTGATTGCTACCGAAGAGATACCTTCACCTCTGGTTTTTAATCCGTCCGTCTGTGTTGCCTTGAATATTCCTTCTTTAAGAAAATTTGAATCGCGTGTCCTTCCCGGGGGAGTGTTGATTTATAATTCATCACTTATCGCAGACGAACCGCAGCGAAAGGACATTATTAAAGTTCCCGTGAAAGCAAACGAGTTGGCCGAACAAGCCGGCTCGTACAAAGCGGCTAATATGGTAGCTATAGGAGCTTTGTTAAAAGCGAGAACACAGATTGCCTCTTTACAGACTGTAAAAGACGCTTTGGCTGAAGCTGTGTCCAAACGCAATATTGCATTCAATGATATTAATAAAAAAGCCTTAACCTTGGGTTTTGAAAGCGTAAAAGTACCTATTAATTAATTTTACCACACAAATATATAGTCTTTTTTACTAAAAACTGCTCATTTTTTCTCTTTTTATCGAAATAATTAGTTGACAGAAAATCTTTTGGGAATAAAATGATGGATATGTGGGAAAAAGTGGGATATTTTAGTAGAATGTGGTAGGAGTATGGATGTTAACCGGTGAATTTAAATATTCTTTGGATGATAAAGGTCGCCTTATGATACCTGCTCGCATGAGATCGGCAATAGTGGGAAATGTTCTTATTGTCACACGCGGTGTTGAAAAGTGTATCTGGCTGTTCTCACCGGAAGAGTGGAAGAGAATTTCACAGGATATGCTGCTCTCATCATCACTTTTTCATGAAAAAGCCAGGCTTATTCAAAGAAGAATATTGGCGCCTGCTCAAGAGATTGAAATTGATAAATCAGGAAGGATGAGCATTCCGCAGACTTTACGGGAGTATTCAAATCTAAAAAAGGAATGTATTATTTTAGGAATGTTGAAATACATGGAAATTTGGGATGAGGAAAATTATCAGGATTATTGGAATGAAAATGAAAGTAAATTCCGTGACGCTGCGGAAGAATTGGGTGGTAAGGTAACATTTAGAGATGAGTAAAGCTATTAACCGGATATTCAAAGACAAGATAACTCATACACCGGTATTGTTGGATGAAGTCTTGGATTTCCTTAAACCGGAATCCGCTGATAACACTGCTGCTGCTCAGAACATAATGGTTGATGCCACATGCGGTGAGGGTGGTCATGCGGAAGCTTTCTTGAGTCGCTATACAGATATAATATTACTTTGTGTGGATGCCGACAAAAAGCAGATTGAAAGTGCACGCAGGCGTTTGAAAAAATTCAGCTCGCGTGTAGAAATGTTTACGATGTGGTTTTCTGAGTTCTTCTCCAATTATCATATTTATAATAGAGAATCACCGGATAGAATATTGCTGGATTTGGGAATTTCACGCTTTCATTACGAGAAGAGCGGAAGGGGATTTTCATTCCAGAAAGATGAGTATCTTGATATGCGTATAAACGAAAACCTGCAGCAGACAGCATATGATATCGTCAATCAAGCTTCAGAGCAGGAACTGACTGGTATTTTGCGGGAATATGGAGAAGAACGCTATGCTTATGCTATTGCCCGGGCAATATGTCGGGAACGTAAAAGTGAGCCTGTCCGCACGAGTGTTAAATTAGCTCATCTAGTGTGCGAGGCTGTACCACGGCAATCCTCAAGGAAAAGAATACATCCTGCCACAAAAACCTTTCAGGCTCTGCGTATTGCCGTGAACGGTGAACTCAGTGAGCTGGAAAAAGGTCTTGCGGCGGGATTTCAGGTGCTCAAAAAAGGCGGCAGATTCGGTGTTATATCATTCCACTCACTGGAGGACAGAATAGTAAAACGCTTTTTTAAGAGTAAAAATAAGTCCTGTACCTGCCCCCCTGAGTGGCCGATTTGTCAATGTAGAGGAGAAAAAGAACTGATTTTGCTCACAAAAAAACCGATTACACCGCAGGAAAGTGAGGTAAGAGCAAATCCTGCGGCACGTAGTGCAAAACTAAGAGTAGTGGAGAAATGTGTATGATATTTAAAAGATTTCTTATGCTCATTTTTGTCTGTACCATACCGGTTGTACTTTTTTTCAGCAGTGTTCAGGCTTATGATTATGTAAAGCTTAGGAATGAAATTGAAGAACTGGAAGCCCGGCAGAAAGAATGGATAGAAAAGAATAAGAAGCTTATCGCCAGTATTGAGGTTTTAAGGACGCCAAAACGTATAGAAAAAATTGCCCGGGATGATCTGGGGCTGAAGAAGATCGATAAGGAGCGGATACGAAAAGTGGTCTTTGAATAAAAGGAGAAAACATAATAGAGTGAGGGGAACTAAGCTAGAACAAAATCTGTTTTCCTGTAATGAGCTGGTCAGCGCTACGCATGGAACATGTATGAGGACGGGTGGAGAGCATATTTTCCATGTATCGATTGATTCCCGTGAAATTGCTCCGGGCGATCTCTTTGTTCCGTTAAAAGGTGAAAAGGTTGACGGTCATGATTATCTGGAAGCGGCCATAAATAATGGTGCCAGAGCAGTAATTGTAGGACATGAAGAGTGGAAAGCGCGCGAATCGCGGCTTGTGCCGCTCTTGGAAAACCGCGATGTAATATGTGTTGCGGTAGACGATACTTTGCGAGCCTTGCAAAGGCTTGCCGAGTATCACATGCGGCGTCTAAAAAATGTATTTCGTATTGGAATAACGGGCAGCAGCGGCAAGACAACAACTAAGGAAATAATCGGAGCGGTTCTGGCGGGAGCAGCTTCTACCATTATAAATCCAGGCAACCTGAATTCTGAAATTGGCGTACCGCTTACCGCATTTCAGGTAAACTCTTCTTATGAATATGCGGTATTTGAGATGGGAATAAATCATAGCGGTGAGATGGATATATTAGCTGATATCGTAAGGCCGGATCTGGTTGTAATAACCAATATCGGAACAGCCCATATAGGATTACTGGGATCAGGGAACAATATTGCTTCAGAAAAAAAGAAAATAACCCGGCATTTTAACGGTCAGCAGAAGTTATTTATTTATGAAGATGAGAAATATTTTAGCTACTTTTCAGAAAACATCCGGGGGCAGGTAATTGCCTACGGACAAAAAAGTGTACAAGGGCTTTTAGGGAGTGAGGATCTGGGGTTAGATGGAACCATTATTAACTGGGAGGAGCTCCAGATCCACTTCCCGCTTATTGGAAAGCATAATTATATAAATGCTTTATCTGCAATCGCAGTAGCGGAGGAGTTGGGTATCGCTCAACATCATATCAAGCATGGAATCGAAGCGGTTAAACCGCTTTTTGGGCGATCTGAAATTCTAAAAGGAAGGGTAACAATTATTAAAGACTGCTATAACGCCAATCCCGATTCTGTTTCCAAAGCGCTTGAGTTTATGCATACGCTTTCTTGGAAAGGAAAAAAGATTGTAGTATTGGGCAGTATGCTCGAACTTGGGCTTAAGAGTGAATCCGCCCATAAGCACATAGGCAGGCTTGCGGCAGGATTTGATTTTGACTGCGTATTTTTTTCTGGTATTGAATCGCTGGATGCATTTAAAGCTTGTAAGGAAAATAAGTTTAAAGGCATAACAGTTTGGAAGGAATCCGTGATGGATCTGACGCCCATATTAACACAGCATGCCGACTCAGGCGATATTGTGCTTATAAAAGGCTCGCGTGCTTTAGAATTAGAAAGACTGATTCAGTCATTTAGTTAACATTGTCTTTAAGAAAGGGAGGGGGTGCAATGTTATTAAAGCTGCTTTATCCGCTTGTTAAATATATCACCTTCTTCAATGTCTTTCAGTACATTACATTTCGTGCCGCATATGCGGCCGTAACAGCCCTCCTTATATCATTTTTATTCGGACCGAAAATAATTAGAAAATTACAAGAATTACGGGTAGGTCAAAAAGTGAGACGCGACGGTCCGGAAACTCATCTATCCAAATCAGGCACACCGACCATGGGTGGTATTCTTATAATCCTTTCGATAGTAATTGCTATTCTGCTCTGGCAGAATCTTGATAATACCTATACCTGGATTATTCTCCTGGCCGTAATCGGTTTTGGCAGTATAGGTTTTGTTGATGATTATTTGAAAATAAAGCGCAAAAACGCAGTAGGCTTAAAAAGTAGTTTTAAATGGATTGCTCAGTTTGTGTTGGCATTTGCTGTTGCACTCCTCATTTTTAATTTCAGGAATTACCACACTGTAAGCGTAACACCCCCCCTGTTTTCTTCTATGAAATTAATCATCCATTATGATTACACCACCCTGCTGTATATTCCGTTTATAAAGAATCCGGTATTGGATTTTTCATACTTTTATATTCCTTTTTCCATTCTCCTGCTCCTTGCTACCTCGAATGCGGTTAATCTTACCGACGGTTTGGATGGTTTAGCAACGGGGCTTGTCATTATGGTCGGCATCACTTTTGCAATATTAGCGTACCTTACCGGTAATATAAAATTCGCGGAGTATCTGGGCATACCTTTTATAGCAAATAGCGGAGAACTTACCATCGCGGGTTTAGCTTTGGTAGGCGCATGTGTGGGATTTTTATGGTTCAATGCCCATCCGGCGGAAATAATGATGGGAGATACCGGAAGTCTTGCTTTAGGCGGAATGATCGGGGTTTTTGCTCTTATTTTAAAAAAGGAAATTCTTATTATCATAATCGGAGGTGTATTTGTAATTGAAACCCTCTCTGTAATTATTCAGATAGTATACTATAAATTTACCAAGAAAAGGGTATTTCTCATGGCGCCCCTTCATCATCATTTTGAACTGAAGGGATGGAAAGAGTCTAAAGTAGTAACCCGTCTTTGGATTTTGGGCGGTTTGTTCGCGCTCTTGGGTCTTTCTACCTTGAAAATACAATAGAAGAATGAGGCAGTGTTAGTGGAAAAGGTTTCCAGAGGACAAGTAGATTATTTTTTACTCGTGATAATCATTCTTTTATTTGGAGTAGGAATGGCTATTCTGTTTTCCGCCTCGTATAACCACGCTGAAAAACTGGGGAAAAATCCGCATTATTTTTTCAACAAACAGGTTGTCTGGCTGCTCTTGGGAGGATTTATCGCATATGGTATATCGCGAGCTCCCTTGACGCTTATCAGAAAATGCATACCTTTTGTGTTGATCAGTGCTTTTTTAATCTCTCTTCTGCCTTTTGTCACGGGCCTCGGAAAAGATATTAATGGCGCACGACGCTGGATATTCTTTTTTGATTATTCCTTTCAACCCTCAGAGTATGTAAAACTGGCGCTCATCCTTTATTTGGCATCTATACTCAATAAGAAAGAGAGCCGGCTGAATGATCCTCTAAATGCTCTGCTTCCGCCATTGCTTATTGTTTCGCTATTTGTTGTCGTGATTTTTTTGCAAAATGATCTTTCCACCGCTGCCTTCATATTTTTTATCGCCATTTCTTTATTTTATATTGCCAAGATTAAACTCATATATTTCTTTTATTTGGCAACTGTGGTACTGCCGATCGGTATAATCATCCTCTTTACAAAAACATACTGGGTAGAAAAGATCATGGCTTTTCTCGATCCCAGTCGCAATCCGGAAGGCGCAGGATATCAAATATTAACATCACGCATAGCGCTTGCCAGCGGGGGATTATGGGGCAAGGGATTAGGCTTGGGTGTTCGAAAGAAGCACCTGCCTGAAGCGAGCTCAGATTTTATCTTCTCTGTGGCCGGAGAGGAGATGGGGTTTATTGGTTTGTTTTTCATTATTGTTCTGTTTATGCTTTTTGCGCTGCGTGGTTTTCTGATCGCATTTAAAAGCAAAGACGGTTTTTCTTTTTTCTTGGCATTTGGCATAACATCATCCATCCTGATTCAGGCGCTGCTTAATATGTTTGTGGTAGCGGGTCTTATGCCCACAACCGGCATACCTCTGCCCTTTTTTTCACATGGCGGTTCATCGATTGTAATCACCCTTATTATGTGTGGATTGCTTATCAATTTATCGCGCACAACAAGCTCTCATGAAGGAGCGCGCTATGGCTGATGTGCTGACCTTTGCTTCCAAGAAAAAACACAAAACTGATAATCTGCTGCGTAAAATATTATGGGGATTTATTATTATTCTCGTTATTTTTTCAATTGCACAGCTTTTTTTCCATTTTTTTATAGCTCCGCGGGTAACAATAAAGAATATAATTATCACAAGTGATATTCCTTTTACGGAACAAGAGATATTGCGTATTGCAGGAATTTCCAGAAAGGAGTATTATTTTCTCATTAATACGCATGAGGTGCAAGAAAGGCTTATGGCGCATCCCCTGGTACGAAACGCTTTTGTTCAAAAGATTTTTCCGGATACCATTGCATTAAAGCTTGAGGGAAGAGTGCCGTTAATGATCGCTTTGGTAGACAGACAGAATAAAACAGTACCCGTAACTATTGACGAAGAGGGAGTCGTATTTCAGATAGCAGATACGGTAAGCAATTGGAATCTTCCCGTGCTGTCCGGGCTGCAGTTCGATTCATTAGATTTCGGGATAAAACTGCCGCGCGATATTATTCCTTTTTTAAAAGATTTTAAAAATATAAGTGAACAGCATCCTGGCCTTGCAAGTCTCATTTCGGAGATAAAAATAGTAAAAGAAGAAACAGGGGATTTTGAATATATTATTTATCCGCTTAACTTTCCTAAAGGTGTATGTGTGGGAAGAAAAATAGACGCGAGTATTCTTAAATATATTTTGCTTGCCTTGAAAATTTTGCAGCGAGAAGGTATTTTGCATCTGGTTAAGGATTTGGATTTTAGAACTGGCGAGCTTGTGTACAAAATGAAGGAGGATGAAGCTATTGCCTCAAGATGATATTATCGTAGGATTGGATATTGGAACGACTAAGGTAAGTGCTGTTATCGGCCAATATAATGAAAATAATATTCTCGAAGTAACCGGTGTGGGCTCTTCTCCTACCCGCGGCCTTAGACGAGGCATTATTATAAATATCGAATCAACTGTAAAATCTGTTATTCAAGCCGTGGAAGCGGCTGAAATGATGTCGGGCCGCGAAGTTGACGAGGTCTGTACGGGTATTTCAGGCGCTCATATCGAAGGTATTAATTCACGCGGAGTGGTAGCCGTAACCGGTAAAGGCCGGGAAATAATCAGAGAGGATGTGGATCGGGTCATCGATGCGGCTAAAGCAATTGTGGTTCCCATGGACAGGGTAATACTTCATGTGATTCCGCAGGAGTTCGTCGTGGATGATCAGGGCGGAATAAAAAATCCCGTCGGCATGATAGGTGTACGCCTTGAATCCGAGGTACATATTGTAACGGGTTCGCTTTCTGCGGCCCAGAACATCATGAAAAGTGTAAACCGTGCCGGTTTCAAAGTAAATGAGCTTATTCTGGAATCTCTCGCTGCTTCAAAAGCAGCATTATCCCAAGATGAAAAAGAGCTGGGTGTGCTGCTGATAGATTTGGGAGGCGGTACTACCAATATCCTGGTACACATCGAGGGTTCTCCGTATCACAGCTCAATCCTTTCTATTGGCGGTGATCAGGTTACCAGTGATCTCTCAATAATGCTTAAAACACCGCTGGATTCGGCTGAGAAAATAAAAAAGGATGCGGGTTGTTGTTATTTGGATTTGGTAGCTGATGACGAGGAAGTGCAAATACCACGTGTGGGTGGGAGGCCTCCTGAGCGAATATCACGCAGGCGGATAGCCCAGATTATTCAGCCGCGGATGGAAGAGATATTTCGCTTAACCAAGGAACAGATAGAGAATAAGGGATATTTAAACAGATTGGGCGGAGGTGTTGTTGTTGTGGGGGGCGGAGCCCTCTTGCCTGGCATTGTGGAACTGGCCACCGAAACCTTCGGTCTGCCTGTACGCATCGGGTATCCCATGAAACTGGGCGGTCTGGTTGAAGAGTATTCAAGTCCGGAGTTTGCCACTGCGGTAGGGCTTTTGCTTTTCGGATCTCGAAGAGAAGAAACTGTGGGTATAGATATCCAGCGCAAAGATCGATCTCAAGGGTTGTTTACCAGGTTGAAAGAGTGGTTTCAAGAATTTTTTTAAGATTTATAAAATTTTGATATAAACAACATATTTCGGGAGGGGAGTATGACAATCGAAATGCTTGATGATGAATTATCAAGCCCTACAATTATAAAAGTAATTGGCGTGGGCGGTGGGGGAAATAATGCATTAAACCGCATGATTTCAGCAGGACTGAACCATGTACAGTTTATTGCCGTAAATACGGATGTTCAGGCACTGCAGACTTCAAAGGCGGAAATTAAAATACCGATAGGTTCTAAACTCACGGGCGGACTCGGCGCCGGCGGTATTCCGGAAATCGGTGAAAAAGCCGCATTGGAAAATCAAGAAGAAATAAAACAGGCCTTAAAAGGCTCGGACATGCTGTTTATCACGGCAGGCATGGGCGGAGGTACGGGTACCGGTGCGGCACCGATTATGGCACATATTGCCAGAGAACTCAATATCTTAACGGTAGCTGTTGTAACAAAACCGTTTGATTTTGAAGGCCGTAAAAAAATGGTGCTTGCCGAACAAGGTCTCAAGCGTCTGCGGGAAGCCGTAGATACACTTATTGTAATTCCAAACCAGTATCTGCTCAAAATCGTTGAAAAACGTACACCGATTAAAGAAGCCTTTTTTATGGCAGACGATGTACTGCGTCAGGGTGTACAGGGTATTTCCGATCTCATCACCGTTCCGGGAGAGATAAATATTGATTTTGCCGATGTAAAAACCATAATGAATGGCCGCGGCGATGCCATGATGGGTGTTGGTGTCGGGCATGGTGATAATCGTGCTGTGGATGCAGCCACACAGGCTATCAATAACCCTCTGCTGGAAGACTCGAGTATTGAAGGAGCCAAGGGTGTGCTGGTTAATGTAAGCGGCGGAGAAGATCTTTCGCTCACCGAGTATGAGGAGATCGTAAAGATAATCACTGCCAATGCGGATGAGGATGCACTCATTATAGCCGGGAATGCAGTGGATAACTCGTTAAGCGATCAGATTAAGGTTACGGTAATTGCTACGGGATTTAACAAAAGTATTCCTCACCTGAAAAAAGAGGTCATACCGGAAAATGAATCCGAGATAATTTCTTATAATGAGTGGATTGCTATGAGTAAAGGCATAAGCAATAAATCCCAAAATGATTATCTGTTAGGCAGGAATTCCAAAGAGACCGAACTGTGGGTGCCTACGATCTTACGAAATAAAAGAGCAATGGGGCAAAATGAGTAATGAAAGCTCTAACTGAAAAAATATTACAGCAGTTCGAAGAGTACATGCATGTGGAGATGAGATTAGCCGCGCGCAGTATAAGTACCTATCTTACGGAATGCCGTATGTTTTTAGCGTACATTAACAAGATGAATAAAGTACTAAGTGATACAACTGCTGTAGATATTATAGAATACTTAGTTGCTCGTCAGATTGACGGTCTCGATCAACGGACAATATCTAAGATATTGAGCAGCCTGAGGGCTTTTTATAAATATTGTATGTTAGAAGAACTTCACAAGACAAATCCTGCCATACTCGTGGAAACGCCGCGCATTCCTAAAAAATTACCCGCTGTGTTTTCTAAAGAAGAGGTTGATAGATTCTTGGCTGCTATTGACGACACTACCCCTTTAGGCTTGAGGGATCGTGCTTTGTTTGAATTAATCTATTCCTGTGGTTTGCGTGTTTCTGAGGCTGTGAATTTGAAGATTGAAGAACTATATTTAAAAGAAGGCATTATAAAAGTATTGGGCAAAGGCGGGAAAGAACGCCTGGTGCCGATTGGTGAACACGCGACATATTGGCTTATCCAATATTTAAGCAGAGCCCGGTCTAAAATAGCCGGAAACAAAATAAGGCAGAACTTTGTTTTCTTAAATAGATGGGGCAAAAAGCTGTCGAGAAAAGGCATGTGGAAGCGCTTTAAGGAGATCGCAGATCTCTCAGGAATTGAAGGTAAAATACATACGCTCCGGCATTCTTTTGCCACTCATATGCTTAAAGGGGGAGCGGATTTGCGCTCGGTTCAGGAGCTTTTAGGCCATGCCGATATCGGTACAACTCAGATTTATACGCACTTGGAAAAAGAGGATTTACATAACTATCATAAACGCTATCATCCCAGGGGATGATGCTTTAGAATATTATTTGGAGGTTTTAAAGAAAGCAAAATGATGAAAAATCATGGATTGGTTTTATTTTTGTGTTGCCTGCTTGTTGTGGTCGGTATATGTATAGAGAGCTGCAGACCGCGCAGTGAGGAGGAAAATATTTTAGAGACCTTAGCTCAGATGAATGATTTTACTTATAAAGGAAAACCGGTACCGCGGGAGACCATTGAAGAATTAAAAAGTACAATTCTCTTGTTTGAAGAAAAAATTGAAGATGCGGTAAAAGTAACAGGCGAATTAGGGCTGTATTATAAGATGTTGGCAAAAAGATATTTGGAGATCGAAGAGCTGAAAGAAAAGATTGCAGAATTAAAGCAGCGGCAGCAGGAACAGGAGCAGGACACTCCTGAAACGGAGGGGGGGTACCGTAATATATTAATTGTAAAATACGTAAAAGAGAAAATGCTGTATAAAGCTTTGGAAAACTTACATCTGGCCATTGAAATCAATCCGGAAAACCCTATTCTGTTTTATTTGGCCGGAAACTGTGCGGCTCGTGTTGCCAAATCTATGGTGAGCGGGAATCAGCGTATTGAACGGGATCGTAATTTTTCCGAGGCTTATGCCTATTATAAACGGGCGATTGAGCTCGACCCGGGTTATGTTGATGCACTGAAAGGACTGTCGGTCTTATTAATCTTTGAGCTCGGGCGGGCAACAGAAGCTGAAAGTTATATCCAACGTATTTTAGAAAAAGAAAAGCGCAATACCGAAGCCATGGCACTCTTAGCCAGAGTATATTTTGAACAAGACAGGTTCGAGGATGCTAAAGAGCTGTATGAGAATATTGTGGCGGAGAGTTCGGATAAAGAGATGGTGGAGGAAGCGAACAAGAATATTCAATATATAAAGGATATTGTAGGTGAGTTATACTAACGAACTTTTATTTTTAGCCATTAACAGAGTCCCGTTTTTCAAAGCCCGCGATAAATTATTGCTGGCGGAAGTGGTTTCTTCGGTTTCTGAATTTTCAAGATTTTCTAAAGCTGATATCAGCCGCTGTTTAGGTCGGGTAGTACGGGATGGACGGTGGGAACCCCAAGTTTATCTTAAATTCGCAGAATGTGATAGAAAATACTTGACGAAAGCACATATTAAATACACTTTTTACAGTGAAGATAATTATCCGAAGCAGTTGAGAGAGATATACGATCCGCCGCTGGTTCTGTATTATCGGGGTAATGATTTTAAACTAAAGCAGCCGCTTGTGGCTGTAGTGGGAACCAGAAGACCAACCGGTGATGCTCTCATGCGGGCTTATGCCTTAGGTGTGGAAATGAGCGCGTGCCATGTCGGAGTAATTTCAGGGCTGGCAAAAGGAATTGATACTGCGGTACATTCAGGCTGTGTATCTGTTGGCGGATATGGAATCGCCGTAATGGGGAACGGAATTGATATGGTCTATCCTGCGTCGAGTAAAGGTACGGCTCATAAATTGTTAGACAGTGGAGGTACCCTGGTAAGCGAGTATCCTCCCGGAATGAGCCCGTGTAAATACCATTTTCCTGAGCGAAATCGCATAATAAGTGGTTTGGCTCAGGCTGTTGTTGTTGTGCAAGCTCCCAAAAAATCGGGAGCCCTGATAACCGCGGATTTTGCATTGGAACAGGGTAGAGAGCTTTATATTCATAAAGTAGGTCTTAAGGATATATATGGTGAAGGTACGACCATGCTGCATGAGCAGGGAGCGGTTGCCATAGATAGTGCCTACACTGTTATAAAAGAATTAAGGGGTGGAAAGATGATGAACAGTGTGCCTAGTGATAACAGAAAGATAGATAGACATAAAACGGGTGGCAAGCCGGGTCATGAACTCGCGGATCTGCTTGAACTTGAAATCAATAAAAAAGTATCTGTTTATAACGGAGAATACTACTGGAGTGAATAGATGAAAGAGAACAAGAATATTTTATTAATAGTTGAATCACCTGCCAAAGCGCGTACCATAGAGAAGTATCTGGGTAAAGGCTATCAGGTTGAGGCTTCAATGGGACATTTGATTGATCTGCCCAAATCACGGCTTGCAGTAGATGTTAAGCATAATTTTACTCCCGAATATATTACAGTACGCGGAAAAGCCAAGATTCTTAAAAACCTGATCCAGAAGGCCAAGCACACGGAAAAAATACTTCTTGCTTCCGATAATGACCGGGAAGGTGAGGCCATCTCATACCACATCAAAAATGCTATTTTAAAGAAGTATCCACAGCTTGAATTCGAGCGCATAGTGTTTAATGAAATCACACCATCGGCAATTCGTGAGGCAATCGGAACCTCTCGGGATATTGATCAGGACAAGGTTGCTGCCCAGAAAGCCAGACGTATTTTAGACAGGCTTGTCGGATATCATTTATCACCTATCCTTTGGGCAAAAGTTAAAAACGGACTATCTGCGGGAAGGGTGCAATCGGTAGCTTTACGTCTGCTGTGTGAAAGGGAAATAGAGGTTGAGAATTTTATTCCGGAAGAGTATTGGTCTTTACAGGTAAACCTTGAGAAAAAAAGCAAAAAAATTCTGGCACAGCTTGTAGAGTATAAAAAGCTGAAACCGGAGCTCAAGTTGCAAAAAGATGTAGAAGCGATAATCAAAGAGCTTAAAAACATTGAATTTACTGTAAAAGACATAAGACAGGTTGAAAAAGTCATAAAGCCGAAGGCTCCGTTCACCACATCCAAACTACAGCAGGCCGCAGCAACCCGATTAGGATTTACTTCACGAAAAACCATGCGCATAGCGCAGCAGCTCTATGAAGGTATAAATATCGGTAGCGAACATGTGGGATTGATTACGTATATGCGTACCGATTCAACACGGATTGCAGGCAGTGCCCTTGGGCAGGTGCGTGATTTTATAAAGCAATATTATGCTCTGGAGCTGCCTCCGAAAGCGCTTTTTTATAGTGTAGCCAAAGGTGCAGAGGATGCTCATGAAGCTATCAGGCCTACTTATGTTGATAAGACCCCTGAATCTCTACGCTCAAGTTTAAGCAGCGAACAATTTAAACTGTATGCCATAATATGGGAGCAGTTTGTGGCGTCACAGATGAAACCGGCTAAATCTTCAACCATTTCTGTGGATTTTGAAGCCGGAGCTGCCGTGTTTAGATCCTCAAGTACAAAAATGATAGAGAAGGGTTTTCAAAAGGTTTTAAAGCAATTAGCATCAAAGGAGAAAAAAAACGTACTGCCCAAACTTACTGTGGGTGAGAAGGTGGAATGCACCGGCTTCAAACCGGAACAGCATTTTACTTCGGGGCCTGCGCGCTATACCGATGCTTCAATTATAAAGACACTTGAAGAAAATGGAATCGGGCGCCCCTCTACCTATGCGCCTATTATTTCAGTACTGCAGGATCGCTATTACATAGTAAGAAAGAATAAGCAGCTTGTTCCCACCACTCTGGGGAGAATTATCAATGACATTTTAATCAAATCCTTTCCTGACATTCTCAATGTGAATTTTACGGCAGAAATGGAGAGCAAGCTGGATAAAATAGAGGAGCATAGCCAGGAGTGGATAGCGATGCTCAAAGAGTTTTATCCGCCTTTTAAAATACAAGTTGATCATGTCATGGAGACATTGGAATCACTAAAGGGTGTACTGGATGAGGAAACCGATTACACTTGCGAAAAGTGCGGTAGGAAAATGATTAAAAAGCTGGGAAGATTCGGTTTTTTCCTTGCCTGCGGCGGTTTTCCCGAATGCAGAAACACAAAATCCGTACCGCTGGCCGATTGCCCTCGCGATAACTGTGATGGAAAAATTATTACACGCCGCAGACAGGGGGGAAGAGGAAGAGAATTTTACGGGTGCACCAATTATCCTGAATGTGATTTTATTTCACACTTTAAACCCATAAATCAGAGCTGTCCTAAGTGCGGCAAGTTTCTTGTTGAAAAAACCGATAAAAAGCGCGGTTCATACAAGTCATGCATTAATCCTCTGTGTAATTATTTGCATACAGCAGATGAATATGAGAATGGGAATAAACAGTCAGCAATTTTAGATGAGGAGTCGCGTAACAGTGCTTAAAAAATATTTCGAGTACTTAAAGAGTGTAAGAAAGCTTTCTTTTAATACGATAAACTCATATAAACGAGATTTGGCACTGTTTATGGATTTCTTAAGTGACAATAAATGCAAAGAGGATGAGCTCAGTATGGGGCAGGTCCGAGCTTTTATTACTCTGCTATCCAAAAAAAATCTTTCATCTCGATCTATTAACAGGACTATTTCTTCAATTAGAAGTTATTATAGATTTATGCAGCGTTATGAATTCTGTAATGCGAATCCGTTTAAAGATATTAAATGCTTAAGGGTGGATAAATGGCTTCCTGTGTTTTTATTCGAAGAAGAGGTTCTTGAATTTTTAAACATACCTACACATGATTTTTTTAGCCTAAGAGATAAGTTGATTTTTGAATTTCTCTATTCAACAGGTTGCCGGGTCTCGGAAGTTGTCAGTTTGGATGTGATGGATATTAACCTGAAAGACCACTGTGTAAGAGTAAGGGGCAAGGGAAATAAGGAGCGTATAGTATATATTGGAAAAATGGCGCATAAAATCCTTATTGAATATATAAAGCGGCGCTCACATCATATACATAAAAATAGCATATCGGGAACTAATGCCCTTTTTATAAATAAAAGGGGTTTTCGCTTAAGTGCCAGAGGAATACGCTATGTGGTGTACAAATATTTAAAACAAAGCGCCTGTCAAAAGAAGGTGAGTCCTCATACCTTCCGGCACACCTTTGCAACTCACCTGCTTAACCGGGGAGCTGATATCAGAGTTGTCCAGGAATTGTTGGGACACGCAAGCCTTTCGACCACGCAAGTGTATACTCATGTTGGTGTCGAGAAGCTGAAATCAATTTATCGCGAGAGTCATCCTCATGCAAAGATGAAAAGTCAAGAAACGCAAGGAGAGAAATAAACATGGAACAGTTTCGTGGTACAACAATCCTCGCCGTACTCAAAGACGGTAAACTGGCGATCGGAGGAGATGGTCAGGTTACCTTAGCAAATACCGTAATGAAGGCCAATGCCCGGAAGGTACGCACCATTTATGAAGGGAAGATTCTGGTAGGCTTCGCTGGAGCCACGGCAGATGCTTTTACACTCTTTGAGCGCTTTGAAGTCAAAGTAAAGGAGTACGCGGGTGATCTTGCCCGTGCGGCCGTAGAGCTGGCCAAAGACTGGAGAACCGACAGGGTATTACGAAGATTGGAAGCTATGCTCTTGGTAGGCGATAACAAGAAAATACTCTTAATCTCAGGCACGGGCGATGTGGTTGAGCCTGAACTAGGAGTGGTTGGAATCGGCTCCGGCGGCAACTATGCCTATGCTGCAGCCTTAGCATATCTTGATTCTGCAAAACTGTCTGCAAAAGAAATTGTTGAAAAATCATTGAAAATCGCAGCTAGAATATGTATTTATACTAATGAAACAATTATGGTGGAGGAATTATAATGCAGATTGATACAGACAAGCTCACACCCAAAGAAATAGTGGCCGCATTAGATAAATATATTATCGGACAGGAAAAAGCAAAGCGGGCCGTGGCTATTGCACTTCGCAATAGATACCGCCGCACTAAACTGCCGGAAGAACTCAAAGACGAAGTGGCTCCTAAAAATATTATTATGATCGGCCCCACAGGTGTGGGAAAAACCGAAATTGCCCGTAGGCTTTCCAAGCTGACCGGTGCGCCGTTTATTAAGGTTGAGGCAACAAAATATACGGAAATAGGTTATGTGGGCCGGGATGTGGAATCAATGGTCAGAGATCTGGTTTCGGTGGCCATATCCATGGTGAAAGCGGAATTTCAAGAAAAGGTGGAAGAAGAAGCGGAAAAGCGGGCTGAAGAAGCTCTGCTGGATTTACTTTTACCGGGGATGAATAAACCTGTAATCAAACCCGGAAAACAGCTTAACGCACCGGCGGAAACCGCTCCTGATCAGGGAATACAGTCCACAACACGCGAAAAATTTAGAGAAAAATTACATAACGGTGAACTTGACGAAAAATTAGTGGAAGTAAACATAACTAAACAGGCTTTTCCCTCGGTAGAGATTTTTTCCGGTACAAGTTTTGAAGAGATGGGCATTAATATAGGTGGAAATCTTTCCAACCTGCTTGGTGGAGGAAAAAAGAAAAAACGGGTTACAGTCAAGCAGGCCAGGGAGATTCTTTTAGCAGAGGAAAGAGATAAGCTCATAGATATGGACAGGGTGTCCGAGATAGCTAAGGAGCGCACGGAACAGATGGGAATTATCTTTATCGATGAGCTGGATAAGATTGCCTCAAGCCATAGTAAAATCGGTGTTGATGTGTCGCGCGAAGGAGTACAGCGCGATATTCTGCCCATTGTTGAGGGATCCCAAGTGAACACACGCTACGGCATCATCGATACTGCGCATATTCTCTTTATCGCGGCAGGCGCTTTCCATATGAGCAAACCCTCGGATCTGATACCCGAACTGCAGGGACGGTTTCCGTTACGGGTGGAATTGAATGCCTTAACGAGCGAAGATTTTATTAAAATACTCACCCAGCCTAAAAATGCGCTTATTAAGCAGTATGTAGAATTATTAAAAACGGAAGATGTCATACTGGAATTTAAAGCTGAAGCAATAGAACGGATTTCGGAGATCGCAACCGAGGTTAATACCAAAACGGAAAATATCGGTGCGCGGAGACTGCACACTATATTGGAAAATTTATTAGAGGAGGTTTCTTTTCACGCACCCGATTTAAAGGGCCAGACAATTAATATTACGAAAAAATATGTAAATGACAAATTGAATGCTATTATCGAGGATCGAGATGTTACCCGGTATATACTGTAAAGGTATTGTTAATTAAGCCTAATTTTTGGAAATAGTGTTCCGACAATTGTAGGTAAGAAGAAAGATTGGTTATGTATTATACTAATGCTTTTGAAAAGAATTTAAGTATTCTCCAAAGAGGTATGGACGTCTCGCTGTTACGCTACAATGTCATCGCCAATAATATTGCCAACTCCGAAACTCCAAACTTCAAGCGGTCGGTGGTGAACTTTGAGGCACAGCTCAAGCGCGCACTTGATGCGGAAAAAATAAAACCGTCGTTTCCCGGCAGGTTGAGATATAAGCGCGGGGTTTCATTCTTTACGGAGAGAAAGTACAGCGATGTAAAACCCAAAGTTGTGTTGGATTATCTGACTACCGCTAAAAATAACGGAAATAACGTTGATATTGACGTAGAGATGATGAATGCGGTTTCCACTCAGCTGCAGTATCAGACTATGCTGCATGCGGTGAATAATGAATTTGTACGTTTAAACCTTGTACTGCGATAGGAGATTTAAGAATAAATGGGTATGTATACAACATTGAATACAGCATCGTCCGGTCTCACAGCTCAGAGATTGCGGCTGGACACGATTGCCGATAATCTGGCTAATATCGATACCACACGCACAACAGAAGGTGGGGCTTACAGACGCAGCAGGGTGGTGTTTAGGCCGCGGGTAACGCAGCCGTATTGGAGAAGTCCGTTCCTGCCCAAATATTTGGAGAATCAAATTGGGAAAGGTGTGCGTGTAGTAAAAATTGAAAAAGATTATATGTCAAAAACACGATGGGTATATGATCCCACTCATCCGGATGCTCTTAAAACCGGACCGCAGCAAGGGTATGTGGAATATCCGAATGTCAATGTGGTCTCAGAGATGGTGGATATGATCTCTGCATCACGGTCGTATGAAGCTAATGTTACAATAATAAATGGGGCTAAAAGTATGTTCCTTAAAGCCCTGGAGATAGGGAGGTAATAGATGCCTGGCTTTTATAACACATTTACATCCGGTCTTTTCAGACACAAAACAGGGCCTGTAGAGGTGCAGCCCAAGTACTTTGAACGGTTGAAGTTTAAAAAAATGAAAGAGCAGCCAAAAGGCCTAGGATTCGGAGAAATGCTGGCCGGTGCTTTAAACGGAGTCAACGACACGCAGATGAACGCTTACAGGCTGACCGAGCAGTTTATGACCGAGCCGGGATCTGTTGATGTACACGATGTAACTCTGGGCACAGCAAAGGCCAATCTGTCGCTTTCTATTACCAAAGCCTTATTTGACAGGGCACTGCGGGCGTATAAAGAAATTATTAATATGCGATAAAAAAAGTGGATGATTGATGCGAAGTTTAGCATCAAATAAATATTACGTTCATTAAAGGGGGGGGAGATGAACGAATGGCTTAAAAAAATCATAGAGCAGATAAAGACGCTTTGGAAAAAGTGGTCAATCAATCAAAAAATAATCATCTTGGCTGTTACGGGTGTGTCTATAGTTGCACTGATATTATTATTTACATTAAGTGCGGCACCGTCACGGCCACCGTTATTCAGAAGTCCGATCACAGATGAAAATCAACTTATACGTATCACAAACCGTTTAGACGAAGAAGGTGTGAACTACACGGTGGAGGATAATATTATCTACATGCGGGATGAAAAAACCGCAATGCGGATGAGGAGCGTACTCATTCGCGAAGATCTGGTACCGGATTATGTGGATCCCTGGGATGTATTCGACACCGACAGCTGGACGATTACCGACTATGTACGTGATAAGAATTTTAAACGTGCCATAGAAGCTAAACTGAGACAACACATAGTAGCTTTAGATGATGTGGATTCGGTAAGCCTGAATCTATTTATACCGGATAAAGAGCTGCTGGAGGAAGACCAGGATCCCATAACATGTTCCGTTATTATCACTCCAAAGCCCGGTTCGGATATCACAACCAACAGAAGAAAGATTGAAGGTATCGAGAAACTCATAATGTTTGCCGTCTCCGGACTGCAAAAGGAAAATATCTTCATAACGGATGAGATCAGCGGAGTACATTTAAACGATTTCGATTCTGATATTGTGAAAGAAGGAGAAAGACTGGAGATTGCCAAAAAAGAATTAAAAATCAAGGCTGATGAAGAAAAAAAGATGAAGGCGGAAATCTACAAAGAATTGAGTAAAATATTTACACCGGATAGAATCCGTATCGTTCGTATAGACATCGATCTCGATATGAGCAAGAAAACTACGGAAACCGAGGAATACTTTCCCATAGAAATGAGGCCGGATAATCCTAAAACACCATGGGATGAGACGGAATATGAGCCATCTATTACCAGAACAAAGGCCACTGAAAACGAATCATTCAAAGGCACAGGCTTTAATCCCGAAGGCCCTCCGGGTACCGAGGGACAGGTGCCGCCTGCTTTTAAGGATCTTTCCAGTCTGCAGGGTACTTACGATCGAAGTGTGGAAGAGTTAGAAAATGCGATTAATTCACGTACAATTAAGATGCAGGATAGGCCGTGGGTTATTAAACGTCTTACACTGGGTGTGGCGGTTGACGGGCGCTGGAAAAAGCTGCGTGATGAAGTGTCGGGTGAACTGCTGTTTAATCCGGACGGCAGCTTGCAGAGAGAATATATAGCTGTATCCGACGAAGAAATAGCCACTGCTACAAAAATTATCGAAGGCGCCGTGGGTTATAAACGAGAGCGCGGTGATATTGTAACCGTAGAGCATATGCAATTTGACAAGACAGCCATGTTTTTGGTTGAAGATGAACAGTATCGCGGTCAGAGGGCATTGCAGAGAGTTGTTTTTTGGATCATAATAGGTATAGGGCTTATCTTTGTAGCGATAATTGCCTTTAGAATACTTTCGAGGTATCTTGAAAGAAGAAGGCGTTTAAAAGAAGAAGAGCTCGCACGTCAGCACCAGGCTATGCGTGAGGCAGCCTTACGCAGCGCCGAGGAGAAGGGTGTTGAAGTTGAGCTCTCGGTGGAAGAGCGGGCACGTCTGGAGATGCAGGAGAATGCCATTAATATGGCACGCGAGCATCCGGAGGATGTTGCTCAGCTTATAAGATCATGGTTATTGGAGGAATAGAACCATGGCAAAAAAAGCAACAAGCACAACAGCACAGGCAACCAGTGTAGTCCATACACCGACGCGTAAACATACAACTACGCACGGTACACATAAGAAACAGCTGACCGGCAGACAAAAAGCCGCTATTTTTCTTGTCACATTAGGTTCGGAAATATCGGCCGAAATATTTAAACACCTGCGGGAAGATGAAATAGAACAACTTACATTTGAAATTGCACGTTTGGAAAGTATTGAGCCGGAAGATAGGGATAAGGTTCTTATGGAGTTCCAAGAGCTGATGATGGCTCAGGATTTTATAACTACCGGTGGTATAGATTACGCGCGTGAGCTTCTGGAAAAAGCATTGGGAACACAGAAGGCTGTCGATATTATTAACCGTCTTACCAGCTCACTGCAGGTACGGCCGTTTGATTTTATTAGAAGAACGGATCCTGCACACCTGTTAAACTTTATTCAACAGGAGCACCCGCAGACGATTGCTTTGATTCTGGCCTATTTAGAACCGCAGAAAGCAAGTGTTATTTTAGGGAGCTTGCCGCATGAAATCCAATCCGATGTTGCCAAACGAATTGCAACCATGGATAGAACATCACCGGAGGTACTGCGTGAGGTAGAACGTGTTCTTGAGAAAAAATTATCTACCCTATCATCCGAAGACTATACCGCAGCCGGTGGTGTGGAAAGTATCGTTGAGATCTTAAACCTGGTAGACAGGTCTACTGAAAAAACTATTATTGAGTCGTTGGAAGAAGACGATCCTGAATTAGCCGAAGAAATCAAAAAGAGAATGTTTGTATTCGAAGATATTGTACTGCTTGATGACAGGGCGATTCAAAAGGTTCTTCGTGAAGTTGATACGACCGAACTGGCCAAGGCACTTAAAGCCGTTGATTCGGAAGTGCAGGATAAAATATTCAGAAACATGTCACGCAGAGCTTCTACGCTGCTCAAAGAAGATATGGAATACATGGGGCCGATTCGTTTAAAAGATGTGGAAGAATCTCAGCAGAAAATTGTTGCCATTATTCGAAAACTGGAAGAGCAAGGTGAAATTGTAGTTGCACGAGCGGGTGAGGACGAACTGGTTGTATAATAATGAACAAGTAATTTAGTAAAAGGAGACAACTTTGGCAAAGAATGTTTTTCGTCCGACAGAAGTAGTTAACGTAAATAAAAAAGTATTCATCGAACCTCCCAAAGTGATAGAAAAAGAAGAGCCCAAAGTAGTTGAAAGAACAGTAGAAGAATATACCGGCCCTTCTTTGACCGACTTAAGACAGGAAGCGGAAGAGTTTAAGGAGCGCTGGGAAGATGAACGGTCTCAGAAAATCAAAGATGCCGAAGCCGAAGCGGAACGCATTATAAAAGAAGCGGAAGCTGTGGCTTTCGAAGAGGTTAAGAAAAAGAACAATCAAGCGCAAAAGATTAAACAGGAAGCCGAAGCAGAAGCAAAGCAGACAGTTGAGAATGCCAAAAAAGAAGCTCTCGAGCTTGAAGGCGAGGTAAAGCAGCGGGTTGAACGGATAGAAAATCAGGCATATGAAAAGGGATACCGCGACGGACATGAGCAGGGTTTTAATGCGGGCAAGGATGAAGTGCAGCGACTTATCGACAGGCTGCATGTGATTATGACCAAAGCAATAGACAAGCGTAATGAAATAATAGAAGAATCGGAAACTCAAATAATAAATTTGGTATTACTTATCGCCAAAAAGGTTATAAAAGTGATTTCAGAGAATCAAAAGAATGTTGTGATTAATAATGTTATTCAGGCGCTCCGGAAGTTAAAGAGCCGCGGTGATGTGGTAATCCGTGTTAATTTAAGTGATTTGGATCTTACCACCGAACATATTAAGGATTTTATGAGTATGGTGGAAAATCTAAAATCCATTACTGTTTTGGAAGATTCTTCAGTTGATAAAGGCGGATGTATCATCGAAACGGATTTCGGACAGATAGATGCACGTATTTCAAGTCAGCTGCATGAAATAGAAGAAAATATCATAGAGCTCATGCCCATACGTGCCAAAGGTGAACAGTAACAAATATTTAAACTTTAAGCGGAGGGGAACAAGCATTGAATATTTTTGACAAGTATACTTCTGTTCTGGAAAAAATAGATCCCATAAAATGTACGGGTGTTGTTGAGCGTATCCGCGGTTTGCTTATCGAGAGCAATGGCCCTCAGGCTGTTGTAGGTGAGTTGTGCCAGATCTTCATTCCCAAGGGGAGCGGTGTGGTATGGGCAGAGGTAGTGGGATTAAACGGAAAAATCGTACAACTTATGCCCTATGATGAGATGGAAGGTATCGAGGTAGGTTGTATTGTAATCGCTATGGGTCAAAATTTAACAGTCCCTGTTTCACAGAAGTTACTGGGCAGGGTGCTGGACGCCATGGGCAAACCCCTAGACGGTAAAGGCGATATCGGTTCAGCAGAGTGGTATTCGATCTTTAATACGCCGCCCCACGTGCTTAATCGCAAGAGAATATCCCAGGCCGTAGCTACGGGCGTCAGATCCATTGACGGACTGCTGACTGTGGGAAAAGGACAACGTTTGGGTATTTTTTCCGGCAGCGGTATCGGCAAATCAACCATGCTCGGCATGATCGCGCGCAATACATCTGCTGATATAAATGTAATAGCACTTATCGGAGAAAGAGGACGCGAGGTCAGAGAATTCATTGAGAACGATTTGGGTGAAGAAGGTTTAAAGCGTTCGGTAATTATAGTGGCCTCTTCCAATAAACCCCCGCTTTCAAGGATTAGGGGTGCTTTCGTGGCAACTGCAATCGCCGAATACTTCCGCGACAGCCATAAAGATGTCATGTTGATGTTTGACTCAGTGACCAGATTTGCCAGAGCTCAGAGGGAGATCGGGCTGGCTGTAGGAGAACCTCCGGCTAACCGGGGATTTACGCCGTCCGTTTTTTCCATGCTGCCCAAGCTTTTGGAAAGATGCGGTACATCGGAGAACGGTACCATTACGGGATTTTATACTATCCTGGTCGAAGGCGATGATATGGATGAACCGGTATCGGATGCGGTACGGGGCATTTTGGACGGCCATCTAGTACTTGCGAGAAAGCTTGCTCAAAAGAATCATTATCCGGCGGTTGACGTTCTGCAGTCTATCTCGCGCTTAAGTGTTTATGTAACAACACCTGCAGTGCAGAAAGCAGTGGGCTATATAAAACACATGCTTGCTGTTTTTTATGAAGCGGAAGATTTAATCAATGTCGGTGCCTATGCTGCGGGATCCAATCCCGAGATTGATGAGGCAATTGAAAAAATGCCGGAGATTAATAAATTTTTAAGACAAGACATATTTGAAAAGTCGACATTAAAAGAAACGTTTACAGAGATCGGGAAGATAGCGGGTGTGGAATTATGAGGCGTTTTCAGTTTAGGCTGGAAAAGCTTTTAAAGATCAGACAGTACAGAGAGCGGGAGTGGGAGCTTAAACTGGCGGATATTACAGGACAGTGTATTGTGCTTGAAAAGAGAATATTAACAAGCAAAGATAATATTTCTCATACCTTAGACGAACGTTCTGCCTTTAGCGGTAGTATTGATATTTACGGTCTTATTGCCAATGAAATGTATATAGCACGCATGAAGCAGGATATTATAAATTCCGGAATAGAGCTTGAGCAAAAGAAAAGAAAGAGAGAACAGGTTAAACAAAAGTTCCTTGAAGTATCAAAACAAAAGAAAATCTTGGAAAAGCTGAAACAAAGGAAAGAAGAAGAATATTACAAAGAAGCAAAAAGGGAAGAGTTTAAAAATGTCGATGAAATTAATGCGGGAGATTTAATCCGTAAACATGTTACTTAAAAGCTAGGAGGAATGAATATGGCTGAATATAGTACCATACCGATTGGACTGAGAATATTCGTTCTTATTTTGATTGTAATCCTTTTAATCATTTTAGGATTTTTTATTTTAAACAGTTTGGGGATTGTTGATGCGCGTTTATTATTGGCGCCCATTAACAGTCTGTTTAATATCGGGCCGGAAACAAAAATAGATGTGGATGATCCCATGCTTTTAACAAAACAAAGGCTGGCTAAAGACTATGAAGCCGTTGATCTTTTACAGCAGGAAGTGGCAAAACTGCAGCTGGAGGTTGATACCAAGAGCGGTGAGATAAACCAACAAATGGAGGAGCTTACAGAGCGTGAAAAACAGTTAGAAGAACGAGAAAAATTGATTAAGCAACAAACCAAAGAGGGCGATGATAGAAGGATACGGCTGGAACAGATGTCAAAGCAGTTTTCTGAGATGCCTCCAAAAAAAGCTGTTGAGATAATGAGCACTATGAACGTGCAGGAAGTGATTGACATTCTTAAGGTTACCGAAGAACTGGCAGCCAAAGAAGGGGAAGCTTCTATTGTACCCTTCTGGTTAAGCGAGATGGATAAAGAAAAAGCAGCCGAGATTCAGGAAAAGTGGAGGTAAAAACCTTCAAGGGAGGTTGCCTTTGGCAATGACAAACACATCTATGGTAAATATGCTGTTTAGTAAACAGGATAAAAATATCACGGAATTACTAAGCAGCAGTCCTGGTGATAAGCTTTATGACAATAAATCTCTGAAGAATAAAGAAGCTCCGAAAGTCGATGGTAATAAAGAGCCGAACAAAGATAAGCCGGTGTCGTTTAAAACGGTTTTGGAGAATGAGGTTAAAAAGCAGACCGGAGATAAAAAACAAAAAGACAACAATTCGATTGAAGATCTGAAAAAAAGAAAAGACATAAAACCTTTCTATATTATACCCAAAGATAAAAAGAAAACGGAATCTCTCTTAATCAAAGCGGATAAAAAAGTAGCGGAAGAACTTTTAAAGAAATTAGGTGAAGGAAAATCAATTAAGCATGAGCTGAATCACCTCGCCGTGAATCCTGAACTTTCCCCAATGCTCAAAAACAACAATACTGGTAAAAAGGGTGCGGAACTGTTAGCTAAGCAGCTCTTAAAAACAATTAAGACAGAGAACAAAAAGGAAAACAAACTTTCTGCAAACCCCCGACTTGTTGTAGTTGATTTGAGGGAGAAGGCTCCTCTTAAAAAGCATACATATAATGCAAAAAACAATAAGCTTAATAAGATCGGGTATGATCCCAAAGCGGATAAGAACGCAAACACGAAATATAACGAAAATGTTTTAGATAAAGAAGAAATAAAATTATTTACCAAGAATACCAATACCCAGGAGAGTATTGCCGAGCTTAAAACGGATGTTCAAAACAAACACATTCCCGTAAAACAACCCAATCCGCAGTTTTCGCAATTGCAGAAAAACCTAAGCTCGGAGCTGGTAAAGCACACAAGGCTCATCATTAAGGACGGCGGTAACGGTGAGATACGCTTGGTGCTTAAACCAAAAACGTTGGGCAGTGTGAGAGTTCGGGTAAATATTCAAGATAACAATATAGCAGGCAAAATATTTGTCGACAATAATATTGTGAAGGAACTAGTGCAGAGCAGTCTTTCCAATCTCTATAATGCGTTCAAGGAGGACGGTTTTAATCAGGCCATGATTAATGTATTTGTGGGCAGTGAAAAGAACCAGGAGCAAGCTGAGACGGAAGATTTTGAGACTAAGCTCGCTCACGATAAATCAAGTGATTTCCGGAGTAATGACGAAGTTATTTCAGAAGAGCTTGTATCCGTAGATTCCTTGGTGAATATAGTAGTTTAAAGGAGAAAAAAATGAGTGTTGAGGGTTTAAATAATTCTTTGTTATCTGAAAAAGATTTGGCAGTAACAAAACGTCTTGCCGATTCGCTGAATAAAAACGTAAATAACGGCAAAGGCTTTAAACAGATTATGGGTCAGGAAGAGTTTTTGCGCTTACTTACCGAAGAGTTTAAAAATCAGGATCCCACACAGCCCATCAAGGATCGGGATTTTATCGCTCAGATGGCACAGATTTCGCAGCTGGATCAAGTAACGAAAATGACCAAACAGATAACTGCTATGAACCAATCACTCAATAATGTATCTTTATTGATTCAAAAAAATAATGCGCTTTCCCTGTTAGGGAAAGTTGTAGATATAGTAGAGGGAGGGAAGATCATAAGTGGTACGGTAGAGGAAATAATAGGAGGGGATTTCCCTCAACTGCTTGTGAACGGAAAATACTATGACTATCAAAATGTGAGCAAGTTGCGAAATAAATAGGGGGAAAAGACTATGATGCGATCACTCTACTCCGGTGTAGCCGGACTACAAAACCATCAGATCAGGATGGATGTCATTGGAAACAACGTAGCCAATGTCAATACCACGGGCTTTAAAAAAGGACGTGTAACCTTTCAGGACATGATTTCACAGATGATATCGGGAGCGGCAAAACCTACGAATGAGGTTGGCGGTGTTAATCCCAAGCAGGTGGGTTTAGGAATGCTTATATCCGCGATCGATACCATTCACACTCAGGGAAGTCTGCAGACCACAGGAAAGAAAACGGACGTCTCAATTAGCGGTGAAGGATTATTCATTATACAGGACGGCGAACGCCGCTTTTTTACCCGTGCGGGCGCGTTTTCTCTGGATGAGAACGGTACTCTGGTAAATCCGTCCAACGGCATGCGTGTGCAGGGCTGGCTGGCTGAAAACATAGCTGGCGAAAACGTTATTAACACTTCCGGTGATTTAAACGATATAGTCATTCCCGTGTACAGCAAGGATCTTCCCCTCGCTACGGACAATATTGTCTATAGGTGTAACCTGGATCAGCGGGCGCTACCTATAGCAGAAGGTGCAAGCCCTAAAGAAATATTAGAGAATACACATACCGCAACCATCGAGATTTTTGACTCTTTGGGCAATACTCATGAAATGAGGCTCAATTTCAGGAAGAACCCTGACCTTAACAACAGCTGGATAGTCGCTGTAACAGTTGATGGTATCGATGCCAATGCCAATCTGGGAGTGGAAGCCGGTGGGGCAAATACCTTTACCATTAATTTTGACAATAACGGTAATATTATCTCAGTGCTTGATACTGATGGAGATACCGTAGGTGGTACTGAGGCTACAAATCTATTAGAAATATTAATTACCTACGATGTGCCGGGAACAGAACCGGCTGAAACCCAGGATTTCAGGTTGAATTTAGGTAATGCTAATATGGCAAATGGAGTAACCCAGGCAGCGGACTTCTTTACCACCAAGGCCATCAAGCAGGATGGACACGGTCTGGGCTATTTGGAAGATTTCAAAATTGATCAAAACGGAGTGATCACAGGTGTGTACTCAAACGGAGTAGACCGCGCTCTTGGTCAGATTGCCCTGGCTACTTTTACCAATCCGGGAGGACTTGAGAAAGCCGGAGAAAACAACTACATTATTTCCAATAACTCAGGTCTGGCCCTCATCAGTCCTTCGGGAACCGAAGGAAAGGGCAGAATACTTTCCGGCACACTGGAAATGAGTAATGTGGATCTGGCCGAACAGTTTGTAGATATGATTGTAACCCAAAGAGGTTTCCAGGCCAACTCACGCTCGATCACAACATCGGATCAAATGCTGCAGGAGATCTTAACATTAAAACGATAAGGATATATAATCGTGTAGCATGATAGAAGTAACAAAGCTTGACGGAAAGATTTATTATTTAAATCCGCATCATATAGAATATATTGAGTGTAATCCGGATACGACATTGGTTATGCTTTCAGGAAGACGACTGGTGGTTAAAGATGACTACCAGTCTATTTTTAAGCGGATAATCGAGTATAGAAGACTTATCGGCGCCTTTAAAAACGAGGAGTAAGTGGTATGGATCTTGGAACAATATTAGGTGTAATTGCAGGTATCTTATTGGTTGCGTTCGGTATACTGGTTATGGGGGCCTCGCTTACCACATACATCGATCCGGCATCGGTTCTCATTACTTTCGGAGGATCATTGGCAGCTATTATGATATCTAATCCGCTGTCAAGGACGTTGGGAATATTCAGATACGTACGCCAGACCTTGAGCATACCAAGCTGGGAAGAAGAACGCATTATCTCCCGCCTGGTCGCTTTTTCGGAAAAAGCACGAAGAGACGGCCTGCTTGCTTTGGAAGATGATCTGGATGAGGTTGAAGATGAATTCTTACGCAAAGGCATTCAGCTGGTTGTTGACGGAACGGACCCGGAGATAATTAAAAATGTTTTGTATAACGAGCTGAGTAAAATACAGGAACGTCACGGAATCGGGATAAAAGTATTTGAAGATTGGGGTAAACTGGCGCCTGCATTCGGAATGATCGGAACACTTATCGGTCTTATCTCCATTATGGGAAATATTGAAGATAAATCCGCTATCGGTCCCGGTATGGCCACGGCACTGCTTACCACATTATACGGAGCCTTGTTTGCCAACTTGATTCTTATTCCTATTGCTAATAAATTAGAAGATAGGGATATCGCAGAGAGCCTGATAAAAGAGATTATGATCGAAGGTATACTTTCCATTCAGCAGGGTGATAATCCGAGAATTCTTGAAGAAAAGCTCATCGCTTTTCTTCCTCCGGCTCGAAGAGAAGCTATTAAACAGGAATCAGGAAGGGATTAGGAGAAACAAACATGCCGTTTAAAAGAAAGAAAAAAGCAAAAGGAGAGGGTTCACCGTATTGGATGATTACCTATGGCGATATGACAACGCTTTTACTGGTTTTTTTCGTGGTTATGTTTACCACAGCCGAGATTGACGGAAGCGAACTGCGTATGATTTTAGCTGCATTTCAAGGATTGGGCGTGATGAGGGGAGGTAATACCCTTCAGGTCGGTAAACTGGCGGAACTCGGCAATAACATCATGACTCTGCCCTCGGTAGAAAGAGGAAGAGCACTGGATAAGGCACGTAAATTAGCCAAATCCATCTTCGAACCGGAGATATCGGTTCGTAAAGTAAGGTTGAAAGAAGACGAACGAGGGTTAATAATTTCACTCTCTGCAGAGCTGTTTTTTGATCCGGCGAGTGCGGTGCTGAAAATTGAAGAAGCCAGGCCCATACTTTATAAGGTAAGGGATCTCCTGCTTTCCGAAGATGTTCGTGATAAAAAAGTAAGAATAGAGGGACATACGGATGATATAAAAATGGCTCCCGATTCCGAGTTCACTACTAATTGGGATCTTTCCGCAGCACGCAGTCTCGAGGTACTGAAGTATTTAATAGAATACGGAGTGAACGAACAAAATATGCAGGTGGCGGGTTATGCCGATACGGTCCCGGTTTCGAATAACAGTACGGAAGAGGGCAGAGCGGATAATCGAAGGGTGGATATTGTAATATTAACAGAGGGCCATTTATAGAACGGCAGTTTAAAAATAAATTATTAAGTATTGAGCTTTTTGCAAAAATGTTATTTTTGCAAAAAGCTCCTAATATTATATGAAGATAGAGAGGTGAGAAAATGGCTGATGAAGATCGTTTTTTAGACAGCGAAGCCGATCAAGCGACCGAAGAGGTTGAAGTTGGCCGGAAAGTTGGTTTTGTTCCCGCTCTGGTATTAAAGGCCTTAAAATGGGCAGCTATCGGAATTATCGTGGTATTACTCGTCATTATTGTGGCCTATTTAACAGTAGAAATTGCCATGCAGGGCAGGGTGCCGGCACAGGATTTACCTCCTGTATCCCAGCAGATCGCCGCATCAACTGAGATCTATCAGATCTATAAGAATCTAAAACCGTTAAGAGGACAGACATCGGATAATCCGCCATATATTTATACGGCGGAAATACATATCGCTTATGAAAAAGGTAATAATGCCATGACTACAGAGATTAATGAAAGAGATTCGCAAATACATAATCTTATTTTGAAAATATTGGGCAGCAAAAAATCGAGTGAGCTTAATACCAATGATTTTAGTTTACTGGAAAGGGATATTACCTATAGTCTGAATCAAATTATGCGAAGCGGGAAAATAAAGGCTATATTTATTCAGGAGATGCAGACTTTTCCACAGTAAGAGTAATGATAAACACTTTGCTTAAAATAAAAAAAGTTGTATAATGGAATAAGAGGATGTAGATGACTGAAGTTCTCTCTCAAGATGAAATAGATCAACTGCTTTCGGCCATATCATCAGGAGAAGTGGAAACCCCTGACACACAGGCCATGCCTGCTCAGCGCAATATCAAAATCTATGATTTTAAAAGACCGGATAAATTCTCCAAAGATCAAATACGAACCGTCTCCATTATGCATGAGACCTTCGCCAGACTTACCACCACATCGCTTTCGGCACAACTAAGAAGTCTGGTGCATGTGCATGTCGCCTCTGTAGATCAGCTTACCTACGAGGAGTTTATACGATCTATTCCCAATCCCACTACTCTGGCTGTGATTAATATGGATCCGCTTAAAGGCTCGGCCATACTTGAAATCGATCCTTCGGTTACATTTTCCATAATTGACAGACTTTTTGGGGGACAGGGCGAAGAAACAAAACTATCGAGAGATCTTACTGATATCGAGCAATCGGTCATGGAAGGAATAATTGTGCGGATATTGGGCAATATGCGTGAAGCCTGGAGCACGGTTATTGATTTAAGGCCCCGCTTAGGACAGATTGAAACAAATCCACAATTCGCACAGATTGTACCTCCTACCGAAATGGTGGTACTTGTGACACTTGAGACGAAAGTCGGGGATGTAGACGGGCTTATGAATTTTTGCATTCCGTACCTGACTATCGAACCGATTATCTCGAAATTATCCGCGCAATACTGGTATTCTTCTGTACGGCGAGGGACTACAACCGAGAACCTGAATATTTTGAGAGAACGTCTGGAAACGGTGAGCGTGAATATAGTGGCGGAGATAGGCAGCATGATGCTCAAAGTAAAAGATGTGTTGGCTTTAAAAAAAGGGGATGTGATACGGCTGCCCAATGTGAGAATAAACGATCCTATGGGTTTGAAAATAGGAGATAGAAAGAAATTTTTATGCAGACCGGGAATAGTTGGTAATAAAACGGCGATTCAAGTTATAAAGAAGCTTGAAGAAACAAAACCCGAAGAGTTTGAAGAACTTAAAGTAGAAGGGGAGGAGTAAGTATGAGTGAAGGCTATCTTTCGCAAGATGAAATAGATGCTCTGTTGCAGGGTACGGAAGAAATAACCGACGCAAAAGACTTAAGCAGCGGCGGTCCGCTTGCAGCAAATGAAAAAAATGTGTTTAAATCAATAATTCAAAGTACGATTGAATCGCAAAGCTCAAACATATCTATGGTTACCGGTAAATCGGTTATAATCGGGGCACCGAGTATAGAAGTAAAATCAAAACAACAATTGCTCGCCGAACTGATGAATGAAGTCGTGGAAGTGAAGATTGATTTTACAGACGGAATTGTGGGCGAGCATTCATATCTGCTTGTACCGGATTTCGCAACAAAACTGGCGGGTTATATCATGGGACAGTCGGGAGTCGAGCTCAACGAAGCCGCACTGTCAGGTGTGGCTGAAGCGATTTCCAATATTGTAGGCGCAATTGCCACAACTTTGGGCAATCAGATAAATCAAACAGTAATGATATCAAGTGCACAGTGTGCTAAGGTAAAAAAAGAGAAAATAAAATTTCCGCCTGGTGATAATTTAATAAAAGTAGAATATCCAATTTCGATTGAGGGAGAAAAACCTGCAACTCTTATTGAGTTGTTTGCATTGTCCTCGGTCAAAGAAGTCGTAGCACGATCGACCGGTAACGGGATGGCGACAGGTCAGCCAGTCGCTGCGGGCAGTAAAAAGGGTGGAAAAGGAGATGTTATGTCACAAGGAATGTCAAATATCACGGGAGGTGACTCAGGGCAGGGAGGCGATCAATCGATTCTTGATGGATTAAACAGCATGATGCCAAATCCCAATGTACAGTCAGTTCAACTGCCTAATCTGCAGACATCGCAGGCATCACAAGAACAGAGTAACATCGGATTACTTATGGATGTATATATGGAGATGACTGTAGAGTTGGGAAGAACCAAGAAGCTTATTCGCGATATTCTGGGTATCGGTGAAGGAACAATCATCGAATTGGATAAATTAGCAGGGGAACCTGTAGATATACTGGTAAATCATAAGTTGATTGCCAAAGGTGAAGTGGTAGTTATTGATGAAAACTTCGGTGTACGTGTAACTGAAATTGTATCACCATTGGAGAGGATGGCGGATCTCAAATAAAAAAGTACAATATAGTTGACAGAAATTATTTTACATGCCATAATTAAAAAAAGTAATTAAAAATATTAGTTTTTAGTATCGGGAGGGGAAAACTGAAAACTACATCTCTTTTATTAACAATAATATTAATAACATTAGTAACATGCTCGGTAATGTATGCGCAAGAACAACAGGATATTCTTAGCGAAGACTATGCAGCCTCGGATCAGGCTGATACACAAACCGGCCCGGCAGTACAGCAAATGGAACCGATTGGTCCTTCTTTTTGGGATTATCTTTCCATGGTACTGGGCCTCGGGGTTGTGGTCGTTATAATCGTTGTGATATTTTATGCAATTAAAAGGGGCATTAATAAAAAAATAGTTCAAAACGAATTGATAAAGATATTGGGTTCAAAAATAGTAACCGGAAATAAGGTGCTCCATTTAATTGAAGTGGGAAATGCGGTGTACTTAATCGCTTCTTCAAATGAAGGTATCTCTTTGATTTCAGAGGTTTCAGATAAAGAGACAAAGGATACTATAAAATTGAAAGCAAGCCAACGCCCTGAAAATCCGGTAAAAGGATTCGGTGATCTTATTGTAGGTTTTTTAAACCGTAAAAGTCAAAAAAAACAGGTTATTGACCACAGTATAAATTTTATGAAGGAACAAAGGAGCAGATTGCATAAGATGAATAAGTAAAAAATAGAATTGAAATCCTGGGAGGGGACATGAAAAAAATTATCGTGCTGATTGTACTTGTTATCTGCTGCAGTACAGTCGGTATATCTGCGCAAGAAGATGCAAATATAAATATTCCCTATTTTGATATCGGTATACGAAATGCCGCTAACAATGAAGAAGTTGCTTTGTCACTGCAGCTTCTCTTACTGCTGTCAATAATCACTATTGCTCCATCAATTATTGTACTCACAACAGCGTTTTTAAGGATTGCCATCGTTTTTAATTTCATAAACAGATCGCTTTCATTGCAAAACGTCCCTCCTACCCATGTGCTTATGGGGATTGCTCTCTTTTTAACATTTTTTATTATGTGGCCTACCTTCAGCGCAGTATATGAAACCGCGTTTAAGCCTTTTGCCGATGGAACTATCGGAATTGAAAAAATGTATGAGAATGCTGAACAGCCGGTTAAAACGTTTATGTGGAAGCAGTTGGGAAGGGATTATAAGAATGTCGAGTTGTTTTTAAAGTTAGGTAATTACCCGAAACCTAAAACCAAGGGAGATGTACCCATTCATGTACTCATACCGGCATTTATCCTTAATGAATTGGGTATCGCTTTTAAAATTGGCATAATGCTGTTTATTCCTTTCATTGTTATCGATATGGTCATTGCATCGACATTAATGTCAATGGGAATGATCATGCTCCCGCCGATTATGATTTCGTTACCTTTCAAACTCATTCTCTTTGTACTGGTTGACGGCTGGAGTCTGATTACAATGCAGTTGGTAAAAAGCTTTATGTGACCGCAAACGCCATACGTATGAGCGTACTATAAGGAGGAATTATGAGCTTAGGCATGGCAGTAAATCTTTTGAGGGGCGGGGTTCTGCAGGTGCTTGTAATAGCATCTCCAATTTTGCTTATTGGAATGCTTACCGGCTTAATTATTTCTATTATTCAGGCTACCACAAGCATTCAGGAACAGACTCTCACTTTTGTTCCCAAGATAGCTGCTATTTTGGGAGCAGTCATAATTTTTGGACCGTGGATAATCTCATCAATGGTACAGTTTACCATCAGGTTGTTTCAACAGATATCTGCTATACCGGGATAACGGAGGAAGACAATAGAAATATATCTGGTACAGTTTCAAATATTTCTTTTAATATTCGTAAGGATTACAGCTATGGTACATGTAGCTCCGTTGCTGTCTTCCAGTGCCATACCTGAGGTTGCAAAAATAGGTCTTTCGCTTTTTACTTCCTTGGCCGTTTTTCCGTGGGTGTATGCTATGGGTTTTGAGATGCCTGCCAATATTATCGATTATTTTTTGCTGATTGTAGGAGAAATGTTTATAGGCATTATCATTGGTTTTTTCTTGGCAATCATTTATGTCGCATTTCAAGTTGCGGGGAAATTTTTTTCACTGCAAATGGGATTCGGAGCTTCATCTGTATTTGATCCTCTGGCACAAATAGAAGTTCCGCTGATGGGCCAGCTGTTAAATATAATCGGGATGTTTGCCTTTATTTCCATAGGAGGTTTTCAGAAAATATTTTTAATCGGAGTTTACAAATCATTTAAATCGATAAGAGCGGTTGATCTGGTAAACGGGAAGCCGTTCCTGCTGAAATTATTTATGGGCAGTTTGGGTAAATTGTTTGACAGTGCGATTACCATCGCCTTTCCCATCCTGGGAACACTCTTTATCGTTTCGGTGTGTATGGGACTGCTGGCAAAAGCAGCCCCGCAGATGAACCTGCTTATGTTGGGTTTTCCGATTGCAATCGGGGTAGCCTTTCTTATTTTGTTTTTCAGTATACCGTTTCTGGTTGAGGCGTGTGCCGGGCTTATCGACTCAAGCTTCAGGCAATTAATAAATATTTATCAAGGTATTACAGGCGGAGGATAATGGCGAGCGAACTATTGTTTTACACATACAGATTGAATAAGCTGCCGCCAGAACTGATCTCTGTGCATTTGCAGTGGTTTGCCGCAGAAGATGAAGGACGCACAGAAGAACCAACAGAGCATAAAATACGGAAGGCCAGAGAAGAAGGTAGGGTTGTAAAATCTGCTGAGTTTAGTTCAGCGCTCATTCTGCTTGTGGGAATAGGGGCGCTTGCACTGCTTGCCACCTATATGTTGGAAACATTTTTAGCTATGATAAGATATTTTTTAGTAAACTCATATAAAATAGATATAACAACTAATGCGATTAGCGTACAAGCTGTTTTCAGCTTTTTAATTCGACTTACGCTGCCTGTTGTGGCTGTGGTGTTTATTACCGCACTTATGAGTAATTTACTGCAAGTAGGTTTTTTATTTACGGTAAAACCCATAACACCGGATTTTACCAAGATTATACCCAAATTCGGTAAATTCTTTAAGAGAGCAATGTTTTCTGCAGAAGCGGGATTCAATTTATTCAAATCGCTTATTAAAGTTGTATTGGTGGCAATTTTAGCATTCTTAAATATACAGGCGGAACTGCCAAAGATAATGAATCTGCTTAAAGTGCATTTCTTCAACGGTGTTGAGCTTATTTCTTCAGTGGTTTTCAGAATAATTTTTGAAGCTGGTATTTTACTGTTAATGCTCTCTGTATTGGATTACATGTTTCAAAAAAGACTGCACAGAGAGCGTTTAAAAATGTCGCGCCAGGAGCTGAAAGAAGAAAGAAGAATGTACGAAGGCGATCCACTGGTGAAAAGCAGGTTGCGTGAACGTATGCGCGAGATAATGACCAGAAATATGCTGCAGGCTGTGCCCAAGGCTGATGTGGTAATTACCAACCCCACGCATTTTGCTGTTGCCTTGGAATGGGAACGCTTAATCATGGCTGCCCCGACGCTTGTGGCCAAGGGTGCTGATATGATAGCGCATAAAATTAAAGAGATTGCACTGGAGAACGAGGTTCCCGTCGTGGAAAATAAACCGCTTGCTCAAGCCTTATATGATGAAGTTGAAATCGGAGAAATAATTCCTGAAAAATATTATGAAGTAATCGCCACAATACTGGCTGAGATTTATAAACTTAAAGGAGTTAGCAAAGAGGTGATTTAGCATGAATATATACAAGATAAAAACTGTATGGAGTAACTAAATGGCAGATATGCAACGGGTATTCGGGTATTTAACTAAAAGAAAAAGCGATCTTGCCATAGCAGCAGGTGTAATTACTATTGTACTGATGCTGCTTATTCCGCTTCCCGAATTCATTCTCGATACATTCATGTCCGTAAACCTGGTAATAAGCTTATTGGTCATACTCATAGTCTTATTTTCCAAGAAGGTCCTTGATTTTTCCGTGTTCCCGACCGCTCTGCTTATTTTAACAGTGTACGGACTGGCACTTAATGTTTCTTCTACCAGATTGATTTTAGCTAAGGGGAAGGAATTTCAGGGTCAGATTGTTAGAGCGTTTGGAGCCTTTGTCACAGGATCTGAGCACGAGTTTACCGGTTATGTGATCGGTCTCATTATCTTTATTGTGATTATTGCGGTTCAGTTTATCGTCATAACAAAGGGTTCAACTCGGGTTGCAGAAGTAGCAGCACGTTTTACTTTGGATGCCCTGCCAGGAAAGCAGATGGCTGTTGAAGCTGAATATAATTCGGGTTTAATTACGGAAGAAGAGGCAATCAGAAGAAAGCATGAAATCCAGCGTGAAGTTGACTTTTACGGAGCAATGGATGGTGCTTCAAAATTTGTTTCCGGTAATGTTAAAGTTGGAATCCTCATCACGTTGATTAATATGATAGGTGGTCTCATTGTCGGCATGACGATACATGGTGAAACCTGGTCGGAAGCTGTTAATACCTATATTTCACTCACTATAGGCGACGGTCTGGCAGCACAGCTGCCGGTTCTCTTAATATCTACCGCGACCGGTATTGTTGTAACAAGAGCGGTGTCGGACGCCAGCTTCGGAACGGATGTGACATCACAGTTCTCAAGTCAATCAAAACCATTTTTAATCGGTATGGTATTTTTAATTCTGATGGGTTTTTTACCGGGCTTCCCCTGGTATTTATTATGGCCGATGGGCGCACTGTTTGGATTTTTGGCATATACTCTTTCAAAAAATATGATGGTCAAAGAAGAGAAGGTAAAGCTAAAAGAAGCCTCGGAACAAGAAAGAAAGCTGCCTGCGGAAATATCACCGGTAGTACCATTGGATCCTCTGTCGCTGGAGTTGGGCTATGGTCTTATTCCGTTAGTGGATAAGGAGCATGGGGCGGAACTGTTGGATAGGATAACACGAATTAGAAGGGAAGCTGCCTTGGATCTGGGGCTTGTGGTGCCGCGGATTCGTATCATAGATAATATGCGTCTCGATCCGCCCGAGTACTGCTTTAAAATCAAGGGTGTTGAGGTGGGGAGAGGAAAGATCAGAATGGGACGCTATCTGGCAATTAATCCAAGCGGAGAAAAGGAAGAACTGCCGGGAGAAAAAACACATGATCCGACATTTGGGCTTCCGGCTGTTTGGATTTCGGAGGAGCATAGAGATAAGGCTGAGCAGTTGGGTTATACCGTAGTAGACCCGCCGTCAATAATAGCGACACATCTTACTGAAATTATAAAACAGCATGCTGAAGAATTATTAGGCAGACAAGAAGTACAATCGATTATGGATGCATTACGTGCTGATTATCCTGCTGTTGTGGAAGAGGTTGTAAAGACACTGTTAGTCGGTGAAATACAAAAAGTCCTGCAGGGATTATTAAAGGAACAGGTATCGATAAGGAATATTGTGGTCATACTGGAGACTCTGGCGGATTTCGGCCCGGTTACAAAAGATTTAAGCTATCTGACAGAAAAAGCCCGTCAGGCTTTGGGACGTCAGATATGTTTTCAGTATGCAGATGAAAACAGAATATTACGAGTGCTGACGATTGATCCTGATGTAGAGAAAAGAATTATTGATTCGCGGGTTGAAACAGGCAAGGGTTTAACTGCTGCTTTGGAACCCGCTCTGCAGCGTAAGTGGATAAATTCATGTCATAATTTCATAAAAAGTGTACAAGAACAGGGATATCTGCCTATAATCCTCTGTTCGGAAGCCGCACGGCCCTTGGTTAAAGACAGTACAAAACGTGAGCTACCGCAGCTGGCGGTAATGTCTGTGCCGGAAATAGTTACGGAAGTAACTGTAGAATCTTTGGGATCAATATCAATAAATGAGTAAGGGAGATACTATGCAATATTTTACCATACAAGCAAAATCGCATAGAGAGGCAATCGATAAGATGAGAATACAACATGGTGAGAATGGGAAAATACTTACCTATCGTAATATTCGTTTGGGCGGATTTTTAGGCTTGTTTTCAAAAGACGGAGTAGAGATTACAGGCTATGTTTCTGAAAAAAACCATAAACAGAATAATATTCAAAACGAAAAAATGAAAGTATTGGAGACGGCAAAAAAAGAACAAACACTCAACTATATACTTAAAGAATTAAAGGAATTGAAGTATGGTATCGGTAAGTCGATAGGAATACAGCAACAAGATCCGCCGGCAATTAAAAGAGTAAAGGAAATATTGTTGGAAAACGATTTTTCTTTGGAATACATCGGGCAGATAACCGATAAGATGTGCAATAGATTTTCTATGATGGAGTTAGAAAATATAAATAAAATACAGGGTGATCTGATTGATTGGATTGCAGAGAGTGTTTCCATATATGATGTTGATGAACAGAATGCTAAAAAACCCAAAATAATAACTGTAATAGGACCTACGGGAGTTGGCAAAACCACAACTGTTGCCAAACTGGCTGCACTTTATGGGTTAGAAAATAACGGGAAAAAGCCCTTAAATGTGAGGATAATTACTATTGATAATTATAGAATAGGAGCAAAACAGCAAATTGAGACATATGGTAATATCATGCGTATTCCGGTATCTTTTGCAGAAACGCCCTCGGATTTAAAAAAACTGATTGCTCTGTATAATGATATTGATATAATTTTGATTGATACGATTGGTAAAAGCCAAAAAGATTATAAAAAATTAGCGGAAATGAAAGAATTATTGGACTATTGCGGGAGTAAAACGATTACGATATTGGCGGTAAGTGCAACAACAAAATGTAAAGATCTTGAAGAAATATTTCAGCAGTATGAACCGTTTAAATATGTTTCTATAATTATAACCAAGCTTGACGAGACTTCACAAATAGGTAATATCATAAGTGTTATAGCTAAAAAGAAGAAATCGATTTCTTTTGTTACAGACGGTCAGAAAGTGCCGCAGGATATTGAAAAAGCTTCAATCCTGCGCTTTTTGCTGCAACTGGAAGGATTGCATATAAATCGCGAGTATTTAGAAAAAAAGTATGGTAAAAGAGAAAATGTTTTAAATGAGGTGTGGAGCTAAGGTGTGGCTGATCAGGCAGAAAAACTCAGAGAATTAATGCAGAACCGAAAAGAAGATACTCGCTTGAATACACGAATTATAGCAGTCTCAAGCGGAAAAGGCGGTGTAGGAAAGACAAATATTGCCATAAATTTAGCTCTGTCGTATGCGGAATTGGGTAAAAAAGTAACCGTGATGGATGCGGATCTGGGGCTGGCTAATGTCAATGTTGTACTGGGAGTTATTCCAAAGTATAATCTGTACCACGTAATAAGACAGCAGAAAAAAATGAAAGATATCATTATGGACACAAGTTACGGGATTAAAATTGTAGCCGGTGCATCAGGTTTTTCCAAAATTGCAAATCTTTCCGAAGATGAAAGAAAGATATTTATACAGGAATTGGATGAACTTGCCAATGCGGATATCATAATTATCGATACAGGTGCGGGAGTATCAAATAACGTCATTTCTTTTATCGCTGCTGCAGATGATGTTATTATTGTTACTACACCGGAACCCACGGCTATCACAGACGCCTACGGTATTATAAAGATTATTGCAACAGAAATAGAAAATATTGATTTAGGATTGAAATTAGTAGTAAACAGGGTGAATTCAGTAACTGAAGGCAAAAAGGTAGCTCAGCGAGTAATTTCAATCGCGAATAATTTCTTGAATATAAAAGTAGATTATCTCGGTTTTATATATAACGATAAATTGGTTCATAATGCTGTAATAAAGCAAAAACCGTTTTTTTCAATCGATCCTCACAGCAAAGCTTCAATATGCATTAAACATATAATTAGCAGATTAGAAAATATCGATTATCGTGAAGGCAGCGGTATTTCACGTTTTTTAAAAAAGCTTTTTGGTAATTAAGTTCTTACCCGCTTGACGGTAAAGGCTTTTTCTCATAATCTTTTATTAAGGAGTGGTGGGAGATAAAATATATGATACGCTGGAATATAGCGGTATACTCAGGTTTAGGAGCTTTTTGTTTATCATTTATTATAGGAATATTGAGCGGGAATCCTTTTCTTGCTATTCTTTTTCGTGCTTTTATATTCGGTGTTATATTTGCAGGGATGGGAGCTGCGGGGAGCTTTATAATAAATAAGTTTTTACCTGAAATATTTAATGCTGATTATAAACAGACAGCAGAAGCAACTAATAGTAAAAATGTTGATATCGTGCTTCCGGAAGAGAATCCTGTTTTAGGTGAATCTTTATTTGAAGAAAAAGAAAAAAGTGGTGATGAGATTATTGAAGATGTTGACATGGCAGAAGAGCTGGAGACCGCAGAAGAGATTGAAGCAACTGATGGTATTGATGAGTATGAAGATGTTGATGCGGATGAGAATATAAATCAATATGAAGAGCCGGAAGAACAGGAAGAAGAAGTAACAGCAGAGGAAAAACTTGAAAACGGTTATGATAATATTGTCGTAGAAGAAATGGATCATGATAAAAATGAAAATATAGATGTAACGGATAAGACAAATCAAAAAAATCAGCTTCAGGAGCAGGCAGTTCAGGCTCCGGAAAGCGCTGAAGCAAGCTCTGAAAAAATAGCCGACGAAGAATTGGATGAGCTTCCGGATATGGGGGTATTGGAAAATTCATTTATGGTAATAAGCAGTGATGAGGGCTCAGAAAATAATCCTCTCGCCGGAGTAAAGTCACAACTTTCCGGTAAAATAACAAAAAAAGAAGATCCGGCGGTATATGCACAAGCAGTGCGTACAATCATAAAAAGAGATGAGGAAGGACCAAAAAAATATGGCCGATGAACTTTTTAAAAAAAAGTCAGAGGAAGAGCTTTGGAGATCTTATAGAAAGAAAAAAGATCCCAAGATACGTGATTTCTTTGTTAAACAATATGCACCATTAGTAAAATATGTTGCAGGTAAAGTTGCCATAGGAATGCCTCAAAATGTGGAGTTTGATGATCTGGTCGGTTATGGAGTATTCGGTTTGTTTGATGCGATAGAGAAATTCGATCCTGAAAAGCATGTAAAATTTAAGACATATGCCGTAACGCGAATTCGTGGATCTATCTTTGATGAATTGAGATCTATCGACTGGGTTCCCAGATCAGTAAGGCAAAAGACGAGAGAAGTAGAAGATACAATTTCTCACTTAGAAGGACAATTAGGAAGATCTGCTTCTGATAATGAAATTGCAAAGGCCTTAAATCTTACTATAGACGATTATCAAAATCTTATGCTTAAAATCAGTGGTACCTCAATAATGTCGATTCATGATGTCTGGTATACCGGAGAGGATAATGATAAAATATCCATTGCAGAAAGCATAGAATCACCCTCAAGTCTTAATCCTGATACGATTGTAGAAAAAAACGAAATTAAGCGTGTTATTATTGAAGTTATTAATGAGCTTCCGGAAAAAGAGAAAAAAGTTCTTGTCCTTTACTATTATGAAGACTTAACTTTAAAGGAGATAGGTGAAGTACTCGATGTAACCGAATCGAGAGTATCACAGTTGCATACTAAGGCGATATTGCGCTTAAGAGCAAAACTTACGAGCTTAAAGAAGGGTATAATGTAAAGTGATTAAAATAGATCAATTAAGAAAATATATGAAAACACTCTATGAAAAAGATAAAAAAAATAAAACCATACATGCAAAAGGAAAAACTTTAGACGATGCATTACGCGAAGCGGCTATTCAATTGGGATTACCAATAAAAAAGATAGAGTATGAAATTATCAAAAGAGGTACTAAAAAAGTACTCGGTATGGGCGGCGGAGAATGGGAACTTGTTGCTTATGCTGCAGCAGAAGACCTGGATGCAAAAGATATATTTGAAGAAGAGATTGCTTTTGATATGAATCTCAAATCAGAATATCTTGAGAAGGCTAAAAATAAAGACGGCAAAATAAGTGTCCGCCTGCAGCCGGACGGTGTCTTTTTAAAAGTAAACAAACCTATAGGCAGCGGGAAAAAAGCAAATATTGCAGCTGCTAAAAATATAATTATGAAAAGAAATATCACAAGTTATGACGAAGCGCTTGTCGATAAAGTTGTACGCTATGCAGACGATAAGTATGTTAAAATTGCCAATTTTGAATACAATCCCGGTCAAGATCCCGTTCTTTCGGTGAGTATTGCAGATATGGAGATGAAAGCTTTTTTACTTTTACAGGCACCGGGACCTGGTGGTGCAGATTTAGCCGCGGAAACAATAAAGGGTTATCTAAACAATAATAGAGTTGTTTTCGGAATTAAAGAAGAGGTGCTAAGGAGTTTGCAAGAAAATCCTGTTTATAATGAAGAAATCCTGGTTGCCGAAGGTCAGAAACAAGCCAACGGAAACGATGCAAAACTAGTTTATAATTTCAAGACTGATCATACGACTATTATTTTTAAGGAAAAAAACGGTCGTGTGGATTTTAAGGACCTTAATTTAATTGAGAATGTAGTTGCCGGTCAGCAGTTGGCAAAAAAAGTACCGCCGGAACGCGGCAAAGAAGGACAGACAGTTACGGGAAAAACATTACCTGCAAAGCCCGGTAAAGATAGTACAATCGGAGTGGGAAAAAATGTAAAACTCTCGGAAGATGGAACGACAGTAATATCGGAAATCAACGGTCAGGTAATCCTCCTTAATGGAAAATTAAACGTAGAGCCCGTATACACAGTCCCGGGAGATGTAAATCTTCATACCGGTAATATTTTATTCTTGGGTACGGTTATAGTACGCGGAAATGTTGAAGACGGATTTTCAGTAAAAGCTGCGGGAAATATAGAGGTAATGGGGAATATCGGAAAAGCAATGCTTGATGCGGAAGGAGATATTATTGTACACCAAGGTATACTGGGCAAGAATGAAGGTAAAGTAAAATGTGGAAAAAATATATATGCAAAATTTATTGAGCATGCTTATGTTGAGGCAGAGAATAATGTAATTGTAACCGATGGAATACTGCATTCATATGTCGATTCAAATAAAAAAATAATCTGTCAAGGAAGAAGAGCTTCGATTGTTGGAGGGAGACTACGGGCAGCAGAAGAAATTAATGCCAAAAACCTAGGATCGGTTGCAGGTGCTGAGACTATTTTAGAAGTAGGATATGATCCGAAAAGTAAGAAAAGACTCATAGAACTGCAGTCACAGAATGAGATATTAAGTAAAGAATTGGAAGAAATCGAGAGAAATGTAAACACATTAGAGAATCTAAAGAAGGTACAAAAAACACTACCGGAAGAAAAAGAGAAATATCTTATAGAACTCAATGAAAAGCGTATGAAAATATTATCGGAAATGAAAGAGATAAAGAACCAGATTGATGAAATAAAACATCACCTCGCATCGCTTAAAGTGAAAGGTAAAATATCAGCCTCTGAAAGAGTATTCCCCGGAGTGAAGATATATCTTAAAGATGTTATGGATAAAGTTCGTGTAGAACAAAAATCGGTTACCTATATATTAGAGGGTAAGCGTATAAGGATGACAAAATATGAGCCTGTAGAAGGAGAATACTTGAGGAAAAGATAAATGTCTATTCTGCCCATTGACCTCCAGATTCTTTTCTCTCAGATGAATCAAGTGGGAAAAGAGCAGGCCATACAGAAAGATGGCAATGCAATTCATCAGTCACTTCAGGGGATGGAGCTGGTAAAAAATACCGAGCAGAAAGATAGTTCTGTAAATCAAAGTAAAGATATCGGCGAAGGCTTAGAAAAAATAAAGAATGAAGAAAACAAAAAGAAGGAAGAGCGGGAAAGAGAAAAAAATGAAAAAAAAGAACAAGCAGAGCATAAAAAGACAGTATTTGCAGATCCTGATTTAGGTAAGCATATTGATATAATGGGATAATAAACATTTTATGGAATCCTTTCTTTTTATTATAGCATGTCAGTTGATCAGTTTTTTATTACTCTATATTTTTTTAAAGCGCAAACTCGATAAGCAATATTCGAAACAGGGTCAAATTGAAAGCATTGAACATGAAGTTGAAAAGATAATTATCGAGTTAAATCAAACAACAGCACGTAATATAGGATTGATTGAAAATAAGTTAAAAGAAATCGAAGCACTGATGGGTACCACGGACAAAAGACTGAATATTCTTAGGCGTGAAAGCGAGAAGCATGATTTAAGTAAAAAAGTATATAATAATCTTATGGAAAGCAGTAATCAACATAAGAACAGGAACATCAAAGATGAAGTAATCAGACTCTATTCCAGCGGCTTTCCATCCGAGATGATTGCCAATCAGTTAGGAGCTTCAGTCGGAGAAGTTGAGCTTATTATATCCTTAGCAGAGAAAAAGTAATAACTATACTGCTCTCTTTCTACCTTGACAACATAATAAATAATAGGTATATAATCATAGGTTAGGTAGTTTGGTGGTACAATGTTAGATGGATTAAGTAAAAAATTTACAGATATTATTCGACACATAAGCGGCAAGGCAGCAATAAGCGAGAAGAATATTGAAGCTGTAATTAATGAAATTAAAATTGCCTTACTTGAAGCGGATGTTAATTTACGGGTAGTAAGAAGATTTGTAAATCATACTACTGAAGACGCATTGGGCGAGAAGGTAGTATCGGGAGTAACTCCAAGTCAACAGTTTATTAAAATAATTCATGACCGTCTGGTAGGGCTGTTGGGCGAAAACAGGCAGGAGCTCATGTTAAAAGGACCGGATACTCAATCCGTAATTCTTTGTTTGGGGCTTCAAGGTTCGGGTAAAACTACTACTGCCGCAAAATTGGCAAGTCTGCTAAAGAGTAAAAACAGAAAAACTCTCTTGGTAGCAGCGGATCTTATAAGGCCGGCTGCAATCGAGCAGTTATCAATATTGGGCAAACAGGTCGGAGTGGAAGTATATAAGGAAGAAAAAAGCAATCCGCTTAAAGTAGTAAAAAACTCTATTAAATATGCTGAAAAAAATCAGTTTGATACGATCATCATCGATACATCCGGGAGATTACATATTGATGAGTATATGATGAAAGAAATTGAAGATATTAAAAAGACAGCCAAGGCGGATGAAGTACTATTGGTTGCCGATGCTATGACAGGACAACATGCGGTAGATATTGCCAAAGAATTTAATGAAAGAGTAGAAATTACAGGTGTTATTTTAACTAAATTTGATTCTGATACCCGCGGCGGTGCCGCTCTTTCTATAAAAAGCGTTACCGGAAAATCGATAAAGTTTATAGGGGTTGGAGAAAAGATAGAAGATATTGAGCCTTTTTATCCGGATCGAATTGCCTCACGCATATTAGGTATGGGCGATATTGTAACACTGGTGGAAAAGGCACAAGAAACAATAGAGCTTAAAGAAGCCGAAGATTTACAGAGAAAGATTGAATCAAAAACATTTGATTTTGAAGATTATTTGGATCAATACAGAAGAATGAAAAAAATGGGCAATATGCGCTCACTTATTGAAATGATTCCCGGTTTAAAAGGAAATATCGATCCTGATGGCATCGATATGAACGATATGAAAAGAGAAGAGGCAATAATTCTTTCTATGACAAAAAAAGAAAGGAAAAATCCGCGAATTATTGGTCCGGGCAGACGGAAGAGAATCGCAAAGGGATCGGGAACAGCAGTGTTCGATGTAAATAAACTACTTAAGAAATTTGAAAAAACCAAAGCTATGATGAAGAAAGTAAGTAAAAATAAAGAATATCAAACACAAATGATGTCTCGTTTAGGCATGTAGTGATATTATAGATAATCTATGAAGGAGGTTAACACTTTGAGTGTAAAAATAAGGTTAAAAAGACTTGGAACAAAAAAGCGACCTTATTATCGAATTGTGGTGATGGATTCACGTGAGCCTCGTGATGGGCGCTCACTTGAGGAAGTTGGATTCTATCATCCGATAGAAGTTGAAGAAAAACAACTCATGATAAAGGAAGATCGTATAAATGAGTGGTTACAAAAAGGGGCAAAACCGAGTCACACCGTTAAAAAACTCTTAAAACGAAAGAATATTCAATAATTTTAAACACTTAATATATGAAAGGAGTTAATCGTGGAGAAAGATCTTGTTGAGTACATTGCAAAAGCACTGGTTGATGACCCGAGTGGAGTTAATGTTAATGTTATTGAAGGAGAAAAATCAACCATCCTGGAACTTAAAGTCGCCGATGGCGACATCGGGAAGGTCATTGGTAAACATGGTAGAATTGCCAAAGCAATTAGAACCATATTAAGTGCTGCGGCAACAAAAAAGGAGAAGAGGGTAGTATTAGAGATCCTGGATTAAGTGATTTAATCGCAGTTGGGATGGTTCTCTCGAGTTATGGCACAAAAGGTTTTTTAAAAGTAAAGAGTTTTTCGGGAGAAACCAAACATTTTTTTAAAATTCAAAAAGTGTATTTACTAAAAAATAAACAATATGAAACTTTTTTTATAGAAAAGATTCAAAACGCCCATAAAGCGCTTTTAATAAAAGTGCAGGGTATTAATTCACCTGAGCAGATTAATAAATATCTCAGGTGTGAAATATGGGTAGAAAAGAAATATGCAAGTCCTTTACATAAGGGCGAATATTATATCAGCGATCTTTATAAATGTAATGTTTTTTTAAAAAGGAAAATGGTGGGACATGTCAAATCCGTATGTGAAGGCGCACATGCAGATCTGCTTGAAGTATTAGATGAGAATAATAAATTAATTATAATACCATTTTTGGATCATTTTATCGGAAAGGTTGATATAAAAAATCAACGTATTTATTTAAGAGAGGATTGCATGCTGCTGTGATTTTTACGGTCATCACTCTTTTTCCTGAGGTGTTTAAAGAATTTTTAGGCTGCTCTATAATTGGCAGGGCTCTTGAAAAAGAGTTAGTATGGGTAAACCTGGTAAACTTAAGGGATTATGCATATGATAAGCATAAGACCTGTGACGACAGCCCTTATGGAGGCGGTGCCGGTATGGTGCTCAAGGCAGAACCGTTGGCTTTAGCTCTAAATGCAGTAGGAGTAAAAGGAAAAAGAATTATTTATCCGTCAGCAGGCGGGAGACTGCTTAATCAAGAGAGAGCAGCACAGTTGGCAGCCGAAATAGAATTAGTTATCGTTTGCGGGCATTACGAAGGTATTGATCAAAGGATAATTGATACATATATTACAGATGAGATATCTATTGGTGATTATATTGTTTCATCCGGAGAAACAGCTGCTATGGTAATGATAGATGCCATAACACGATTATTAAAGGGTGTGATTAGTGAAGATTCATTAGAGGAAGAAAGCTTCCAACAAGGTCTTTTAGAATATCCGCAATATACGAGACCGAGAGAAATATTGGGCTTAAAAGTTCCGGAAGTATTGTTGAACGGAAACCATAAAGAAATACAAAAATGGCGTTTGGAACAGAGTTTTAAAAAAACGCTCAAAAATAGATCTGATTTAATTACGGAAAACAATTTACAGGAAAGCTAAGAAAAATAAATAAGAAGGGAGAAAAGAAATGGATCTTATAAAGGCTTGTGAAGCAGAACAGATAAGAGATGATATAAAGAATTTTAATATTGGTGATACGGTTAAAATTCATTTCAAAATCATTGAGGGGAAAACAGAGAGGGTACAAGTATTCGAAGGTCTGTGCATAGCAAAGAAGAATACAGGTATTAGGAAAACTTTTACCGTAAGGAAGATATCCTATGGGATTGGCGTGGAGAGAACCTTCCCTCTGCATTCACCCAAAATTGTAAATGTAGAAATTATTCGGGTTGGACGTGTAAGAAGAGCAAAACTTTACTATATCCGGAGCAGGGTGGGTAAAGCTGCCAAAGTAAAAGAGTATATTCAGAAAAAGGAATCCAAAGAAACTCTTAAGAAGAGTAAAAAAGCCACGAAGACCAAACCAGCTGAAATTGAAGCTGTAAAAGAAACGGTACAACAAGAACAAAAAGTAAAGACGGAGGGCAAGACCAACTCAATTAAAACGAAAACTATGGTCAAGAAAGAGACCGAAGATACAAAAGTTAAAAAAGCGACCACGGAGTTAAAAACCAAAAAAGAGACTAAAGAAACTGCAGTTAAAAAGAAAGCTGCTCCTACGGTAATAAAAGAGGATAATAAGAAAAAAGAGCAATAATGGATCCAATTGATATAGACAGAAATGTCCAAATAAAATTAACCGCCGGATTTCAAGCTGCCCTGAAATCCGGCGATTTTGTTTATATAAGTGTTATAAAAAAAGTGGCCGTTCATAAATGGGCAATTGGTATCCATGGGAAAACCGTGCCTGCCTATTCAGATATTGAGCTGCAACCTGGTGATATAATTAAGGCTCAGGTGCGTATTCAGGGTAATAAAATAAATCTAAAATTAGTAGAAGATAAAGAAAGCTTATTACAGGAAAAATTAATACATCAGGGCATAGCAAACGATAAACTTTCTTTACTTATTATCTCCAGCTTAATAAAAGGTGGATTGGCAGTAGACGCCCATATTATAAGTAAAATAAAGCAGTTATTAAAAACACTTAAAAAAGAGGACAGAGGTATAATTGCATTGCTTATTCAGGTATTAAAAAAAGGCATTTCGTTGGATTCGCCACAGATTCATGAATTGTTATCACTGTTAAATTACGGTGAAAAGAGAAAAGAAAATAAGCAACGAAAAAGAAAGCAAGAAAATGATTCGCACAAAGTCAAAGCAGAACAAGCAATAAAAGAGTCTATTATAAGGTGTGATGACAGTATCAATAATATACTGGCACTTTTTAATCAGCTCAAAGCGGAAGGTGAAAATTGGATTATCATTCCGTTTGATTTTAGCTTAGAACAAACTGATCTAAGCGGAACAATCAGATTGCTTTATGATGCATATAACAAAAAAGTATTAAAAGTGTGTGTGATTGTATGGGCAAATGAAGAACAAAAGTGGAGTTTTTTTATAAATTCTGAAAGCATACCCCGGACTATGACGATATATTGCAGTAAAAAGCATATGCTTAAGAAAGCAGCAGGCGGACTTCATGAATTAGCATTAAAATTAGATAACAACAATGTAAAAATTGACGATACTAAATTTGAGGACGAAAATTTAGATGGTTTTTATCCCTTGGATGAGGTAAACTATTATAAAAGTATTAATACACTGCAATAGGATGATTTTGATAAAATGGTGAGTGAATAGAGAAAATGGAAAAAGCTGTTGCTCTTAAATACACCCGTGAACTTCCTGCTCCGTTCATCATAGCTAAAGGGAAAGGCGATCTTGCACGCAAAATCAGGACAATAGCGGATGCTAATGGAATATCCATTGTAGAAAATCATATGTTAACTGAAGGACTTATTGAATTGGAATTGGGATCTTTAATACCAGAAGAGTATTATGAAATAATCGCAAAAATATTTGTCTTTGTAGCACAATTTGGAGTGTAAAATGATTGAAATCGCTACTGTAAATCTTAAACCCGGAATGAAATTTGATGCTCCAGTATACATTGATGATAAAAATATTCTCGTGCCTCCGGGAATACCAATAAAAGCAAAAGATATTGAAAGATTGAAAAGGTGGGAAATAAATACCGTACGCACTAATGGGAGTGAAATCAAGGATGAGAGTGACCAGACAAAGGTTTCACATGAGCTGCTTTTTGAATTGGAGCCGGAAGAGAAACAATGTCTCGATGCATATTATCAATTCTTAACAAAATTAACCGAGGTGTTTACAGACATTAGAAAGCAGAATAAGATTTCCCATGATAAAATTGATAGAATTGTCAATGATTTATATTTACATGTAAAAGAACATAAAAATAAAATGATCCAACTCGTACTGCAGTCGGAAAAACATGCAGACGATCTCACAACAAACTCTATTAATTGCACGATTATCTCAATAGTAATCGGCTTGATTTTGAAGACCATAAGTCACAGGATCCTTATCCTCGCTACGGGAGCATTACTTCATGATGTAGGAATGCTGCGGATTCCGGAAGAAATTGTCAACAAGAAAGCGGATCTGACGGCTAAAGAACTAAATATGATTAAAACTCATCCAATATATTCGTATACGATAATTTCCAAGGAATTAAAATTTGCTGATGAAATTGCTCAGATCGGGCTTTACCATCAAGAAAGGTGGGATGGTAAAGGATATCCTAAACAATTAAATAAAGAAAACATACCTCTCTTTGCCCGAATTGTAGCAGTAGCTGATTCATATGTGGCTATGGTAAAAGAAAGACCATATAGAGGGCATATGATAGGGTACGACGCTATTAAAACTATAATCAGTGATAATTTTAAAAGATTTGATCCCAACGTTGTTAAAGCATTCTTGAAAGGTATGGGAATATATCCCATCGGTAGTATCGTACTGCTCAATAACGGCGCTCTTGGGAGGGTAAACGAGATAAATAGTGACGCACCGTTAAGGCCTAAGATTGATATATTAATTGACGAATATGGAGATAAATTACAGGAGAGCACGAAGATGGATTTATTAAAAAGTGGGGATTTTTTTATTGTACGCGCTGTTGATAAAAAAGTAGTGCAGATGTGAAATAATGAATAAGAGATTAAAAGGGGCAGAAGGGGAGAAGAAAGCGATTAAAAAGCTGATAGATGAAGGGTACACAGTACTTACTCAAAATTATAGATCAAAATATGGAGAAATAGACATTATTGCTTTGAAAAATGATACATTAGCTTTCGTTGAAGTAAAGGTATTCGATAGCTTGGATAGAGAAAATCTGGAATATATGATAAATTCGGTAAAGAAGAGGCATATTGTAAATACTGCCAAATTATATCTTATGAATAATGCACATTTTATGGAGAAACATAAAAGATTTGATGTCATTTTATTTCAAAACAATTTTACACAAGTACATCATTTTAAAAATGCATTTTAAATTAACATACTACCAGCAAAGCTGGTGGTATGTTGGAGCAAGGTGGAAGAAAAAGCCACCACCTATGGTGGTAGCTTTTTCGGAAGTAAAGGAGTGGGGGCGGTTTGAAAATCGCTAAACAAAGCGATAAAGATAAATTAGAAGAGCTCAAAAAAAAGATCCATGATGAGGAATATTTATCTGACGCTATTAAAAAATTAGCCCAAAAATTAACAGAAGACTTGATTAATGAGGATTAGCTTATGTCATATCATAACCGGAGAAAAACAAATTACAGTGATCATAGAAATAAATTTAGACAAAATAGAGAATCGCGTAGGGAAACAGATAATAAAAACTATCCTCCATGCCCAATCTGTAAAAATAAAATTAAAGAGATTTCATCTGCCATTAATTACCGGGAAACGGAAGAGCCGGCACATTTTGATTGTATTCTAAAATCTATTGAAAACAGTGAGGAGTTGGCTTCTCACGAAAAAATATGCTATTTAGGGAATGGCAGTTTTGGTATTGTCCGATTTCAAAAAGATCCCTCTGTTTTCCCTTTTATTATTAGGAAAAGAATACAATATGAAGATCCGAGCGCGTTACTTTCATGGCGTAATAGACTTTTTAAAAAGTAATTTCGCTCAATTAATGAAGAGATTAACTAAGTAATAATATACTTTTATTTACTATACTGCTTGAGCTGTTCAAGTACCTCTAAAGCTTTATTTTTGACAACTCTACTATAGTTACCTTGAGCAATTCGTATCAGTGATCTGTATGCTCGGGGTTCATAGATTCCGTCATTTGACTCAGCTATTTTACCAAAAGCTAATGCCGCGACATAAGCAAAGTTATCGTTAGGGGCCAAAGTATCTTGAACTTCAACCGCTTCTGCCAGCGCTCTCACCGCTCGATTATCCTCATTAAGACCAATTTCCCCCAGGGCATATGCGGCGTTCGATTTTACGATGGGGTCCACATCATTTATAAGAACACCAATAAGGATATTTACGGCTTTTTCTTTAGCTTTATCACTCTTTACAAATTGTAATGCATTACACGCTTGGCTGCGCACTTCAGGAAAATAGTTGATAATTCTCCCTCTTTCTGAATGCAATGTTGTAGTTCCCTCACCGGCTAAACGACCTAGAATAAGTGCCATAGTGAATTCTTCATCGGTAGATTTTCCTTCTTTTAATGTCTTTTCAACACGGGTTATTGCTCTTAGTTTCGCTTCTCTATCGTTTGATGTAGCCTCTTCGCTGATAATTTGCAGTTCGGGATTCTTAAAAAATAACTCTTCGATAGGCGGTTCTTTATCTGATGAATCATCACCATCGTTGCTTTGGGCTATCAACATGGCGGGTGATACCAGAAATATTAGCATAAGAAATATATAGAGCACATTAATCTTCATCTTTACACTCCATTCATAAAAGATTACTTATGAATCATTATGGTAATGATTATATACTACCATACACCAATTTTCCATAACTTATTATTATCTTTTTCCAATAAATATATCACATAGTTGGTATTATTTACAATAGCAATTACTTTTACACTGTTCTGGTCTAAGAATTCAATTCTATCCATTTTTATGCCTGTACGGCTAGGTATGAATACAAAAAGAAAGAAATCTTTTAAATTTTTTATGGTAATATTACTATTTTTCAAACTTGGTTCTTCTGATACCTGTTTTAGATAAAAAGGATCACTGTTTTTCAGGACATATTCTTTGGTTAATATGCTTTTCCACGTCTCGTAATCTTCACGGTCCATAATTTTTTGTATTTTCTCTATGAATTGATAGATTTCATTGAAAGTTATATTATAGGTTTCCTGGCTAACTTTATAAGTATTATTGCTTAAATTTTCTGTCTGGTTTTCGCTGTCATTACTTTTTTTTACAGTAGTACAAAACGTACATATTACCGATACTATGCAAAATACTGCGATAATTAACGGTTTGTTTCTCATTTTAATATAAGTTTATATGAGGAAATTGCAAAAATCAATATGTTTGACTGTTTTTTTGGCAAAGTAGTTTATTCATTCTCATTTAAAATGGGAATTGCCATTGTTGACCATACTATTTAATTTGTGTAGACTCTATGTACGAAAATTGCGGTTTTACGCAATGTGCAAAAATTAATTGTGAGTTATGGCATGAGACGTGTAATATATCCGGGAACATTTGATCCTCCAACCAACGGACATTTAAATGTTATATCAAGAGCCGCCAAAATATTTGATCAGATAGAGATTGTCATAGCGGTAAATTCCGAAAAGCACTGTGTGTTTACCCCCCAAGAACGTTTTGATATGTTAAAGAACCTGGTAAAAAAGCATAAAAATGTCAATGTCCACTTATGGGAAGGTCTTATAGTGAATTTTGCACAGAAAATGAAGGCAAATGTGATATTGAGGGGAGTACGGGCACTTTCTGATTTTGATCATGAGTTTGAGTTATCTATGATGAACAAGGCTCTTAATCCGGATATTGAAACGATTCTTTTACCAACGGATAAAAAGTACTTTGTTTTAAGGTCCTCTGCCATAAAAGAAGTAGCGCATTTTAAGGGAGACATCTCTGAAATGGTGCCTAAACTTGTGGCAGATGCTTTAAAGTTAAGATTACAAAGTTCTTGACATTAACTTAACAATAGTGTAATTTTTGCTATCTTAACTAACAACTACACGTGAGGATAAAATATGGCAGTACCAAAGCATAAAGCATCAAAGGCCAGGACTCGAAGACGAAGGACTATTAATATGCGTTTGCAGCCTCCACATCCAGTTGAATGCAACAATTGTGGTAATTTAACTCTTTTACATAAAATATGTACAAAATGTGGTTTCTATCGGGGAAAACAAATCCTTAAGCCTGAAGATATGGCTTAATCAATAAAAACAATAAAAGGAGTTATATATGGATAAAAATGAACTATTAGGGAAGATGAAAAAATTGATTGCGGAAAGACTTGAAATCGATGAAAGTAAAATTACACCGAATGCCTCCTTTAGAGAAGATCTCGGTGCCGACAGTTTGGATACATACGAGTTAGTGTATGCAATTGAAGAAGAACTAGGAATTACAATTCCTGATGAAAAAGCAAATGAATTCGAAACAGTAGGAGATGCTTTAGAATATATTAAATCGGAACTCGATAAGAAATAGCGTCTACTAGTATTACATGCTTAAATACACAATAAAAGGTAACGTACCTCCGATAGACCAGGAAAGAAAGAAAGAATTAAAATTATTTCAAAAACTCGCTGGATTAAGGTTCAAGAGTGCTAACTTCTTGAACCTCGCTTTTGCGCATAGATCATACGCAAATGAAATACCGGGCGATAGTGAAAATAATGAGAAATTAGAATTTTTAGGCGATTCGGTTCTTGGGCTCATCGTAAGCGAATATTTATTTATTAATTTAGAGGATAAAACCGAAGGCGATCTGGCAAAGATTAAATCATTTGTAGTCAGTGAAGATATTCTCGCATCGGTGGCAAAAAAAATCCGCGTCGATAATTATATACTTATCGGCAAGGGAGAAGAATACTCAGGTGGAAGAAGTAAAAAAGCCCTTATAGCTGATGCAATGGAAGCTATTTTTGGAGCCTATTATTTGGACTCAGGCTACACTGCAGTAAGAGAATTCGTATTAAAACTGTTAATGCCTGAGATTGATAAAGTAGTAGAAGATAGACACAAAAAAGATTATAAAAGCTTATTACAAGAATTGGTTCAAAAGAAATTTAAGGCTTACCCCAGATACAGCGTCATAAGAAAAACCGGACCTGACCATGATAAAACATTTGTTATAGAGGTGAGTATAAACAATATATCATATGGTAAGGGTGTGGGAAAGAATAAAAAAGAAGCGGAACAACAGGCTGCCGGTATTGCGTATAATACGTTAACTAAGCAGTCTACGTTAAAAAAGACTTAAGGCGTTGTTCATAAAATCTTTTTGCAATATTCAATAATGTTTCACGCGTATTCAACGCAGGATCATCGAGTACACATTCCAGAAGATAATCTAATATTTTTCCTACATACACACTCTGAGAGATAGCAAGCTCCTGCATAACATCGTGACCATTTATACAAAGATCTTGAACTGAAAAAATTCTACTGTCTTGCAGTAATTTATTAATTCGCGCTCGAAACTGCCCAAGATTATAAGAAATCACCGGATGATTACACATCCCCATCTGATCCGCCTTTCTTAAAGCGAACAGATCATCTATATGCGTGGGGCCAATCCGGCGGATAAATCGTCTAACTGCCGCATCGGACCATGATTCATCATAGCTCCACATATGCTGTAAAATAAGATGACATGTGTTTTCCATGATTACATTAGAAAATATAAGACGCTTAAGGATTCGATATGCAAGTTGCTTGGATTTTATTTCATGACTGTAAAAACGAAGTTCGCTGTTTTCGTTCTGGGTAATTGAAATTGGCTTTCCAATATCATGGAAAAGAGCGGCTAATCTTACCGGTAAATTGGAGGGTGGTGCTGCATCGCATGAATAAAGTGAATGATAATAAACATCAAAACAGTGCATGGCAGGTTGTTCCACATCTTTACAGGCCTCAAGCTCAGGAAGTATGTAATGCATCAGGCCTGTTGTTCGCAGTAATTCAAAACCCTGTGAGGGAGTATGAGTTTCAAGAATTTTAATCAGTTCATCTCGTATACGTTCTTGTGAAATATTTTTAATCAGGTGAGCGGTTTGGGTGATGCCGTGAAAAGTTTCATCTTCAATGTTGAATCCCAAAACACAGGCAAAACGGCATGCTCTTAGCGTGCGCAGAGCATCCTCCTCAAAGCGTCGGACCGGATCGCCGATGGCTCTTATAATCTTTTTTTTAAGATCGGCTCTGCCATTAAACGGATCATGCAAAGCATGAGTGTTTAAATCATAGGCAAAAGCGTTTATGGTAAAATCTCTTCGTTTAAGATCTTCATAGAGCGAGGGTGAAAAATCTACTTTGTCCGGTCTTCTATGATCCGTATAGTTACCATCTATTCTAAAAGTGGTAACTTCAAACTGGTGAGTTTTAAAAAGAACGGTAACCGTACCATGCTGTATTCCGGTGGGAATAACCCTGCTAAACAATTGACTGACTTGTTGAGGTAAGGCATCAGTAGCAATGTCAAAATCTTTAATTTTCTTCCCCAATAAAAGATTGCGAATAGCTCCACCTACCACATAGCACTGGAATCCTTTTGTTTTAAAACGGGATGCTAACTTCTTTAAGTCATTCAGCAACTTTATCTTCATCTTAACAAGTTAGAATCTCTTGCTGACCTTGTCAATAAAAGAATAATTGTTGAAAGCAAAAAAAGGCGGCCAAAGATGCAAGGCCGCCTTTTATAGTGAAGTTTATCTAAACAACTGGAGTACAGATTGAGGTTTGGTATTTGCCTGTGCCAGCATGGCGGTAGCAGACTGTACCAAGATCTGGTTTTTCACGAAACTAACCATCTGCTCTGCCATATCTGCATCCCTAATGCGGGATTCAGCTGCCTGCATGTTTTCCGCTCCTGTTAACAGACCAAAAACAGCGTACTCCATTCTGTTTTGAGAAGCACCGAGATCGGCACGCTGCTTGCTGACCTTTTTTAAGGCCTCATCAATGACTCCGATCGAGCGGTTTGCACTGTCGGGAGTTTCCAGCGAGAGAAAAGTAGCATCATGCGGATATCCGTCGGCTCCTTGAATTCCCAATCCTTGAGCAGTCATGGTGCCAATGAATACTCTTTCTCTTTGATCCATATTTGCACCGATGTGAAACCACATACTACCTGTAATTGAATTTTCACCGGTAAATCTGGCGAAGCGGCCGGTGAGAAAGTTCATACCGTTAAACTGAGCATGAGACGCAATACGGTTCACTTCATCGACAAGCTGTGAGACCTCTACCTGAATCTGCATACGGTCTTCATCCGAATAGATTCCGTTTGAGGCCTGAATAGCCAACTCGCGCAAGCGCTGCAGGATATCCTGTGATTCCTGTAAATAACCTTCAGCTACCTGGATAAAAGAAATACCGTCTTCCGCATTCATGGCTGCTCTGTTTAAACCGCGTATTTGTGAGCGCATCTTTTCAGATACGGCTAAACCGGATGCGTCATCACCAGCTCTGGTTATTCGTAAGCCAGAGGAAAGTTTCTCCATATCTTTGTCTAATCCTATGCCATTGGATTTTAAGTGCCGAAATGCAAACATGGCACTTAGGTTGTGGTTAATAATCATACAATCCTCCTTGATTGTTTTACCTGGACATCCTTGTCCAGTATGCCTACTTAGATGGTCGGAAAATAAATAAACTGCTTTAGCTTTTAATCTTAGAGTTAATAAATATACATATGGGATAAAAATTGTATAGTTGTTTATTTATGCATTATGTGGTAAACTAATAATAATTTTGGCGTAATGCGGATGTAGGGTGTGAGCAAAAAATCAACGCTTCGTGAATTATCGAGCAATCTCACAGAAAAAGAACGAAAAGAGTTGCTTGAGAAAATATATAACAGTCAAAAGAATGAAGAGCAGGAATATATTGTTCCCATAGAGCTTGAAGAAGATGAACGGCGCAGAATAATTCACTCTGAAATCAGGCAGTTAAAATGGTGGAAAAAATTTATTCTCTGGCTGCAGACCTTGTTGAGTGGAAAGGATAAAGAAAAGCTTTTCCTTTCTATGAAGATTACTGAGCTTAAAAAAACTATTAGATGCATTAATCCGGGATTAACAGGATTTGAAACGCGTGATTTAACGATTAAATTTGCCCAACATATCTATGATATATACTGTACTGCATTTCCACTCATTCATTTTTATTACAATTTTACCGGGAAACCAGATTTTAAAGATAAATTAATAATTCGCTTAATTGATGAGAGTAATCCTCACGCTAAAAAGAATATAAAAGATTTTTTTAATATCGATGAAATGGAGGAGATATATGCAGCTTCCGGAAGAGAGAAATTGGAAAAAATACTCTATAAACGGGTCGATGATTATTTAAAAGCAATTCCGGTTAAGATATTTAATAAAGTGGAAGCAGAAATAAAACCTATTTTCTCATTAAAAAACATTGTTCTTTTTCACTATCGCGAAATATTTAATTTTTTTAGTTACCTGCTGCCGTCTGAAATGCTCGATAAAAAATATCCGTTTTTTAAGAGCGCACCGGCACTCATAATTATTGATCATCTGGAAAGACTGTACTACGCTCTATTTTTTGCCTTATCCAATCTGGAGAGTGGTTTTGTGATAAGTGATGAATTGTTATGGTGCGCAGTGCTGCTACAGAATAATTTAGGCATTGATGTACATATTGAAGAAGATAACAATCTCTATTCAAGACTTGAACAGGAGAAGTCGTTATTACAAAATCACTTTTTAGCACTGATTTCGGAAGTAACCAAGTTTAATGCAGTTGTACCGCTTTTAGATCTTATTAAGTATTTTAGGAAGGATCCGTACTACCGTCTTAAATTTTATCTGCCGACTCTTCCTATAAAAACCATTTATTTTAAAGCATGCAAGTTAAAATTAGAAAAACAGCTAAACGATAAAATAATGCTTATTAAAGAGAGAGTTATTAATAGAAAAATAATGGAATTATTTAGTGATAAGGATATAATCCCTTTGCGTTATTATACAGAAGAAAGAGAAGAAATATTCACTAAACTGGGATTAGCGTATTTTTCTAAAATCAAATCACTTACCCTGCTTTATAATTATATTAAAAAAGTATACCGAGTTGTTATACAGGATATCCTTCAGGTAATAAATGATTACTTTTTTGCTCATAATAAACGTAATCAACATAAACTACTTAATTTTGCTTCCACACTGGAAGAGCTTGAAGATAAAATATTACATTTCGATAAAGCACTATCACCTGAAGAAGAGGATGGCAAAGCGCTTATGAGACTGAGATACAATATAGCGACAGACCTTACTCATCAAAAATTATATAGGAACATTGTATCTGAAAAAGATAAAGATGCGAGTGATCTGGTAGAAAAAGGCGTAGAATGTCTTACAGGAATAAATGAAATATTTGATGAGATACTTCATAATCCCATAGAGAGTGTAAAATTCACACTGAAAACATTGCAGACCTATAAAACAAAGAATTATACAATGGAACAGCTTTTACAAACTGTTATTAATAGTGTTACTGACTTCTTGGCTGTTTTTCATCAAGTAGTAGAAATGGAGAAGGGAAAGTGAGTTATTCTTTGTCTTATTTTTTTTGCCGTGACTTCCGGATTCTCAACTAAGACACGCTTGCCAGCTATAAGATCAGCTATCCCAATTTCATGCGGGTAACGCGGTATAATATGCAGATGGAGATGCTTTATCGACGCACCGGCTTCTAATCCCATATTGTAACCGATGTTATAACCACATGGGTTATGAGTATAATCTAAAATATCCAAAAAATAATGAGTGAGCTTACCAAGGTGCTCATTTTCTTTGTTTTTATACTGTCTTATATCCTCAATATGCTTTTTAGGAAAAATCAGTATATGACCGGGATTATACGGGTAAAGATTGAGGCTTACAATGAAAAGATCGTCGTGAAAAACAGTGAGGTCGGTTTCGGAATTATTCTGCTTTGCTAGGCTGCACAGAATACAACCTGAAGTTTTTTTATGCTTGATATAAGCTAATTTTCTAAAATTATAAAAATATCCCTCACTCAACATTTATTCCGCTTTTTCAAAGAGTTCAGTCTGGGGAACTTTAAGGAGATCTTGGCCCCCGAGCTTCTCAATATAGAGAAATTTCAAGAGAATCGGATATTTATTGAGTAATTCCCCATATTCTTTCAGCTGATTCAGTCTGTATTGTGCCCTTTGATAATCGAAATCTTTTTGATCGATCGAGGCTTTTTGCCTTTCAATAAGTTCAATTTCATAGTCTTTGCGCGCTGTTAATATTTCCAAATATTGAGATTTTGTCAGTAGATATAGTTCGGGATCCGGCAGATTAAGAGGTGATAACGGGGTTGCCTGGATTATTTTCAATTCCGGATGATTTTCTTGCAGCTGCATAATCATTTGCTTTTCCAAATCCTTAAGGTTAATGAGAAGCCTTAAATCTTCTTCTGTTTTGAGTGCTAAAAGAAGGGTGTAGATCTCACTGGTAAGCTGACCTTCTTTTAATATATACCACTGAGGGAGTGTCTCAGGTGTAATCTTCTCATCTTTAACTAAAGAAACTAAATATCTTTCATTGAAGCAAAAGGCAAGCGCTATATCGATACTAAATGAAAAATCAGCTTTTTCTTCAAGTTGAGCGTAAACTTCTGCCGAAGGAAACTTCCCGGATGTTTGAATTTTACTTGAATGAACTTCCGTTTTAAAGATATAAAGAGTCATATTTGTGGGAATAATATTTTCCCATCGCCATATAAAATCACTATCGGGTTGGATCAACTCTTGGTCATAGCCTCCGGTTTTTGTAACCATAACTCCAAATGCGTCTGCAGGAACGAAGAGATTCATCCAGCCAAAAATAAAACACACACCACCCAATATGATTAAGATAAATAAGATGATTATTAGTTTTTTCATAATATCCTCTTTGTCTGTATATAATAAAGAATATTCATTAAAATTCAATATCAATTCTTAAATAAATATGATATTCAGGGCTAATGGTACTATATCAATGCTCTTAAAACCTTAATACTAAATAGAAGTATTAAGGAAAATGTCACAGAACAAGTACAAAGTATAAATCTCCTTATATTTACCTGCCTATTTTTAATGGCTAATATAATAGTAAGAAATAGATAATAGATTCCGAGGAGGCAGTGTAATATGAGAAAAATGTTGAGAATATCAAGAAGAAAAAGCTGAGTACTGTCTAAAAATTTTTGGTAATTACCTACTAAATAAAATGAAAAAAGGAATAAGATAAAAACAAAAGTGAATAACGCTCCTCGATTAGTTAACGTATAGATGAGGTTTATTTTTATTTGCCTTTTCATCTTATCCTATACTATACTATATTAATAAATAAGTCATTATTAATATGAGATTATATACTACCCGGGATAGTTATAGTGCAAATCGAGAAAGACATAGACTACACTGCTATATTTAATGAGTATTGTCGGCCGCTTAAACCGCTTGCTACAAAACTAAAGGAATCCTTAGGAATTTTAGAGAACATTCGTGCTTTGATATTTGATATCTATGGTACGCTTTTTATTTCCGACTCCGGTGATATCGGAACGGCTCGGAATAGCGGAAATAAAAACATCTTTACAAGTGCTTTAGAGAAAGCTGGAGTGAATATTACGTCGGAAAATCGAAAAAAAGCCGGTATACACCTGCTTCATGATGCTATAAAGCACGAGCATGTAAGGCTTAAAAACAAAGGAATAGATTATCCCGAAATCGATATTATTGAGATATGGAAATCAGTATTAAATGAGATTGATGACAATCATACCCATGCCGGAGAGTATGACGACTCATTTATTAAAAAACTAGCTTTGAGCTTTGAACTTCAGGTTAATCCTGTTTGGCCAATGCCCGGTATCTTAGATGTGCTGTCATGGTTTACGAACAAAAAATATTTTTTAGGCGTAGTTTCCAATGCACAATTTTATACCCCTCTTATATTCAAAGGTCTATTGCGCTGTTCTCTGTCCGCTTTAGGTTTTAATGAAGATCTGCTGATTTTTTCTTATAAACATTCAATGGCCAAGCCCTCGCTCCGGTTTTTCGAGCTGCTCTTGGAAAGGCTACAGAATACCTACTCCGTATTACCTGAGCAGATTATTTATATCGGAAATGATATGCTCAATGATATATATCCCGCTCTACAGCTTGGAATGCGCACGGCATTATTTGCCGGAGATGCGCGATCGCTGCGCTTGCGGAAAGACAATCCATTATGTAAAGATATTAAACCGGATATTGTGATTACAAATTTGAAACAATTAATTGAAGTGATAAGATAGCGTCGAAGATAGGTGTTGTTGTGGATAAGATAAAAGAAGTAAAGAAAACAGATTTAGTCCGCTTAGAAAGAACAGAAGTTAAAATATGGAAGAACAGTTTTGCACAGAGCCCTATTCCTGTCCTCATTCTTAATAAACATTTACGAATTATTTGGGTTAATAATAAGTTTTCACATCTTTTTGGCGATAACACAAACGTCTTAGGCTTACCTATTGAAAAATTTTATTTTTCTTCTCTTGATGAAAGCAAAATAAAAGAACTCCGCAAGAATATCTATTCAGCCCATTATGGGTTTAGCTGGACAGGTAAGGTTGAGAAAAAAGGAGTAAAGCAGTTTTCGGTAATTACTAATCTCCTCATTTTACCGATTATTAATTCACTCAGTCAGGGTGCAAAACCAACTGCTTATGCTTGTATTTTAGATAATATAAGTGATGAATATAAGCAGATGCTTAAAAGCACTTTCTTAAGTTTACTTGAGGCCTCTCGTTTAAAGGATAATGATACGGGAAATCATATTGAACGTGTTAATCGCTATGCCAGATGTATGACTGAAAAACTGCATGGTGATGAGCGGTACCCTTTGGTTGATAGAGAGTTTATAGAAGATATTGGTTTTTTAGCAGCGTTGCATGATGTGGGAAAAATAGGAACTCCGGATGACATATTAAACAAAAAAAATCAACTGCATGATTGGGAATGGAATATTATGAAAGAGCATACAATTAATGGTGCGTATATTTTAAGTACATATCCGAATCCCATGGAAAAAGAGATTGCACTATATCATCATGAAAAATGGGATGGCTCCGGATATCCTTATGGTTTAAGAGAAGAGATGATTCCGCTTTCTGCCAGAATCGTAGCTATCGGAGATGTATATGATGCCTTGAGGATGCAGAGGAGTTGTAAAGATCCGATGGGGCACAAACAGGCTTTGGAACTTATTCAAAAAGGCATAGGTACGCATTTTGAACCAAAACTTATAGATTATTTCCTCTATTTAGAAAAAGATTTCCAACATATATTTACAAAACTCCGCGATGAATAATTCGCTAAAAGGTAATAGTGATGTCCCTGATACAAATGCAACAGGTATGTTTTGGCTTTGGCGCACAGCAGTTATTAACTGACATAACTTTACACATTGAACTCGAAATGTGCACAGCGCTTGTTGGTGCAAACGGGAGCGGGAAAACAACATTACTAAAAATTATCTGCGGCAAAATAAGGCCTGATTCCGGCGTAGTACAAATCCGAAAAAATATTAAGGTTGCATACCTTCCTCAGTCAGGTGTGAAGTTGAGTAATTTAAATCTGTATGAAGAGGTGGAAAAAGTTTTTGCGCATGAAAAAGACCTCACAGAGAATTTGAAATGTATCGAGGAGAAATTAGCGAACAACTCTATTAAAGATGTGGAACAGAGGGGATTAATTAATGAATATGCAGCTTTACAGACTCGCATTGAATCTAGTGAATACTATTTAAAGGATAAATTCATCCATCGTGTGCTGTTGGGATTAGGATTTAAAAAGAACCAGTTTACATTATGCTGCAGGCATTTTTCAGACGGGTTTAAAATGCGAATTGCTTTGGCTAAAGTGTTATTGCAAAATGCACAAGTGCTCTTATTAGACGAACCCACAAATTATTTGGATCTGGATGCGTGTGAATGGTTAAAAAATTATTTATTAACATATAAAGGCGCAGTTATTCTGGTATCGCATGATAAATATTTCTTAAATAGTACTGTAAGGAGTGTGGCGGAGCTCTTTATGGGATGCATGCATGTGTATAAGGGTAATTTTACAGATTATGAACAAATAAGAAAAAAGCAGCTGGAGGGATTAATTAAGCAGTACAAACATCAACTTGATGAGATTGTCAGGCTAGATAATTTTATCAGGCGCTTTCGGGCGACTGCATCCAAAGCAGCTTTAGTACAAAGTAAATTGAAGAGTTTAAATAAGATTGAGCGCATTCAGCTGCCGTCTATTTTAAAAAAAATCCAATTTAGGTTTCCCGATGCAGAGCATTCAGGAAGAAAAGTTATAGAGACAAATAATATACATAAAGTTTATGGCGATTGTGTGGTGTTTGACAATGTGAGTATGAATATATCAAGGGGTGACAGAATAGCGGTGGTTGGCGCAAACGGCGTGGGTAAATCTACATTATTGAGGGTATTAGCAGGAGTAGAGCCTCCTGACAGAGGAGAGGTTAGTTACGGCAAAAATGTATCTATAGGTTATTTTTCACATGACAGTGCGGTTCATTATACATCTTCCTTAACCGTAACCGAAGATCTGGAATCCGAGGCGCCTTCGGCCGTTCAAGCAAACCTAAGAAATATGATGGGAGCGTTTTTATTTAGGGGAGATGATGTTAATAAAAGAGTATCTGTATTAAGCGGCGGAGAGCGGAGCAGACTGCTCTTACTCAAACTGCTTGTAATACCGCACAATATACTAATCTGTGATGAACCTACAAATCATCTTGATATCGCCTCCAAGGATGTTTTAATAGACGCTTTTATGCATTATTCAGGTACTCTTATTTTTGTTTCTCACGACCGCTGTTTTGTTGAATCTCTTGCCGAAAAAATATTTGAAATAAAAAACCAAACACTGACAATATATCAGGGAAATTATGAATATTACCTTTCAAAACGAGATCAAGAAAAAATCACTCCTGAATTTGAAGCCAAGACGAACAAGATGGTTTCTGATTCAGATAAAAAAGCAGAGAGAAAACTAAAGACGAGTTTAAAAAATAAACTGCGAAGATTAGAAAATGAGATGGAGCATGGTATAAAAATATATGAAGAACTGGAGCAAAAACAAAAAGATTTAGAGATTTCCCTTGCTCAAAAAGAGGTATATACAGATGGCGAAAAGATGAAAGTGCTAAAAAAAGAATTGTCCGGCATCGAAAAACAGAAAAAATTGATTATGCGGCGTTGGCAAGAGTTGGAAGATGAAGTGAATAGAATAAACTTTAAATTACATTGATCCTTTTTAAAAAACAGTGTATGGTCTATAATGATTTAAGAGAGAGGTAAGCCAGATTGATGAGCATACGGCAAGGTTTAAGACGAGGAGTGTATGGGAAAAAATAATCCAAAAAAAAATAGATCCATGGCTACTATGGCTATTCATGCAGGCGAGAGCAGAGTTAAATATGCTGATTCCCTTACAACCCCAATTGTGCAGACATCTACCTTTACTTTTAAGAATACTAAAGATATCGAGGAATATACCACAAAGGAAAAAGAACGTTTTGAATATGCTCGTTACGGTAATCCGACTGAAAAAATAGCTGAGAAGCGGCTTGCCGAATTGGAAGGTGCAGAGGCCGGTGTGGTGTTTTCTTCGGGTATGATGGCAATTACCACTACTATTCTTTCACTTATTCATTCCGGTGATCATATTGTTATTACAGACGACAGTTATAAAAAAACATTGGAATTTTGTAAATCATATTTAAAAAGATTCGGTATCGGGTGTACCATAGTTCCTTTCGGTGATTATGGGGTGCTTGAAAAAGCGATCAACGAGCATACCAAATTCATTTTTTCCGAATCACCCACAAATCCTTACTTAAATATATTTGATTTGATTGAATTGAAAAAAATCGCAGAAAAACACAACTTGCTTACATTAATTGATAGTACGTTTGCCACACCCTATAACCAAAAACCTCTTGAATTTGGAATTGACATTGTATTGCATAGTGCAACAAAATATTTGGCAGGACACAACGATATCCTGGCAGGAGTTGTATTGGGGCGCAGCGAATTAATTGAAGAAATACGAAATTTACATAAATCTATGGGTGGAACAATCGATCCGCACTGTTGTTATCTTTTACTGCGAGGATTAAAAACATTTCCTTTAAGGGTAAAGCAGCAGAATGAAAGCGGTTTAAAAGTGGCGCAGTATTTGGAAGCACATCCTAAAATCGAACGGGTATACTACCCTTTTTTAGAAAGCCACAGGCAGTTCAAAATAGCCAAAGAGCAGATGAAGGGCGGCGGTGGAGTTGTAACGTTTGAAATCAAAGGTACGCTTGACCATTCCAAGCGTTTTCTGGATTCGCTTAAACTCTGTTACATTGCTCCCAGTTTGGGAGGTGTTGAAACCCTCATTACACATCCTGCAATTGTAAGCTACTATGACTATTCAAGTGAAGAGCGTTATGAGTTGGGAATTACCGACACATTGTTTCGCTTAGCTCTCGGAATCGAAAATGTTGACGATATTATAGATGATTTGGAAAATGCATTAAAGGTATGCTGAAAGTATCCCTTTAATTATGAAATAGCAATCCGGCTCTTCTTATTTACCAGCCTTGACAAAACGAACACTCTATGTTTTACTCATACACTCACAAATAATTTAAGTAAATAGGGTAAATCTATGGCAGAAGAACATAAAAATAATAAGAATATTGAAAAAAACATAAAAGGTTGGATAAGTTACAGACCGGAAATAAAAGTATTGGACTGTACAATCCGGGATGGCGGTCTCATGAATGATCACCAGCTTGATGATAAATTCGTTAAGGCTATTTACGATACTTTGGTAAGCGCGGGGATTGATTATATGGAGGTCGGTTATAAAGCCTCAAAAAAAATATTTTCAACCTCACAATACGGGAGTTGGAAGTACTGTAACGAAGACGACCTGCGAAAGATTATCGAAAAGGATAAAGCAATTAAAATATCGGTGATGGCTGATGCTGAAAGAACGGACTATCATACAGATATTCTCCCCAAAAATAAGAGTGTCATTGATATGATACGGGTTGCCACTTATATTCATCAGATTCCCGCTGCGATTGAAATAATTAAAGATGCTCACGGTAAAGGATACGAAACCACAGTTAATATTATGGCGGTTTCCACTGTTCAGGAAAATGAGATTGCGGAAGCACTCGAGGTATTATGTAAGATTCCTGTTAATGTGATTTATCTTGTAGACAGTTTCGGTTCTTTTTACTGTGAACAAATACAAAATCTCATGCAGATGTATCAAAAACATGCCAAAGCTGCCGGTAAATATGTCGGTATTCATACGCACAACAACCAGCAGCTTGCCTATTCCAATACGATCACTGCTTTAATAGAAGGAGCAAACTACCTTGATGCAACAATTGACGGTATGGGACGCGGTGCAGGTAATTGTGCATTAGAACTTCTTATCGGGTTTTTGCATAATCCCAAATTTTATATCCGCCCGATTATAGAGTGCTTGGAAAAATATGTTTATCCTTTAAAAACTAAATTGAACTGGGGCTATCAAATACCGTATATGATCACCGGACAACTCAACCAGCACCCGCGAGCTGCAATGAATTTTTTGAAATCTGAACAAAAGAATGAATTAATAGCTTTTTATGATTCAATAATTGAAGAAGAATAACAATAAATAAATCTACAGGTCGTTTTAAATGGAAAAGTGCGATATCCTGATTGTAGGGGCAGGAGTTATCGGTCTTGCGCTTGCCGAATATCTTGCGGCAACACGTACGAATTGTTCGATAATAGTTATTGAAAAACATGATAGTTTTGGCAGAGAAACATCCAGCCGAAACAGCGAAGTAATACATGTGGGCATCTATTATCCCAAAGGATCATTAAAAGCCACATTCTGTGTTGAAGGCTGCAGGCTTTTGTATGAGGTTTTAACAAAGTACAATCTGCCTCACCAAAAGACAGGAAAACTTATAGTCGCCACAGATAAAGCAGAAGAGGATATAATTGAAAAATTATTCCTTAATGCAAAAGCGAATGGCGTAGCTGATGTCTCTCTTATCGGACAAAAACAGATAACATCACTTGAACCGGCTGTACGGGCTGTGGGAGCTCTCTACTCCCCTTCGACGGGGATTTTTGATACACATGCTTTTATGAAATTGCTTGAGCTCAATGCTTCCAGTGAAGGTGTAATCTTCGCTTATAATTGTCACGTCTTTGCTATTAAAAAGATCGTTAAAGGATATGAGATTTCTATTAAAGATGCGGATGGTGAAATAGTAAGGCTTGCATCCGCTGTTGTGATAAATTGTGGCGGTCTATCTTCCGCCGCAGTAGCGCAATCAGCAGGAATTAACTGTGAAAAGTCAGGTTATAGTTTGTATTATTCAAAAGGTGAATATTTTACGATCCAGGGAATTAAAAGCAATTTTTTAAAACAATTGATATATCCACCGCCGGGAACTGCGAGCTTGGGAATACACACGGTTTTAGATTTGCAAGGTCGATTAAAATTAGGACCAAACGCGTTTTATGTAGATGAAATTAACTATGATGTGGATATAAATCATAAAAAAGATTTTTTTAATGCGGTAAAAAAATATTTACCCTTTATAAAAGAAAAATATTTAATTCCCGATATGGCGGGAATCCGCCCGAAACTTCAGGCTCCCGGAGTAAATTTTAAAGATTTTGTGATAAATGAGGAAACAGCCCAAGGTCTGCCCGGTTTCATCAATTTAATAGGAATAGAATCACCCGGATTAACTTCTTGTCTTGCAATTGCGCATTATGTTGCCCGGCTGCTCTAGTTTTTTACTTGCATTTAAAATAGATCTTGACCTTTATAGGCCTTTTTTGTATATTCAAAATAACATTATGACGGCGCAGGGTAGAGCAGTTGGTAGCTCGTCGGGCTCATAACCCGGAGGTCGCAGGTTCGAGTCCTGCCCCTGCTAAAAAAAGGGTATTCCAATGTGAATTGGTATACCCTTTTTTTATTTGATTGAGGAAATTGAAAAACTCAAAATATATTAAGTTAGTAAAATACTTATTCTCTATACCATAATAAGTTAGCAATTTCCATTTTAGGAGCTTCTTGCAAAAATGTTATTTTTGCAAGAAGCTCGATTATCTTAAAAATACTATCAAAAAAAATAGCGGCGAAGGGACTCGAACCCCTGACCCAGCGGATATGAGCCGCTTGCTCTACCATCTGAGCTACACCGCCATAGAGAAAGAACATTATCAATAAATAATTATTATGTCAACTAAAGGATCCGTAAAATATCGTATGTAAAAATAGTATAATGAGCTTCTTTATACGGTATTTTTATTCTTGCAATTTAATAATAATGCAGGTATAGTTTAGCAGATTATTATTGGTTTTTAAGAATTATCACCTATGAAAAAGTATTCTCTTATCCTTAAGTTAAAATTACGAGCAAGACTTATCATCCTCTTACTTGTTGCAATCTTATCTACAGTAATCGCCGGGATTTATTTTACCCGATACCTTGTAAAACCAAATACAGGTCTGGTTATGAATTATATGGAAGTGATATACGACAAAGGTTTTATTGTTTTCTCACCGAGAACACCTTTTTCACCGGCGGTTTCCGCCGGTCTAATCCCCAATAAGGATATAATTCTTAAAATAAATAATAAGCCGATTAAAACAATCAGAGATGTTCTGGATGTTAATTCTACGATCTGGAGTTTTAAACCGCTTCCTGTCCATGTACTAAGAGAGCAGAACCAAGAAATCAAAATATATATTACACCTGAACTTAATCTGCTGCGTGCTGATTGGATAGTTACCCTCTATTTTCTTTTTGTACTGTGCTTTATGGCTTATTATCTTATCTTAAACCATAGACAAGAAACCTATAATATAATTGCCATTATTATAACACTTTTTTTTATGATTTTTATTTGTGTACAACCATTCTATTTTGAAAATGTTATTACATTATCCCTTATTTATTTGGGAGAGCTGGTCTCCTGGTTGTTGGTAGTGTTTGCCCTCTATTATCCGAAACCCAAATTCCACAAATATTTCCGCAGGGGTTTGATAATCACGGTAGGATTGCTTTATGCTGTTTATATCTTATTTCGAACTGAAGCATTTATCCAGTGGAGCCAAAATCGCAGTGAAGAGTATTATAATAAAGTCATATTCTTAGGACAAATCCAAAATATCTCTGATTTATTTGCCTATGTACTTTTTTTGGGTTTTATTATTCACACCTATGTGAAATCAGCTCAAGTGAGCATCAAAAAGCATATCGAATGGATTGCCGCAGGTGCTTTTATCGCCATACCCACATATGTTTTCTTTGATCAGATTCCCTATATAATAGGAGAAATGCCCGGTCAGCGGTTAGGAATGGGCAGTTTTGCGAATTTTTTTCTCTCTTTTTTACCGCTTTTCTATCTGATAGGTCTTATAAGAGCCCATAAACTCAATCTGCAGGTCCTCAATAAGCGTTCTATAATTTCGTTATTTTTGGCTTTAATATTATTAGCGATTTTTGCCTTTCTTTATCAACCCTTTAAAGATATATTCGTTCAGAATTATGGAATTCCTGCGGATATTGCCGGTTTTATGGTTTCATTGGCTCTGTTCATTACCTTATTTCTTTTTTACGCTTTTTCATTCTGGATTATCGAAAAATATTTTTTTAAATGTATTACGGCAGTGGATGAAAAGGTTGCCGTGAATGTAATAGAACCGGACAATCCCTTTGATTCAATAAATCTTTTTTCTTTTCAAAAAGAAAAAATAGTTGAATTGCGAATGTTGTTCAAAGGAATTGATAATAAGTTTTCCAAATCGTTAAGGTCAATAAACAATTCTCTGTTAACATTAGCACGTGATGTAAAAAAAATGCCTGATGGAACTACCAAGCATACTCGGAACAATGAATCGGAGCTGGAGCAAGCTATTGAAAAAGCTCTTAATAATGTACGACAAGGCTCTCTTACCATAAACGAGTTTATTAAGAAGTTTGTATCGTTTATCGGACAGGAAACAGCCATACCTATCAGTATCGATATAGAGACTATTATCTCCAGTGCTTGCGAACAGATAAAGGTGCGAATTAGTGATGTGCATATCAAAGTGATAAATAATGCACACGTAAAATTGTTCTGTTATCCCGAAGAGATAATCCTTTCCATCATTTTACTCTTTGAGAATTCGTACGATGCTTTACTCTCTAAAAGCTCTCAGATTGAAATAAAATCATCCTCGACTCCCCAGTACGTGTGTATTGAAATAAAAGATAAAGGTGTAGGAATAAGCGAGAAGATTATGGATAAAATTTTTAATCCGTTTTTTTCTACAAAAAGGGGCCATGACGGATTAGGCCTTTTTTTCTGCAGATTGTTGGTTGAAAAAAATTGGGGGAGGATTGAGATCCGCAGTTTACAAAATAAACAGACAACCGTCTGTCTGTATTTATCACAACAGCAGGCAGAGTAATAACGGCAGTAAGGCTGTGATATTTTAAATACGATTTTTACTTTATTTTATATTCAATTTTTGATATAACAAATTTGATATTCCCAAGAACAAGGATCGCCTTTAGTATGCCAAAAAAATCTATTGTAGCCATAGTAAACTGTTCTTCTTATAATGAGAAGAAGGTATATGATGCGGTTAATAAGGGTATCGAATTATTAGGCGGTATTAAATCTGTTTTCCCTCAAGAAAAGCGGATACTATTAAAACCAAATCTACTTTTAGGCATTGCTCCGGAGGTAGGTGCTACAACGCATCCGTCTGTATTTTTGGCGGTAGCTAAAGTTTTAAAGCAACGAGGATTTCCCCTGGTTTATGGTGATACTCCTGGTTTTGGGAGTGTCGAATCCGTATGCAAAAAGAGCGGAATCGCGCATGCGGCAGCGGGTTTGAACATTCCTCTCGCAGAGTTTAAAAAGGGCAGAGAAGTAGTATTTGAGAACGGAATACAGAATAAAGTTTTTTTTATTGCCGAAGGCGTTCTGGATAGCGAGTGTATAGTAAATATTCCAAAAATGAAGACTCACGGACTTACAACCATGACAGGGGCTATAAAAAATATGTTTGGTATTATCCCGGGCCTAAGGAAAGCGGCTTTCCATGCCCGTTTGCAGGATGCTAAAGCGTTTTCGCGTATGCTCATAGATTTAAATAGATTTATAACCCCTGCCTTAACAATTATGGATGCTGTATACGGTATGGAAGGAAATGGTCCGAGTCATGGTGATCTGGTACATACGGGGCTGCTTTTATTTTCCCGGGATCCTGTTGCCCTGGATGCCACAGCTTGCAGAATTATGGGGATAAATCCAGAGCGTTTATATTTCCTTAAGCATGCAATGCAGATCGGACTGGGTGTTATTGCTGAAGATGCAATCATCATCAGAGGAGTGCCGCTGGCAGAATGCCTGGGAAAAAAATATAAGTTACCGCCGACAAATAAATGGGAAAAGGGTATACCCATCTTGCAGAAGTATGCTAAAAAATATCTTATTCCCCGGCCGATTATATTAAATGATTTATGTACAAAATGCGGTATATGTATAAAAGTATGTCCGGTAAGGCCGAAGGCTCTCAAGCGCGGAAAGACCTCGATCCCTAGCTACAATTATGAGCTTTGTATTCGCTGTTACTGTTGTCAGGAAATGTGTCCTACCGGCGCAATAACAATAAAAATTCCGCTGTTGGGAAGGTTATTTTACGGATGTTCAAGACGTTTTTAATATAATCATGGTTTTTTATTGTCACTTTGAACACAATGAAACTTGGTTAAAGCGGATTTTATTTAAGAAAAATGCTTGACTTGTATTAAACCACTTTATTATCTTTAAGAAAAAAGAAATGGATAGCTCAATGTCAAACAAACAGGAGAGAAAAAAAAATACGCACGAAGATAAAAAACACGAAGAAAATGTGTTAAAGCAGAAACACGAACAAAAGAGTGAAAAAGAACAGGATATAAAATTACAGAGCGCTGAAGTTGGTACGGGTGAGGCTGAGACTCAAAACAGCGGTAAAGATATTGCGGAAGATAAAAGCAGCGAAACAAAAACAATGCAGCAGACAGTAGAAACATTAGGAGCAGAGAATTCAGAGTTAAAAGATATGTTGTTAAGAAAACAGGCGGAATTCGAGAATTTCAGAAAACGTATACAAAGGGAAAAAGAAGAATCTATAAAATATGCCAATGCCATGCTGCTTTTAGATCTTACAAATACTATAGATAATTTTGAACGTGCAATACAATCTGCTAAGGACTCCGAAGATTTTCGTGCTTTTCATTCCGGTGTGGAGCTGATAGAAAAACAGCTGACACAAATGCTGGGAAAAAAATGGGGATTAAAAAGATTTGAATCCCAGGGTGAAAAGTTCGATCCGGACAGGCATGAAGCAATAATGGCCGAGCAGTCGGATCAAGTAACTGCACCTACTGTTGTAGAAGATTTTCAGCGTGGTTATTTATTGAATGAACGGGTTTTACGCCCAGCCAAAGTTAAAGTAGCACAACCTGCTGAAGGTAATAATAAAAATAATAAAACTACTTAGTCTGATAATTATTTGTTATATTTTAATTGAGTAAAAAAGGAGAAGCATATGGGTAAGATAATCGGAATTGATCTTGGTACAACAAACTCCTGTGTGGCAATTATGGAAGGAGGAGAACCTGTAGTTATTCAAAACTCCGAAGGTCAACGAACAACTCCTTCTACTGTTGCTTTTACAGCCAAGGGAGAAAAACTTGTAGGTCAAGCTGCGAAAAACCAGATGATCACTAATCCGGAAAATACTATATATTCTATTAAAAGATTTATGGGAAGAAGATACGGAGAGGTTCCTGAAGAAATTAAAATGGTACCGTATAATGTTATAGATTCAGGTAGTGATGCGCGTATTGACATCAGTGGTAAATTGTATTCACCTCCCGAGATTTCTGCGCTTATTCTGCAAAAAATGAGAAAAACTGCAGAAGACTATTTGGGTGAGACTATTACTGATGCGGTTGTAACTGTACCTGCTTATTTTAATGATGCGCAGCGGCAAGCTACAAAAGATGCCGGAAGGATTGCCGGGCTCAATCTCAAAAGGATTGTTAACGAACCTACCGCCGCGGCTTTGGCGTACGGATTGGGTAAAGATGGTAAAGATGAAAAGATTGCTGTCTATGATTTAGGCGGAGGTACTTTTGATATATCGATTCTCGAGTTGGGAGATGGCGTATTTGAAGTGAAATCAACCAATGGCGATACTCATTTGGGCGGGGACAATTTTGACCAACGAGTAATTGACTGGTTAGTTGAAAACTTTAAAAAGGATTATGGGATCGATCTCTCAAAAGATAGAATGGCTTTGCAAAGACTTAAAGAGGCTTCGGAGAAAGCTAAAATTGAACTTTCGGGGACACAGGCCACTGATATAAATCTTCCTTTTATTACCGCTGATTCTTCCGGGCCGAAACACCTGCAGTATAATCTGACAAGAGCAAAATTTGAACAAATGATCGAAGATCTTATTCAGAAAACAAAAAATCCTTGTATTCAGGCCCTAAAAGATGCAGGTCTGGCTGCGCCTGATATTAATGAAGTAATTCTCGTTGGAGGTTCAACGCGAATACCGGCCGTACAAAAATTAGTTAAAGAGCTCTTCGAGCGCGATCCGCATAAAGGTGTAAATCCGGACGAGGTTGTAGCTATGGGTGCCGCTATTCAGGGTGGTATTTTGGGCGGTGATGTAAAAGATGTGCTGTTGTTAGATGTTACACCGCTTTCTTTGGGCATAGAAACCCTGGGTGCCGTATTTACGCGTTTGATTGAAAAAAATACCACGATTCCGACAAGAAAGAGTCAGATATTCTCTACGGCAGCAGACAATCAAACCGCTGTTTCCATACATGTACTGCAGGGAGAACGTGACATGGCCAGTCAGAACCGTACATTGGGCAGGTTCGATTTGGTGGGTATTCCATCCGCTCCGCGCGGTGTACCGCAGATCGAAGTAACATTTGATATTGATGCAAACGGTATTGTTCATGTGTCTGCCAAGGATTTAGGTACCGGTAAGGAACAGAAGATTAGGATTGAATCTTCATCAGGACTTTCGGAAGAAGAGATCAAAAAAATGGTCAAAGATGCAGAGCTTCATGCAGAGGAAGATAAAAAAGAACGTGAAAAAGCAGAAATACATAACGAAGCCGATAATATGATATATACAACCGAAAAATCATTAAAGGAATTCGGAGATAAAGTAACCGCTGAGGATAAACTAAAAATCGAAAGTGCTTTGGATGAACTGCGTAATGCCTTGAAATCCGATGATCTTTCGCTTATAAAGACTAAATTGGAGGAGTTACGTCAGGCTTCATATAAATTAGCAGAGGAGATTTATCGTCAGGCTGGTGCAGGTTCGCAGGGCACGGAAGAAGCGGGAAGCGCGCAAGAGGATACGGAAGCTTCAGATGAAGGTGCAGACCAAACAAAGGGTACGGCAGAAGATGTTGATTATGAAGTTGTAGATGAAGAAGAGGAAAAGAAATAACATACTCATTAATACGAAACATTTTTAAGATGAAGAGAAGAGAATAACCTTGGTTAAACGTGATTATTATGAAGTTTTGGGTGTGCCGCGCAATGCATCTAAAGATGATATAAAAAAAGCATATCGCAAACTGGCAATTCAATACCATCCAGATAGAAATCCCGGAAGTAAAGAGGCGGAGGAGAAGTTTAAAGAGGCTACGGAAGCGTATGAAGTGCTTGCGGATGATAAAAAACGTCAAACATATGATCAGTTTGGTTTTGCAGGCATAGAGGGGATGGGTAGTGCGGCCCATGATTTCTCATCGGTATTTAGAGATTTTGAAGATATATTCGGTGATTTTTCCGGAATATTCGATTCCTTTTTCGGCGGCAGTACACGCCGCAGGAGATCAGGCAGAGCTCAAAGTTCGCGTGGAGCGGATCTTCGTTATGATATGGAGATAGATTTCGGCGAGGCTATCTTCGGCGCGGTAAAAGAAGTATTGTATCAAAGAAATGACACCTGTTCCTCCTGTAAAGGATCGGGAGCAGAATCGGGATCGGGCAAGACCATGTGTCCATCTTGCGGAGGCTCAGGTCAGGTGCGGCGCAGTTCAGGGTTTTTTTCCATCGCAACTACCTGTCCATCCTGTCGAGGTGAAGGCTATATTATTAAACATCCCTGTAAGGTGTGTAATGGTTCGGGTGTACTAAAAAGGAAGCGGGTGATCAAAGTCACTATTCCACAAGGTATTGAAAACGGAAGGCGTATTAATATTCCAAATCAAGGTGATGGCGGACTAAATAATGGTCCTGCGGGCGATTTATATGTTTATATCCATATCCGGTCGCACGAAAAATTCAAACGTCAGGGAAATGATATCTACTGTGTAATTCCTATTTCTTTTACTCAGGCCTCTTTGGGAGCTGAGATTTTAGTACCGACTATCGATAAAAAAAAGGCACGAGTAAAAATTCCTCCGGGAACTCAGACCGGAAAAGTACTCCGGCTTAAAAATGAAGGAGTTCCCTTTATCCATAACTCACACAGCAGAGGGGATATGTATATTGAGATACTCGTGGAAACCCCCGATCACCTTAATTCACGTGCGAAAATATTATTAAAAGAATTATCTGAAATAATCGGTGAGGAGAAAAATCCCGCTCCAAAAAATCTATCTGAGTTATGAGAAAACTGCAAGAATATTATTTTTGCCTGAAGCTCTGATTAAAATTATTGTGATTTCAATTAAAAAATGGAAGTGATAGTTCTCTACGCAAGAATATGTGCAATTACTCTCCTCTGTTTACAGCTTAGTCTTTTATTTATAAGGTTATTTACTTGTTACAATAAAAAAGAGCTTTTTGCTTTTGCCCTTACACTCTGCTATCTGGGATTTAAAATACTATTCCCTGATGTAACCTATTTAAATGAAATATCATCATTTCTTGTTATTTGGGCACTTGGGAATTATTTAGCTATTCTCCTCGAGGATAAAAAGAGGGATACCTGGAATATAGCATTTTTTTGTATAATAGGAGTGTATGCAATTCTTGTTGTTTTAGGATTTAAAAATACTGTTCTTTTTACTTTTTTCTATCTTTTTACGGCAGGTATCCTCTTTCTGTATCCCCTATCTGCTTTTATTCAATACTATAAACGTACCAAATTTCTTATGATCATTTTTTTCTGTATTACAGCAATAAGCGCTCTATTAGCCGGGGGATATGAATATCTGGCAACTACTTATGCACTGCCCTTCGTTGATATAACACTATGGATCTTTATACTCATATTTTTAGGTACGGGCTATTTACTTTCGCAGCAGGGGTATCTTTTAAGTACGGAACTGCACAGTTTATATACACGGCTTAATATGCAGGAGAAAAAATTGCATCAGCTTTATTCCAGGCTTGCATACACCGAGCAGACCTTGGTAGTAAAAGACCGCTTTATTTCATTGGGCCTGCTAGCTGCGGGTATTATTCACGAGTTTAAAAATATTCTTGGGCTTATCTTAAGTTGTGCTCAATTCGGACAAGCCAAATCAGACTCTGCTCATAAAGAACAGAGTTTAAGTATGATTGTAGAAAATACAAAGCATGGTTTGGAATCTGTTATCGGCCTGTTAGAAAGAGTAAGAGTTAAAGACACCATTACACCGGAAGTGATTGTAATGAAGGATTTTTGCCACCGGCTAATTAAGGTAGTGAGAGCAAATTACCGGGGAGCAGGAGTTAATGTAGTGGCTAAGGTAAAAAAGAATTTTGATGTATGTATCCGTAAAGCCGATTTCGAGCAAGCTATATTGAATCTGATACGGAATGCAGCCGAAGCTCATAAGAGTTCGGATAAAGTTGCGGAGAAATCGATAATAATAGAAATAACTACGGAATACAATCAGGGAATAGTCATAATAGCAGATAATGCGGGGGGATTACCTCCAGAGATTGTCTGCAATATTTTTGAGTCGCATTATAAAACAAAGGGAGCTACCGGTGTCGGTTTGTACCTTACAAAAATGCTGGCCGAGCAAAATGGTGTGCAGTTGCTGTATGAACCAGCGAAAAACGGCAGTGTGTTTAAATTTATTTTTTCTGATATACAAAATACATAAAACAGCAATTTTAAATTTGATTACATAAAATGCTTGCTTTTTTGTGCATTGTATTAGAAAATATAAATTATTATGGAGGTTCCCACACCGCTGTATTATAAAAGCGGAGGGCACGGGTAGCAATCATTTTAAAGATATGGGGGAATACCATGTATAAGCGAAAAACTTATATAATTAATAAAGAATTTCAGTATAGCTTTATAGCAATCTTTCAGTTTATCATTATTATTTCTCTGTTTCTTTTTTCCGCCGGTTTCTTTCTTTACTATTGGGTAATGCATATGACCGGAGAGGGTGTATATCAGGAATTTCTTTCTCTTTCCCAGCAGGTTACTATCAATGTTCAACCATTGCAGCATGAAGATATTCAGGATACGTACGGACTGCTATCTCAGCTGAGTAAAGCTAACGATGATAAAGAAACGATAAAATTCATTCGTGATAATATGCCGCCGGATGGACTTATTAAGTTGGATAGTATCTCCGAAAACAGCTCTGCAAGCGATATTAAGAACATACTAACGGAAAATATTAATTATTTTTTGCAGAAGCTTATTATACAGCGAAAGGTATTTTATAAACAGGAAAGATTCAAGGATATAAGTCTGACACAGGAACTACAAGAAATAATAAATATGAAAATAGATCCTCAGAGTGAAGAAATGTATAAGATGAATCTTATGCTTTTGGAAGCAGCATTCTCACCAAAATTAACTGTTGTTTGGGAAGGAAAAATATCAGAAAAATTAAATTATCAAAAAGAAGTAATCGGATTAAAACGACATGATATTGTACTCCCTCCACTCTTGATTAATAATTTATTAATTATGTTTTTGATAATTGTTGTGGGAATATTCTATTCACACAGGATAGCCGGACCCATGTACAGAATAGAAATGGACATTAAACGGGTTTTGGACGGCGAAAAAGGAGTAACCATAAGACTAAGAAAGAAAGACAAATTGAAATCCTTAGCTGATCTTGTTAATCAACTTATAAAAAAGGTGGAGAAATCCAAAAAATAGCAGATAAAAAAAGTTCGTCAGCTGCATATAAAATTTATAACAGAAAATATATCGGCTCTAAACGGGAGCTCTGCAAACAGCTGCTTGATCGTATATTCGAGGTCGTAGGTCTGCCTCGGAGTTTTCTTGACGGTTTTTTAGGCACCGGTGTAATAACAGCTGAAGTTTTAAAGCAGAAAGTTAAAAAAATATATGCGGTTGATAATCTTTGTTTTAATATAATCATTTTAAAGGGCTTTACGGCTAAACAATCAAACCTTATAAATATCTCAAAGCATTTACATGATTTAAATGCGCTGCCGGGAATAAAAGGTTACATTACGGAACAGTTTGCCTCCACTTATTTTACCGAACAAAACTGCATGCGTATGGATGCTGTAAGAGAAGCAATCAATCAGCTCTATGTAAGCCGAATGCTTAATGAGGATGAATATAATTATCTGCTTGCCAGTTTTTTACTTTCTGCAGACCGTATCGCAAATACTCTCGGGCAGTACGATGCTTTCTTAAAGCATATCGGGAGCAGTACCCATAAAGCCGGAAGGCATATTGTAGATTTACGTGTATACAGCTCTTTTTTACTGCGGCCTTTAGAGCTTGTTACAGCTTCCGAACTGATTATTTATAATAAAAACATACTTGACTGTGTAGGAAAATTTAAGTGTCATACTGCATATTTTGATCCTCCTTATAATACAAGACAGTATTGTGACAATTATCATGTATTGGAAAATTTGTCACGCTGGGATAAACCCGCTCTCTTTGGAAAAACAAAAAAATTTAACCGTACTATGTTAAAAAGCCGTTTCTCACAGCGCAGACAGGTAAAAAGAGCATTTCAGGAACTCTTTGACCGGGTACGGTCAAG